>Ga0233409_10000012_pt1 | contig 24637 bp, 34 predicted proteins | sample Na_oxic_13_MG_FD_179871 | JGI IMG/M metagenome (GOLD analysis project Ga0233409, IMG submission 179871) | Seawater microbial communities from Saanich Inlet, British Columbia, Canada - Na_oxic_13_MG | ecosystem: Environmental > Aquatic > Marine > Inlet | place: Canada: British Columbia... | reverse complement strand
GGCAATACGCTGCTGTTAAGAAATATCCCACTGGGTACGCATATTCATAACATCGAACTGCGTATCGGGAAAGGCGGCCAGATTGTCAGGAGCGCCGGGACATTTGCCCAGTTGATGGCAAAGGAAGATCGGTATGCCCTGATAAAGCTTCCATCCGGTGAAGTTCGAATGGTCCTTTTAAATTGTAAGGCTACTATTGGCCGGCTCGGGAATGTTGTTCATGAGGATATATCTTTGGGGAAAGCAGGGCGTAAGCGTTGGCTCGGCAGGCGGCCTAAGGTTAGAGGTGTTGCCATGAATCCGGTTGACCATCCAATGGGCGGCGGTGAGGGGAGATCTTCTGGCGGACGACACCCATGCAGTCCGTGGGGTGTTCCTTCAAAAGGTTTTAAGACCCGCAGAAAAAGGAAAAGTTCCCGGTTAATAGTTAAAAAGCGTACAAAGAAATAGTAGGAGAAGTTATGCCACGGTCGTTGAAAAAAGGTCCTTTTGTTGATTCGAAACTATTAAAGAAAGTGCTGATAGCCCAGGAGACCCGGAGCAACAGAGTTATCAAAACCTGGTCTAGAAGGTCGACAATTGTGCCTGAAATGGTTGGTATTACACTGGCAGTTCATAATGGAAGAAAGTTCATTCCTGTATTTATATCGGAAGACATGGTGGGGCATAAAATAGGTGAATTTTCACCGACCCGAACTTACTATGGCCACGCTGCGGATAAGAAATCAAGGGTGAAAAGGTAAGACCGTCAGAAAAGGAAGTGTCTGTAATGGAAGTTAGAGCCGTATTAAGATATGTTCGCATTTCTCCTCAGAAAGTTCGCATGATGGTTGGTGCTGTGAAGGGGAAGCGGGTAGAGGATGGTTTGAATACGCTCAAATTTATGCCGCAAAAGGCAGCATATATTGTTGAAAAAATTATTCGCAGTGCTGTAGCGAATGCTGATCAAAATATGGATATCGACATAGATTCATTGGTTATTCGAAACATCATCGCAGACCAGGGTCCTACGTTGAAACGTTTCAGAGCAAGGGCACGCGGCAGGGGAACACGCATATTAAAAAGGACTGCTCATATTACAGTCATTTTAGCTGAAGATTCAATATAGAAGGGGGTAAAAGCTTGGGCCAGAAAGTAAATCCTATAGGATTGAGATTGGGTATTGTTAAAACCTGGGAATCACGGTGGTATGCTGGAAAGAAATACGCTGATTATATCCTGGAAGATTATAATATCAGGAAGTTTATAAAAAAAAGACTCTACCATGCTGGTATTTCCAGGATTGAAATCGAAAGGTCTTCCAAGCGTGTCAAGCTACGCATTTTTACATCCAGGCCTGGGATTGTCATCGGGAAAAAGGGATCCGAAATTGCGTTGCTTAAGAAAGAGCTCGAAAAGATCGTATCACATGAAGTTATTATCGATATTCAGGAGGTAAGAAAACCCGAGGTTGATGCTCAGCTTGTAGCAGAGAATATTGCTCTTCAGATTATACGCAGAGTTGCATTCAGGCGTGCCATGAAGCGTGGCATTTCTTCAGCCATGCGTTTTGGTGCCAAAGGAGTAAAGGTAATTTGTTCAGGTCGTCTGGGGGGTGCCGAAATGGCGAGAACCGAACAGTATAGAGAGGGCCGCGTACCTTTGCATACCTTGAGAGCTGATATAGACTACGGTTTCATTGATGCCCGTACAACATATGGAATAATCGGCATCAAGGTATTTATTTTTAAAGGTGAGATTTTGAAAAAGGATTCGGAAAAGATCGATATTTGAGTTGTCGCTTGTAAAAGACTTTTTAAAAGTTTATCTAAATTGATATTAATAATGAAGAGACCTTTGAAAATTAAATATTTTTCAAAGGTTTCATGCAGTATGGAGATATAGAACATGCTTAGTCCCAAGAAGGTAAAATTTCGGAAGCAGCAAAAAGGCAGAACAAAGGGGGCTTCGTACAGGGGCTGCAATCTTGATTTTGGTGAATATGGACTGCAGGCCATAGAATGCGGCAGAATCAACTCAAAGCAGATTGAAGCTGCTCGTATTGCAATGACCCGTCATGTTAAAAGAGGCGGGAAGATATGGATAAAAATATTTCCTGACAAGCCGTTTACCAAAAAACCTGCTGAAGTCAGGATGGGGAAAGGAAAGGGGGCTCCTGAAGGATGGATTGCAGTCATTCGTCCCGGAAGAGTCCTTTATGAAATGGAGGGTGTTCCCAGGGAAATGGCAAAAGAGGCCCTCAGACTTGCTTCACATAAGCTTTCTGTAAAAACTAGATTCATAGAGAGGGGTAAAATGTGATGAAAGCGAGCGAGATCAGAGAGTTAAGCCTGGAAGAAAAGGTGCGGAAAGCAAACGATCTTAAAGAGGAACTGTTTAATCTACGCTTTCAGCACGAAATTGGTCAGCTCGAAAATCCCCAGAAGATGAAGCAGATCAAGCGAGAAATCGCCAGGGTGAAAACCATAATAAAAGAATCTTAACCTGGATAAGCCAGAAGAAAAAAATATTTGCCACTTGGTGGCAATGGAAAAAGATTTGAAAATAAAAGCGCAAATTTCATAACTAAAAAACTAATTATATCAAATAACAGGGCTAAGAATAATTGTTGCTATGGAAAAACGATTTTTAAGAAGACAGATGATGGGGACAGTTGTCAGCGAAAAGATGGACAAGACAGTAACTGTTCTGGTTGAGAGGCTGGTTAAGCATCGACTTTATAAAAAGTATGTCAGGAGACGGTCAAAATTTGTCGCTCACGACGAAAACAATGTCTCACGGGTTGGAGATAAAGTTTTGATAACCCAGTCCAGACCGCTTAGCAAGACTAAAAGATGGCGTGTGAGCAAAATAGTCGAAAAAGCTGTTTGATTGTTATATGACATGATGAATTCGATTTTTTTACGAATTAATCATTATATAAGGAAAGTTAAGAAGATGATTCAGGCGGAGACGAGATTGACCGTGGCAGACAATTCAGGAGCCAAGATATTGTATTGCATAAAAGTTCTTGGAGGTTCCCGTAGACGATATGCAAATGTTGGCGACATAATTGTTGTATCTGTTAAAGAAGCCATTCCTAATACCAAGGTCAAAAAAGGAGATGTGGTAAAAGCTGTTGTTGTTCGTACCAAAAAGGAAATCAGGAGACTGGATGGATCATATATAAGATTTGATGATAATTCTGCTGTTTTAATTTCACAAACCAAAGAACCCATTGGCACCCGCATATTTGGTCCGGTGGCTAGGGAACTGCGAGGCAAAAGGTTTATGAAAATCATTTCACTGGCCCCTGAGGTGTTATAGTCATCGGTTAACGATTATGGGTGCAGGGTGAAACGTAACAGAAATCAGTGAAAAATAAACAGTAATGACCCATTCGCTGCAAATTAGCAATGATTTCAATGAGCAAAAATTTTACAAGTTTTAAATTATCCCGAATCTGTGGAGAAGTGGTTCATGGCTCAGAATAAATGGCATATGAAAAAAGACGACAAGGTAAAAGTCCTTGCCGGCAAAGATAAAGGAAAGATTGGCAAGGTGCTGAGTATCAAAAGGAAGAGCAATCGTCTTCTTATTGAAAATATAAATATTATCAAACGGCATACACGGCCCAGTGCCAGTCAAAGACAGGGCGGTATTATCGAGACTGAAGCTCATATCCACTGGTCCAACGTCATGTTGATGTGTAGCAAATGCGTAACACCTGTACGTATAAAGATGAAACGGCTTGAGGATGGAAAAAAAGTACGTGTTTGCAGGAAATGCAACGAAATCATAGATTCATAGGGCCGAGTGACGGAGGAAGTGAATGTCACAGTTGAAAAGTTACTATCATAAAGAGGTTGTCCCCGGGTTGATCGAGACCTTTAAGTATAAAAACATAATGGAGGTCCCAAAACTTGAGAAAGTAGTTTTGAATATGGGATTAGGTGAAGCGATTCATAATATCAAACTGCTTGATTCAGCTTCGGAGGAGCTTAAGATTATAGCCGGCCAGCAACCGGTTGTAACCCGTGCGAAAAAATCGATAGCGGCGTTTAAGTTGCGGGAAGGAATGCCGATAGGCTGCATGGTTACCCTTCGCTGCAACCGGATGTACGATTATTTTTACAAACTGGTCAATATAGCGTTGCCTCGTGTTCGTGACTTCAGAGGTCTTTCGGGAAAAGCGTTGGATGGTCACGGCAATTATTCACTGGGTATCAAAGAACATATTATTTTTCCGGAAATCGATTACGATAACATTGATAAGATTAAAGGCCTTAATATCTCTATAGTTACGACTGCAAAGACTGATGAAGAGGGGAAAGAACTGCTAAAGCTGATGGGGATGCCGTTTAGAAATTGAAGATTTGGAAATGAAGAATGAAGGATAACGAAGGAGGAAGATTTGGCAAGAAAAGCTCTTAGAATGAAGGCAATGAGAGAACCTAAATTCAAAGTGAGGCGATACAACCGCTGTCCCATTTGCGGCAGACCAAGAGGGTTTTTAAGGAAGTTCGGAATTTGTCGCATCTGTTTTCGGAATCTTGCTTCGGAAGGCAAGCTCCCTGGTGTAGTGAAATCTAGCTGGTAATATTGTAAAACAGGTTTTAAGTGTTAAGTTTTAGGTTTTAAGCGGGCTTGAAACTTGGAACTTCATTCATATTTTTAAAACTTAAAACATAAAACTTAAAACGATTTCAATAACGGAGAAGACTATGGCGATGAGTGATCCAATTGCGGACATGTTGACCCGGATCAGAAATGCCGGCAAGGCAAAGTTCAACAGTATTGATATTCCCGGGTCAAAGCTAAAAACCGAATTAGCCAGAGTATTAAAGGATGAGGGGTTTATAAGAAATTATAAATTCATTAAAGATAATAAGCAGGGGATATTACGTGTCTACCTAAAGTATGATGAAGAACAGGCCCACACAATTATCGGCCTTGAACGAGTCAGTAAACCGAGCAGGCGGTTTTATGTGAAGCGCAAGGGTATAAAACCGGTTTTGAACGGTATGGGAATTGCGATTTTATCAACATCAAAGGGGATAATGACGGATAAAAAGGCCAGGTCTGATAACTTAGGAGGCGAGATTCTCTGCAATATTTGGTAGATCTGTCATTCGTCACTGGCAAATTATTATCAATTCTGAGAGACCTTTGAAAAATGTTCATTTTTGTTCAAGGCCAAGGAAGGCGAAAATTTTAACCACAGGAATACATCGAGTATTTTGAGGATTAAAATTTGAGCCTGACGCCGGGATTGGGCAAAAAAGGGGGTTTTGCAAAGGTCTCTCTGATAGCCGGTGACGGATGGTTAATGACCGATGACAAAAGGAAGTAATCAATGTCCAGAGTAGGCAAAGCACCGATACCGATACCTGATAATATTAAAGTAAAATATAAAGACAGGGTAATTACCGTAGAATCTAAAAAAGGGTCTCTTACAAGAGCAATCCATCCTGCCGTGGATCTTAAGATAGAAGACGGGATGATAAGGATGGATGTTGTTAAAAATAACAGGACCAACCGTGCTTTGTGTGGACTTATGCGAAGCCTTGTGGCCAATATGGTTACCGGCGTGGACAAAGGGTTTGAAAGGGTTCTGGAGATACATGGTATCGGCTACCGTGCCATACTTAACGGTAATCGAATTGAATTTAATCTTGGGTATTCACATCCTGTTCATTTTGATCTTCCTGAGGATGTATCCGCCACAGTTGACAAGAAAAATGTTATCAGGCTTACCGGTATAGATAAGGAATTGCTGGGGCATACCGCTGCATCAATCAGGAGATTGAGACCTCCGGAACGCTATAAGGGTAAAGGGATAAAGTATGCTGAGGAACGTATTCAGCGTAAGGCCGGAAAGACAGGGGTTAAAGAAGCATAAGGATATTGAAGATGGGGAAGTTGGATTTAAAGAAAAAAGCACGTTTAAAGAGAAAAAAAAGGATAAGAAAACATCTTGTTGGCACGCAGCAGCGGCCCAGGTTGAATGTTTTTCGAAGTTCAAAACATATTTACGCCCAGGTCATTGATGATGAGCATGGTCATACTCTTGTGGCCGCATCAAGTCTGGAAAAAGTTGTAAAAGAACAACCTGAATTTGAAAACAAAGTTGCAGCCGCAGGTTTCATAGGGAAACTTATAGGTGAACGGGCCATTAAAAAAGGTTTAAAAAAGGTCGTTTTTGACCGTGGCGGGTTTCTATTTCACGGGCGTGTAAAAGCTGTATCTGATGGTGCGCGTGAAGCAGGCCTCGATTTTTAGCCGTTTTGATTAACGCATCTATTTAACTAATGGGCGAAGGAGGCAAATTTTTGTTCAAGCAGGATAAAGGCGAAGATCAGTTAATCGACAAGGTTGTTTACATTAACCGGGTTGCGAAAGTTGTTAAAGGCGGCCGCAGGTTTAGCTTCAGTGCTATCGTTGTTGTCGGTGATGGCGAAGGGAGTGTCGGTTATGGGCTTGGGAAAGCCGGTGAGGTGCCTGAAGCGATTCGTAAAGGAATAGAAAAAGCGAAAAAAAACATGGTCAAGGTATCTTTGGTTGATGGAACAATACCATATGTGGTTATCGGAAAATATGGAGCGGGACGGGTTCTGTTGAAACCTGCTTCCCAGGGAACCGGTCTTATTGCAGGTGGTGCTGTTCGGGCGGTACTTGAAGCTGTGGGCGTTCAGAACATTCTTACAAAGTGTATGGGGTCACATAATGCTCATAACGTTGTTAAAGCTACCATTGAAGGGCTTTGCCAGTTGCAGAGCCGTGAACAGGTTGCCAATAGACGTGGTAAAAGAGTGGAAGACCTTTAGAATTGAAGATTTAAGAATGACAATTGACGATTGGAAATACAAAGATTTATAAAAATTGTAACGCTTTAGTTTTTTGAAAATATTACCGCTCAATTGAAATCGATTTGTTTCAAAGCAATACACTATTATCGAAAATCAATATTCCGTCGGCAGTGGCAAATCAGAAGGATTGATAAATGTCCGGAACATTAAAAGTAACTCTTGTTAAAAGTATGATTGGAAGACCGGAAAAGCACCGCAGGGTACTACGCGGCATGGGGCTGACAAAAATTAACCGAACGGTTGAGCTTGAGAATACGGCTTCCATTCGTGGAATGGTCAACGCTGTATCGCACTTGATTACCGTTGAGGAGAAGATTGATGAAACTGAATGAATTGTCACCCCCAAAAGGATCCCGCAGGCCCCGAAAACGTGTTGGCCGTGGAGTCGGATCAGGCAAAGGCAAAACAGCCGGTAGAGGGACAAAGGGATATAACAGCCGCTCCGGCGGTGGTGTAAGGCCCGGTTTCGAGGGCGGGCAGATGCCTCTCCATCGCCGCCTTCCCAAACGTGGTTTTACAAATATTTTCAAAAAGAAGATAGCGGTGATTAATATCCGTGATCTGTCAAAGTTTGAAAACGGCAGTATTGTGGACGAAGCGGCACTTGTTCGGGTTGGTCTTGTTAAAGGGAGAAGAGACGGTATTAAGCTGCTCGGCCATGGAGAGATCAAAACACCTCTAACGATAAAGGTAAACATGCTTAGTAAAAGTGCCAGGGAGAAGATCATCGAAGCCGGCGGGAATGTAGAGGTTTTATAACATGGTTGGCGGCGGGTTCGGTAATATATTCAAAATTCCTGAACTAAAGAAAAGAATTTATATCACATTAGCACTCCTTGTTGTCTACCGTGTGGGCGTGCATGTTCCTACCCCTGGCATAGACGGTGCGGCACTGGCCACCTTTTTTGCAGGAAAAAAAGGGACTTTGCTCGGTCTTTTTGATATGTTTTCGGGCGGTGCATTAGAGCGGCTTTCTGTTTTTGCTCTCGGAATTATGCCCTATATCAGTGCGTCGATAATTTTGCAGCTTTTAACTGTGACAATACCGCATCTCGAGCGCTTGTCAAAAGAAGGTGAGCAAGGACGCAAAAAAATTACCCAGTACACCCGTTACGGTACCATCTTGTTAAGTGTCATCCAGGGATTTGGTATTAGTATCGGACTTGAGAGTATGAGTTCCCCTAGCGGTGCTCCGGTGGTGATACATCCAGGTTGGGAATTCAGGATCATGACTGTTATGACCCTGACGGCTGGCACAGCGTTTATTATGTGGCTGGGTGAACAGATTACCGAACGTGGCATAGGTAACGGCATTTCGTTGATTATCTACGCCGGTATTATTGTCCGGATGCCGAATGCAATCGGAAACACGTTCCGTCTCCTTTCAACAGGTGAAATGGGAATATTTCCCGTGCTCATTTTGCTTGTACTGATGATACTTGTGGTGGCTTTCATTATCTATATGGAGCAGGGTCAGAGGCGTATACCGGTTCAATACGCTAAAAGGGTTGTCGGCCGCAAGATGTATGGTGGCCAGAGTACCCATTTGCCGTTGAAGGTTAATACCTCCGGTGTCATACCGCCGATTTTTGCTTCGTCAATTATAATGTTTCCAGCGACTATAGCCAGTTTCATAGCCATCCCGTGGATGCAGAGTTTGGCTTCGGCGATGAGACCGGGCAATATTGTGTATGAATCGTTATATGTCGGGTTTATATTCTTTTTCTGTTACTTTTATACTGCAGTCACTTTTAACCCTGCTGATGTTGCCGACAATATGAAAAAGCAGGGCGGGTATATTCCGGGGATCCGTCCGGGTAAGCGGACGGCGGATCACATTGACAGGGTTTTGACCCGTATTACACTTGGGGGCGCCATATATGTTTCTGCAGTATGCGTACTTCCATCGGTTTTGATAGCAAAGTTTAACGTTCCTTTTTATTTCGGTGGCACCGCACTTCTGATCGTTGTGGGGGTGGCGATTGATACGATTCAGCAAATAGAATCTCACATGCTGACCCGCCACTATGAAGGATTTCTAAAAAAGAAACGGGTCTAAAATGAAGGGCCGACGGGGGATACAATATGGCAAAGGAAGAGGCGATTAAGGTTGAGGGCACGGTGCTTAAGACACTGCCCAATGCAATGTTCAAGGTAGAACTGGAAAATAAGCACCAGGTGCTTGCCCATATTTCCGGAAAGATGCGTATGCATTTTATAAAAATTCTTCCGGGGGATAAAGTTACGGTTGAACTTTCACCCTACGATCTGTCCCGTGGCAGAATAACATACAGATCAAAATAAAGAGGTGATCGGTATCGAACTAAAGGAGCATGTTGCATGAAAGTCAGGGCATCGGTTAAGAAGATATGCGCCAAGTGTAAGATAGTCCGCAGAAAAGGGGTTGTCAGGGTTATCTGCGAGAATAAGCGACACAAACAGAGGCAAGGATAAAGGAGGATAAGCTTTGGCAAGAATTGCGGGTGTTGATTTGCCGAGACGTAAGCGGGTTGAGGTAGGACTGACATATATTTATGGTATAGGTCCAAACATATCAAAACGAATACTCCATAAGCTTAATATTGATCCGGATATTAAGACAGATGATTTGTCAGAATCTGATGTTAATAGAATCCGCAAGGTGATTGACGGAGAATACAAAGTTGAAGGAGAACTTCGTACAGAAGTTTCTATGAATATCAAGAGATTGATGGATTTGGGATCTTATCGTGGGCTTCGCCATCGAAAATCGCTTCCAGTGCGGGGACAGCGGACAAGTACAAATGCACGTACGCGAAAGGGACCTAAAAGGTCTGCTATAAAGAAGAGAGGCGGAGTTAAAAAGAAGTAAACAAGGAGAAGACAGAGGCGTAATACATGGCGAAAAAGAAAATCCGGACTAAAAAAAGAGAAAAGAAGAATATATCGACCGGCGTTGTACATATCCAGTCGACTTTTAACAATACAATCATTACAATTACAGATCCTGCCGGAAATGTTATAGCCTGGTCTAGTGCGGGTGTTCAGGGCTTTAAGGGGTCACGAAAGAGTACTCCATTTGCTGCCCAGCTTGCGGCGGAAGATGCAGCAAAAAAGGCAATGGAGCATGGGATGAAAAATGTTGAGGTGTATGTCAAGGGTCCTGGATCTGGTCGAGAATCAGCCCTTCGATCGTTACAGGCCGCAGGATTCAATATTGTGATGATTAAAGACGTAACACCCATACCGCATAATGGCTGTCGGCCACCGAAACGACGTAGGGTTTAATAAATTGATTATTGAATATTGACGATTGACTATTTAATGTGGTTGCTTTGCCCCATTGTTTTTGTTTATAAAAATAAAATTAGAGGAAATCCTTAAATATTCAATTTTCAATCGAAAATATACAATTATTTTCGATAAGGGAATCATAATTTTTAGAAAATTTTGCCACAAAAATCACAAAATTTATAAATAAGAAAATAGGGGGGAATACTTGGCACGACACATAGGTTCGGTATGCCGGCTATGCCGGCGTGAAAACTTGAAAATGTTTCTCAAAGGAGATCGTTGTTATTCCGACAAGTGTGCTTTTGATCGACGCAGTTATCCGCCGGGTCAGCACGGTCAGCGCCGTGGAAGAAAAATTTCGGACTACGGGATTCAGCTAAGAGAAAAACAAAAGGTAAAACGAATGTACGGGCTTTCAGAAAAGCAGTTTCATCTGTTTTTCAAGAGGGCAGATAAACAGAAAGGTATAACCGGAACAAATCTGCTGGTAATGCTGGAGCGCAGGATTGACAATGTAGTTTATCGTATGGGCTTTGTTAATTCTCGCACTCAAGGTCGCCATTTTGTTGGGCACAATCACTTTATTGTTAACGGCAGAAAAGTAAATATCTCGTCATACCTTATTAAAATAGGCGATGTGATCGAAGTCCGGGAGAAAAGCCGTAAGATTCAGGCCATAGGAGATTCACTAGATATCGTGGTGCGGAGAGGTGTTCCACAATGGCTTGATTTGGAAAAAGAGAACTTAAAAGGGATTGTAAAAAGTTTCCCTATCCGCGAAGATATAACAACTCCCATTCAGGAGCAACTTATAGTGGAGCTTTATTCCAAGTAAAGTTAGATCCAGGATATGAGATGTTAAATGTGAGATAATCACACACCCAATATCGCTTTTCACATATCCTGCTGATCATCCTCTGAGAACAAAATTGGAGATATAATGATGTCATCAAATGAGCTCATGTGCATGAACTGGCAAAAGATGATAAAGCCGGAAAAGGTTCAGGTAACCAGCAAGCCCTCTTACGGCAAGTTCGTTTGTGAACCTCTTGAAAGGGGATTTGGCATAACAATTGGGAATTCTTTAAGGAGGATCATACTTTCTTCTCTTTATGGAGCCGCTATTGTATCCATAAAGATTGACGGCGTTATGCATGAATTCAGTATTATTGAAGGCATATATGAAGATGTTTCTGAAATCATCCTTAATTTAAAAGAGGTATGCTTTAAGGTTTCCGATCCTGAACCGAAAACAATACGTATTGATGCAGAAGGAAAAGGTGAAGTTACCGCAGGGGATATCATCAGCGATGACGGAAGGTGTGAGGTGGTAAATTCTGATCGTCATATTGCAACACTATCGGATAAAGCAAAATTGAAGATGACCATGACCGTCAAAACAGGCAAAGGGTATTCTTTATCCGAAACAAACAAAGATGAAGACGCACCTTTAGGGACAATACCGATAGATGCGGTTTTCTCACCTATTAAACGTGTGACCTATGTGGTGGGAAATGCTCGTGTCGGCCAGAAAACCGACTATGACAAACTTACCTTAGAGGCCTGGACTGACGGGAGTATCTTGCCTGAGGATGCAGTTGCATATGCTGCTAAGATTCTAAAGGAACAGATGACCAATTTTATTAATTTTGACGAAGATATTGAGCCGGAACCTGAGAGAAAAGCCGAAGAAAAGGAAAAGATTAAATTTAATGAGAATCTTTACAAAAGCGTTGAAGAACTTGAACTTTCCGTGCGCAGTGCAAACTGTCTTAAGAATGCCAGTATAGTCAAAATATATCAACTGGTAAGCAAAACCGAGTCAGAGATGCTAAAAACCAAAAACTTTGGAAGAAAATCTCTAAATGAGATTAAAGAAGTCTTAAGTGAGATGGATCTTTCTCTTGGGATGAAGCTGGAAGGATTTGAACCGCCTGAGAAAGACCTAGAGGAAGGAGAGTAGTTTGTTCCATGAGACATCGAAAAGCCGGTTTAAAATTAAATAGAACGAGTAGTCACAGGACTGCCATGTTCAGGAATATGGTTACCTCTCTCTTTAAACATGAGCGTATCCGTACAACTGATGTCAAAGCAAAGGAATTAAGGCGATGGGCCGACAATTTGATTACGCTGGCAAAACGCGGTGATCTTCATGCAAGGCGTCAGGCCCTTTCAATCGTAAGGGAAAAGGAAGTGGTTTATAAGCTGTTTGCGGAAGCTGCCGAAAGGTACGGCTCCGTATCCGGCGGTTATACCCGGATTGTTAAACTGGGGAGACGTCCTGGAGATGCAGCACCAATTTCCTTGATAGAGCTGGTTTACTCCGAAGAGAGGAAAAAGAAGAAAAAGACCAAAAAGAAAGCCAAAGTTGCTGTAGAGAAAAAGCAGGTTGCCGAAAAGAAAGAAGCTGAAGAAAAGAAAGAGGAAGAGAAGAAAGAGGCTGCAGTAAAAGAAGAAGTGGCTGAAGAAAAGAAAGACATGCTCGACAAAGAAGAGGATGCGGATAAAGAAAAAGAAGCAGAGATAAAACCCGAGTCGACTTCTGAAGATTCAGATGATAAAAATGAGGAGCAGACTGAGACGTTTGTTGAATCAGAAGAAACTAAAGCAAAAGAACCTGAAGCAAAAAAGGTTGAAGATGATGCCGGAGATTCCGAAGTGAAAGAATAACCCGTTCTTCCAATCTCGATCAATAGCAATTGAGATTTACTTGACTTGACAACCACAAAATATGATATTTATAAGTTAGCCATTTTTGAGATATTGCTAAGCTGTAATTTAGCTCACCCCTCCTTTTCAATCAACACATTACACCAATTAATGCCACAATGTAGCATATAACCATTTGAAATATAAAATAATTTATCATTTGACATACAAACTTCCTTATAATATAAGTTTAATATAGATTCTCCTCTGAAACCTGTTCTCTATCTCTAATCAGTTTCCATTGTGAAACATCTCTTGTTCTGCTGACCTCATTCAAGAATAGCTTACTACTATCTAATAATTTATCTCTTCAATTATTTAATTTCTATTTAAATGAGGGTCAATAATGGAGAAACCCCTCAAAATTTGCATGCCTTGCTCCTAATGGAATATTTTTATCAGTTAGGAGCTTAAAGTAACATCCCGAATAGACTAAGATTTTTAGGACCTTCCAATGACCTTTTGAAAGGAGAAAAATCATGAAAAAACAGCTCATAAATTATGAAACATTGCTAAAGGTTACGAAGGCAATCTCTCATTCCAAGGACCCGGAAGAAGTTGCTCTGATGACGGTAGAAAGCATCAAAACAGCTTTGGATACCAAGGGGTGTTCTTTGTTTCTGATCAATCGTAAAAACAATGAACTGCAGTTGGCAACATCATACGGGTTGAGTGATGAGTATATAAAGAAAGGCCCTGTAAGTGCATTGCGCTCCATTGCCCAATCTTTGGAGGAAGGGCCTGTGGCGATCTATGATGTTATGGATGATCCAAGAATTCAATACCCTAATGAAGCCCAGAAAGAAGGAATTGCTTCCCTACTATCGGTGCCTATCGTGGTCGGTGGCAATTTAATAGGGGCTATGCGTGTGTATACGTCTGAACCTTGGGAGTTCACGCTGGAAGATGTGAATTTCGTCCAATCTTTGGCTCAAGTTGCTGGAATGGCTATAAATATGGCAAGGTATACTAAAGGATTGAAAGGCAGCATTGATGTTCTGAAAACGATGAGGGAAGTTCAGACCCATAGATCTACAAGAAGGACTCCTTATGAGGGAGTTCCAATAAGTGTCCCTTCGGACTAATTTGGTATACATGATTAATTGTCAGAAATGATGACTAAAAAAAGTTTAATTAACTATTTCCTTTGTGAATAGCTGGTTCACATATTCCATATGATCAAAGAAAAGTAAAAATGAAGATTAGAAAGGTCTGGTGAAAAGGTTAAGAGAAATCCATATAAAAAGTCACTGCTATGCGGTTCCTATCTATGATACCCTAAGTATCAGAGACTTTATTTTCTTTCAATATCATTTTTCAACAGGGGCAAATCCTTTTTACGGGGTTTGCCCTTTTTGACTTTGTTGTGGACTTATGCGATATATGTAATCGGAGTTAATTAACCTTAACAGATGTAATTAGATGCAATTAAATGTGAAGAAAAAAATCCAAAGGGAAAAAAGAATCGCAAAAATAATATTCTGGTGTTTTACGCCTTTTTTCTTCATAGCATTTATGCGTTTCTTTTTTATGATTTTCAATTTTATATACGGGACGATTCTACGCTTTATATTGGGGGAAAAATATGGTGATATAATCACAGTAATTGCTATCGTAACTGCATTGTTTTTCACAGTCGCTGTTTGCTCAATGTTGTGGAACCAATATAAAAAGCATATCTTAGAAAGTTGATTGTGTTTGAAATATTTAATTCCGATTGATTTTATCGATTGTGGTCATTATTATCTTATTAAAAATTCATCATGTTCGTTTTTGGGCTGGTTGATGTTAGTGTTTAGATGAAGACATAAGTCGAAACTAATTCAAGTACTAAGAAAGGTTAGTTATGCCATTTATTGAGATATCCGGTTTAAGGGGAAAAGTTTATGTTCCCGAAAACCAGCAGGGAAGTTCCCAAAAACATCCGTGCAAGGATTGCTACTTCTGCCAGATGTGCAGTGACGATAGGTGCAGATTGTGTCTTAGCCCAAAAAACTGCAAATGCCAGAAACCTTCTAAGAAATAAACACCACCCTCTATTACAGATCAGAACAAATCAACATTTCCCCTTTTTCGGTCATTTGTAGTGAAAACTTGAATAAAAAATAACATACCTGGCAGAGGTTTAATTTTTAACTAATCGGAATCAAACGATAATTATCGTCTTGCTTTATGATCTTAAAGCCGTACATTTTGATGGTTTCTGTAATCGGTCGGCCAAAAAGAAAATCGGTCATTTCAGGATCAAGGCCTCCATTTTGCACAACCAGTTCCCTGATTCGGGCATCATATTCGATTATATCGAGAATACCTTTAAGTGTTTCATCCTTTTTGTCTTTGTTCAGGGCATCTATAAAAAGTTTGAGTTTGATATATGAGCATCGCTTCTGGTGGTCCTCAACCAGGCCCCACAGTCCTTCAATGGTTGAAATAAGATCTTTTCGCGTCAACCTGTTTTTGAAATAAATTTTTTCAATTTCCAGTGTATCCCAGCATTTAAGAGCCCGGCATTCAAGAGGTCTGTTGTCATAAATAGTGCATTCATTTTCTTTTTCATTGAAAAAAATACAGGTCCACGAATCTTTTTGACCTTTTATTTTTATGATATCTGAAGCTGCCGGCAAAATGGACTCTTTAACATTGTCATAGGAAAGTTCACCATCTCTGATGGTATAAAGACATTTTGATAAAATTATACCTTTTTCAATCAGCATCTTGTCTTCAATGTGAAAAGACGGGCCGCCTTTTTTGCAGCAGGTGCCGCAGCGAATACATTCTGTAATTACTTTGCTCATAAAAGATTTTCAAAAAAGTCGTTCCCTTTGTCATCTACAATAATAAATGCGGGAAAATCCTTGACGGTTATCAAAAAGATGGCTTCCATTCCGAGTTCGGGATACTCTAATGTTTCAATGTTTGTAATACACTCTTTACCCAGTCTGGCTGCAGGACCGCCGATGGAACCCAAGTAAAATCCCCCGAATTTATTGCATGCTTGAGTTACTTCTTTTGAACGATTCCCTTTTGCCAGCATGACCATGGAAGCGCCATGTTCCTGGAAAATAGGCACATATGGGTCCATTCGTCCGGCGGTTGTCGGGCCGAATGATCCCGAAGGATACCCATCCGGAGTTTTTGACGGACCGGCATAATAAACAATATGTTTTTTGAAATATTCAGGGAGACCTTCACCCTTCTCAAGTCGCTCTTTGAGTTTGGCGTGAGCGATGTCTCTTGCCACAACTATTTTTCCGGTCAATAGCAGCCGGGTTGCAACCGGATATTTGCTAAGTTGGCCCCGGATTTCATCCATGGGACGATTCAAATCGATTCGAACGGCCGACGTATCCTGCTCACCGGGCTCGGAAAGGTACCTGGCCGGATCGGTCTCAAGGCGTTCTAAAAAAATTCCTTGCTTTGTAATTTTTGCCTTTATATTACGGTCTGCGCTGCAACTTACACCAAGGCCGATTGGACAGGATGCACCGTGCCTCGGGAGTCGGACAATCCGGGTGTCCAGACAAAAATATTTTCCGCCGAACTGGGCGCCGATGCCCGTCTTTTGGGATATCTCGAGCAGTTCCGCCTCAAGTTTTATATCCCTGAATGCATGCCCGGATTGGTTTCCGGTTGTGGGAAGAGTATCGAGGTATCCTGCGGAAGCTAATTTGACTGTTTTCAAGTTTAATTCAGCAGAAGTCCCGCCAATAACAAATGAAAGATGATACGGCGGACAGGCGGCCGTTCCCAGGGACTTCATCTTGCTTTTCATAAAAGATACCAGTTTTTCAGGCGTTAACGTGGCTTTGGTTTCCTGGTAAAGATAAGTTTTATTTGCAGATCCGCCGCCTTTTGCGATGAAGAGAAACTGATAGCTATCTCCTTGTGTGGCATAAAGCTCGATCTGAGCAGGAAGATTACAGCCTGTATTGACTTCATCAAACATGCTTAAGGGGGCGTTCTGGGAGTAGCGGAGGTTGTTGGTTGTATAGGCATTGAAAATACCTTTTGAAAGGGCTTCTTCATCACAAAATCCGGTCCAGACCTGCTGGCCCTTTTTACCTATTACAATAGCGGTACCGGTGTCCTGGCACATGGGGAAGACGCCTTCTCCAGAAATAACCGCGTTTTTAAGCATTTCAAGGGCAACGTACCGGTCGTTGTCGGAACTTTCGGGATCATCCAGAATCTTTGCCAGGAGCGCCAGGTGAGAGGACCTCAACAGGTGTGATACGTCCTTGAAAGCCTGTTCAGCCATAAGGGTAAGACCCTGGGCTTCGATTTTTAGAATTTCGATGCCGTTAAAAGACTGTAAGGAAACATGCTCATCGGTTATTCTACGATATTTAGTTGTATCTTCCTTGAGAGGGAACATTTCCTGATATGCAAAATCAACCATTTAGGGATCTCCTTCAAACAAAAAGAGTCATCCTTATCAGGAAGACTCTTTGTTGGTTTTTTCACGGGATATTATGTTCTGCGAGGGAAAACCTGATCACTTTTCGAGTGTCATCAGAATATAATGGCAGGGACATTCTTTGGCACACAACCCGCATCCCTTGCAAAAATCCAGGTCAAATTCGTATTTACCGGCTGACGGCGATATCTTAACGGCATTGTCCGGGCAGTACATATAGCAGTTGCCACAATCGAAACAAAGACCGCAACTGAAGCAGCGCTCGGCTTCCTTGATAATATCTTCCCGATCAAAAGACGGATAGATCTCTCTGAAATTCTTTAGCCGCGTATGGATGGAGACGGCTTCTTTGCTGAATCGCTTTTCTTGTGTATAATAGTAAGTATTCATATCCTTGGAGTAGATCACCGGTGGCTGTGCCAGGCGACTTTCCACATTCCCTTCAATGTAATCTTCGATTGCGGAAGCCGCTCGCATGCCCTGACCAATGGCAGTGGTAACGGTTTCCAGGCCAAGAACCGCATCACCGCCGGCAAAAACGCCATCCATACTGGTCATCAGGTCTTCGTTGGTAGAGATCCATTGATCGTCTCGCTTTTGAATTTCGATGCCATCATAATCGACCGCCTGACCCGTTGCCATGATCACCGTGTCGGCCGGATAAACCGATTCTGATCCCTCGATGGGAACCGGTCGGGCCCGACCACTGGCATCGGGTTCCTTGAGTTCCATCTGTCCACACAAAAGACCCACCACCCGATCCTCATCGGTAATAATTTTCACCGGATTGGTATGATAGCGGAACATGATGCGCTCTTCCATGGCCTCATCAATCTCAGCGGTTATGGCAGGCATTTCAACGCGGGTACGCCGATAAAACACACTTACATTGGCCCCCAGCCGTTTTGTCACCCGGGCACAGTCCATGGCCGTATTCCCGCCGCCGATAACCACGACATCTTTGCCAACTTCCACGATTTGACCGCTGTTGATCAGTTTTAAAAATTCCACACCGGTAAACACGTTTTGGGCATCTTCACCGGGAATCTTTATAGATGTCCCGGTCTGGGCACCCAGACCCAGAAAGACGGCATTATAATCGCGGGTCAATTGATCCATGGGAATATTGACCCCAACCTTGACATTGCATTCCAGTTCAATGCCCAACTCCAGTATTTTATCGATCTCTTGCTTTAAAATGTAATTGGGCAGGCGATAGGACGGAATACCATAGCGCATCCACCCACCGGGCTCACTATTTGCTTCGAATATTTTCACCTGAAACCCTCTTTTGGCCAGGTGAAAGGCACAGGAAAGCCCGGCCGGCCCGGAACCCACCACCGCCACTTTCTCTTTTCTTGTGGAAATGAATTTTTTATGCTCCAAATTATGCTCCAAACCATAGTCTCCCACGGCGCGTTCCGCGCTGTTAATCGCCAGAGGCGTATCAAAGTCTCGGCGATTACACCCCGCCTCACAGGGATGGGGACACACTCGGCCGCAGGTTGCCGGCAAAGGATTGGTGCGGGTCAACACATGCCAGGCTTCCTCATAGTTCTGTTTTTCTGCAAGGACCCTCAAAAAACCACGAATGTCGTTGCCGGCAGGGCAACTGTGGGTACAGGGCGGAGTTTGCATGATATTAACCGGCATGAGCGTCCGCCACGATCCGGTCTTGTAAGGAACAACTTTACGCAAATCCAGTGCTAATCCTAAAGGCAGCTTTTCCATTATAAATTAAACCTCTCTATGTTTTGGTTGGCAATTTTCTGAATTTCGGCCACTTCCTCTGTGGGCACTCCCTTTTTAAACAGAAATCTGAACCTGCCTTGAGGTTTCAGATACTCTTCCACCGGTACTTTGACCGGAATCTTTTTGACATTGGTCACTTTACCGTCGATGATTTCAAATATGGGGAACAAGCCGGTATCCTTGGCCAACCGGCAAATCTTAACGGTGAGCTCTCCGGGATGTCCCCATCCCAAAGGACAGGGCACCAGGATATGAATATATTTGGGTCCCTCAATGGAGAGTGCTGTTTTCACCTTGCGCTGCAGGTCTCTAAAATCATCTACGGTGGCCGTAGCCACATAGGGAATGCCGTGATCGGCTGCAATTAACGGCATGTTTTTCTTGCGGGTTGTGTTACCCATGGGCGTTGTGGATGTCCATGCGCCATAGGGGGTAAAGCTGGAACGCTGAACCCCGGTATTCATGTAGGCTTCATTGTCGTAACAGACATACAGCACGTTATGACCCCGTTCAAACATGCCGCTGATAGACTGAAAGCCGATGTCTGCCGTACTGCCGTCTCCGGCCTGGGCGATGATGTTAACCGGCCCCTTTTTCAAAGCCTTATACGCAGCCTCCACGCCCGAGGCCACTGCCGATGGGTTCTCAAAAAGACTGTGTAAAAAGGGAATGCGCCAGCAAGGATCCGGATAGGGGGAACTAAAAACTTCCAGACAACCCGTTGCAACGCAGGCAATGGTATTTTCACCGGCCGCATCATGTACCAGACGGGCGGCTAACGCCTGCCCGCATCCGCCACAGGCTCGATGGCCGCTGCCAAACAGATCTTTCTTTTCCACCCTGTTGAGTTCTTCAGCTTTTTCATTCATTATTATAAATCCTTATCTGCTATAAGTTCCTTTTTTAACCCTAAAAATTCCAGTTCCACCGGTTCTTTTTCAACCTTTTCAACCATATATCGCAAATCGTCCACGGTTATGTTTCGGCCTCCGAGGCCGGCGATAAAACTGCTGATATTACGGTCTTTTTTCTCGGCCCGGGGAAAAGACCAGCGAATATCGCTGGCCAAAATGCCGCCTCTTCCCAGTGAAATACACTTTTCCAGTACAACAATGTTCATTTTGTCTTTCAGAACGTTGTAAATCTCTTGCCGGGGGAAGGGACGATAGGAACATATTTGCAAAAGCCCGACCTTTTTTCCCTCCTCCTCTAACTGGTCGATAAGGTCCTTAATGGTGCCGACCACGGAACCCATGGATACAATGGCCACGTCAGCTTCTTTGAGCTTGTAGGTCTTGATAAAACCGCCGCTGTCTCTACCAAACGTTTTGGCAAAATCAGCACTGACCTCCTTTATGGTCTTCTCGGATTTTTCCATGGCCCGGTGCAAAATATAGCGAGTCTCCATGTAAAAGCGCGGGTCCGCATATAGACCGATACCTCTCGGCCACCGGGGATCCACGATATGCCTGGGCTTAAAGGGAGGCAGAAAATCGTCGACTTCTTTTTGCTCGGGAATATCCACCGGTTCAAAAGCATGGGTTAAAATAAAACCGTCCATACAGACCATCACCGGCAGAAAGGTCTGCTCGGCAATTTTATATGCCTGGATATGTAAATCCGCAGCCTCCTGGTTGTCTTCGGCAAAAAGTTGAATCCAGCCCGCATCCCTTACTGCCATGGAGTCCTGCTGGTCGTTCCAGATACTAAGGGGCGCGGATATGGCGCGGTTGGCACAGGTTAAAACAATGGGCAGGCGCATCCCGGCAATGCAATAGATCACCTCGGCCATTAACAACAATCCCTGTGATGATGTGGCCGTGTATGTCCTGGCACCTGATGCACTTGCTCCTAAAACAACCGAAGCTGCGGTAAATTCACTCTCTACATTAACAAATTCCGCATCCAGTTTTCCCTGGCCAACAATGACAGATAAATCTTCCACAATGTGAGTTTGGGGCGTAATCGGGTAAGCGGAAATAACATTGGGTCGGCATAAGGCCACCACATCCGCAACGGCTTGAGACCCTTCAATTTGTTTAAGCATTTAGCTACCTCTTTTGCATGATTTCATGTGCCCGTTCAAGGGCAGCGACATTGTTTTCACCCACTTTGCCCGGAAACCTTGCCATAATGGCTTCCTGCACCGCTTCCAGGCTCACCAGACCGGTAATAGAGCAAAAGGCTCCGATCATAATTGCATTGGGAATGGGCCGGCCGATGATTTCAATGGCGATTTCTGTGGCGGGAATGGTCTCCACCGTGGCCGTGGTCTTGAGGTTCAACTCTTCTGGGGGTTTCTCAGAATTGACCAACAATAACCCATCGGGCTTTAGCCCGTCCAAAACAGGCACATTCTCCATCAAGCTATAATCCTGGACAATTATATAATCCGGATGGAGCACATCCTCCCGTGTGCGAACCTTTTTGTCATCAATTCTAACAAAAGCCTGGACAGGTGCACCCACCCGTTCCGCTCCAAAAGAAGGGAATGCCTGAGCAAATTTGCCGTCCTGAAAAGCAGCAATAGATAAAAGCTCCGCGGCCGCAACATTTCCCTGTCCGCCTCGACCATGTATTCTGATTTCAATCATATGTTTCACCTTTCACCTCCCGGATCTTTTGGGGAGGGCAAAATAATAATAAAAGTGCACTTTGATGCTTTTAAGATCTTCAATTGACATTTTGATATATAAATGTATAGAGTCTTACGTGTCAATAAAAAAGTATTTATTGCAAGGATTGTATCTAACAAGCTTTTGATATTACTAATCCTAACCCGGATAAATCGGAACCAAAAATATTTGTCACCAAGGCACAAAGGGTTTTATTTTGCTATTCTTTCTTAGTGTCTTGGTGTCTTTGTGGCGAAAAGAAAAAAAATTTGCCACAAAAAGCACAAAATTCACAATTAAGATACTAACACGGACAAGACGATGACAAAAGCTAAAAGGAAAATTCCGCCGGTCATTAAACTTAATTATTCCAAGGGCGACTTGATTATCAAAGAGGGCGATTACGGAACCTCAATTTATGAGGTCATAAGCGGTAAAGTCGGAATCTTTGTTGAATCAGGCGGAACGGAAACCAGGGTCGCCATCCTCGGTCCAGGCATGATTATCGGTGAAATGACTTTTATTGCCGGTAGTACCAGCACACGTTCCGCATCGGCCAGGGCTCTTGAGGACTGTTGCCTGGAAGCGTGGCATCCTGCTATGCTTTTGAATGCTTATAAAAAGATGCCTGACGTTCTCAGGCTCATCGCGGGCCAGGCTTTGAAGCTTATTGTGCGAATGAACAAAATAGTCGTTGGGTTAAGCTTAAAAGAAGGACAACACAAGGACAGCCAAACTCAGGAGCTGTCTGATCAGTGGGAAGAAAAGCGCAAGTTTTACAGGAAAAGGGTCAGTCTTGAATGCATTTTTCGACCGGCAAACAGTCCCAAAGATCTTAAGATTCGGGGTCGAATCAGGGATATCAGCAAGGAAGGTTTGCAGATGACTGTCAAGACATCAGGCTTGCTCAATTACACCCTTATCCCCGGGGATGAACTTTTCATAAGCACATATTTTGTGTCAGACCAGAAAGTGAATATGACCGCTAAAATGACTTGGCTGAAAAAAGGGGAAACAGACGGTACTATTTCCCTGGGAATGGCTTTTACCCATATGGAACCGGAAGATCGAAAAAGATTGGGTTTCTTTTTAATGCCGTAACGGAGGTTCGTACATGACTGTCAATTCACAGGTGCTCGATTATATTGCGAGCGAGGAAAGCTTCTTGGACAAATCTGTTATTATTAAAGAAGGCAGCATGGGTGACTGGATGTACGTTATCTTAGAAGGCCGGGTCAAAATAAAAAAACAGACTTCCAGAGGCTTGCTGACCATTGATACATTGTCTAAAGGAGATTTTATCGGAGAAATGGCAATGTTAAAACAGGGTAATAAAACACGAACTGCTTCGGCCGTTGCGGATGGACCGGTTATGTTAGGCCTACTTGACTCCGTGCGCTTGGCAAAGGAATGGGAGGCCCAGCCGACTAGAATAAAAAAACTCATATCGAATATGATACAAAACCTAGAGGAAGCGACCAAAAAGGCGGCCGATATGATTGTAGAGTCAAGATAGCTTAGCTCTTTGCTTGTGGTTCAGCTTTCCACTTATTATTTAAATCTACGCTCATATAAAAAAGGATATAGAACATGAAATGGTTTCTTTATGCAATTAGCTTGATCTGGATTTCTGTTGGATGTTGCACTATTCTTTATACCGATGAAACCAAAAATATTATAAAAAGTTTAATCAAAACAATTGATCAGAAAATCCTCTCAATCTTGCCGTTTATATTTGGCATCCTTTTTTTATTTTCTGCATCAGCCAGTCGTAATCCATGGTTTATAAGATTAATTGGATTTATGGGCATCACCAAAGGTTTATTTATTTTCATAAACCCTAAAGGTTTTTATGATAAATTATCTGATTGGTATCTTAACTCGTTGTCAGATCAAACCCACAGGTTTTATGGCATTTTTGCTATAATCCTTGGAACAGCAGTTTTATCTTGGATTTTATAGACACGAAGGAGACCCTATCATGCCCCTGACAAAAGCTCAATTCGTAGAATCAATCCACAATCAAATCGGTTTCACTAAAAACAAATCCTCGGAAATTGTAGAAACATGTTTAGAGATCATCAAAAGCACACTGGAATCAGGTGAGGATGTATTGATCTCTGGATTTGGTAAATTCTGTGTAAAGGAAAAGAAGGAACGGAGAGGGAGAAATCCAGCTACTGGTATTGCTATGATGTTAGCCCCAAGGAAGATTGTTACGTTTAAATGTTCTGGTAAGTTGAGGGACATGATAAATAGTGCCTGAACGAAAAATCCTAGTTTTCGTTCAGGCACTATTTATGGATGGATCTTCAGCATCACGCTGAACCACGAGGAACACATCTGACAGGGGGCCTTTAAAATTCGGTTCCGGAATATCCAGGATTTGATGTTTGAGCAGATCCTCGCTGACATTCAACGTCACTCGCCAGGCATCTTTGCCGTCGTCGGTCAAATAGGTTTTTAATCCAGCCCTGGCAGCAACTATGTCATTAATTGGGTCGTTGCCGACCATCAGGCATGCTTCGGGAGGTTCATCGATTTTCCGGCAGATTTCCAGGTAATATTCTATCCGCGGCTTACAAAACGACATATTTTCAATGTGAGTCACCAAGTCGAAATGAGAATGGTCCAAACCGGCCCAGGCCAGACGTTTTATCTGGACATTAAAAGGAAAGATAGGGTTAGTGGCCAGCACCAGCTTTAAACCGGTCCGGACAATTTTATCGAAAGTTTTATGAAGATCATCCGGAAGCGTTACGTTTACTTTAATTTTATCATATTCGGTTTCATAAAAATGCAAAAAGCGGTTCCATAGCTTGTCTCGCCGATTTGCAGATTGTTCATTAAAGGCCTTTATGAAGTATTCGGCGTTGGTCATTTCACCGTTGTTTTGCAATAAAGCGTGTGTCGCGGTTATCAGCCGCTTCCGGAAGGTATCCGCAGGCATGAGATCCGTAAACAGGGTTTCTATCCTGCGAAAATATTCCTGGTAAAACCTGGCTTCGTCAAATAAAATCAGC
>Ga0233409_10000011_pt1 | contig 25077 bp, 19 predicted proteins | sample Na_oxic_13_MG_FD_179871 | JGI IMG/M metagenome (GOLD analysis project Ga0233409, IMG submission 179871) | Seawater microbial communities from Saanich Inlet, British Columbia, Canada - Na_oxic_13_MG | ecosystem: Environmental > Aquatic > Marine > Inlet | place: Canada: British Columbia... | reverse complement strand
CTTGAGGACCGAACTCTTACCGCAAACATAGTGGTTAATGCCACCTCTGTTTCAAGCCCTGATGAGTCGCCGGAGATGGCTTCATTGCTTGAAAAATTCAAGGTAAAGGATTGCGAATTGGTGCTTGATCTTAACTATGATCGAAGTAAGAATTTCTGGCAGGATATGGCCCGGCGCAACGGCGCACGGTTTATTGATGGTTTATCTACGCTTGCATATCAATTAAGACGCACCTTGGCCCTCTGGACCCGTATTCAGGCACCCCCGGAGGAATTCCTGAAAGCGATAAATGAAAACTTATGAATTCAGATCACTTCAACCGCACCAGGGTGGATTTAAGTCACTGTTATCCTGAATGGATGCTCCGCGCCGGCTTGTCCGGGCTAAGGGTTTGCGAAGAAATAAATTTACATTTTCAGGAGTCGAGGCGCCCGCATGGCAAGGCGCGGGGAGGGCGAATAGCTGGCTATTTAACCGACGAGCAACGCAGCCAGGCGGGATGGATCGGCGTATTAAAATGTGAAGTTATTTTTGAGCGAGCCCTAAGCTTTTGTCGGAAGAAGAACCGCAAATTCTGTTCCCTTGCCGGGAACGCTCTCCACATTAATAAGGCCGCCCATTGAATCTATAAGCCCCTTTACGATGGGCAGCCCAAGGCCGGTGCCTGTAATATACCTCGTCTTTTCGTCTTTGACCCTGTAAAATCTTTCAAAAATCTTATCCAGATATTTATCTGCTATACCAAATCCGTTATCTTTGATTTTTACACGCACGTTGATTCCGGCCATATCAACTTCCACTTCAATTTTTCCGCCTTTCTGAGTGTAGTTAATGGCATTGGTGATAAGGTTCCCGAAAATACTTTCCAGAGCAATGGGGTCTGCTAAGAGTTCTGGAAGCGGTTCTTTTGGGAGTTCAATCGTAAGGGACTGGTTTTTTTTCTCTGCCTGGGCTCTTAAAAAATCTATGATGTTTTCCAGGAGATCTTCGACTCTGATCGGTTGAGGCTCATGGCAGATAATCCCTTCCTCGATACGGGAAAGATCGAGCAGATCTCCGATCAGAGCAATCAATCCTCTGGTTTTTTCTCTGGCACGGTCAAGTATATGCTGGTCCTGTGCAGATTCTTCACCGACCATATCTTTAATTACCAGTGCAAGCTGTTCGTGGATGGTTGAAAGGGGTGATCGCAGTTCATGGGAAACCTTTGCTACAAATTCCGATTTAAGCTGATCCAAAAGCTTCAGGGCGGTGATGTCCACAACATTTAGAACTGCTCCAAGACACTCCTTTCTTTCCCCTAAGACAGGCTGACCGGTTGCCATAAGATATTTTTCATCTGAAAGAGAAAACTCATAATCAGGAATATCATCGTAGTCCACATGTTTCCCCTGCGAGATTTCCGTTACAAGATTACAAAGTTCTTTATCCGGCACATAGTCCTCTATGGGATTGCCTGTTTTCAGACCGGGATCAAGACCGAGAAGCTGTCTGAAGGCCGGATTCATCAGAACCACCTGGCCCCTGGAATTTGTTACAACCACACCGCTCGGAAAAGATTCTAAAATAGTATGTATGCGGCTTTTCTCTGTATCCAGATCAGACAGTGTCCTTCTTCTTTCCTCCTCCAGCTTTTCAGCCTGCTGAGTGAGGCGTATTTTTTCCCAGGCGCGATTAACTACGATACGTAACTGATCCGGCTCAAAGGGTTTCGAGATAAAATCATAGGCCCCCAGTTTCATGGCTTCAATGGCTGTTTCTACCGTGGCATATCCTGTGATCACAATTACCTGAATTGCCTCATCCAGCACACGAATGTGTTTGAGAACCTCCAGTCCGTCCATGCCCGGCATCTTCAAATCTAAAAGCACAATGGAAGCTTTTTCCTTTGCCAGTAAAGCCAGCCCCTCATCCCCGCGAGATGCCTTTAGAACCTGGAAACCGATTCGGGTAAGGATTCGTTCGGATGCATCCCGGATATCCTGTTCATCGTCCACAACCAATATTATGGCGTCAGATTTTATCTCCACTTTCTTCTCCTTGGTTTTCCTTATCCGCAATGGGAAACTCAACAATAAATGTCGTTCCTTGTCCCGGCTTGTTTTTTGCCATGATATTGCCGCAGTGATTTTTCACGATACTGTAAGCCAGACTGAGACCCAAACCGGTCCCTTTTCCTTCTTTCTTGGTGGTGAAAAATTGTTCAAAAATGTGGGGAAGAATATCCTCGGGTATTCCAGGACCTGTATCGGATACTTCTATGCAAACCCGGTTGCCATCCGGCATCAGGCTGCTTTTTACCGTGAGTCTCCCCTTTTCCTCCATGGCCTGGGCGGCATTGAGAATGATGTTCATAAACAAATGATTAAGCTGCTGGATATCAGACTGAACAAGGGGGAGTGATGAGTCCAGGTCTGTTTCTATATCTATATTCTGGAACAGGGTCTGGCTTTCGAGAAGAAACAGAGTCCGGGAAATCGCCTGGTTGACGTCATGAGGTTGCATTAAATGTCGGGTCTGTCGCGTGAATTCCAGCAGTTCCTTCACCGTATCACGGCATCTTTGGGTGTCTTTCAGGATGCGGCCTAAGTCTTCTTTGGCCCCCTCCTCCAGGTCATATTCTTCCTGCATAAGCTTGGCAAACAGAGTAATTCCTCCCAGGGGGTTGTTTAACTGGTGGGCGACTCCTGCGGCCAGTTTTCCAAGAGAAGACATCTTTTCCGCCTGCAGGAGCTGAATCTGGGTATTTTCCAACTCATTTTTTATTCGAAACTCCTCGCGCATATCACGAAAGAAACCGATGGTCGCTATTTTCTGCCCTTTTTCATAAATTTTGGATGCATTCAGTTTGATGGGAATATTTTCACCATTTTTACTTATAACATCTGTATAATATAATTTAAGTTTTCCCTTGCCGCCGTATTCTTCACTTCTAATCTTTCGCATAACCTCAAACGCTTGGTTGCCGGGGTAAATATCTCGAACATTGAGCGTATTGAGCGCTTCATCTTCAGTGTAGCCGAAAACCTCAACCGCCGCATCGTTAAAGATGAGAATCTTTCCTTTCATATCAGCAGCAATTACACAGTCTACAGAGCCTTGAATGAGATTTCGTAATAAGGCATTGGAACGTTGCAGATTCTCTTCAAGTCCTCCTCTGGTGGGGAGATCAAAATCCATGCTTACAAAGGCTTCAATGTCATTTCCGGAAAAGATTGGATACGCAAAATAACAGGGCATCTCATCCAGATATAAAGAGTTTACCGATTGGGGCGTTAAAGAGGGTTTTTTTTTCTCAAGAGCCATCTTTACCGAACAATTTTCGCAGGGTGAAGAACGATCGTAGAATACTTTGTAGCAGTGTTGCCCGATGATTTCAGATTCCTTTATCCCATTAAGCCGTGAGCTTAAAGCCAGAATTTTGTATTCCGGCGAAATCACCGTGAACTTTCTTTTGAACGCGGCAATGCCCTTGAGTAAATATTCTTTTTCCATATCTTCATGCATATCAGACTCCATATCAGCAAATTTAAAAATTCCACTGGCTTGTGCCGGATGGTTTGAAAATTATCAGGGTGGGACAGGTAAATTGCCAAGTTAAATTTCACCAACCTCCTTAACAATCAATCATATCCTACATCGGAAGTCAACCGGGTATTCACATTTTTACCACGACAAAAAGTGATATTTTCGGATAGTTGCAAGAAGGTTAGGCAACTTCTCAGTGATACTTTTTGCGGGTTTCAGGCAAAAGATAAACAGAATTCATAAAATTCTGGAACGAAAAAATAATGAACAATTTGGTTTCGGCTTGACCTGTTAGAAAATGAGCGATATAAATCAATAGGATTGATGGCTTCGTAAAAAGTCCAACTTCTGCGTTGCGCTACATTCCTCGTCACTGCGACGTACTATACGTACGTTCCCTCCGGGACCGGCGGATAGCCGATTCCTCGGAATTTGCGCGCCTTGAATTTGGAGCTTTTTACTTTGCCATCAAAATCTGACTTTTTACGAGACCGTCAGGATTAGATCATGAAAGAAAAGAATCAAACAAACAAATATGGTACGGAAAAATCGCTTTTTTTGACCGATCGAATGGCCCATGCCATTAATCTGGCGATTGTGGGCGGAGGCAGAGCCTGTAAATACTTCATAGAGCTTATCCGGGATAACCCCTTCCCTTTTCTGGATATTAATATAGTCGGTGTTGTCGATATCAACCCGGAGGCTGAGGGCTTTGTTCTGGCCAAAGAGCTGGAAATATATACCACAACTAACTTCCGGGATCTTTTTAATATCAAAGAGCTCGACAGCATCATCGAGCTGACAGGCAGACGAGAGGTCCTGCTCGACATAATACGCCTCAGACCCAAAGGCGTTGGTGTTATTGAACACAACATTGGTAGGTTATTGAGAAACCTTTTCGACATTGATGAGCGCCTGCAGTTAACAGAGCATCAATTGATCGTTGAAAAGATGTTTTCAGAATTTCTCATCCAGCAAAGTACGGCTGCAATTGTGATTTTAAATACAGATTTTACGGTCGTTGAAACAAATGAAGCATACTTAAAGGCTGTAAAGAAATCCAAAGAAGAGGTTATCGGAGCACACTGTTACAAAATTTCCCATGGTTACAGTGCTCCGTGTTCGAGTTCACAGCCCGAAATGGCATGCCCCATGGTGGAAACTCTGAGAACCGGTATATCTGCACATGTTATCCACGAGCATCTATCCCCAGAAGGTCAAATAACATACTGCAATATAGTCACTTATCCTTTAAAGAATCAAAACGGTGAAATTTTTCGTATCATTGAGGTATGGAGGGATATCACATATGAATTGTCACACCGATGGGACAAGAAAGTGAAGGAATTAAAATCTGATCTTCAAAAACTGGTTCAAGAAGATCGCATGATCTCGCTGGGCAAATTAATGGCCAGTTGCGCTCACGAAATTAACAACCCCATTCAGGGGTTATTGACATTCAGCCATTTAATGCAGGAAATCCTGGCCGAAGGTAAGCCGAGTTCAAAGGATCTGGAGCAGTTTAAAAAATATCTTTCTCTCATGTCCAAAGAATTGGAACGTTGTGGAGATATTGTTTCCGGTCTCCTTTCATTTTCCCGCGAAAGTTCCAGGGAATACAAGGATATAGATCTTAACGAAGTCCTTGAGGCGGTCATTAACCTGACGCGCCATAAAATGCAACTTAGAAATATCGACCTGATTGCCAGGTTATCGCCGGGGCTGTTAATGATACGAGGTAACGATAGCCAGTTGCAGCAATGCTTTCTAAACTTGATTTTCAACGCCATCGCTGCCATGTCAGAGGGGGGGCAACTGCACGTTCTTTCCAAACACGACAAAGCCAAAAAAAATGTTTGTGTAGAAATCAGAGACACTGGATATGGAATCCCTGAGGAAAACCTTGATTATATTTTTGATCCATTTTTCACCACAAAGGAAGTAGGGGAAGCCACCGGGCTTGGACTGTCTATCGTCTATGGTGTCACAAAAAATCATGGAGGTAATATTAAGGTAAACACCAAGGTGGGAGAAGGGACTTCATTTGTCTTGGATTTCCCCACCCAGTAACCTCTTGTGTCATGTGATGGAGGAAGACTATGGATGAAAAGATGAGCATCATGGTTGTGGATGATGAAGAAATCGTCCGGGAATCCCTTTTCCACTGGTTTAAAAAATATGGCCATGTGGTGGAAACTGCTTCATCGGGCTTTGAAGCTTTAGATAAATTGGAAAAGTACCCTTTTCAGCTCTTGTTTGTGGATATAAAGATGCCCGGAATGAATGGCATAGAACTGCTGGAAAAGGTAAAGACAGAATACCCTGATACCATCGTTGTCATTATCACGGCATACGGATCCATTGAATCGGCGGTAAAAGCCATGCGAATTGGTGCTATCGACTACCTGCTTAAGCCCTTCAAGCCGGATCAACTTTCCCTTGTAATGGAGAGGATATCTAATCAAAAGAGACTGTTATTCGAGCACAACTATCTGAAAGGGCGTTTGGAGAAAATTACCCGGTTTGATAACATTATCGGAGAGTCTCCTCCAATGGAAGATATTTTCAACCTGATTCCGGAGGTTGCCCAGAGCGACTCTTCTATTCTGTTGATCGGGGAAACCGGTACCGGGAAAGAGTTAGTTGCAAAAGCCATACATGCAAAAAGCCGTCGAGCCCATCTCCCCTTTATTGCGATCAACTGTGGTGCGCTACCGGACACCCTGCTGGAAAGTGAACTTTTTGGGCATCAGAAAGGGGTTTTCACCGGAGCAACCCATGCCCGTAAGGGTTTTTTGGAAGTGGTTTCAGGAGGTACCCTTTTCCTCGACGAAATTGGAGAGATCAGCCCAAAAATGCAGATCGATCTGCTTCGCGTTCTGGAAGAAAAAAAGATAACCAGTATCGGGAGCAGGGAGCCTGTTGATGTGGATTTTCGACTCATTTCAGCCACCAGCCGAGATTTGGGGAAAGGGATTACCGACGGCTCTTTCAGAGAGGATTTTTTTTACCGAATTAATGTAATCATGATTGACATTCCTCCGCTAAAGAAAAGAAAGGAGGACATTCCCTTATTAATTCAGCATTTTCTTGAAAAGTACGGCCATGAAACCACAAAGCAGGTCGATCGCGTCACCCGTGATGCGATGGAACTCTTAAAACGCTACGACTGGCCGGGAAATGTCAGGGAACTGGAAAATGCCGTTGAAAGAGCTGTGGTGCTTTCCCAATCCCGGACACTCGGGATTAAGGATTTTGCTTTCCTTAGGTCTTCTCCCGTACCCTTATCAAGGCCTCTGTCCCTGCAAGAAGTTGAAAAGCAGCATATTCAACAGATCCTTGAAGAATACGACTGGAATGTGACTCAGGCATCCAAAGCCCTGGAAATCAACCGGGTTACCCTGCATAAAAAGATTAAACGGTTTAATTTGGAAAGGAGGCCTTAGCCCGAATTTTTCATGAGTTTACAGAAAAAACCGGTCGGCGTGGTTCCTCTTGGAGAAGTTCCCGAAATAGCCTTAAAGGTCATAGCAGCCCATATATCCGGCTATTTTAATCTTTCCGTACAGATCCTTCCACCGCTGGAACAACCTGAATATGCTCTTGATGAAAGACGGTTTCAGTACGATGCGGGCATTATTCTCAAAGCATTTGAGTCTATGAGGTTTAAAGATTGTGACAAGGTCATCGGTGTTCTTAATCCGGACCTCTTTATTCCCATTTTTACTCACGTCTTTGGCGAGGCAAAACAGGGGGGAAAATTCGCACTGGTCTCGCTGTTCAGACTGGGCAAGAATCCGGATGGCTCTCCCTCCCCATCTTCACTCATTTATGAAAGGGTGGCGAAAGTTGCTCTTCATGAATTAGGCCATCTTTTCAATCTTCTCCATTGCCGGGAAAAAAGGTGTCTCATGCATTTCTCTGGAGGTATCGAAGACCTGGATGAGACAACCATTAATCTTTGCAGGTACTGCTCAACTTTTCTTAAAGATCGTCTTCTTGGCCAGTCCGAATAATTCATAAAAAATCGCTGAAAAAATATGATAAACTTCCTTTAAATCTTCTCAGTTCTGAGGAACGTTTTCGCCAGTACCTCCCAACCGAGCTCAGGAAAATTACCGAACACATCGCCAATGGGCTGACCACCTGTTGCCGCCAGTTGTTCATATTCCGGTCCCATGAGATTCAACAGTTTCTGGCTCTCTTGTTCCATCCACTGAATGCCCTCATTGCCGTAATAGAGCCCCCTTAGATTTTTTTTCGGCATATCCGGTTCCAATATATATAACCAGCCCTCATGGTAAGGATCCTCATGGGTGATTTCGGGGTGCTCCCGGACCTTGTGGTTCACCGCCAGAACCGTTCCGGTTACAGGGGACAGGGCTGCAGCTTTATGATCTCCTCGACCGAAGGTCAGTCCGACCTGATCTTTTGTCAAAGTGGTTCCCAGGGGCGGAAGGGCGAGAAATTGCAATCCACCGAATAACTTCACCAAAAAATCATCAAATCCGACCCTGAGTCTTCCCCCATGATCGAAACGAGCCCAATTGTGGCCCATATGATAATAATAGCCGTCGGCCATGCGGTAACCGGATGCTAAATTGTAGTTAGGCGGATTGTGGAGTTGTTCAAAATCGAGTTCATCCAGCATCTGGTCAAAAGTACAATGAAAACATTCATAGTTCAGAGGGCAGATCTTTGGGGCATCGATACGTCCGGTTAAGTAATGCCTGCAGGGTCGCTCTGATCCCTGATACCGTGTTTTTAAATGCTCAACCCATGCGGGTTCTTTCCATTCCGTTTCGGTCTGGCGTCCGGACTCCATTGTACGCCGCATCCCCTTATCAAAGGGGCAATTGTAGCAATCATAGGCATTGTCACATAAGTGGAAATTGACAATTCCGGCCTTCATCCAAATACATTCATCCTCAATTACTTGGAATCCTATAACTCGTTTTTTCTTCCTTTTTTGATCTATGACTCCTATTCTTTTCATTTTATTAACCTCCTTTATCCTGCATGGCCTTGTCCCGGCGGTATCCTATTCTATCCGGTTTTGAGCAGGATACGTTTTGAATAACCAAATACTAAATTGTCGCTGAAGCTAAGGATGAATTGAACAAGACCATATTCATCCAGCCAGGTTCATCCAGCATCTGGTCAAAAGCACAATGAAAGCATTCATAGTTAAATGCACAGATCTTTGGAATATTGATAAGTCCCATAAAAGCATGACGGCATGGCCGTGATGAACCCCTGTAGCGTGTTTTTAAATGCTCGACCCATTCGGGCGGATGCTCTCTTGTCCCGGCAGGGTTTTCGAAACTCATTTTTCTTCCTTTTTTATCCGTCTTATTTTTTGTTTTCATTTTAGCGGCCTCCTCTCACGTTAACTGATGATCCATGTTGATCTTTCTAATTGCAATAAAAATGCCACATATGAGCAGATAGATTGCTTTGATCTTTTCCTATTGAAATCATTGAATTTTTGCTGAGCTTTATTGTCGTAAATCAAAAAAGGATAATCTTAGAAAAGGAGAGGGTTGTGATTAATTCGGCTACACATTGAGGCGATATGATGAGAATGGATATATATTTATACTTAAAATCAATATGTTATACGACTGTAGCTTTTTATGCAGCAACTGTAGCGATTGTTTACACGACATCGCTTTTATAACGTCTCAGGAAGAAAATCTAATTCAAAAATACAGAGGTTTAATCGGTTACCTCATACTTTTCTTAAGTACATTCATGGGTAACGCAAGAATATAGGTTTTACCATGGCCGGTGAAGGCGTTTCCTTCAACAACAGCAGTGTAAAGTTCATTATCATACGTAAAAATTGATTGGACCGGCCCCTGGAACTTGGTGGTCAGCAACCTGAAAGCGTATGTTCCGTTATTAGGGCAAAGGAGTCCAAGTCTGCCATTTTTGGCGCTGCCGCCTACCATACCCCAGATGCCGGCCTGGTTGGCCGGTACTACTGCAAAAAGGGCATCATCTACGCTAAACAAGACCGATTGAGGCCATACCGGTACATCTCTGGGTGCATTGGATTCATTTACAATGTCGTCAATAAGCATGGATTTTATGGAGCCAAAAGAAGATTGTGATTCCCATTTCTGTTGGCTGGCTTCATATACAACCAGCTTTCTCCCGGGATTATAGTAGGCCGTTTCATTAATTTCGTTTCTGTCCAGGTCGGCCATAATCGCTCCAAACAGATTGAAACCCTTGGGAGTAGCCAAGGAATCATGTTGCGTTATTCTGCCTGAATCATCAACGACAAGGCGAAAAACTCCGGAGCCGAAAAAACTTTCCATATCAAAGTCCTGGCCGATTAAAGATTCATTAACACCGTTTCCGTTCATGTCCAGAAATTCTAAAATATATTCGATACCTTTTGTAAGGACTGCAAATCCATCTGTTGTGAATTTGAGAATTCGTGAATTAATGCCTTCGCCCTGAACATAGATGTTCAAAGCTATGAGCCCGTTCGGCCCCAGCGACATATTGACCACATCACCAAAACCTTTATAGACATACTGATAACTTTCCCCGGCTCCGATGGCCTGGGCATACAGGGTTTTATTGCTGAGGTAAATGAAATAGGGTGTTTTGGCTCCATCAGGTTCTATTATCCCCAGGTTGTTGACTCTATAATCAATGCTGGCGACAGCTCTGTAATTTTCTATTTTCAGATTTGTACTCAGGCCAGGGACCATTATTCCCGGCTGGCCTGTGACGGTTTTTTGGTTTAAGTCGCCTTTTTTTCTTTCAGTTACGGGTAGCGTCGATTGGGTGAGCGCAGGTTGGGGCAGACTTCGGGCAGAAGTCATTTCATCATATACCGACAATATCTCACCACCGCTCCAGATGGCGACTTTTTCCTTATCCGCAACAATCACCACACCTTCAGGAAGTTGCGCGACATCAGAAGGATTTTCAATGCACTGGTATCCCTGCCAGTCAAGTGATGGGAGCTTACTCCTTATCAGTTCGTACAGGAGGTACGAGGAGCCGTTAACGTCCTGAAACAGGGCTTTGATTTCGCGGTAGCGTTTTGCCGTAAGTCCTGATTTAATGTTGCACGCTTTCTTAAAGCACTTAATTGATATTTCCGAAAAGTGTTTCTCCACCCTTGTAACTTTGCCAATAGCAAGAGATACAGGCAAAATGCCCAGTTTTTTGCCTGTGATGGGCTCAATTACCTGCTCACCTGTGGAATACAAGGTCCAGAGATTGCCTTTTTTGACGATATTGTCGGTTCCCATATTGATAAGGTATCGTCCGTCTGGGACTTTAATTACCTTGGCTTCTATTGTGCTAAGCTCTCTTACGATTTCGCCCACGGTGGTCTTTTCGGCATAAACGCTGTTCAAAGACATAAAGAGAGAAAATATTGCTGATAATATGGTAACACGCATAAAAGGGTAGTTCAAAACTATACCTCCTGAGATCTTTAAATGTTCAAAAGCAATTTATTCAGGATTTAGTCACTTAGCAATTATTTTTGTGCATTTTGTGGCAAAACTTTTTCCATTCTGCCACTAAGGCACCAAGGCACGAAGAAAGAACAATTAATATATCCTTTGTGTCTTAGTGTCTTTGTGGCAATTATTTTTGGTTCCGGCTTGTCCAGGTTGGGTTTTAGAATATAGATTTGCAAGAGACCTTAGTCAAGAAGAAACTAGACAAATTGCGGCCGGTTTTTATGTAAAACAGGGTAGTTATTATCACTTCAGCACTATTTTTTTAACAACAGGTCATGACCCTCTGGTTAAACATTTTTTCCAAAGCATGATGTAGCATGGAAAGGTGTGTTTGTATCCGTAATTCTCTGGCTCTTTTTATACTGAACAACCGACAAGACGGACAGATTTTTCAGTTTGGTTATTGTTTTTGACAGTGCTTAACAGAAGCCTCGCATGGTGAGAATCTACAAGAAATTAATTCAATATTGACTATGTTGTAAAAAGTACGTTTTATTTGAGTATTATGGAATTAACGGCGCGCTTTACTAAATATATCAAAACTAAAGTTGAAAAAATATCAACAATGAATTAGGAAAAGACTAAATTTTTTGTGACAGGGTATTGGTGAACTATTAAATTAAATTTTTATAAAAATCAGGAAAATAATGGGGGAAAAATGAAACAAGGTTGTTTTAGTCTTATGTTGACGGCAATTTTATCTTTGGCGCTTGCGGGGACCGCATACGCATTCAAATTTGATTTTCATGGCAAAATGTGGCAAACGGTCGGCGTCACCGACAACTATGGTGCTATGGCTACTCCCCAAAAAAGTGGTAATACGGATTTCTTCAGTTATAATGGCGGCCTTAATATTGGCAGTATGAAAAGTGGGATGTATGATGTCATGAGTGAGAATGACGATGCCCTTTTCGGCCTTACCAAGGCAAGGCTTCGCTTTGAAGGGACAACCGATGACGGACTGGCCAAGATAGTTTACGGTCTGGAAGTGGGAACCTATAACTGGGGCGATAAAGATGAAAAATTTGGCCTTTCCGGCGACGGAAGGAATCAGGAGACCCGGTTTGCCTATGCTGAAGTTGTCATGCCGGTTATCGGCGGCAAAGTTCGGGCCGGCCTTCAGCCCACCAAGATCAATCGCTGGGTATGGACGGAAACCGCTGCGGGCCTCACCTACCATAGTAATTTCGGCGGTTGGAAAACAATGGCAGGCTGGTACCGTGGTGAAGACAAGGAGACAACCTCCAACATTGAAGGAGACAACGACTATTTTGTAATTAAGGCGGACAACAAACTGACCAAAAGCACCGCGCTGGGATTCTTCGGTATTTATACCGATCTGGATAAAGATGAAACAAGCCTTGGTGATGAGTACGATGGCGAATACTATTACCTCGGTCTAACCGGCAAGTACAACAAGGGCGCACTTTTCGGCAATTTTGACTTCATTTATCAGGGCGGAGACATTGATTTCGACGACACCGCCATCGATGACCTTGACCGATCCGCCTGGTTGGGCAACCTGACCGTTGGATTCAAGGTGAGCGACAATTTTAAGATCTCCGGCAACATTCTCTATGTCAGCGGTGACGACGATCCCAATGACGACGATGCAGAAAATTTTGACTCCATTGATGTGGACGTAAAAATCGGCACAATCTTTTTTAAGGATTCCATTATGTCCGACTGTGACAGGTTCATCTCGGATGCGCCGTATATCATGGATAAAGGACTGATCAACTATGCTATCCAGAGTGAATACCAGATTAATGCGAGAAACCACCTCAGGGCTGCGGTGCGTTATCTCACAACAGCAGAAGACCTCGAGTTAAAAGCCAATGAATCGGATGATGATCTCGGGTTCGAATTTGACCTGTGGTACACCTACACGCTAAACAAGCATGTGCAATTGAAAATAGATGCGGCTTATCTGGCCGCCGGCGACGGAGCTGACCATCTTGCGGCCAGCGATAATTATGACAGCGATGACATATATAAATTAGCGGCAGGAATCAAGATCAGTTTCTAACTCGAATAAAGGTCCGTACAACGTTTAACGAAAAGATCAAATCTTATAATTTTTGTACTCGGCCTGATCTATAAGCGGAATGGATGATCATAGATTAAAAACAAAAAATCTCCCAACCAACAAGACGGTTGGGAGATTCTTATTAACTTTAATTTGGGTTTTTCAAATCTTACGCTGCCAGTTGGAATGCCCTTTCAGCAGCGTTGCGAACTTCATCCGGAGTAAACGGTTTCGGAAGGTAATCAATAACACCCATCCTGGAGCTTTCCACAGCGGTTTCAATGCTGGCGTATCCGGTAATAATTATAACCATGGTTTCCGGTCTCCGGTCGCGAATATCCTTGAGTAGTTCCAAATCTTTTACACCGGGAATTTTCAAATCCAGCAATACAAGAGAGTAAGCCTGCTGTTCGATTTTCTCAAGAGCCTCGTTTTTGGTGAAAGCCTGATCCACGGTGTAACCTTTTTTGGAGAGTATTTTTCTAACGTTATTGTTGACCGCTACTTCGTCGTCGACCACCAAAATGTCTGCCAGAGGCGCTTCTTGCACAAGTTCGTGCACAACCGCCGGACGTTTAGGTTCTGTTTCCATGAGCCGGGCAACATTCTGCTTGAGTTCTTCATACGGCAAAAATGCATAACCTTCATGATGTAAATTGCGTACATATTCGGGACCGGTTATGGAGATCACCTCTTCGTAATTAAAGGGATGATCGATACCGATCAGTGTTGCGGAGTCAAACCCTTTTTTTGCTTTGGCAGCCTTTTTCTTTTTCGCCTTTAATTGCGGACATTCCCCGGTTTTCACCCCGCCTTTGCATGTAGCCTGCCCCAGCTTTTCATAAATCTCGCAGACCATGGCCCCTAGCTCACAGTAATTTTCCAGCGTTTCAGGTGCGGCTTCAACAATCGGCATGTCCGAAGGACCAAGCTTATCTACGTAGTCCTCACCGGTGTATTTTGCGACCTCTTCTGGGTCAAATGGAATGTCGAGATCAATAATTTCTCTTTCTTTCTCCGTCGTTGCTGCCTCAATCAACTCGCCGATAAGCGCTTGATCTACGGTTGTCCTTAACTCATCAGGGGTGAACGGCTTGGTAAGGTAGTCCAGAGCTCCCAACCGAATCGCCTTAACTGCGGTTTCGGTGGAAGCATAGGCCGTCATCATTACCGCTTTAGTTAGGGGCCACTCTTTTTTGACCAGATTCAAGAGCTCAAGGCCATTCATTTCCGGCATAACAATATCGGAAATTAGAAGAGAGAATGAGTCCCGGGCCATTTTTTCCATAGCTTCTTTGGCACTTGTTGCTTGGACAATTTCATAGTTGTTTTTAGAAAGAATTTTTTCCACATTTTTACAAATCTGTTTTTCGTCATCGACGACTAAAATTTTTACTGCTGCTCCCATTTTGGCCTCCTTAAATAAATATTATTTAATTTAAATATTTCAAAAATAATCTGCTAAACTTCCTTTTGGGATTACATATACTGCATATTGTGTGCCAACACACTTTTATCAATATAATTAGCTGATTATATTGATAATTTAATTTTTAGCGATTTTGTTCCATGATAAATTGTATAAAATAAATATACGCTAATAGGTCGTGAAAGGTAAACGGTTCAAATCGATTCAGCGATGCGAATCATCTTGACCGGCGACAGTTTGCCCCAAATAACCAATTGATAATATAAATTATATAGACATTAGGTCGGTTTTAAAGGTTTTGGAAGGAGATTTTTCAAGGCATTTGGATGGAATTTTATGAGGTGTATAATATTTTTATACGCAGTATAATTTATTTATCGTGTCGCGGGAGCTTAATGTTGTGTTTTTTCATTAACATCTGGAAATTGGTTCTTTGCAATCCTGTTTTTTGGGCCGCATGGGTTACGTTCCAGTCGTTTTGCATCAAAGCGTTCATAACAAAGTTCTTTTCAACTTTAGCGACAGCCTTTTGTCTGATCTCCTTTTTGATTTGTTTAAGCTCTTCATTGGTTGCAGGAGTATGGTCGATCAATTGTTCGATATCACCCATGTCACCCAGGAGGGGAAGTTCTTTAAGGGTGATTTGATCTTTTTCACTTAGAACAACAGACCTTTCAATGATATTTCTTAATTGTCTGACGTTTCCGGGCCAGTCATAATTTGTTAATCTGTTGACGGCATCGTCATCAAACCCTGTGATGTTTTTACCAATGCTTTGGCTGAACTGTTTAAGAAAATGATAGGCAATCGGTAAAATATCCATCTTTCTTTCTCTGAGAGGTGGCATCAAGATGGGATAGACGAAGATACGATAATAAAAATCCTCTCGGAAAGATCCATCAGCCACCTTTTCTTTGAGGTTCTGATTGGTAGCAAAAATAAGACGAACATTCACATTTTGGATGGCAGTGCTTCCCAATGGCAAAAATTCGCGGTTCTCTATAAAACGCAGCAGTTTGCTTTGAACATTTAGGCTGATATTGCTAATTTCATCCAGAAAAACAGTACCTTTATGCGCAAGCTTGAAGATACCATCTTTATCTTTATGGGCACCTGTAAAAGCACCTTTTACATGGCCAAACAGTTCACTTTCAAGCAGGTTGCCCGATAAAGTGCCGCAATCTACAGCAAAAAAGACCCCTTCTTTGCGGGCACTGTTGGCATGGACCGCCCTTGAGATCAACTCTTTTCCGGTACCGGTTTCCCCGTAAATGAGAACCGTGGAGTCTGTTGGCGCTACTTTTTGGACCATGCTGATAACCTTTTTGATTTTGGGACTGTCTCCGATGAGTTGGTGCGAAAAAGCTTTTACTGATTCTTGCTTTTGGATAAGTTCACGATTTTGTAGCTGTATTTTTCTTTCCTCAAGGGCTTGATATACAACGGAACGGAGTTCTTGCGGGGTAAACGGTTTTGGAAGGTAGTCAAAGGCTCCCATCTTCATTACCTCAACGGCCGAAGAAACGCTGGCGTAGCCTGTGATTACAATAACAATGATTTCAGGGTGAAACTCTTTTATACGACGTAAAACTTCCATACCCCCCAGGTGACTCATCTTCAAGTCGGTTATTACCACATCAAACTGATACTCATCCATCATCTTCAAGGCATCATATCCGCTTAGTGCGTATTGGACTTTATAGTCCATTTTGGACAGTATTTTTACGCAGTTCTGGCAGATAGGCAATTCATCATCAACGATAAGGATCAGTGGATTATCAATGGTCATTTTGGTTTCTTTGGTTGACGGAGAGTCGGATTGTAAAAGTTGTCCCACTACCCAGCTTGCTTTTGACATCTATGCTGCTCCCGTGCCGTTCAACTATTCCATGAGTAATTGCCAATCCCAATCCGGTTCCGCTTTCCCTGGTTGTAAAGAAAGGGTCAAATATTTTATCAATATTTTCTACGGGAATCCCTTTGCCGGTGTCGCTGATTGCAATTTCAACGACCTCATCCTCCGGGATAAATGTGGTGGATACTGAGATTTTTCCTCCGGAATCCGTTGCCTGCATCGCATTGAGGATAAGATTAATAAAAACCTGCTGCATTTGGTCTTTATCCACATTAATGGCAGGGATATCTTCTGCAAGATTCTGCACTATGGAAACATCATCGAATGCAGCCTGTTTTCTGGTCAGCACAAGGCTTTCGCTGACAACATCATTAATGTTGCAAAGCTTTTTGGTCGGCTCGGTCTGCCGAGCGAAATCTAGCAGGCTTGTTACGATCTTGCGACAGCGCAGAGTTTCATCGGTAATAATTTGTAATTCTTTGTAAATTGGATCGTCAGGGTCGAAGTCTTCCTGAATCAACATAGCAGATGTTAGGATGGTCGTCAGGGGATTATTGACTTCGTGGGCAACACCGGCGGATAAACGACCAAGAGATACAAATTTATCTTGTCTCATCAAAGCCTTCTTCCATCTGATATCTTTGGTAATATCCTTTGCTACTTCCACTACACCGACTAGCTCGTTGTTTTCAAAGAGAGGATGACAGGATATTGAGCAGTAAATTTTTTGATTATCCTTATCCAAATGAATATGCGTTGCGCTGGCATGTTCGAGGGTTTCTCTGACCTCGGATAGTGGGCAGAGGTGTTCTTCCCCTGAGCAGGGAACGTCTTGATGGTGCGAAATCTCGTAGCAGTAACGACCAATAACCTTTTCCCGTTCCAGACCTAATTTGGTTAGCAGGGTATCGTTGATATCCAGAATGCGGTAATTGAGGTCAATGACCATGAAGTCGTCCTGTATCAGGTCATTTATGACAAGCCGATACATGGTTTTTGTTTTTTCAAGTTCTTCGCTGGTTTGCTCCTTAATGCTGGAAACGCCAAACTCCCAGAAAAGCCGGGCCATTCGATGGTTAATGGCCCGGACGCTTTTTTTCTTTTTGGATAAAATGTCAAAGAACACCTCATTTTCGCCGGTTAGTTCGATAATAAGGTCGATATCATCCCTGTCAAAGAACTCATTATAATCATTGGTGATAAACAGCCCCTTTTCTTTTGCCATGACCAAGCCTGGAGCATCGTTTTGTATGTCGGCTATTGCTATTATACTAGGGCTTAATTCGGCAAAGACATGTTTTTCTACCAGCTCTAATAAAATGCGGCAGCGTACACCACCGCCCACAACGGCAATATTCATGGTCGATCTCCGGCTTGAAATAGAATGGTTTTTTGTAGAAAGTCTTCAAACTTAATAATTTATATTACTATCAGAATAATAAAAAATCGAAAAACTTACAATATGTACATCATAGAAAAAAAATTCCTTGTGTCAAGTGTGAAGTATAAAATATCAATGACGAACAGCCGGCAAGTGTTATTCCATATCTGATCAGCAGTAGGGGACATCCTACAGTTCCTGTGACGGTCTGGATCGCCTTAGTGAAGAATTTATCTGAAACTTCATGAGAAATTCAGGATAGTGTCAAGCAGCAAAAACAAATAATTTAATTGACAAGCTTTTTCACTCCATATAAACAAATAGTTATACATAAAGCCCGCATAAACTGTTCTTAAAAAGAAATATATTATCTTTAATTTAACGTCTCCGAATTCTTTTTTTTAAAGCGGCGTAGCCGCGTTTCATAAAATCGTAATACAATTTTATTAGGAGAATCAAACAATGGCAAAGGATGTAATTGGATCGGTACTGGTTGTAGGCGGCGGGATTGCCGGGATGCAATCCGCTTTGGATCTTGCCAATTCGGGATATTATGTTTACCTTCTTGAAAAATCCCCGTCCATTGGCGGGGTTATGGCGCAATTGGACAAAACTTTTCCTACCAATGATTGTGCCATGTGAATTATCTCACCCAAACTGGTCGAGGTCGGCCGGCACCTGAACATTGAAATTATTACATATGCAGATCTCGAATCCGTCGAGGGATCTGCCGGAAACTTCAAAGTAAAAGTAAAAAAACGCGCACGCAGTATTGATATGGATCTTTGTACCGGGTGCGGCAGTTGCGTCGAAAACTGCCCGGTTATGTACGAATCTTAAAGCTAAGGCTATGCCGCTGCACAATGTGATGGCAGCAAGACAGCAATGTAGTTCGAAGAACAGTAACCAAAGTTAGAGGTCTAATATCTATGGAGAACACAGTAACGCTTGATTGGCAAAAAATAGACGAAATCATCGCAAGTTATAACAACAACCGTGAAGCCCTGTTGATGATAATGCAAGACATCAGCGATATGTACAATTATGTGCCTCCGGAAGTGATCCCTCTCTTGGTCGAAGAGTTAGGGGTAGATGAAGGCTTAGTATACAGCGTCGCCACCTTTTATAAAACCATAAGCTTAGAACCCCGAGGTAAATATATTGTTAACGTCTGCACAGGTACTGCCTGCCATGTTCGAGGGGCAGATAAAATTATGGATGCCTTGGAAGATCATCTACACATTAAGGAAGGCCAAACCACCGATGACCTTTTATTTACGTTGGATGGAGTACGTTGCATCGGGTGTTGCGCGTCAGGACCTGTTATTACTGTAAATCAGGAGACCCACGGTGGCCTCGACCGTGCCAGTGTATTGAAAACTGTCGAATCGTACAGCTAACATGTCTCTTAACGGCATGGAGTAATGGAGACTATACCAGACCATGGCAAAATTAGAGAATAGAGAAGCACTTAAAAATCTAAGAAATTCATTTCAAGCCAAGCTTAAGGACAGTGAAAAGAAAATAATTTCACTGTGTGCGGGGTCGGGTTGTGGCGCCTATGGCACAGCCAAAGTGCATAAAAAATTGGTGGCGGAGCTGACCGAGCACAATTTGGAAAACGAGGTGGAAGTCAAACTTTCGGGTTGCCACGGTTTTTGTGAAAAAGGACCGATTATGGTTATCCATCCGGAAGGTATATTTTACCCCCAGTTAAAAGAGGAGCATATACCGGACATAGTTGAAAACACACTTAAAAATGGCGATCTGGTCAAAAAGCTGATATTTAAAGACCCTGCTACTAAAAAGAAAATAACCCACGAGAAAGATGTTCCTTTCTACAAACTTCAACAGAGGATCATCTTCGGCAACAACGGCATCATTGACCCCACCAGCATCGAAGATTATTTGTCAGTGGGTGGCTATACAGCCTTGGAAAAAGCTCTTTTCGACATGAATTCTGATGAAATTATTGATGAGGTAAAAAAATCGGGTTTAAGGGGTCGCGGCGGAGGAGGATTTCCAGCCGGAATCAAGTGGGCGACCTGCCGCAAGCATGAGGGCCAAAGGTATGTTATCTGTAATGCCGATGAGGGAGATCCCGGTGCCTACATGGACCGCAGCCTTTTAGAAGGTAACCCCCACAGTGTCCTGGAGGGCATGATTGTTGGTGCCATCGCTATCGGGTCGCATGAAGGCTATGTGTATGTGCGGCACGAATATCCCTTGGCGGTTAAAAATATTTCATTGGCATTGCAGCGGGCCAGAGAGATAGGTCTGCTGGGGGAAAACATTTTAGGCAGTGGATTTGATTTTGACATTCATATCAGCCGCGGCGGAGGTGCTTTTGTGTGCGGGGAATCAACTGCGCTGATGGCATCTCTCGAAGGTAACCCCGGACGACCCCGGGCCAAATATGTCCATACCGTAGAAAAAGGTTTACGCCAGAACCCCTCCATGCTGAATAATGTCGAAACCTGGGCCAATGTGCCTGTAATTATCAATAAGGGTGCGGACTGGTATGCTTCCATCGGCACCAAGAACAGCAAAGGGACCAAAATATTTTCACTTGTCGGCAAAGTGACCAATACAGGTCTTGTTGAAGTCCCTATGGGAACCAGTTTGCGGACTATAATTTTTGACATCGGGGGCGGCGTCCCCAGAAAGAAAAAATTTAAAGCGGTTCAAACCGGTGGACCCTCCGGCGGATGCATTCCGGAACAATTTTTAGATCTGGGAGTAGATTTTGATGAACTGATAAAAGTGGGTTCCATGATGGGATCGGGCGGCATGATCGTTATGGACCAGGACACCTGCATGGTGGATGTGGCCCGATATTTCGTCGATTTTCTTAAAGATGAATCCTGTGGTCAGTGCAATCCTTGCCGTGAAGGGCTTAAACAAATGCTGGGTATTCTGACTAGAATTTGTGAAGGGCACGGCAGGGAAGGCGACATCGAACTCCTTGAAGAATTGGGCAGCATGGCCCAGAAATTTTCTTTATGCGGCCTGGGGACCTCGGCGCCAAATCCGGTTCTGACAAGCATGCTTTATTTCCGCAAAGAGTATGAAGCCCACATCAGAGATAAGAAATGTCCTGCCGGTGTCTGCAAGCCGCTGTTTTACTATGAAATTGATGAAGAAGCCTGCAATGGCTGTACCCTGTGCGCTAAAAAATGTCCGGAGGAAGCCATCACCGGCGAAAAGAAAGAACCTCACATTTTAGATCAGGAGAAATGTATCAAATGCGGTATTTGTTATGATTGTTGTAAGTTCAGTGCTATCTTAGTTAAATAATCTAAGGACATAAAAAGGTTGGAATCCATGATTACGTTTAAGCTTAACGGTAAAGAAGTCCAGGGAGAGGAAGGACAGTTTATACTTCAAGTTGCTGGAAAATACGGAGTTGAAATTCCAACCCTGTGCCATCACAAGGCTCTCGATCCGGCCGGTATGTGCCGTCTGTGTACGGTTGAGCTCTTTGACGGCCGCCGTACCCGCTTCGTTACCGCTTGCAATTACCCCGTATGGGAGGGTATGGAAGTAACCACCGACACGGAGACGGTACATGCAGGCCGCAAACTTATTGTTGAAATGCTGCTGGCCCGCTGCCCGGATGTGCCTGTTCTATTGGACCTGTCAAAAAAATACGGGATCGAAGAGTCGCGTTTTCCAAAAGAAGACGATACCTGTATCCTTTGCGGACTCTGCACTCGTGTCTGCGAAAGAATGGGCAAAAGTGCCATCAGACTGACCGGGCGAGGTTTGGACATGAAGGTTGATACACCTTTCCACAGACAAACAGACGCTTGCATTGCCTGCGGGGCCTGCGCCTTTGTTTGTCCAACCGGGCATATCACCCTGGAAAAAATTCAAGCCCATGTTTCAAAACACGATTTAAAACCGATCCCCTCCGAATACGATATGGGACTTGCAGGCCGCAAACCGATCTATGTGCCCTATGCCCAGGCTATACCCAACACACCGGCTATTGACCGAACCAAGTGTGTGCACTTTAAAACCGGCGGGTGCAAGATATGCACCGAATTCTGTGGAGTTGGAGCCATCGACCTCTCCCAGGAGGATGAAACTATAGAACTCAACGTCGGGTCCATTATCCTGGCACCCGGATTTGAATCCTTTGATCCGAGCAGATTTGATACATACGGTTACGGCAAGTTGCCAAATGTGGTAACTGCGCTGGAATTTGAACGGATACTCTCTGCCACCGGTCCTTATATGGGTCATCTGGTCAGGCTCTCGGACAAGAAGGAGCCCAAGAAGATTGCATGGTTGCAATGCGTCGGTTCCAGAGATCTCAACCGCTGCGACAATAGCTACTGTTCTTCGGTATGCTGTATGTATACCATCAAACAAACCGTCATCGCCATGGAACACAGCACAGACCCGCTCGATTGCGCTGTTTTCTACATGGATATGCGGACCCACGGCAAGGATTTTGACCGCTACTATGAACATGCCAAAAATAATGGCGTCAGGTTTATCCGTTCCCGGGTGCACACCATAGATCCGGTACCTGGTACAGATGATCTTAGTGTGCGCTATATCCAAGAAGACGGAACAATCAAAGAAGAAGTCTTTGATATGTTTGTTCTTGCCACAGGACTTGAGACACATCAGGATGTTGTAGATTTGGCCGACCGCCTTGATATTGATCTTGATGACGATAACTTTGCTCGGACGGACAGCTTCCAGCCGGTGGCTACGTCTGTTCCGGGAATTTATGCCTCCGGCGCTTTCACCGGACCTAAAGATATCCCCTATTCAGTCATGGAAGCCAGCGCCTCAGCCTGTGCAGCAACAGAAGACCTGGCAACGGCACGCAATACCCAGACCAAAACCCTCGAACTCCCGCAGGAAAGGGATGTCAGTGAGGAACTGCCAAAGATCGGTGTCTTTGTATGCAATTGCGGCATTAACATCGGAGGCATTGTCAGGGTTCCGGAAGTAGTGGAATATGCCAGGACTCTGCCGAATGTGGTTTACGTGGAAGAGAACCTGTTCAGCTGCTCTCAGGATACTCAGAATAAAATAACGGGTATCATTTCGCAAAAAGGGCTGAACCGGGTTGTTGTTGCAGCCTGTACACCCCGGACTCACGAGGAGCTGTTTCAGGAAACCCTCAGAGATGCAGCGCTTAATAAATATCTTTTTGAAATGGCCAACATCCGGAACCAGTGTTCATGGGTTCACAGCGAAGAGAAGGAAGATGCCACCGAGAAGGCAAAGGACCTGGTTCGCATGGCGGTTGCCCGGGCCCAACAGCTACAGCCTTTACTTCAGCCAACTGTCTCGGTCGATAACAGAGCTCTTGTAATCGGAGGTGGTCTATCCGGTATGGCGGCGGCTCTTGGCTTAGCTAATCAGGGTTTCCATACCTATTTGATCGAGCAGTCGGGTGAACTGGGTGGAAATGCCCTGAGACTAATCAAAACCTGGCAGGGGGAGGATATTTCAAAAAGAGTTAAAGAGATGGTCAGCCAGGTGGAAGATCATCCCTTGGTTGATGTGTACAAGGAAGCCAATATCAAAGAAGCCTCTGGGTTTGTGGGAAATTTCGAAACAACCATTTCCAAAAACGGTGCGGATATCACTTTGAAGCATGGTGCGGTTGTTGTAGCCGTGGGTGGAGAAGAGTATAAACCCACAGAATACCTTTATGGGAAGGATAAAAGGGCTTTGACTCAACTGGAACTGGATACGGCCATCAGCAAAGGCGCTAAAGAGATTACCGAGGCTAAAATTGCTGTATTTATCCAGTGTGTCGGGCAAAGGGAACCAGAAAGACCTTATTGTTCCAAGGTTTGCTGTACCCACGCCATAAAATCGGCCTTAAGTTTAAAGGAAATAAACCCGGAGATGGATATATATGTTCTTTACCGGGACATCCGCACCTATGGCCAGCGAGAAGAGCTCTTCAAAGAAGCCAGGAGCCGGGGCATTATCTTTATTCAATACAACATTGAAAAGAAACCTAAAGTTGAAAAAAGTGATGCCGGAATCTCTGTGATCGTTAAGGATAACATCCTGGATCTGGACCTTGTTATTAATGCTGACCTGGTTGTGCTGGCCTCCGGCATTGTGCCCCGGGATAATGAACGCCTATCTCAAATATATAAGCTTTCACTCAATGAGGATGGGTTCTTCATGGAAGCCCATGCCAAACTCAGGCCGGTTGAGTTTGCTACAGACGGGATTTATATGGCCGGCTTGGCCCATTATCCCAAGCCGATTGAAGAAAGCATCGCACAGGCCAAGGCAGCAGCTTCAAGGGCCGCTGTCGTGCTTTCCAAGGAAAACCTAACGGTTGAGGGCGCTGTTTCCAATGTGAACGAGACTCTGTGCCGGGGATGTGGCAAGTGTGAGGAAGCCTGCCCTTTCAATGCCATTTCTGTTATAGAACACGAAGGAGAAAAGACCGTCTCCGTTGTTCAAGCAGCTCTTTGTAAGGGATGTGGCTCCTGTGCCGTGGCCTGCCCCACCGGCGCAGTTTCTATTTTACATTTTGATGACCGGCAGGTGCTGACTATGGTGGAAGCCGCATTTAATTGAAAGGGGAGCATAAAGATATGTCTGCAGAATTCAATCCCAAGATAATTACTTTTGCCTGTAACTGGTGTGCCTATTCGGCTGCCGACCTGGCAGGCGTCAGCCGTCTGCAATATCCGCCCAACATGCGCATCATTCGTGTAATGTGTTCCGGCATGGTGAACCCCAATTACATCCTCAACGCCCTGCAAATGGGTGCCGATGGTGTTATAGTAGCCGGATGACACATGGGCGACTGCCATTACCTGGATGGTAATGTAAAGGCTGAAAAGATGTTCGAAATGACCCAGGAGCTGGTCAGGATACTGGGAATTGAATCTGGGAGACTGCGTCTGGAATGGATCTCATCGGCGGAAGGCACGCGTTTTGCTGAGGTTGCCAGAGAATTTACAAAGCAGATCAAATCTCTGGGACCGTCCATCTTGAAACAGGCAGCCTGACAAAGGCTCAGAAAAATTGAGGCATTGATATGACTGCAATAGCCGATTTGATAAACACCACAAAGACCTATTACTGTCTTGACTGTGGGGTATGTACCGGAAGCTGCCCTGTTTCCAGGGTTTTCCCTGAATTTTCACCCAGGCAGATTATTGAGCGCTCCCTTTATGAACTGGAGGAGCTTTCAGACCATACCATTTGGAGCTGCCTGACCTGCGCCCAGTGCAGCGTCCGCTGTCCGGCCGATATCAATTTTCCTGAATTCATTCGCCTGATGCGCGATGAAGCCCATTTGCTGGGTTTCGACGGCGTTCCGGCTCACCATGGGATGCTGCAAGCCGTTATGTCCAT
>Ga0233409_10000010_pt1 | contig 25091 bp, 17 predicted proteins | sample Na_oxic_13_MG_FD_179871 | JGI IMG/M metagenome (GOLD analysis project Ga0233409, IMG submission 179871) | Seawater microbial communities from Saanich Inlet, British Columbia, Canada - Na_oxic_13_MG | ecosystem: Environmental > Aquatic > Marine > Inlet | place: Canada: British Columbia... | reverse complement strand
TATCACAGGTGGTGCCAAGGGCGTGACCGCATCAGCAGCCTGTGCACTTGCAAAACGTGCAAAACCGACCATAGTCCTTATGGGTCGATCTCCCCATCCAACTCCCGAGCCCGAGTGGCTTGCTGCAATCGACGATCAAGCTGCTATTAAAAAGGCAATCCTCGAAAATGAATTCGGCAACAATAATATAACACCGGTTCAGCTCGAAAAAGCTTTTAAAAAACATATGGCAAATCGGGAAATCATGAAAAATCTGGATAAAATCAGAAATTCCGGTGCCAGTGTGCTCTACTATTCGGCAGATGTTCGTGATTTTGATAAAGTAACTTCGATTTTAAATAAAGTTCGATCCGCCCATGGTCCTGTCAGGGGTATTATTCATGGTGCCGGTGCACTGGAAGATCGCACAATTATCGATAAGACCTTAGATCAGTTTGAAAATGTATTTGACACTAAGGTCAAGGGCCTTAACGTGCTCCTTGAAGCGACCAGGCAGGATACTCTAAAATACCTGGTGCTTTTTTCCTCCGTAACCGCCCGAATCGGGAACAACGGACAGTCTGATTATGCTATGGCCAATGAGGTTTTAAATAAAATCGCACAACAAGAATCGATAAAACGACCGGATTGCAAAGTCACCTCCATCAACTGGGGCCCCTGGGACGGGGGAATGGTATGTTCGGCGCTGAAACGAAAATTTGAAAAAAGCGGGGTCGAACTGATTCCAATTGATGCCGGAGCCATGTGCATGATTCATGAGATGATGGGCGACAACAGCTTTCCGGTAGAAGTTGTTATCGGTGCCAATATCATTCCTGTAAAAGAGCAGAATAAAGCCAAAACTGTATGCTCGACTTTGGAACAACCTGTGGTTTTAAAGAAAAAAGAAAAACTCTCCCTGACCCTTAAACGTGAAATAGATGTTGACAGTTACCCGATCCTCGGCGCCCATATTCTTGACGGGAAACCGGTGGTCCCTTTTGCCCTTATCGCCGAATGGCTCGGCCACGGAGCTTTGCATGAAAATCCGGGCCTTTTCCTTCACGGCCTGGATGACATGCGTATTTTTCATGGAATCAAGCTCGACCAGGGAAAAAAGCTGATCCGCCTAATGGCCGGCAAGACCAGAAAAAAAGGTTCGATTTTTGAGGTGAATGTCGAAATCAGGAATGGTTTTAAAGATAATATAGAGGTGATTCACTCAAGTGCCACGGCTATTTTAACCGACAGGCTGGAAGAACCACCCTGTTTTAATAAATCTGAACACATCAGCACAAATGCTTATTCCAGAAGTATAGACGAAATATACGAACAAATTCTTTTTCACGGTTTCGAACTTCGTGGGATACAGGAAATCATCGGGTATTCACCGCGATCAATTGTCGCACAGATTTCTTCGGCTCCTTTACCCGCAAAATGGATGACTGATCCTTTAAGAAGCAGGTGGATAGCCGATCCCCTTGTTCTCGATTCAGCATGTCAGATGGCGATTATATGGTGCTTTGAAGAGCGGGGAGTTGTCTCTCTGCCGAGCTACAGTGCCAGTTATCGCCAGTATCGAGACAAGTTTCCTTCCGATGGTGTTACCGCGATCCTTGAAGTCAAAGAAGTGACCGATCATAAAATGAAGGGAGATTTTACATTCCTCGACTCAGACGATGTTGTTATTGCAAGGTTGACCGGTTACGAAGCGGTAATGGATGCATCACTGTCTAAAGCATTCAAAGCCCAGCATGCCGCTTAGGGTTCGCGAAGAAATAAATTTACATTTTCAGGAGTTGAGACGCCCGCATGGCAAGGCGCGAGGAGGGCGAATAGCTGGCTATTTAACCGACGAGCAACACAGCCAGGCGGGATGGATCGGCGCATTAAAATGTGAAGTTATTTTTGAGCGAGCCCTTAGGGTTCGCAGAGAGAATTTGAATTTTAGCTTTCTTCAGGCATTTTTACCTGTATAAATTTTTTGCCTTGCCCTGGCAGAAGCCTTTAGAACATCAACTTTAACGTCCACATAATCATAAACCCTGGCTTTCTTTTTGCCCGGTGCGGGCCGGAGTACCCTGCCAATGTATTGAAGCACCCTGCCGCTGAATTTTATGGGCGTTGTCAGAAACAAAGGAGATAGATCCCTGCGATCAAACCCTTCCCCTATGAGCTGGCCTGTGGCCAGCAACACTTTGACGTCTCCTTTATTCAAGCGATCAAGAACCTCCCGCCGCTCACTGCCGCTAAGATCGCCCGTCAAAAGTTCTGATGATATTTTATGTCTGTATCGCAAAAGCGCCTGTAAGATTCCACAGTGTTTTTTTCTGTCTGAAAGAACCAGACAGACACCGTTATTATCTTTTACTTCCCTTGCAACATCCGATGCAATCAGACGGTTTCTTTTGTCGTCCGACGTGAGTTCAGATATCATTTTGCTGTATTCATTAACCGGATCGTAATATGGTTTAAAATCGGTCTCCCTGACAATAATTTCAGCAGCTAAAACATCACCGCTTTCAACCAGGAGACTTTGATCGATCTTATGATGCACATCTCCTAAGTGCCAGAATATCAATTTTGACAGATTGTCACGGCGCCAGGGCGTTGCCGACAGTCCGAGCATATACTTGGAATCAAAATCGGTAACAGCTTCGGTAAAGGTCCTGCTTGGGCATCGATGACATTCATCCACCAACAAAAAACCGATATTTTGCGACACTTCTTCAGCACATTTATAAAGTGATTGAACCAGAGCCACCGTAATTTTTTCGCCGACAACATTCTTTCCGTCGCCGATAAAACCAACTGTATCAGCCGGAATCCCTAAAAACTCCCCTGCCCTTTCGATCCATTGATAAGCCAGATCTTTTGTATGCACAACAATCAGAGCAGGTTGCCTTCGCCGGGCAATGATATACAACGCCATCACCGTTTTTCCGCTTCCGGTGGGAGCGTTCAATACGCCGAAATCTCTTGAAAGCATGGTTTTGACCGCTTTGTGCTGGAAAGGCTTTAATTGCCCGATAAAATTGAAATCCACAGGCGGCAACTCCCGTCTCCGATCATCAATTTCAACAGTTACCCCCCGACGTCTGCAGAGTAATAACAACTGCCGCATATACCCCCTGGGTATCCACAGGCCGCCGCCCCTGGTTTTATCATAGAATCTAAGCAGTTTTGGGGTGCCCCTGTTCCAGCGGCCCATCCTCTCATTTTCCAGCCATTTGGGGTTGGGGAATGTAAGCGTATCCATGATCGTGGCCCGGATTTCCGGGGGGATACCGGAAAGACGAAGGTTGTTGGTCAAAATAATTTTCAAAGGGTCTGTCCTTATCATGCTGTCACAAAATGCCCATAATGCAGGGCATGATCGATGATATACCGCTTGATATTCATTACCGGCATCTTTTCCCGGATAACATAGCGGTACAACCCCGCGTTGGTTATATCCCCGATAAAGATGGCCCCGATGAGCCGGGTGCCTTCCTGATTAAAGACCACTTTGCGGTAAGTCGTTTCCGTGGCATGCCTGTATATCTCAAAATCGTGGTCTTTTGTGTGAACCACGCCCATTGAAACAAACGGTTCGTCGGCCACCTGGGTTGCGTTCAAGATGCCGAAGGTCCCGGAATAGGCTGTTTTTACGCCCGCCATGTTCAACCCGGCACACCTCCCCATTTCAACGGCGTTTGTCCAGAGGGCCGTCATGATCCTGTCTCCAGAGACAGGTTCGAAGGTTACGGCAACATCACCGGCGGCAAACGTATCCGGGGCATTGCAGGCCGTATACCGGTCAGCAACAATTCCTCCATCGATCCGCACATCGCTGCCGTAGAGAAACTCAACATTGGGACGCACCCCTTTTCCGATGCAGACCATCTGACAAGACATCTCATGGCCGTGGTCAAGGGCGACGCCGGTAACACCGGTACTGTCTGAGATGATATGGGTTGCACTGCATCCTGTCTTGATTTTAAGTCCCGCTCTGTCCAGGGCTTTACGGATCAGGAACGCATCTTCAGGTTCCATGAGCTGTGAAAGCACCTCGGGTGAATAGACAACCAGCGTAACCTTCAAACCTCTTTCAAGTAGGGCGAAGGCGGCCTTCAGGTTTAAAAGACCGCCCCCGAGCATCACAGCATGATCCGACATTTCGACTCTTTTGGCCATCTTTCTTGCATCGGTCAGTGTTCTTAAGGCAAAAACACCGTCCGCATCGGCGCCTTTAATTTTCGGCGGAATATAAGGGCGGCTTCCTGTGGCAAAGAGTATCTTTTCATAGGCGAGACCGCCGTTTCCCTGTACAGAAACGGTTTTTTCTACGGTGTTAACCGATTCCACCCTAACGCCGGTCCTTACGGTAATATCCCGGCCGGTATAGGGCCCGCAGCCGGCCAGAACCATATCTGCCGCACGCTTTTTGCCGGACACCAGCAAGGGGATCAGGGGCCTGAAATAGGGTTTGTCCGGTTCCTCCGAAAGCACCGTGACAGGGCCCTGCCGATCATGCATACGGATGGTATGGGCGGCAGCCATACCGGCGGCACTTCCCCCGACGATAATGTATTTGCTTTTTTCTTCCGTCACATTATCCCCCTTCTGCCCGCAGCAACTCCCTGGATGCATTTTTACGAACATTGCCTGAAAAGGAGTCCACAGTATCATAAACCAAAGCCCCGGTGGGGCATGCGCTCACACACGCGGGGATCTCCCTGTCCGGGCAACGATCGCAGCGATAGGCCTTGTGTTCTTCCAGATGGCGGCCGATAACACCGTATGGACATACCATCACACAGGTCCAGCATCCGATGCACTTGTCCTTATATGTGATGACAACCCCGTTTTCATCCCGGCTGATGGCACCGCTGATGCAGGCGTACATGCAGGGTGCTTCTTCACAATGCCGGCAGACCAGGGGCACCTTGCCTTCAGGTTCCACCCATTCGACATAGACACGGCTTTTGGGAACAGGCGTTTCCCATATGGCGCCGAACAGGGTTTTACTCTTGGAATGCTCCACCGCACAGGCAATCGTGCAGGACAGGCATCCAAGGCATCGATCCGTTTTTACAAATATTTCTTTTGGTTGTGACATAGCCTGCTCCTTTTGCTTGTATTGGTTTTTGCATTAGATTCCCAATGCCTGGCGTTTCTTTTCAATGTGCGCGATCATCAGGCCGGCGCCCTTGACAGGATCGGGTTCAACGGCAAAAGTGGCACCGAGTATCTCATTTGCGCCGCTGGTCAGCAGATCGGTGACAACCTTGCTTCCCAGGACCGGTGGTACGGTCCCAAGCACCGTGAAGATCCCCGAAGATACCACATAAGCACCGATGCTTACAGCCTTTTCGCTCATCCACTCCGGAGCAGCACCCGCCACGGGAATATCACTTATATCGACCCCGAGTGCATTGGCAACCGCGGCGCAGACCGTTAGGATACGGCTGATATCGACACAGGAGCCCATATGCAAAACCGGCGGAACACCAAGGGCCTGGCATACGCCCTTGAGCCCATCGCCCGCCTGGTCGGCCGCTTCGGGAAGCATCAGGCCAAACTTGGCACAGGCGATGGCATTGCAGCCGGTTGTCGTTACCAGCACATTGTTTTTGATCAGTTCCCTAACCAAAGTGACGTGGCCGTAATCATGCTTGACTTTGGGATTGTTGCATCCGACCACACCGGCGATTCCCTTGATATCTCCGGACTTGATCGCGTCCAGCAAAGGATCGAGGGTTCCGCCCAGAGCCTTGACGATGGCTTCGGCGCTGAAACCGACCATGCATTCGGTCTTTTCTTCCGGGATAAGGACCTTTGCAGGGTTGCGAAGGCTATAGTTTTCCACCGCCGCCTGAACGATTTCCTTTGCAATCTCAAATGCCTTTTCTTCACTGAATTCCATGTGGGTGGCACCCGGAAACTTGGCCTTGGGAGACGTGGAGATGAATTTCGTATGAAAGCATTCGCTCAGGGGCCCAAGAGACGGCATGATACACTGAACGTCCACAATCATTGCCTCAACAGCTCCTGTGATGACGGCAAGCTCCTGCTGCAAAAAATTTCCCACAATGGGGATGCCGTGTCTCATGATGATCTCGTTGCCGGTACAGCAGATGCCCGTTACATTTATACCATTGGCACCGACCTTTTCCGCCAGAACTACAAGTTCCGGGTCATTTGAAGCGGCCACGATCATTTCCGAAAGAACCGGTTCGTGGCCGTGAACGATGATGTTGACATGGTCTTCCTTTAAAACACCGAGGTTGGACTGGGAGCGTACCGGTTTCGGCGTGCCGAAGAGCACGTCCGACAGCTCCGTTGCAATGGTCGATCCGCCCCATCCGTCGGCAATTGAAGCCTTGAGCCCCTGGAGGATCAAATTGACAGGATCGTTATCCACACCGATGTGGGTGCGATGCATAATTTCGACGATTTCACGGTCTACACCCCTCGGGTCTATTCCCAGGCTTTTCCACAACGCCACCCGTTTTTCAGGCGCACGGCGGGTAAACTGCAAAAATCCTTCCTGCTTACCGAATTCCCCATAAACCGCCAGAGCCAGGTCCAGGGCGATTTGATCCTTGGCGCGGCCTGCGGTCTCTATGCTGTATTCACCGGCAAGTGCCTTCAGCTTTTCCTCATCCCTGATCTCGTATCCCCCGCCTTTTCCTTCAGCAGTCAACAAGAGGGTGTGGGCAAGGTCACGGCCATGGTCGGAATGGGCGGCAGCCCCGCCTGCAATCATGCGTACCAGGTTTCGCGCCACGATAATATCTGCTGTGGCGCCGCAGATACCTTTCTTTGGGCCCTGGTCATCAAAAGGGCTGATCCGGCAGGGACCCATGTTGCAGTTGCGGCAGCAGACTCCCAGCTCACCGAACCCGCATTCCGGAAGCATTGCCTCATATCTGTCCCAGACGGTTTCCAGGTTTAGCTGTTCCGCGCGTTCCAGCATTTTGTGAACACTGGGATCTATACTTTTTTCCAGAATCTTCTCTGTATAGGCCATTGTATCTTACCTCCTGTCTCGTTTGGTGAAAATAAATCTTTGGGTTTCTGTAATTAAGATTTAAACTCAAAGATAGAAAGCCAAAGGACTTGACTCTTTTACTCGAAAAAACTCATCCCACTCTAAAGATTTATTTGTCTCCAAAATCCTATTCGCAGTAATGCATTAACAGTAGTGTGTTACAAATAAATCTTGACTCAACATTATGTAGTATATATTTATAATAATGTAAAAGATGATAGGATTCGTCCTTCATTTTTTACCCCCATTAGCCCCTGGAGATAACTCCGGGGGCTTTCTCATTACACCCATTGTAAGTTCAATAGTTCATCTCTACATTTTTTAATATTTCCATTGTTGTCGTTAAAACTTATCTAAATAGCAGGTTCTTCCTTTAAAAGATGCTGTTTTTTTACTTTAAATATTACCTGACTTTGATTCATAACCTGTCAAAGAATGGCTCTTTATTTGACATAATTTGTCAAATTCTTTTAGCTTTCAACCCAAGCATTCAAGATGATCAACAAGATAACCAATTGAAATCTTAACGTATCTCAATTTTCTTAAAAGGCCATTTTCAATCTTGCACGATTTTTGCACGCCATAATACCAATAAATCCCTCAAAGATATACATCCGAAACCAAATCTGATTGAATAATTTTATCAACTGAATGAAAAAGGGGGTGATAAAAAACAAAGTAAATACTTGAAATATGGTATTTATTAAGTTCAACTTATTGTACTGTGGGGGTAAAAAATGAAACGAATTTTAATGGTTACGATATCTGCCATGCTGGTAGGCACACTGATTCTCGGGATTTTACCGGCTATGGCAGGGAAACCGCAAGATGTCATTGAAAATAGTAACGGATATCCGAGTGGACCTCATTTCAATTTGAATGTCCACGGGAAAGATCCAAGCACATTTTTATGTGAAGAGGTACTGCCGGGCGGAAATTCAGTATTCATTGATGAATATGGTGAGTCAACGATACAATATGTTACAGACAAAAAATCAAACGTAACCGACCTGATGGCACTAGAACCATGTGCCGGGTGTTTTAATGATCCGCCGGATGACACGCCAGCAAAAGTTATGTTGGCCTATGAAGGAGAAGACTTATATGTCTTTTCCAGGGTTCGGGCAATTTCAGATAATGAACAGAACGGCAGCAACTCCGGTTCCATACGATTTCATCCAAACTTGGTTGGAAATGCTCGCAATGATGCAGATCCAGCAAGCCCTTATCTCCCGTTTTCAATAGAGCCTCCTGATGCACTACTGCTGCCATTAGAATCGAGTAATATTCGATATGTGCATAATACCATCCCAGAAGAATTTGTAACATATGATCTCGCAACAGCACAAGGAAGAGAAAAAACCAAGCCTTCGGATATAACACGTCTTTTTAAATGGTTAGGTTCGTTTTTCGAAGCCAGCATTCTTGATACAAATGCGGATGGAAACATTGAGGCTTATGTTTTTTCATTTGTCAGATACTATTGATGGGATGAACGATCAACTAAAATGCTAACATTATATGAAAATGTTTTCAATGAAAAATAAAAAATATAATGGGCCAGATTAAAGATCACCGCTAATTAGAATCTAATCAATTCCACATTTCCTTAAAGGCCTTTTTTACTTTTTTACAATCCTTTGACCTTAGAAAATAAAGCTCAATAATTTTTAAGATAGGTTTGAAATTATCAACCCAAGACCTGTGCTTTCGCTATAAACGACAGGTTTTTGAGGCCCTAACTTATTTGGGATATCGTTTTTCAATAAGGGTAAATCCTTTTTACGGGGTTTGCCCTTTTCAATTTTATGGTATACGTAATGAACAAGAATTGATTTCAGGATGTACTATTATCAAGATATCCCTTGGTCTATTTCGGTCATAAATCTTCACTTTTCGGAAATTGAAGCTTCAGGCACGGTATCATATATTAAGACTGGAACAACGCGTTTCCATATAGCGTGGTTTGGTTAATATGGAGAGGGTTGTAAAGAATTATGCTTTAATCGAAAAACCAATCGAGATGCCTTTCCTATTTTCGCAGGGGGTGTTTCATCGTTGTGACATTTTAAACAACCAGTAAAATGCGGATGAGGAGTTGGTGGACCCTCTGGATCATTTTTAGGGTCATGGCATTCAAGGCATTCTTTGTCCGTGGCCACACTTTCATGTTCCTCAGGATGCAGTTTGATGGAAGGTCCGTGAAAACCAAGATAGTAACGATAGGCACAACCAAACATTGAAAAAAAGATAACAAAAAAAGAAATCATTTTTATAAACTGTTTCATCCGCCTTCCTTTTCTGTTTTGCCGTCCCGTAAAGGTAAAAAGGCATCCGCTAATTTAATAATTTCCTGGTCGTGTGTGGCAATAATCATTGTACATCCATGTTCCCGACCCATGTTGAACATGAGCTGGACAAGATCCCTGCCTGTATCTGTATCCAAGCTCGCAGTAGGTTCATCCGCTAAAAGCATTTGAGGCGAATGAGCCATTGCACGTGCTACAGAAACTCTCTGTACTTCTCCGCCGGAAAGTTCGTATGGGAGTGCCGGTCCAGTTTCGGCGAGACCAATTTTTTCAAGTAGTTCATTAACACGCTTTGCTATGGCTTTTTTATCAAAATTATTGAGCGCCAAAGAAAAAGCGATGTTTTCATAAACTGTCAAATAGCTTAGGAGGTTACCGTGCTGAAATACAAATCCAATGTTCCGGCGTTGAAAAAGACAAAGCGTCTTTTCAGATAGCGAATGTATTTCAACCCCAAAGCATGTTATTTTTCCTCTTTCTGGCCGTTCAAGACCACCAAGGCAGTATAGCAGCGTGGTCTTTCCTGATCCTGATTTTCCGAATACAGCCACTGTATTGTTCTGTTCAATGGTGAATGATACGTCAGTTAAGGCCTGAATTTGACCTCTCCCCGATCGATATTCTTTTGAAATTCCTTCAATCTGTATCACTTTCTCAAAAACTCCTTAAAATATCCGCTGCTTTTTTTCGGGTTACAATTGCTACCGGCCAGATTGCAGATATCAAACTGAAAAATAAAGCAAGGATCGGAGGCAAACATAAGGAGAAAAATGTCAGCCTGGGGAATACAACTCCGGATACAACAAAATAACGGTTATGCGATGTAAAATAAGTAAGATCTATTCCCGAATGGTTTGTAATAAAAACCAATAATACACCTATAAGAACTCCAATACTCGAAGCGGCAAGGTTCATTAGTATCACTTCGATAACTATAAGGCACCCAATTTCTTGAGGTGTTGCTCCCATGGCTTTCATGATACCGTATTCTCTTAAATTTTTTAAGATGAATATGACAAAAGCACAGGCAATTCCGAGCGAAACCACCCCAAAAACTAAAACCGTAACAACACCCATGGAGATATAATTTAAATCTATTAGCTGAAGCAAGTCCGGCATCATTTCTTTCCATGAATGAAAGCCCGCCGGTTCAGAGATCAACGTTCGATATTCAGCAATGATAGGCCCGGGTTCAAACCCTTCCTGTATAAAAATAGCAGCTTCCCAGGTGTCCTTTTTAACCGGAAGGACTTCAAAGGGACAAAAGGCAATTCCTCGATCCAGATAGTCTATTCCGGTTTTGTAAATTCCTGAGACAATCAATTGAATCTGATTTTTATTTAATCCCAAGCCGAATCGCACAGTGCTCCCCGGCTGAACTTCTAATTTATCAGCTAACTGGTGGCTTAAAAACACCGTTCTATCAGCATTTTTAAGAAATCTTCCTGAAACCGTCTTTTTCCAGATTGCGGTGGTCTTCAACTCCGCAGCAGGATCCACACCGACCATGGTGACAGTTTCGATTTTATTTCCGTTTGAAAGTATCCCTGGAATTGAAATTCGCTTGAGAACGCTGACCACTCCATCGATTTTCAATCTTTGAGTATCTAAAGATTGGGGAAGAGAAAAGCCGGAGATATGACCTGAATAAAGACCTACAGAATTTCGTATCATCGCATCGTTGATGCCTACTGCCAAAGCGGATAAAAAGATCAAGACCGCAACAGCCATGACAACCATTAACGAAAGCGTCACGGTAGAGCGCCCCGATCGAAAGAGAAAAACAAAGGCTGTTCGAATCCAAAATTTCAAATATTTGAAGGTCATATTTCAATATCAGACATTATTAGATCGGCACCGATTCTTCTCGAAAGAAACGAGATCGCAGGTTCTACAAGAAACTGGTTGTTGTTATCAAAGAGAGTTTTGAGGCCTTTTAAAAGAAATGTTCGAGCAGACTTCACTGCGGCTTTCCTGGCATAAGGGAATTCCAATAGCAGGTTTTTGTTTTCATCAGGTCCCGGATTCAATTCTATTGAGGATTTCAATCGCTTCCAATCATTAGAGTCTGAACCATAGTAGATCAGGGAAACCGCATAATTGTGGTGTCTTTTCCGCATATCCATTGATAGATCAACCATATCATCCATAATCTGGCATCCCATACCGATTTGGTACAGCGCATCCAACAAAAGCGTAACGGTCTCTTTTTCAAAACTTTCTATGATACAAGGAACGGCCCAAGGACACTGAAAAAGCAATCCGGTTTTATAATGATGTATCAATTGAAGAACTTGATCCGGTTGGAGTATTTTATGGATACCGCCTTCTTCTGAAGCCTCCTGCGCACCACTTGGGGTTAGAGCATGCAGAGAAGCAATGCTGGCTTTTAACACTTTCTGGATATTATATTCATTGTCCTGATAACCTTTAATAAGGATTTCAAAAAGTACATGGTCAGAGACCAAGATATCCAGAACCGATCGAAATTTGACCCCTTGTTCGGGTAAATCTGTTTCAAGGGTTTTTTTGTACTCATCGTCCAAGATGTTGTCGCAACCTGTCACTAGTCCCCGTATACATTGGTTAATAGCTGTATAAAAGATTCGACGTTGTTTTGAAATATTTGCTCGATGATAAGAATAAAGAAAAAGTGCGGAAAAAAAATTCTTTTCCAGAGAGAAAAAATCGTCACCAGGATAAATGAGATTGATGCCGCTTCCTTTTAGAATATTGTCAGCTTTTGACCAGTATAAAGAAAGTGCAATAAACAATTCGTCTTCCAGCTTCGCAAAAGGATCAACCTTCTGTAGATGTTTATGATTCTGTTGTTGAATAGCTTTTATGTGTTCAATAATATCTGTCATTTTACGTGTGCAGCCTTTTTACTTATGAATATGGCTATATATCCAAAATACGTATGAACATGTTTGGGAGGATCAAAACCGGCTTTTTCAATAAGAGATGGTAAGACACCTCTGATGTTTTCCCCGATCTCAGGTTGTAAAAAAAACCATCGCGCAACATGGGACACCAGCGCCCCCATCCAAGTAGTTGGGATGTGCATATCAGCAATGACAAGTCTGCCTTGAGGACGTAGAACTCGATAGGCTTCTGAAAGAGATTGTTCTTTCAAATCAAGAGGGACATGGTGGAAAAAAAGGCTTGATACAGCTGCGTCAAAAGATGCGTTTTCAAAAGGCAGGTCTTCGGCGGCTGCAACTTCGAAGCGGCAGGCCTCGCCTTCTCGCTTTTTTCTGGCAACACGAATCATCTTGGCTGCAGCATCGATTCCCAGAGAAACGCCACCGGCTTTGGCATCAAGCTTGTCGGCAATCATCCGGGTCAGCACACCGGTACCACAACCTAAATCCAGGACTCTGTCTTCCGTCTTGAGTTCAAGCAGTGAAACAATATGTCGATCATACTCAGCCTGCTTGCCGAGCATTAGGATAGGCTCAACAAAATCATAAACAAAAGCGGCATGATCCAGGGTTCTACCACGTGTTGGAACGGACTCAATTTTCATGTAAATCTCTTTTAATTATATTATCATTTATATTATAAACCTCAGCTTGCTCCCAACAATATCCAAATAATCCGTAAGTGTAAATAAAAAAAGTTGCAGCCCTATAGACATAATAATTTATTGTTTTGGTTAGTTAGTCATATATGATACCAATTGTCTCATCAGTGGTTCGCTTGCGCTAGTCTCTCTGATCCCCAACTGACATACTTCAGGTATGCCTTTTCCTCAACGCTCATCACCTCGGCTCTTAACCGACGCAACTTGAGGTGTTTTGGAGCCTGCTTCCTGCAAGCCAATTCCGAGGAATCGGCTATCCGCCGGTCCCGGAGGGAACGTACTTATAGTACGTTGCAATGACGAGGAATGCGGCGCAACGAGGAAGTTGGACTTTTTACGAAGCCATCATTGTTGTTCTTGAAAAAAAAACTGACGTAATGTAAAATCAAGTTAGTTCGCTTCGCTCACAATTGGAATGTTGGAATATTGGAACACTGGAATATTGGGTTCTGGGAAAATGGAAAGTTGGGTTATTGTAAAATTTCTCTTGACGGGAATTAAATAGAGGAATGTCATCTTCTTTAAATCATCATTCCAATATTCCATCATTCCATTATTCCATGTCCGAGTTAAAAATATAAGCCTAAAAAATACCTTTATTTTCAATAAATTGTAGAATTTTCGAGACGTTTAATTATGATCGCCATTACCCCCACAATTGCAATTAGTGAAAATGAGATCAAACTGGACTTTATACGATCATCAGGTCCTGGAGGACAGAATGTGAATAAAGTTGCCACAGCTGTTCAGCTTCGCTTTGATGTAAAAAACTCCCCTTCTCTTTCCAATGATGTTCGCGCCCGTTTGGTTGGTCTTGCAGGCAGGAAAATCACGGAAGACGGAATTCTCATTATACAGGCCCGGCGTTTTCGAAAACAGGAACGTAACCGACAGGACGCAATTGATCGCCTGACAAATTTAATCCGAAAAGCATCCGAAAAACCTAAAGCTCGCATTAAGACCAAACCAACCAAGACTTCAAAAGAACGTCTGCTGGCGGCAAAACGGCATCGAAGTAAAATAAAGCAAATGAGACGCTATGTTTCAACTTCCGAGGATTGACGACTTCGCAAATCACGCCAATCAGGACTGCATTGTCACGTACAGGGAACTTTAATGGAAAGTTTGCATTATGAAAAGAATTGAAGATGTTACACTGCTTTATGAAATCAGTGAAGCGCTTAACGAGCACCTGGACCTTAAAAAATCTTTATATAAGGTTCTGGACATTCTATGTAGCTCAATGAACATGCCCAGGGGAACCCTAACACTTCTAAACCCCTTGCGCGACGAGATAAGCATAGAGGTTGCTCACGGACTTTCCAAAAGCGCTATGGAAAAAGGAAAATATAAATTAGGTGAAGGAATTACCGGCCGGGTCATCGAGACCGGTAAAGCGGTCACCATTCCAAAAATTAGTGAAGAGCCGCTGTTTCTTGACCGTACAGCTTCCAGAAAGACCAAACAGGATCAGGAACTGTCCTTTATTTGTGTGCCCGTGAAAAAAGGCAACCAGGTTATCGGAGCATTGAGCGTTGACATGCCTTTTGACGAATCATATTCCCTGAAAGATGGGAAAAAGCTCATGTCTGTAATTGCCACCATGGTTGCAAGACATGTTATCAACCTGGAAACCATCCGTCTGGAGAAGGAGCATTTAAGAGAAGAGAATATAAGACTCAGAAACGAACTGGAAAATCGATACCGTATTACCGATATTATCGGAAACAGCAACAAAATGCGTGAAGTCTATCAAATGATTTCTCAGGTTTCCAAAAGTAAGGCTACAGTGCTTATTCGCGGAGAAAGTGGTACCGGCAAGGAGCTTGTTGCCAACTCTATACATTATAACAGTCTCAGACCAAAGGGGCCTTTTGTTAAAGTAAATTGTGCGGCGCTACCGGTCAATCTTATTGAAAGCGAGTTGTTCGGGCATGAAAAGGGCTCTTTTACAGGTGCAATCAAGCAAAAACTGGGCAAATTCGAACTGGCCAATAACGGGACCATATTTTTAGATGAGGTAGGATCTGTGGATCTTAACGTTCAGATAAAGCTTTTGCGCATCCTGCAGGAAAAAGAATTTGAACGGGTTGGAGGATACAAGACCATAAAAACGGATGTTCGTATTATAACCGCTACAAATAAAAATCTGGAACAGGCTGTTGAACAGGAAACTTTCAGGCATGATCTTTATTATCGCCTTAATGTTTTTCCAATTTATATGCCGCCGTTAAGAGAACGAAAGACCGATATTCTGCTTTTGGCCGACCATTTCCTGGAGAAATATGCTAAGGAAAATCATAAAAATATACGGCGGTTTTCCACACCGGCAATAGATATGCTCATGGATTATCATTGGCCGGGAAACGTCAGAGAACTTGAAAACTGTATTGAACGAGCCGTGCTTTTGTGTGAAGAAGGGGTCATACATAGCTACCATCTCCCGCCCACATTACAAACCGGTACGGAATCGGATACATTGCCGGTTTTATCCCTGGAAGATGCCGTAGCAAATCTCGAAAAAGAGATGATCATCGACGCACTTAAAAATACGAGGGGAAATATTACGTTAGCGGCCCAAATACTTAAAACCACGGTGCGCAAGTTTTCCTACAAGGCCAATCAATACAGTATCGACTATCGCCATTACCGCTAAACAAAGCGAGAGCCACAACAATAGGGACTTTCGCTTTGTTTAATCCAGTTTATATGTCGAAATAAAGGAAAAATTCGTGCGGATGCGGACGAAGTTTTACTTCATTCACCTCGTTTTCAATCTTGTATTCAATCCATTTCTCGATAACATCTTTGGTAAAGACATCCCCTTTCAATAGAAACTCGTGATCTTCCTTCAAAGCGACAAGTGCTTCATCCAGAGATCCGGGTGCGGAAGGTATTTCCGCCAGTTCCTCGGGCGGAAGTCCGTAGATGTCTTTGTCCAATGGTTCGCCCGGGTCAATCTTATTTTCAATGCCGTCTATTACGGCCATAAGTATGGCGGAAAACGCCAGGTAACCGTTGCAGGACGGATCCGGTGTTCTGAATTCAATCCGCTTGGCCTTAGGCGACGCCGAGTACATTGGAATCCTGATGGCCGCACTGCGGTTCCGGCTGGAGTACGCCAGATTTACCGGGGCCTCGAAACCCGGAACCAGTCGTTTATATGAGTTGGTGGTCGGGTTGGTAATGGCGCACAGTGCGCTACAATGTTTTAGTATTCCACCAATGGCATAAAGAGCTTCCTGTGAAACCCCGGCATACTTATCCCCCGCAAACAGAGGGTTCCCGTCTTTCCAAATACTGCAATGAGTGTGCATTCCGGTACCATTATCTTGAAAAAGAGGCTTGGGCATAAACGTCACGGTATGGTTATGTTTGTAAGCCACATTCTTGAGCACGTACTTGAACCATACCAGTTGGTCACCCATTTGGATAAGCGGTTTAAAACGCATGTCAATCTCTGCCTGCCCGGCAGTTGCAACCTCATGGTGCTGACATTCAACATCTATTCCCAGCCCTTCTAAAGTTAAAAGCATTTCGGTCCGAATATCCTGAAACTTATCCATGGGCGGAACCGGGAAATACCCCTCTTTGTGTCGCGGTTTGTAACCAAGATTGGGGCATTCCTCTCTTCCGCTGTTCCAAATCCCTTCAACAGAATCGATCTCATAAAACGCACGGTTATTGGATGATTCAAATCGAATATCGTCAAAGATGAAAAATTCAGCTTCAGGCCCGAAGTAAGCCACATCTCCGATACCACTGCTCTTTAAGTACGCTTCAGCCTTCTGCGCGATGTAGCGAGGATCGCGGGTATACGATTCTCGGGTCACCGGGTCCACAATGTTGCCGATGAGCACCAGGGTCGGCACTTTAAAGAAAGGGTCCATTTTAGCGGTGGTGGCGTCCGGCACCACAAGCATATCACTGGCATGGATTGGCTGCCATCCCCGGATACTCGATCCGTCAAAGCCGAAGCCGTCTTCAAAACTCGACTCCTCCAACTCACTCAAAGGAACCGTAAAGTGCTGCCATACACCCGGAAAATCCATAAATCTCAGATCTACGACCTTTGCCTCATTTTCTTTTGCAAATTCCAAAACTTGTTTTGGTGTCATAAAAAATTCCTCCTTATTGTTTATACTAAAAAAGCGGTTTTATTGTGATCGTCTTTTGGCCTCCCTAAGTTCTTTAAATAAAATTCTTGGCTTTGTTTTTCATTCAACATTCGATGTTGGACTTTCGATGTTCGATGTTCATCTTTTACAGTAAACCTTCCACAGTCCCTCCGGCGAAAAAAATAACTTAGCGCTTATAGGGCTATATTGCATCCTTGCCTTTTTCTCCGGTGCGAACCCGAATTGCCTGCTCAACGGGAAATACGAAAATCTTTCCATCGCCGATTTTGCCGGTATTGGCGGCATCCTGAATTTTGCTAACAACTTCATCAGCCCGAGAAGCTTCTACAATGATTTCGATCTTGACCTTCGGGATAAAGTCCACGACATATTCAGCACCGCGATAGATCTCTTTATGCCCTTTTTGCCGTCCATACCCTTTTACTTCCGAAATGGTCATGCCCTGGATGCCAATTTCATTGAGTGCTTCCTTGACATCATCCAGTTTAAAGGGCTTGATGATAGCTTCGATTTTTTTCATGATTTCATTCCTTTTAATTATTAGTCGATTCCAAACGCTCTTTCACCATGGATAGTGCTGTCTAATCCTAAAATCTCATTTTCTTCATCCACCCTGAGCCCGCCGGTTATAAACTTAGTTATATAAACAACAATGAGCGTTGCGATTGCCGTATAACCAGCCGTACCAACGATGGATATGGCCTGAATCCAAAGCTGTTTTGGATTTCCAAAAACCAATCCTTTGGCCCCTTCGGTAATGGCCGGGTTGGCAAAGATTCCGGTTGCCAGAGCGCCCCACACACCGCACATGCCGTGCACCCCGAATGCATCCAGAGAATCGTCATAACCCAGTTTTTGTTTAAGCACGGCGACACTGTAAAAACCCAGAATCCCCGCAACCATCCCGATAATCAGCGAAGCCGACATGCCGACAAATCCCGCCGCAGGCGTAATGGCAACCAGTCCGGCAACAACTCCTGAGGCAATTCCCAGTACGGTTGGTTTTTTCTTAACGACCCACTCAGCGAACATCCACGCCAGGGCGCCCATGGCAGCGGAAGTGTTGGTTACCAAAAAGGCGGAAGCGGCAATGCCGTCTGCGGCCAGTTCGCTCCCGGCGTTGAACCCGAACCACCCGAACCACAAGAGCGCGGCGCCCAGGGCGGTCAGGGAAATACTGGACGGGAACATGGCCTCTTTGCCGTACCCGATGCGTTTCCCGACGACCAGGGACAGTACCAAACCGGCAACACCTGCATTGATGTGAACCACAGTCCCGCCGGCAAAATCGAGCGCACCCATTTTCGACATCCAGCCGCCGCCCCATACCCAGTGACAAATGGGAGAATAAACAACCGTCAGCCACAGCACCGTAAAAACGATCCATGAAGAAAATTTCATGCGGTCCACGATGGAGCCGAGGACCAGGGCCACGGTGATCCCGGCAAAGGTCATCTGAAAGACAACAAAAACATAGGTGGGTATGGTCCCGGATAGACTGTTTACACCGATTCCGCTTAAAAACAGGTTCTCCAGACCTCCGACCATGCCTGCCTGGTCCGGTCCAAAGGCAATGGTATATCCCCACATCATCCAGATCACACTGCCAAGACAATAGGCCACAAACGTCATGGCATAGGTATTCAAAAGGTTCTTAGACCTGGACATGCCGCCGTAAAACAGGGCCAGGCCGGCGGGGGTCATCACCATAACCAGAGCCGTGGCAACGATCATCCAGGCCGTGTCCCCGGTATTTAAGACATTCGCAGCAAACGCTGAAGAAAACGGAAAAAACAGACCCAGAACAGCAATCGTAAAACCGAGTAATTTCATTCGTATTTATCCCTCCCTTGTTTGAATCCGCTCCAAAGCAAGGTTTTTTTTAACGCTAATGGAGACTCTGTCCCCTTTGCATTCGGATCAAGGTAAAACATCCTCTATAGCCGCTTTAACGGCCGCCACCTGATCCGGCAAATCGACCTTCTGCCCGTCAAAATCCCTGACATAAAAAACATCCACTACCTGATCGACCTTGGTAGAGATCTTTGCTACCCACACATCCAATCTGCATCTAAACAGAGCGTCTGTTATGCTGTAAAGCAGTCCCGGAAAGTGGTAAGTAAAGACTTCAACAATGGTAAAAAAACTCGACCTGTTGTTGTCCAGAACAATCTTATGCGGCCTATTCCCCGGGCGGGATTTGGTGGATCGATACACATCCATTTTTTCGCTTAAAGCTAATGTAAGATCCAATTCGCCGACCAGAGCCGATTGTAGTTGATTTGCCGCACGTTCCCAGGTTTTGGTTTCAAAAATCCGGTCCGGAGGTGGTTTAACTTCAAAAATGTCAAGGGCGATATTATTCCGCCATGTGAAGACCTGAACGTTGAGAATATCGAGACTATTTAGTGTAAATGTTCCTGCAATCTTTGAGATTAACCCCGGGCGATCTTTGGCGCAGATGGTGACCGTCCGGGTGTTGGAATCCGGTGTCTGAACGACTTTCCAGACAAAATCATCCGCACCGATATTTTGGTAAAGTTTGATATGCTCCAGGATATCTTCAGCCGGTGTATAAAGGAGGTATCGTGGCGACATGAAGTTAAACAAGGTTTCTAATTCCTGTTTGAGATGTAGCTCGAATCCCGACGATAGAACCTCTTTTTTCTTTTCCTCAACACCTTTGACGGCCTCACGGGTTGCAAGTTCTCCATGTTCCAGAATCTTCAGAACTTTAAAAAAAAGATCTTTCAAAAGTGTTGCGGTCCATTCATTCCAGGCTTTAGGACCGGTGGCCATGGAATCGGCTACAGTCAAGAGGTACAGCATTTTCAGATTCCTGACATCTTTTATTTTTCTGGCGCAAAAAATGGCCGTTTCCTCATCATACAGATCCCTTCGGGTTGCAGTTTTAAACAGCATAAGGTGTTCCTCGACCAAAAAGGAAACCGTTTCCACATCCTTATCTTTAAAGCCTCTTTTGGGCAAAACCCTGCGAACAATCTTTGCCCCGGTTTTGGAATGCCTCTCACCCGGGGCGCCTTTGCCGATATCGTGGAACAGGACTGCCCATAATAATAGTCTCCGGTTATTGAGTTCTTTGTAAAGATCACCGCATAGCGGGGCTTTAGATGCACCTTCTTTGGTGCCGAATGATTTTAGGATTTGAACCGCCCGCAGCGAATGCCGATCCACCGGATAAAGATGATACTCGTCATACTGAATCCGATTTTCAATGTCTTTAAATTCAGGAATATACTGTGATAACAACCCAGTATTTAACATTTCATTCAGCACATTGAATGTTGGGGTCGGCGCAGCCAAGATGCGGTCGAAAGATTGAACATTTTTTAGCGAAGACAAAAAATAATCATCAATAAGATATTTAAATTCCCTGGCCAGCCTTTTGGCCTCAATACTCAACGGGATCTTTAAACGGGCGCTTTCTTCAAATATTTTCATCAAAAGACCCGGAGATTTTAGGATGTCTTCAGAGGAAACAAAATTAAGCTTTCCTTCTCCGGATACTTTTAAGCCCTTAACCGTGGTATATTTTTTTGTCTTTCTCTTACGTTTTGAACCTGATGCATACCCAAGCTCATAAAGAAATATTAGATGCTGCTGTTTTACGAATTCCATATGTCCATGGAGTTCGCTCAAGAATCTTTCTACGGGTTGTTGCCCGTTTTCCTTTCTAAATTTCAGGGCGGTAGCCAAAGATGCCTGGTATTCGAAATATAGCTGATCACATTTTCTACCGGTTATGTGATGTAGATGATTTCTGACATTCCAAATGAACTGTAACGCTTTCCTTAAGGATTTAAACTCGTCGTGAGACAGATAGCCGTGATACTCAAAATCTCTAAACTGCTTTAGATTCGATTTGATACGGACAATCCAGAGCATGGTGTGATAATCTCTCAACCCGCCCTGCCCTTCTTTGAGGTTGGGTTCAAGCAGGTAGGCAGAATTTCCGAAATACAGGTACCTTTGGCGATTATTTTCTATGAGACCGGCGATTATTTTGTTCGATCGTCTGGGCGTGATTCTGTGACCAAGCTTTTCCATTAGGGCTGAATATAGAGGTGACATGCCGCATATGAAACGAGCATCCAAAAGAGATGTTAAGACTTCAACCTCCTCTAAAGCGAGATTAACGCATTCCTTAATCGATCGGGTGGCATAACCCACATCAAGACCGATGTCCCATAACGGATAGATAATCTCGCGAACAAGATCTTCAGCATCTTCAGAAACACTTTTCTCAAAAAGAAAAAGCAGATCTACGTCAGAATAAATACACTGCTCTTCCCTGCCATAGCCTCCCAGAGCAATAATGGTGTAAAGATTCTTATCAGCAGCCATCCTGGGTCCGACCATGCTATTTTCAAAGCATTCGCGAAAATAATCGTCGAGAATTCGTGCATGTTTTTTTATAATATCCGGCTCTTTTGCTTCCAAAAAACCGGAAATCAGGTGCCCGGTCTTTCCTCGCAATCTCTCTGAAGCAGACTCATGCCTATCTTTTATATTTGCTTTTTGCAGATTCATTATATTTCAACGGAACAGGTCTTTGAATTCGGTCTCAAGATTTTTTCGTGCATTTAAAAAACACATACAACCAACATTATTAAAGCGCCGAGTAAAGAACAATTTTATCAGAATAAAATTACAATATTTGTGACAACGTTTTTAATATGAATAACAGCAACAATTATGCCATAAAAAGCAAATGTTCATTAATAATAGTTAATCCAAATAGTTGTTTGTTGATATTGAGGTAGAGAAAAAATTGAAGGCTTACATTTTTGTTATATCTAGTTGCTATAAGTTACAAAAATGTAATTTCGATTTGTAAAAGAAATTTGGGTTCGCAATTGTTCAACAGATGACGGATATGCATATTAAAAAGGGATTCATATACTCATTTTATAAAATCTTTCCAGATCTCTTCAACATTTTCCCGCAGGTCGCGAAACTTGTCTGCAGGTACTTTGGCAGGTTTTCCCTGGAGGCTTAGCTTGTGTACAGCTGCTCTATAGGTCAGGTAGGCTACTTTTAGAAGGCGGGCCATAGGGTCTTCAATTACACCTGTTTTGTTTAAGGTTTCTAGAAGACGGACATTATCGGTCCACCGGGTCAGCTCGTTATATTCACTGGACTTTAAAAGCACCAGATACTGAATCAGAAATTCAATATCAACAATTCCGCCCCTATCCTGTTTGAGATCGAAAATTTCTGGTTCATGGCTTGAGAGTTCTCTGCGCATCCGGTCGCGCATATCCACAACCTCCTCTTTTAGCTTTCTTATGATTCTGGGCCGGGTAAGCACCTGGTTACGTATCTGCTCAAAGCGTTTTGCCATCTGAATATCACCGCTTATGGGTCTTGCCTTGATAATGGCCTGATGTTCCCATGTCCAGGCTTTGTTCATTTGATACTCTTTAAACCCCTGGATGTGGCTGACAAGAATGCCGGAACTGCCGCTGGGCCGTAACCGCATATCCGGCTTATACAGCATACCGGCAGCCGTACGCGCTGTTAAGATATGGACGACTCTCTGTCCCAGCCGGGCAAAAAACTGGGCATTATCTATAGGGTGCTTGCCGCCACAGGTCTGCCCTTGGATTCCTGCATGAAGAAAAACCAGATCAAGGTCTGAGCCATACCCGAGTTCAAATCCGCCAAGCTTCCCATAGGCAATGACCGCAAATCCCTTACCAATTCTTTCATCGTCCAACTGACATTTGGGAGTCCCGTGTCTTTCAGCGAGATGGTCCCATGACAGGTCGACAACATTATTTAAAACCGTCTCTGCAATTTCGGAAAGATGATCACTGGTTCTCATAAGCGGAACAGCACCTGTTACATCTGCTGCGGCCACACGTAATATGTTCGCTTGTTTAAAAATACATAATTCTTGAATCGTATATTCAAGGTCCTTAGCGGATATCGTATCGAACTTTTTGCGTATCTCTTCTTTAAGATCTGATTTTTCCGGAGGAAGATAAAGGGTGCGAGGGTCTAAAAATTCATCCAAAAGTACCGGATGGAGAGCCAGAAATGAAACAACCCATGGGCTGGCAGCTGCCAGCTTAACCAGATGGACAATAGCGATTCGATTTTCCAACAGAAGGGATAGATAGTTGGTCCGTCGTTGGATGGCCTTGATCAGGTCTAAAATTCGACTCAGAACAACAAGGGGTTGTTCAGACCGGCCGATGACTTTCAGCATAACCGGCATGAGTTTATTGAGGCGATTCCGACCGTCGCTGCCAAGTAAACGTGTTTCCGGATCATTCCGAAGATCATCTAAAAGGCGCATCACATGATCCGGATTTTCAAATCCGGCGTCAGCGAGCACCTTACGACCCTGCTCATCTTCTATTAAATTCAGCCATACCGCTTCCAATCCGCTTTCAACTTTTTCGCCCTGATCATCTATGCGCTCTGAATCTCCGGTTCCTAGCAATTGGTCAAAATGATCATGTACAATTCTCCTGTGCTGTTCAAGATCACGGGCAAAAGATTCCGAATCGTCAAATCCCATGGATGCGGCCAGACGCCTCCTTGCAACCGGATCTACTGGGATATCATGGGTCTGCTGATCTGAAAATTCCTGAAGGCGATGCTCTGTGTTACGCAAAAATTCATATGCGCGGGTAAGTTCATCACATGCTTTCTGAGGAATATAATTTTCACGGGCAAGGACCTTCAATACCTTTCGAGTGCTCTGTTCTTGAAGCGCAGGAGCAACGCCTCCCCGTATGAGCTGAAATATCTGTCCGAAGAACTCAATCTCACGTATTCCTCCGAGACCGAGCTTGATGTTGTGTGACATGGATTTACGTTTTACTTCAAGAGAGATCTTATGCTTCATATTTCTTAAATATTCAAAAACGCCAAAGTCCAGGTATCTACGATATATAAATGGGTTAAGAGACTCAATAAGCCGTTCACCGGCCTGTTTATCACCTGCCACAACCCGTGCCTTAATCCATGCGTATCGTTCCCATTCCCGCCCCTGTTCCTGGTAATATGCCTCCATGGCATCAAAACTCATAACCAAAGGACCGCTTTCGCCATAGGGTCGAAGATTCATGTCTACCCTGAACACGATGCCGTCTGAAGTGCAGGAACCGATTGTTTTTATCAAACCTTGACAAAGGCGCACAAAAAATTCTTCATTACTGATCGGTTTCGATACTCCACGGGTTTGGCCCGCTGCAGGATAAGCAAAAATAAGATCCACGTCAGAGGAAAAGTTTAACTCCCCGCCGCCAAGTTTCCCCATCCCCAAAACAACAAGGTGCTGCGGTGAACCGTCATATCCTGCAGGAATGCCATATTTCTGACACGCCCATTCATAAAGAAGCGAAAGCGCCTGATTGATACAGGCTTCGGCCAAGGCAGAAAGATCGGCCATGGTTTGGGAAAGGTCTGCCCAGCCTGCAAGGTCACGCCAGGCAATCCGAATCATTTCACGCGATCGAAACTTACGAAGAATAGAGGATAGTTTCGCTTCTTCTTCTAATTCAAACGACCCAGACAAAGACTTCTTAAGCTTATGATTGTAATGATCGGGCGGGGATTGTCCATGAAGATCGCCGCTTTGAAAGAGGTCGGCCAGCATGGCCGGGTTATGGGTGCAGCTTCTGGCAATAAAATTGCTAAAAGCAAAGACCAGTTTTAGAACTTCTATAAACTCGGAATCATCCCACAAAGAAATATTGGCGTCCTTTGCAGCACTGCAGAATGCATCCCATTTGCTTTGGGAATCTTCCATCATCTCTTGTGGAAGGTCAGTTACGGGTTTCATTTGTGTTGATATGGCACAAACAGTGCTAAATATCAACCATCTAACCACTTAACGGCCCATCCAATTTTAAATCCATTACTCCAACACTCCAGTACTCCAATGTATTTTTTCGTTAACCCTAAGAGATTTTCTATATCAAAATAAAAAATGTCCATTGACAAACCTGATCAGAACATTTAAAGAAGCATGTTTCAGACAAATTAAAAAAACTTCGCACAAAGGC
>Ga0233409_10000009_pt1 | contig 25585 bp, 20 predicted proteins | sample Na_oxic_13_MG_FD_179871 | JGI IMG/M metagenome (GOLD analysis project Ga0233409, IMG submission 179871) | Seawater microbial communities from Saanich Inlet, British Columbia, Canada - Na_oxic_13_MG | ecosystem: Environmental > Aquatic > Marine > Inlet | place: Canada: British Columbia... | reverse complement strand
TCGAAGCAGACCCTCTCGACCCGCGAATCGCACGGCGCGCCGATCGTCACCGTCGCCTTGTCGGTCATGATCTCCACCATCGGATCATCCTCTGCAACCGTGTCACCAGCTCCGACGAACCACTGGACGATTTCGCCTTCGGTCACGCCCTCACCAATGTCGGGGAGCTTGAAGTCGAGCCGTGCCATCGGTCAGTACCTCGCCGTGTCGAGCAACGCGGGAGCGATGCGGTGAGCCAGGGGAAGATACTCGCGCTCGTGGGTCAAAGGGAATGGGGTGTCCCAGCCGGTTACGCGGACCGGCGGCGCCTCGAGATTCAGGAACGCGCGCTCGGTGATCAGCGCGACGAGCTCGCTCCCAAATCCACAGCTCCGCGGCGCTTCGTGCACGATGACGACACGACCGGTCTTCTCGACGCTGGAGACGATCGCGTCGATATCGAGAGGCCACAACGTGCGCAGGTCGATCACTTCGACGTCGATGCCCTGCTTCGCTACCTCTTCCGCCGCAGTGAACGCTTCATAGAGCATCGCCCCCCACGCGACGCAGGTGACTTGCTCCCCAGGCCGAACAACCTTCGCCTCCCCGAGCGGGACGGTGTACGACGTGTCGGGCACGTCCATCTTCACCGCGCGATATACGCGTTTTGGCTCCAAAAAAAGGACTGGATCCTCGTCGCGAATCGACTCGAGTAGGAGCCCTTTCGCGTCGTATGGGTTCGACGGACACACGACCTTGAGCCCCGGGGTGTGGATGAACAGAGCCTCGGGCGACTGCGAGTGATACTGCCCGCCGCGAATGCCGCCACCGTAAGGCGTGCGTACCACCATCGGCACGTGAAACTCCCCGGCGGTTCGATAGCGGTACTTCGCTGCTTCGCTCACCAACTGGTCGAAGCCCGGATAGATGAAATCGGCAAACTGAATCTCCGAAACTGGCCTCAGTCCATGAAGAGCCATTCCGATGGCCGTCCCCAAGATTCCAGTTTCCGATAGCGGCGTATCGAGGACGCGGTCCGCGCCGAACTCCTCTTGAAGCCCCTGGGTGACGCGAAAGACACCGCCCAGCCGCCCGACATCCTCGCCCATCACCAAGACGTTGTCGTCCTCCCGGAGTGCACCCCGAAGCCCGCTGTTGATCGCCTGGACGAGATTCATCTGAGTCATGACTCATCCTCCTCGTCAGTCGCACGTGGCCCGTCGACGCATTGCGCCTGCTGCTCACGAAGATGCCACGGTTGCTCTTCGTACACATCGGTGAACATGTCGACGAGCGCGGGCGCCGGCTTCTCTTCTGCACGCCGCACACACTCCTTGACCTCCCCATCGCAGACCGCGCGCCAATCGCCGTCGAGGTCGTCGTTCCAGACGCCGCGCTGCTCGATGTGCTTTCGGAGCCGCAACATCGGGTCGGCCTTCCGCCAGGAGTCGGTCTCTTCCTCGCTCCGGTAGATTCGCGGGTCGTCCGAGGTCGAATGACCGCCGAGGCGATACGTCATCAGCTCGATGAACGTCGGTCCGCCCCCATCGGCGGCCCGCTGCACCCCGTCGCGCACGGCCCGCCAGACCGCTAGGACGTCGTTGCCATCGACCCGAGCTGCCGGCACTCGGTAGGCCGCTGCCTTTTCCGCCATGGTGCGCGTCGCGGTCTGCTGCTCCGCCGGCAGACTGATCGCGTAGCCGTTGTTCCGGCACAAGAACAACACCGGCGCCTGATACACCCCCGCGAAGTTCATCGCCGCGTGGAAGTCGTTCGAGCTCGTCGCACCGTCGCCGAAAAACACGCCGACGCACTCGTCGAGGCCGCGCTTCTTTGCCGCCATCGCGACACCGACGGCATGCGGAATCTGGGTGCCTATCGGCGCGCTCACCGAAAGGTAGCGATGCGCGCGGCTGAATGTGTGGTCTGGCATCTGGCGGCCTAGCAGCGGGTCGTCTGCGTTGCCGTACATGTGGTCGACGTACTGCTGAAGTGGGTAACCTCGCCAAAGCAGGGCACCCACCTCCCGGTAGCAGGGAACGATCCAATCTCGATCGCGGAGCGCTCCTGCGGCGCCGATGATGGCGGCCTCTTCTCCGAGCGAGCCAACGTGAAACGCGATGCGGCCCTGCCGCTGGATCTTCTCGAGGCGATCGTCGACGATCCGAGTTCGGACCATCGCTTTGTAGAGGGCGACCACCTCGTCGATCGACAGGCCCGGGTCGCGCGTTGGGTCGAGGCTTCCATCGTCGCGAATGACGTGCATGTTCCCCCTCAGGTCAGAACGGCGAGTTTCTTCTTCTTGCCGTAGCGATCCATCGGGGGCAGCTCACCTGCATTCGTCTCTGCCGCAAGCGCTCCCGTAAGAAAGACCTCCGCCGCGCGATAACTCGACCGAACCAGCGGCCCAGACGCGACGAAGCGAAAACCCATGTCGGCGCCGGCCTGCTCGTATTCTGCGAATTCCCCCGGCTCGACATAGCGTTCGACCGCCGCGTGACGCTTGGTGGGCCGCAGGTACTGACCGATGGTCAGCACGTCGACATCAGCGTCCCGCAGGAGTTGCATCGCTTCGAGCACTTCATCGCGCTCTTCGCCGAGGCCTACCATCAGCGACGATTTGGTGATGGAGGAGCCGAGGTCCTTGGCCGCGATCAGCGCCTCGACCGAACGGTCCCACGAACAGCGCGCATCCCGAATGGGTCGCTGCAAGCGCGGCACGACCTCCACATTGTGCGCAAAGACATCGGGGCTTCCTTCTCTCACGACGGTTCGAACGTCCTCGCGTTGCCCCCGGAAATCGCCAACCAGCGTCTCGACGCGAAGCTCCGGGCTGTGATGCTTGATGCGCCGAACCGTCTTCGCAACGTGTGCAGCGCCGCCATCGTTGAGGTCGTCCCGATCGACCATCGTCAGCACCACGTAGGCGAGCCCCATCTCGGCAAGCGACAGGGCGGTGTTCTCGGGCTCGTCTGGATCGACCATCCCGCCCGGCTTCCCGGTGTTGACCGAGCAGAACCGGCAGCCGCGGGTGCAGGTCTCTCCGAGGATCATCACGGTGGCGGTGCCCTGCCCCCAGCACTCGAAGATGTTCGGGCAGCGGGCCTCTTCGCACACGGTGTGCAGGCCGCGGCTACGAAATCGGGACTTCAGACTCTGAAATTCGTCCTGCTGCGGCCCAGCGGGGAGCCGAACCCGAAGCCATTCAGGTTTGCGAGCGGGTAAGGTCATCCGTTGCTCCGATGAGTCCTAAGCCAAGCTCTTAGGGGGCCGCACCTCCCCTGTCAATCGTGTCTAACGCTACGAATTGTGACGGTTTCCTTCATTTTCCGCAATGTTTTGAAAAGCGGGCCGCCCAGGCGCAATATTTTCGCGAAACCCACTTTACGTGGGGCAGGCGTGCCCCATAATGGGCCATCGCAGCGGCTCGATCCCCGTTAGGAGCACCTCGATGGATGACGAAAGACGGCCCAGGCGCGCGGGCCCCGTGGAACGGCCCGGCGCGTTTGGCGGCAAGCGAGACATCAACCGGCGCAAGCGCGTCCAAGACCTGATCAACGCTGGGCTTTTGCTCTTTTTGGAGCGGGGGATCGAAGCGGTGACGATCGACGACGTCGCTCGTGAAGCCGGCATGGCAAAAGGTAATTTCTACCGGTATTTCCGGGATAAAGCAGACCTGGTCGAAGCCGTCATCGAGCCGGTGGCCAGTACGACCCGGCAAGCGGTCAGGGAATGCGACGACGCGCTGCGGGAAGCCGGCAGCCGTGGGGATGCAGTCGCTGCATACGCGCAACTCGGCAATAGGCTCGTCGGCGCGCTCGCGATGCACCCCGACGCCATGTGCCTGTATCTGCAAGAGCGTCGAGCCCCGGCGACCACAGCGCGGCAGGCGATCTCGGATCTAGCAACCGACCTCGACGACCGCGCGATGACGCTCAGCCAAGTCGCGGTGGATCGTCAACTGGTCGTCGTCTCCGACCCGCGCGTGAGTGCCGTTGCCGTGCTCGGCGCCGTGGAGGCGCTCGCACTGGCCTCGGTACGCAACCAGATCCAAATGGATCCCATCGAAACCACGAAGAGTCTCATCTCGATTGTGCTCGAGGGGCTACGAAAGTAGCCTCCTGGTGGGCCATTGAGGCACCCTAAACACCTGTCCAGCCCGAAACTACCGCTCCCGGAGCTTCTTCTTCACAATTAGGCGGATATGCTGGGGAGGCTGATGGTGACCGTGGTGCCGCTCGTCTGGGCGGTACTGCCGGGCGTCGCGCACGCGGCGAGCGGGTCGGTTCCAAACGACAACGCGGATGATCTGGGGACGGTCGTCTTGCTCGTGATCGTGATCGGCGTTGCGTACGTTCTCGCGCATAACGTCGTCGAGCGATTGCAGCGTCGGTTTCTCGTCGTCAGCGGTGCCGAGTATCTGTTGTTGGGGTTCTTGCTGGGCCCGGCCTTCCCGGCGATCCACGCGCTCGACAACGTCGCCGGGTTGCTGCCGATCATCGCGCTCGCAGCTGGGTGGGTCGGGTTGCTGCGCGGCACGGACTTCGACTTCGCTAGTCTTCAGAAGCTCGACCCTGCCACGTGGCGCGTTGTGTTCCTGCATCACCTTCTGCCAGGTGTAGCGGTCGGCATCGGGTCTTATTACTTTTTCACGAAGACGGGGTGGGTCTTCGCCTCCCCTCGTGACGCTGCGTTGAGCGCTTCAGCGCTGGCCTGTTTTGCGGCGGCTGACTCGGCGGAGCCGTTCGACTTGCTCGCGAGGCGCTACGAGGTCAGCGGACGCCTCGCTTCACTGTTGCGAAACGGAACACGCCTCGGGGACATCGCGGTCATCCTCGCGTTTGGCTTGATTTTCTGCGTTTTCCACGAGAACGCCCCACAAGCCCAGGACTACTCCCCTGCACTGTGGGCATGGGTCACGGTGTTGCTCGGCGGCGCGCTGGGGTTCTTGTTTTCACTCTTCCTAGCCGGCGATGAGTCGGACAACTCGCGATTCTTAGCGCTGGTCGGCATCATCGCCTTCGCGTCCGGCGGGGCGTATTTCCTGGAGCTTTCGCCGTTAGCCGTGAACCTCTCGATGGGGTTCGTGCTGGTGAACTTTGCGCGAGGTGGCCAGCTCTTGCATACCACGCTCGAGTCGACCGAACGCCCGATGGCGATCGTGCTGCTGATCTTTGCCGGCGCGCTGTGGGAGCGCACGGAGCTGGTGCCGACCCTACTCGCGTTGGGAGGATTCCTCGTCGCCCGCACGGGCGCTAAATGGCTCGCGAGCGTGATCGCCGGCTGGGGTACCAGCCTGCGCAAGGACTTGTTCCGTGGGTTGTTGGCGCACGGTGACGTCACGCTTGCGATGGCCGTCTCTTTTCGCCTGGTCTACGAGGGAGAGGCCGCAAAGATCGCGTACTCCGTTGTTCTGGGTTCCATCATCTTGAATGACCTGATGGCACCGCGATTGCTGAGAGGCTTGCTGGTCGACGAGGGCGAGATCCAGCGCGAGCTCAAGGATTCCGATTCCCGAACATCGATCGAGGTAACTAGCAGATGAACATTGTCGTCATAGGTTTGGGCGAAGTCGGGCGGCACTTGTTGAGCGTCCTCGACAAAGAAGGACACGATATCGTCGCCGTCGATGCGAACGCCAAGGCGGTGCAGTACGCCGAAGAGCACTATGACGTCGCATCGATCGTTGGATATGGGGCGAGCGAAACCCTGCTCAAGATTGCAGGTGTGGCCCGCGCGGACCTGGTCGTCGCTGTAACGAACCACGACGAGATGAACCTGATCGCCGCACTTGCCGCCAAGCAGCTGGGAGCGAAGCACGTCGTGGCGCGCGTCCAGGGCACCGCATGGTCCGAGTGGACGGACGGCATACGCTACGGGCTGCTCGGGGTCGACGTCGTGATCAATCCGCGCGTGCTAGTCGCTCAAGAGCTCAGCCGCATCGCTCGGTCATATGGTGCCTCGGATGTCGTGGATCTCGCGCAGGATCGGGTCGAGCTCGTGCAAATCGACCTCGATGAGTCGCGCGCCCTCAACAAACCGCTCTCTGCGGTCGAGCTCCCGCCACACACCCTGGTGAGCGCGGTCGTCCGTGACGGAGAGCTGTTCGTTCCCGGCGGCGCAGACGTGTTGGTCAAAGGCGACCGCGTGTATTTGATCGGACGCCCCGATGGTGTGCTCGCCGCAGAGCGCCTCTTCAGCAAGGAACGCGAGGCGCGCCGAGTCTGCATCGTCGGTGGCGGCGTCGTCGGCAAGGCGCTCGCGCGCGAGCTGCTGCAACAGCAGGCGACAGTCATGATGATCGAAAGCGACCTTGCCACCGCCGAGGAGGTCAGCGGCGAGTTCCAGGGGCTCGAGGTCGTGCACGGCGACGGCACCGATGGGGCGCTCCTCGCAGAAGAAGAGGTCGGCACCTATGATCTGTTTGCTGCGGTCACGAAGCAGGACGAGATCAACCTCATGGCGGCCCTCCTCGCACAGCGCGCGGGGTGCAAGCGAACCGCAACGATCGTGCAGCGCGCCGACTACACGTCGATCTACCGCCAACTCGGTGTCGACATCGTTCTTTCCCCGCGCACCGTGGCATCGGACCAAATCCTGCGCTTCTCCCGAGGCGGAGGGCTCCACAGCCTGACGGTACTCGAAGACGGTCAGGCCGAGGTCGTCGAGCTCACGGCGAGCCCGAAGTGCCGCGCGGTCAACAAACCGCTGCACCGAATGAACCTGCCCCGAGGCTCCCTCCTTGCGGCGATCGTACACGGCGACGACGTGATCATTCCACACGGCAAAGACGTCGTGCGGCCAGGTGATCGGGTCATCCTGATGACAACCAAAGAAGCGCGGGCAACCGTCGAGCGGCTCTTTCGACCGAGGGGTGAGTGACCACACAGTCGAGAGATTTTCGCGGTGTGATCCGACCAGTCGGGGCCGTTGTCCTGGGAATCGGCGTCATGATCGCGCTGTGCGCTGGGGTCGGGATGCTCTGGGACCAGTTCGCGCCTGACCCGAGTCGGCCCCAAGGCGGCGCCGCGGAGTTGGCTCTGTCTGCCATCATCGTGTCCACCATTGGCATGGCGGCGTTCCTCTACGGCAACCGCTTCGTCTCCGAGCGTATCTCGCGCCGGGAGGCCCTGCTAGCCGTGAGCCTGATTTGGATCGCGGCGGGCGCGTGTGGAGCCGTCCCCTTCATGCTCGGGGCGGGCATGTCGGTTGCTGATGCGTTCTTCGAATCGGTCAGCGGTCTCACGACCACAGGCGCCACGGTCATATCGGACATTGAAGGGCGCTTGTCGCGCCCGCTGTTGCTTTGGCGCTCCTTGATTCAGTGGCTCGGCGGCATGGGCATCGTCGTGTTGTTCGTTGCCGTCTTCCCGAACCTGGGCGCGGGCGGTAAGCACCTGTTCCGCGGAGAGGTGCCTGGAACGACGGCCGAAGGGTTGAGGCCTCGCATAGCCGAGACGTCGTTCACCCTCTGGAAGCTCTACGGCGCCTTCACCATCCTCGAGGTCGCCTTGCTCAAGGTCCTGGGCCTCGACCTTTTCGACGCCGTGTGCCACGCGTTCACGACGATGTCGACGGGCGGGTTCTCGACGCTCGATAGCTCGGTGGGAGGATTCGACAGCGCCGCGGTTGAGTACGTGATCGCGTGCTTCATGCTGATCGGCAGCGTGAACTACGGCCTCTACTACGGCCTGCTGCGGACCGGCAGCTGGAGGACGCTCGTGCGAAACATCGAGTTTCGCTGGTACATCGGCATCGTGCTCCTCGCGGTGGTCGTGCTGACGGTCCTGAATCTCAGCGTGCACGAAGAGTTCCTTACCTCGTTCCGCTACTCGTTCTTCATGGTGGCGACGACGATCTCGTCCACCGGGTATGGCACCGACGACTACAGCGCTTACAGCTCGACCGCGCTTACTATCGTAATCTTGTTGATGTTCGTCGGCGGATGCTCCGGCTCTACCGCGGGCGGCATCAAGGTCGAGCGGGCGGTGCTGATGGGAAAGCAGGCCGTTGCTCAGATTCAGAAGAGCTTCCGGCCCGCTACCGTGCAACTGGTTCGCATGGGCAAGGTGGCGATCAGCAACCAAGTCCTCGCTGACGTCGCGTCGTTCTTCTTGATCTACATGGGATGCATCGGCTTTGGCCTGCTCTTCGTGACCCTGGTCGAGGGTGTTCCGGCACCCACCGCGTTCGGAACGATGCTGACTTGCCTGTCCAACATGGGCCCCGCACCCTTCCACGTGGGGCCCGACAACTTCTCTTCCTATTCGGCGGGAAGTAAGGTGTTCTTTGCGATCGCCATGCTGCTCGGACGACTCGAGTTCTTCACGCTGTTCGCACTGATCCTGCCTGGGTTCTGGAGACGCTGATGACGGGCGCATACAGCATGCCTCCGCCCGGCGAAGAGACCCACGCGCGCCGGCAGATCACCGTCATCATTCTGCTGCTGTTCGGCATGGTGGCGCTGTATCAGTTCGAGCAGTTCGCCCAAGACGGCTTCGACCCGAGCGGAATGCTCGCCTTCGGCTTCGTTGTTTTGGCGAGCTACACGATCGGTGGGCTCGTCGCCCAGATCCGCCTACCCCACATCACCGGCTACTTGATCGCGGGTCTCGTGTTCGGCCCTTCGCTGGCGAAAGCGCTGACTGGCTTGGGGCTCCCCGCGCCTTTCGACCAGGGCATTCTCAACGCAGACGTGATCGAGCAACTCAGTTTGTTCGACTCGCTCGCAGTTGCTTTGATTGCGCTCACTGCCGGTGGCGAGCTCAAGATCGAAGGGCTCAAGAAGGGGTTTCGCGCGATCAGCTCCATTCTTGCAGCGCAGATCGTGTCCATCGGTGTGTTGGTCACCGCATTTTTCTGGTTGATTTCGGGCGCGGTGCCTTTCATCGGTTTGCCGGGTATCGAGGGTTTGCCGATGGCGGCTGCGTTGGCGGTGGGCGCGATGGTCGCTTCGGTGTCCTTGGCAACCTCTCCGGCCGCCACCATCGCCGTGATCATGGAATCGCGGGCCGCGGGCACGATGACGAGGAACGTCCTGTCGGTGGTGGTCCTCAAGGACGTGATCGTCGTGGTGGCATTTGCGGTCGCCCAAGTGGTCCTCGCGCAGCAAGTCGGCGTGACCACGATGGAGGGCGGCATCGTGGCTTACCTCCTGCAGCACATCGTTTTCTCGATCATTTTTGGGGCGGTCGTCGTGGGCGGCCTGATGGCCCTCTACATTCGGTACATCAACCAGGAGCTTCTGATCTTCGTCGTTGGCGTCGTATACCTCGTCGCCTTCATCGCCGCGGAGCTTGGTTGGGACCCGGTGCTGGTGTTCCTCGCCGCCGGCTTCGGCGTCTCCAACTTCTCGAAGACGGGGCACCGGCTCATCGAGACTGTGGAGCGCCTGTCGCTGCCGGTCTACGTCGTCTTCTTTACGCTCGCCGGCGCAAAGCTCCATCTCGAGGAGCTCCAACAGGTCGCGTTGTTCGCGGTGGCCCTGGTTGGCGTCCGCGCATTCGCGATCTACTCCGGCACCAAGGTGGGCGCCCGGCTCGGCAAGGCGGACGAGGCGACACAAACCTTCGGGTGGATGGGGTTCGTTTCGCAGGCGGGGGTGTCGATCCTGCTTGCCGCGATCATCGGAAACACATTCGGCGAGCTCGGGCGGTCGCTCGAGACGTTGATCATCGGGGGCGTCGCGATCAACGAGCTGATCGGGCCGGTGATGTTCAAGATGGGCCTGACTCTCTCGGGGGAGACGAGCACCAGTCGCGCGTCGCTCACTCCGGCAAGGCACTTGTCGGTGAAACCTCCTTCGATGCGACCCCTAGGCGAGGAGGGCGAGGAGGGCGAGGCCAAACAACTCGAGCCCTGGCCCGAGCACGTGGGCAAGAAGGATCTGTGGGGCTCCCCATTGCACACCAAGAGCGCGGAGCTCAACAATCGCATGCAGGATCTCGCGGGCGATCTTCAAAGCATCGTTCGCGAGGTATCGACAGGGCCGCTTCGGGATTTCCAGCTCGACGCCGGGAAGTACTTGCGCGACTTGCGACGCGAGTTTCTGCGTCACCATCGACGTTTGACCGTGCAAGCGCGCGCAGGGGAGGGTACCGAGCGCGATGAGCTGGTGACGATGCTGCGCTCCGCACAATCCGATCTGGCAGCACACTGGCGCGGGATCGTGCTGGGACGGTCGGTGACGCTCGCCAAGCTGACATGGACGCCGGAAACCATGCTGGACAACGTCGATGGGTTGGTCGACGAGCTGCCAGAGGTCGTCACCGCTCCGTACGAAGCGATGTCGTTCCAGTCGAAGGAAAGCGATTCAATTTGGAAAGCGTTTCGACGTCAGGTTCTTCGCGTGAGAGCGGCCTGGCGCAAAGCCTTCGGGCAAGGCGCTCCGACGCGCGACGTTCGGCTGCGTGCTCTGGGCCGATTCCATCTCTCGTATGACGCGCCGGCGCGGCTCGAGGGCTTGGCTGCACTTTTCGTCGAAGCCGACAGGCACCTCGCAGCACGGACGCGAAGCCTCTTTGACGGGGTGATTGCGGGCTACGACGACATCGTAGACGAGGCCGCCGCGCCCGACGCCGACCTCGAGGCGCAGCTCGTTCAACTGCGACATGACGTGGAAGAGGAGCTTGCTCTAGCGCTCGACGAAATCGTTCGGATCACGGGCGACGGGACTCATCGCGCGGCCAGCGCGCTTGCCACTGGCTTCGTCCAAATGAAGGAAGACCTCCCGATTTTCGGGACACTGGACCTGCGCACGAGCGAGCGCCGTACCAGCCGGCGTTTCGCGAACCGCATGCGCGCTATGGAGACGCTCACGAAGGACGTGTCCAACCTTCGAAAGGCGAGCTCGGCCGAGTACTCCTCACTCGCGATGGAGCTGGAGCTGCTCGGGCTCGAAGCGCGCATCAAAGATAACGTTGCCGAGTACGTTTTGCGGCTCACCAACACGGTCAAGCGGCGCGCGATCTCGCAGGTGGAACGAGTGAGTGACACGCTTCACAACGCGCTCGGGGAGCTCAATACCGAGCTCGAGAGCGACTACTCCGGTGATGAGCTCGCCGCCGCGCTGCGCCAGGCTACGGAGGCGACGAGCAAGGCCACAGGCGAAGCCGCCCGTGTGACCACCGAACTCTATCAAGACCTGAGCGACGACACGAAGATCGCGCCTCTGCTCGATACCTTGGTCGATGCCTGCCGCAGCCTCACCCCACGCTACCGGGTGACCGTGGGGCAACGCCAAACCGGCGAGTGGCGCCTGCCAACTTCGCTGCCCGAGGTCGAGGTGCCCTTTCGAGAAGTGGTGCTCACCTACATCGACAGCCGTGTGGCACCGAAGCTGCTCGCAAGCCGCCGTGAGCTCGCGGAGCGCATCCAGCCGTTGGCGAACGTGCTGCAAGAACTCGAACGTGTCGTCGCCTTCAACGTGGAGCTGGCTACCGCGGAGCTCGAAATCGTCCACGACGAGGCGATCCCGGAAGAGATGCACACGCTGCTCCGCGACATGGTCTATGGCCAGCTCGAGCGGAGCTACAATTCGCTCGAGGAGATCCGCGCCGAAGCCAAGGGCTGGCCCGCAATGATCGAAACCGAGATGCGTGACGCGGCGCTCGGCACACTCGAAACGCTTCGCGGCGAACTGGCCGAGGGCTCGTTCAGTAAGTCGCGCCTAGAGGCCATGCGCCGCGCCGCCAGCGGCCTTCGAATGATCGAAAAGGCGGAGCGCGTGCCTCGCAGCAAGCGGCTCAAGGCCCAGTTGCGCGGCGGACTTCGTGCCTTGTTCGGGGAGGAGCAGCTGGAGCGTTGGAGCGAGCGTCTCGGCCTCACTGGAGCGTTGCCGACCGAGGAGCTGTCTGCGGGAACGTTCGCCGCTCCTGATGTGGCGGCTGACCTGCCGCTGGTTTACCGCCGGCTCTTCGCTGCCGACACGATGGAGGCCGGAGACGTGCTCACCGGCCGTGACCAAGAGATCCGCCGCGCCGAGGCCGTGCTTTCGAGCGAGGTCAAGGGACGGCTGAGGTCGGTCGCGCTGATCGGCGTCGACGGCGTCGGCAAGGCGGCGGTTTCGAGCGCGATCGTGCGAAGCCGCCGTTGGAAGAACGTGAAGCGAGTCGTGTTCACCGCTCCAGTGAGCGTCGAGGACGTCGACGCGATTTTCCAGGACGCCCCGGAAGGGCAGCTCGTCGTCGTCGACGGCCTTCATTGGATGCTCTCGATGGCGCCGGGAGGGTTCGACCCACTTCGCCGGTTCGTCAAAGGCATCATCGAGGAAGGGGGCCGGCGCCGTTGGTTGGCACATGGCGCCGTGCTGTTCTGGAACTTCGCCTCGACGGTCGCGCCATTGCGAGACGCGTTCCCAGAGACGATCCGGCTCGACCCGTTGAGCGAGCAGGAGCTTCAAGCTGCGGTCATCGCCAGGCACCGGTTGAGCGGTTTTGAACACTCGTTCGATCGCGGAGAGGGCTCGCCAATCGAAGGCTTGTTTGCCCGGAGCGCCACCCGCATTCGGCGGCCGTACGACCAATACTTCCACGAGCTTCACGAAGCGACCGGTGGTCTCGTGCGCGATGCGCTCCGACTATGGCTCGCGTCGATCCGGGGCATCCAAGATGACATCGTGCACGTTGGGCCGATTCCGGCTTCGTCTTACGCGCGCGTGCGGCGCCTTCCGGACGACATCTTGGTCAACCTCTATCAGATCGCGCGTGAAGGTTGGATCGACGCGGCGGGCCAATCGAGGCTGTTCAGGCTCGACGTCAACACCGCGCAGGCGCAGTTGAGCCGGCTTGCACACCTCGGCTTGCTCGACGAGCGCGAGGGAGCGTTCGTGATCGCGGTCCACTTGCGAGGAGTGTTGGGCCGCGTGTTCGCGGAGCGAGGGTGGGTGCTGTGATGAGCACACTTCGCCGTTCCTGCTTGTCGGTGCTCCTGGTCGCGTCGATCGCGGCTCCCGCCGGAGCCCAGCTGGTCGACCCGTCCACGTGGCAATCAAATCGACCCGAGGAGCAAGCGGAGCCGCCTGCGCCGCCCGCACCCGAGCCGGCCCCGCAGAGCAAGCCTGCGCCCACGCCGGCGGCTCCCGCCAAACCGGAGACGCGACCGAGTGAGCCTTCTCTGGAGCCGCCACACTGGATCGCGAAGGCACCTCCAGCACTCGCACTCGGCCAGGAACCTCCGCCGTCCGAAGACCGCAACCAGCTTCTAATCCTGTTCCTTTCACTCCTCGGCGTGGGGGTCGTGCTGTTCCTGGCCGAGCGCGCCCGCAGTTGGATCACGACCAACATTCCGTTGCGGCGCGTCTTGGGCGTCCTGGTCTTCGCTTTGCGGTTGGCCGGTCTCGGGCTTCTTCTAGCGATTGTCCTCGAATTGGTCCCTGCCGGTCAGGACTGGATTCTGTGGACACTGCTCGTTCTCGCATTGGTCGTGGGATGGTCCGTGCGCGATCTTTTCGCCGATCTAGTTGCGGGCGCAATCTTGGCAGCCGAGCGCCGAGTGAAGAAGGGCATGTGGGTCTCGGGCGATGGTTTCCAAGGGACCGTCGAAGGACGGTCGCTCCGGGCGACTTGGCTACGTGACGGACAAGGCCATCGGTTGACGGTACCCAATCGCGCGATGGTCGGCGCGCCGATGGTGTACGACGCGGGCGCGGAAGCCGAGCACGAGGTGGTGGTGCGCCTCGAAGGCTACAACGACGCAGGCAAGGTGCGTATGGCGCTCACCGACGCGATCCTCAGCTCACCTTGGGTGCTGGCCGGAGCCACGCCGGTAGTGCTCCGCGACCCCGCCGACCCGGTCGTCTGGCGCGTTCGAACGAAACTCCTCGAGCCGCGCTTTTCGGTGCATTTTGAGGGAGAGCTCCTCGAGCGTGTCGAAGACTTGCTGCGCTACGAGCCTGAAGAGCACGAAACCGTCCCGAGCGAAGCCCCGGCCGAAAGCTGACTAGGCGAGCCAGTCGCGAAGCTCGCCGGTTACGATGCGTGGTGCCTGCTGAAGCTCTTCGATCGTCTTGGCGCCACAGAGCAGCATGACCGAGCGAAGCTCACGCTCGATTCGCAGCAAGAACGAGCGCGCGCCGTCGGTGCCGCCTCCGAGGAACGCTTGATAGACGTGGCGCGCGATGCCGGCACAGCTCGCCCCGAGGGCGATTGCCCGGGCCACGTCCATGCCGGTTTGGATCCCGCCGGTCGCGATCGTCGTCATCCCCGCTTCGACGCAATATCGAACCGACGCTGCAGTGGGGATGCCCCAATCCCATAGCGCCTCGCCGAGCACTTGCCCGTCGCCGTCGGCGCGCAAGGTTTCGACGCCGACCCACGAGGTGCCGCCCGCACCCGAGGTGTCGGCGTGCCGGATCCCGATCGCGCGAAGTTGGGCCGCGACCTCACGGCTGATCCCGTTCCCGGTCTCTTTCGCAATGACCGGCACATCGAGCTCCGCCCAGAGTCGTTGGAAGGTCTGGAGGCCACCGCTGAAATTGCGATCGCCCTCGGGTTGAACCAGCTCCATGGCAGGGTTCATGTGCACGCAGAGGGCGTCGGCGCCGACCTCTGCCAACATCTGTGCGATGGTGTCCGTGGACAGCTCGCGCGCCTGCACCACGCCAACGTTGCCGAAGAGCAGGACGTGAGGCGCGCGCTTGCGAACCTGGTACGTCCAACTCGTCTCTGGGCGCTTTTGCATCGCGCGCTGACTTCCCAAGCCGAACGCGTAGCCAAGCTCATCGGCAACTGAGGCTAGGGCTTGGTTGATTTCGGCGGCGCGCTCGTGCCCGCCGGTCATCGCGGCGATCAACAGCGGCGCGCGGAGCTCCTTGCCCAGCAGCCGAACACGGGTGTCGATCGAGTCGAAGTCGGCCTCGGGGAGCGCCTGATGTACCAGCCGTACGCATTCGAGAAGGGTGGTGCGCTGCCGAAACGCGACATCGTCGGTCGCGCACAGATCGAGATGATCGGCCTTTCTCTGCTCAATGTCTGAGGTCATCGCGTTGCTTGCTCGGCAGCGTCCTGCCGTGTACGTAGCTCGGAATAAGGACACTGACACCGTGGCGCAAGGGCAAATGAATCTCGAGTCTTGGATGGGAGGCATCCGTCGGCACGTCGACGACATCCTGGATCGATTTTTCGAGTCGAAGTGCGAGGAAGCCACTCGCCTGTCGCCGCAAGCGATCGAGCTGGTCACCGAGGTTCGCGACCTGACGATGCGTGGGGGTAAACGGCTCCGGCCGATCGTCACCGCGGCTGCCTATAGGGCCGCCAGTGGAGCCAGTGACCTCAGCCCGACCTTCGAGGTCGGCGCCGCTTTGGAGCTTCTGCAGACGTACCTGCTGATTCACGACGACTGGATGGACGAGGACGACGAACGCCGTGGAGGGCCTGCGGTACACTACGCGTTCCAAAAGAAGCACAGGAACGATCATTTGGGCGCGAGCCTCGGAATCCTCGCTGGGGATTTGGCTTCGACCTTTGGTTGGGAGCTTCTGCTCAGCGGCAACTTTCCCGAGGGCCGGCGGGAGGAAGGCTTGGCGCTCTTCGTGAGAATCCAGAAGGAAGTGTTTGCGGGACAGCAACTCGACCTCATGGCCGACGGAGATGTCGAGCGAATGCACGACCTGAAGACCGGGAGTTACACGACTCGCGGGCCGGCGGAGCTTGGGGGCATCCTCGCCGATGCGGACGAGGCGGGCATGCAATCACTGCGCCGTTGGGCCACGCCCCTCGGGGTCGCGTTTCAGCTCCGGGACGATCTCCTCGGAACGTTCGGGCACGTTGAACAGACCGGAAAGCCCGGCGATGACCTGCGGCACGGCAAGCACAACGCCGTCGTGGCAGCGTTTGGTAGGCTCGGTCACGGCGATGCGGAACGAGCGGTGCTCGAGGGCGTCTGGGGACGCGCGGATGCGACGGACGACGAGGTCCTCGCTGCCACCAAAGTGCTGTCCGCGGCGGAACGGGAGGTCAGGACGCGGCTCGGTTTCTTGGCCGACGAGGCGCGTAGCGCCCTGGCGGCGAGCCCATTCGACGAAGAAGCCAAGCAGGTGCTCGAGGAAGTGACACGGCGGCTCACGGACCGAGGGACCTGATGGGCTTCGGAAGAGGCAAGGTCATCTTGCTTGGGGAGCATGCGGTGGTTCACGGTTGCCCGGCGATCGCAGTGGGCATCGAACGGGGCGTCACCGCCAATGCGGCCGCAGCCGAGCGCGACCTCTTGCGGCTCTCACCTTGGAACTTGGCGCTCAGGCCCGATCCCAAAGGAGACGAGCCCCTCGAACGAGCGTTTGCTGTTGCGCTCGCGATGTATCCATCGCGACCCCCGCTCGACGTGAGCGCGCAGGTCGATCTCCCGGCCGGGGCGGGGCTAGGCTGCTCCGCCGCGATCGGCGTAGCCGTTTTGGACGCGATCGACGAGGCCCTCGGCATCGAGCGTTCGCGGACCGACCTCGCGACGGCGGCACTTGCTTGGGAGGAGATCTTTCACGGCAATCCATCGGGAATCGACAACACCATGTCGGCGATCGGAGGCGTTGGGTTCTATCGCAAGGGGGATGCCCTCCGGCCGTTGCGCTCGAACAAACCGTTGCACTTGGTGATCGGTTACAGTGGCGAGTCCTCGAGCACGAAACAGATGGTGGCCTCCGTTGGCAGGCAGTTGAAGAGCGACCCAAAGCGCGTGAACAAGGCTTTCGAAGGCATCGAGGTGCTGGTGCGCAACGCCAAGCTCGCCATCGAGGCCGGCGACCACATCGCGCTCGGGCAACTGCTCGACTTGAACCACACTATCCTCAGCTCGCTGATGCTATGCACCACCAAGCTGGACGACATGTGCCAAACCGCACGACGCGCCGGAGCGCTTGGCGCCAAGATGACGGGCGCCGGCGGAGGAGGCTGCATGTTTGCTCTGGCGCCCAAGCGCGATGAAGCGCTGCGGTTACGAGACGTCCTCGGGGAAGATTCGTTCGTCGCGGAGGTGAGCGCATGACCGATCGGTCGATGGAAGCGAGCGCCAGAGCCTGCGCGAACATCGCGCTCGCCAAGTACTGGGGAAAGGCCGACGTGAAACGGAACGTCCCCGCCGTTCCGAGCATCTCACTGACCCTGGACCAGCTCGTGACCGAAACGCGAGTCCGGTTCGACGCTTCGCTCGCGTCGGACATCGTGAGGCTCGACGGCCGACGGGCGACCGCGGCCGAAGCCGAGCGGGTCATCGCCATGCTCGATCGTGTTCGACGCGAGGCGCGATTGCGCCTGAGCGCGCACGTCACGAGTCACAATCACTTCCCGACTGCGGCCGGGCTCGCGTCGAGCGCGTCAGGGTTCGCCGCGCTGGCCGCATCGGCGTCCGCGGCCGCGGGTCTTCGGTTCAACGCCCGCCGGCTGAGCGCGCTGGCTCGAGCATCGAGCGCCTCGGCGGCTCGGTCGATCTATGGTGGGTTCGTCGAGCTTCCTGCAGGCAGCCACGGCGACTCGGATTTAGCCGCTAGGCCGATCGCGCCACGGGAGCATTGGAACCTTCGCCTGATCGTCGCGGCGACCGAGCCCGGCAAGAAGAAAGTGGGCTCGACTGAAGGGATGGAGCGTTCGCGCAAGACGTCCCCCTACTACGAGGCTTGGTTGGACCAGGCGCCCAAATGGTCGAGGAAGATCAAGCGCGCGGTGAGGGAGCGCGACCTCGACACGCTAGGCGCCGCAATGGAGCAGAGCACGCTAGCCTTTCACAGCTGCGCAATGACCTCAGATCCGCCGATCTTCTATTGGGCGCCTGCAACCTTGGCCGCTCTCGCTACCGTTCGCGGGCTGCGTGAGCGCGGCATACCGGCGTGGGCGACGATGGACGCAGGACCACACGTCAAAGCGCTGTGCGGGATCGGTGACGCGACCCGAGTCCGCCAAGCGCTCGACCGAACTCCTGGTGTGACACGAACGTGGGTCGCCAAAGCGGGGCCGGGTGTCGAGGTGCATCAATGACACCAGTCGGGGCAAGCGCGCCGGGAAAGGCTCTTCTGTGCGGCGAGTACGCGGTGCTCGAAGGGGCTCCGGCGGTCGTCGCCGCCGTCGATCGCCGTGTCTCGGTCGCCTGGTCCGAAGACTCGGTGCCCATGCCCCCGGAGGTCGTAGCCACCCTTCACCTGGCGCAAGCCGAGTTGGGATCGGTGCCTGGTTGCCTGACCTTGGAGGTGAGCGACCTCCAGCAGGATCGCGTCAAGCTCGGCCTAGGCTCGTCGGCCGCTGCGGCCGTGGCGGCAGCCGGCGCGAGCTTCGCAACGCACGGCCATGACCTCGATGACGCTGAGATTTTGCGACGCGTCTTCGCGATTGCCTTGCGGGGCCACGCTTCGATCGCGCCGGAAGGTAGCGGCGTCGACGTCGCAGCCTCGACCTTCGGTGGCTTTCTGCGATTCAGTCGCACGGGAGCTGACGTCACGACGGGCGCGCTTCAGCGTCCGGGCGACCTCGTGATTCGCCTCGTGTGGACGGGCCACGCAGCGCGAACCAGTGAGCTCTTGGGGCAGGTGCACGTGCTTCGGCGTGATGATCCCGAAGGGTACCGCGCATGCATGGAGCGCCTCTCGGAGCTCGCAGCTCGATTCGCATTCGCGTTCGAGGCGGGGGATGCCGCCGACGTGATCACGGAAGCGACCGCGTACTCGGATGCAATGGGCCTGCTCGGGGCCGCGGCTCGGGCCCCCATCGTCGACGCACGGCTAAGACGCGCGTCCGAGCTTGCAGCCCGTTTTTCAGGGAGCGCCAAGCCATGCGGAGCAGGTGGCGGCGACGTTGCGGTCGCCTTCTTCGTCGACCCTGATGCCGCAAAAGGCTTCGAAGTGGCTTGCAAAGACGAAGGACTTCATCCTATCGATGTCTCGTGGGGTGCAACAGGGGTCCAGGCTTGTTGACGGAAGGGCGCGCCAAATGCTGATCAATATCTACATCGTGTCCCTGGTGCTCGGAGCTGTGCTCCTTGGGGCTTCGCTTTTCTTGAGGGACAAGCGCGCCGACGCAGACGACCAGACGCGAGCGCACGACGATACGACGAGACCGAGCCAGTTCGGTCAGCTCGATGGCGTGGCGGGCGGCGATTTTTTCGTACGCACGCTACGGTCACGAAGGTTCTGGACGTTCTTCGTCTCGTTCTTCGGCATGACTGGACTCGTCCTAGACGGACTCGATGTCATGAGCGCAACGGTGGCATTCCTGGTGGCCGTGGCGATCGGGGCGATCGCCGGTGCGGGGGCCTCCGCGGCGGTGCGGATTGGCTCGAGCTGAGCCGCCACCCTAGGCGGGGTAGGCGTCGACTTTCTCTTCGAGTCGATCGATGACTGTGACGGAAAGGTTCTCCCCGCAGAGCCGCGACATCTGTTGAAGAAGCGTCGGGCTGGTGACGTTCACCTCGATGAGCTTGCCGCCAATGACGTCGAGGCCGACGAAGAAGAGCTGATCGGCGAGCAAGCGAGGACCGATGGTCTCGATGATCGTCCGGTCCGCATCGGCAAGCTCCGCCGGTGCCGCTGAGCCTCCGACGTGCACGTTGCTCCGGAGGTCGCCCTTGCTTGGAACGCGCCCGACGACACCGAGAAGCTCACCGTCCACGAGAAGGATTCGTTTGTCCCCCTCGTCGTACACCTCTGGGATGAGTGCCTGTACGATCGCATTCCGCGCGCCCAGATGGGTGACGGACTCGATCAAAGCATTGAGGTTGCTGTCCCGGTTGGTGAGCAGAAAGACGCTTTCACCGCCGTGACCGTCGATCGGCTTGATGACAGCCTTGCCACCAACGTCGCTCAAGAATCGAAGAATCTCGTCCTTGTGACTCGTCATGATCGTGGGCGGCACGATCTCCGGAAAGTGATGTGCATAGAGTTTCTCGTTCGCTTCGCGCAGCCCGCGCGGGTTGTTCACCACCAGTGTGCTGCCCTCCAGGTGATCGAGAACGAGCGTCAACCACAGGTAAGCGTCGTCGAAGGGTGGGTCCTTGCGGATGAACACCGCATCGACGTCCACCAAGTCAATGTCCTCCGGTTCGCCCAAGGTGATCGGCTCTTCGACATCGAGTTGCATCGAAGCCCGGCGAACTCGAGCAACGACCCGGCGACCACGAAGCCCCACATCGCTCGGCAGGCAGTGCTCGACCCGATGGCCGCGAGCCTGCGCCTCCAGCATCAAGGCAAAGCTGGTGTCTTCGTCGACGATGACCGTCGACACGGGGTCCATCACGAACACGAGGCGCATCAAACTCTGCGGTAGCATCCCCGCAGGTTTGGAGGCAAGGTGCGAGCGATGAAGCGCTCGCTTTTGATCGTGTTGTGGTGCGTTTCGGCGTTCCTGATCACGGGCCTCGTTGGTGCGAACCCACCCGCCCAACCCGGGCACGAATCGGTATTCCGGCGCGGCGCGGTCGCCGCCGACCACGCGGAAGCCTCAAAGGTAGGCGCCGAGATTTTGGGGGCAGGGGGCAACGCGGCCGACGCGGCTGCAGCCACCATGCTGGCCCTCGGTGTGGTCAATCCGGCGAGCAGCGGTCTCGGGGGCGGAGGCTTCGCACTCTACTATTGCGCCAAGGACGGCTCACTGACGTTTCTAGACTTCCGCGAGCGTGCCCCGCGTGCGGCGACCCGGACGATGTTCGAGATCGAGAGCGAGCGCGGAGAGGGCCCAGCGAGCTCCCCCTCTCAGCTGGGTGGTCTCGCCGCGGGCGTCCCGGGGGAGCCCGCGGGAATTGAGGCGCTGGTCACGCGTTTTGGGAACCTCTCTTTGCGCGAGGTCATTGCGCCGGCCCTTCGTTTGGCCGAAGAGGGCTTCGTGGTGAGTGATGCGCTCGGCGCGATGGGAAGCGCCTTCGAGATTCAGCTCCGCAAAGACCCGGTGATGGCGAAGTGGGACCTGCAACCCGGGGCGACGTTGCGTCGTCCCCACTTGGCACGTGTGCTGCGGGCATTTGCCGAAAAGGGTGCGGCGGTCATTTACGGCGGCCTCATCGGCCAAGAGATGGTGGCCGCCGTTCAGAAGCAAGGCGGCATCATGACCTTGCAAGACCTGTACGCCTATCGGGTACGAACGCGCGAGCCGCTCGACACGACGGCGTTCGGATATCGCTGGGTGACGGCGCCTCCCCCGAGCGCGGGCGGGTTCACGATGATTCAAAGCCTCTCGATCCTGGAACAGGCGGCGGGGTCGGAACCAGTTTATGGCGCGCCGCTCCTGCATGCGATGGCCGAATCCTGGAAAGGGCCGTTCCTCGATCGCCAGCGCTATTTCGGCGACCCGGACCAGGTGATCCTACCGCTCGAAAAGATCATGGCCCCGTCCCGCATCGCCAAGCGCGCCGAGCTCGCAGCTGACGGTGAGGCGCACCCGAGCACCGACTACGCTTTGCCCGTCGAGTGGCCCCAAACTCGAGTTGCGGCTCCAGATAACGCCGGGACTTCACACCTTTGCGTAGTAGACGCGGAGGGCAACGTCGCCTCGATCACGACGACGGTGAACCTTCCCTTTGGCGCACGGTTCACCGGAGGTGGCATCGTGATGAACGATGAGATGGACGACTTCGCGAGCGGCATCGGGAAGGCCAACGCGTTCGGACTGGTTGGGGGCGCCCGGAATCTACCGGGACCCTGGAAGCGTCCGGTGTCGACGATGTCGCCCACCATCGTGCTCGAGAACGGCAAGCCAGTGCTTTGCGTCGGTGCGTCGGGGGGAAGCCGGATCGTGACCGCCACGCAGCAGGTCGCGATGAACGTTTTGTTGCACGGCATGAACGCGGGCGAGGCCGTGGCGGCCCCGCGCGTTCACCACCAAGGCGCACCCGACGCGCTTCGCGTCGAGACAGTCGCGCCTCTAGACCCGGTACTGCAAGACGCGCTTCGCGCCCGTGGCCACCAGATCGATCCGATTCACAACGTCGCCAACGTGCAAGCAATCCAAATCGAGCACTCGCCGGAGCGCCACCTTCACGCCGCGAGCGATCCCCGCAAGGGCGGCCGACCTGCGGGTCACTAGCGAGAGCTCGCCAGGTATTCGTTCACCAAGGCTGCGTTCTTCGCGTACTGTTCTCGGGTCGAAGTTACGAAGTACGCCTCGATGAGTCGCCCGAGGCCCACTATATCCGCTCCGATCTCGAGCGTGACACATCGTTCACATTGATGATCTGAGACCGCCTCTACCGTGACCGTGCCTCGGACCCGAATGCGGTCGGTCACCGCCGAAGGGATCACGCGAAAATCGTAGCACCCGGCTTCAGCGTCGAACGTCCCCTCTTCGACGTAACTGAACCGGTTGCCGAGCACGTTCGCGACGGCTCTCGGCATCTGACGTGTGGGCCAGATCTTGGCACGCCGGTAGCCGGTCTCAGGGTTCCACTCCTGAAGCTCGTACTCGAAGCCGAGGCCCTCGTACAAGTAGTTATTGAAATCTTCGCTGCCGAAGATTCGATCCCAGAATTCTTTTTTCGGACAGTCTAGCAACTGCCGAATCGCGAGACTCTTCGGCATGGTTACTCGGTGATTCGAACGACGACCACAGTGGTGTTGTCCTCGCCGCCGTTCTGGTTGGCCTGGGCAACGAGTGCTTTCGCGGCCGTCTCCACGTCGGATGCGGCAGTGTCGATGATGTCGAGGATGCGGTCGTCGCCCACCATCCCGTTGAGACCATCGGAGCAAAGCAAGTAGACGTCGCCGGGCTCGACGTTTTCAAAATACAGATCGACGGCGACACCATCCTGCATCCCAAGCGCCCGTGTGATTACATTGCTCGGAAGGCGTTCTCGCTGGGTATCCGTCAGATTCGGCATGACGAGCAAGTAGTCGTTCAGCAAGGAATGGTCGCGCGTGAGCTGTGTGATATCGCGCGCGCGAACCCGATACGCCCGGCTGTCCCCGACATGCGCGATGTGAATCTTCCGGTCGTGGCGTGCGTACAAAGCGCCGACGACAGTCGTACCCATCCCTTGCACCGAGCGGTTGCCAACCGACGCTTGGAAGATGCGTTGGTTCGCGAGCTTCACCGCCGACACGAGGCGATTCTGGTCGGGCGTCAACCGCGAGTCTTCGTCGGCCGGCCATTCGACACTGTCACCATCGACGCTGGTCGCATCGAAGAACGCTGTCATCTCTGTCGTTGCCATGTGGCTGGCGACGTCGCCGGCGCGGTGGCCCCCCATGCCATCGGCGACCACGAACAAGCGATGCTTGGACAAGATGCAGTAGCTATCTTCGTTGTGCTCTCGCTGAAGTCCGACGTCGGAGAGCCCTGCAGCCATGAAGTTCATTCGCGTTCACACACCCCAAGAGACGATTGCCGAAAGTCCCAGCGGATCGGACGATCTCTTGGCCTTCGACCCGATCACGAGCAACCCAAATCGTTCGAAACAGTCTATCGAAGGAGCGAAGAGGAGCAAAGAGGAGCAAATCAGGGGTTAACGAACGCGGGCAGTTCGGGCCAACCGGCCTCTCGGTCGTCCAAATAGGAGTATCGCGCGTAGTGCGTGGTCACCCGTCGCACGTAGTTGCGCGTTTCGTTGAACGGGATCCGCTCGACGAAGCGGTCGAGCTCCATCCTCTTGCTCTCTTTGAGCCAACGTCTCACTCGACTCTTCCCTGCATTGTAGGCGGCGATGCTCAGGGGGTAGACGTCGTCGAAGTCCTCGGCGAGGGCGGTCATTTCTTGGAGCCCGAGCGCAATATTGGTTTCGGGTACGCGGAGCATGTACCGGGTAACCGACTTGCCTGCGAGCTTCGTCGCGATCTCCGGCATCAACTGCATCAAACCGACGGCGCCCGCCCGACTGACGACCTCGGGACGAAAGCCGCTCTCCTGACGCATGGTCGCGTAGACCAACGCGCGCGGAAGCTCAGCGCGGTGTTCGTCGACAACGGACCGCCACGGCATGGGATACGCAGCGTCCCACCACCAACGGTGTTCGGACGGGTCACTATGGAGATACACCATGCGTCGACGCGCAATGAGGAGCGCGTCGCGATAGGCACCCGCGTCTCGATAGAGCTTAGCGAGAAGCGGGATACGTTGTGGTTTGGGATACTCCGCGACGAGCGCGTTCTCGTGAGCGCTGAGCCACGCGACACCGTCGAGGTCCAACCCCAGGCGTCGATAGGCCTCGAAGGTATCCGGCACCGGCAGATAAGTGTTTGGAACCTCGACTGCGTTTGGTGAGGTCGCATTCTCAAACGGAGTTGGTGGCTTCACCTTTAGCCGCTTGAGCCGCCCGGCCGCCAAAACGGCATACCAGTGCAACGGCTCCACAGCGATGGCCTTGCGATAGGCGTCAATCGCCTTCGGTCCACGCCGATAGGAGCGTCCCAGCCAATAGAGGCCGCGCGCCTCCTCCATCGAGTCGGTAACCAGCGTCGTGTACTGAGAAAGATAGTGAGCCGCTCGGGCGTAGCGGCGTGTCTCGAACGCGCGAAAGCCGAGCTCCCAGACGGCCGAACGGCGCCACCGCCCGCGTACTTGAGACTTTCCTCGCACGAGACGCTCCATCTGCCTTTCACCGTTCGTGCGACCGAGTCGGATCTCCAGCCACGCGGCCAGGAATCGGGCCTCGGGGGCGCGTGTGCTGCGAGGGTAGCGTTGGGCAAACCGCCGATACGAGCGAATCGCGCGAGCGTCTTGGTCCGCGCGTGACAGCGCACGTGCGGAATGAAATGCATCTTCGATCTCGTGCTCGCCGTGCAGCAAGGCGGACTGGTACAGAACGCGTGCTGCGTCGAGGTAACGCGTGCGCATTCGAAAGAGGGCCATGCCGTACACGTGACGCCAGCGCGCATCGAGCGCACCGTCATCTCCCACGTCGAGTTCCTCGAGCTCCTCGACCGCTCTGCCGAATCGGCGCGCGTCCATCAGCTCCTCAGCGCGCGAGATCCGGTCCGCAGCGCTTGGCGACGCGCGCTGTTGCAATTTGCGAGCGGCGCTCTGCTGCCCGGGTTGAACGGCCGACTTCCACGCTTGCAGTGCGGCGTCTCTGGCGTCATCAGGGCGCCCGAGCTCGGCATAGACATCCGACAAGATCGCGAGCAGCGCGACACGATTGCTGACACCTTGTTTTCGGCGCGTAAGCCTTGCGAGCTCCTCGGCGGCGACCTCCAGCTCGCCGAGCTGAACCGCGCAATCCGCAGCGATCGCGCGGTCGCGGCGAGTCACCGCAATGTCACTCGACGGGGTGTGCAGCAGTACCGGTCGCGCGTCGGCGCAGTGCCCGCATTGCGCTGCAGCGCTTGCCCATCGGCGCATCGAGTCATGGCGCATCGCCTCGGGGAGCGTCGCCGGAGTTCGCGCGAGCTTGTCCATCGCATCGCACGGCCGGCCAACGTTTGAAAGCAGCCGACCTTCGAGATAGCGCAGCGCATCCGAGTCGCGATCGTGGCTCGGGAGAAGGTTGATCTGCGTGAGGGCGCCCCGATCGTCGCCAGTCCGGACGAGGGACGCGACACGTTCGAGCCCCTCCTCGGCCAGCGCCCCAGCGCCGACGAGCAATGCGAGCCCCGTCCCCAGCCAAAAACGTCCCAATACGGAGGGAATCTAACACTCATTGGCGCCGGCGCAGAGCGATTGGCGATCGCCCGATGCGTCCCGTATGCTCCGCCGCTGACAATGGGACGCGC
>Ga0233409_10000007_pt1 | contig 27307 bp, 21 predicted proteins | sample Na_oxic_13_MG_FD_179871 | JGI IMG/M metagenome (GOLD analysis project Ga0233409, IMG submission 179871) | Seawater microbial communities from Saanich Inlet, British Columbia, Canada - Na_oxic_13_MG | ecosystem: Environmental > Aquatic > Marine > Inlet | place: Canada: British Columbia... | reverse complement strand
GTTTTAACAAGCCATTGTCGGAATATGAAAAAGCAGAGCTTTCCTCATGACTTCGGCATTGATATCAAGCATTTTCCCCTAAAGGCGATTTTTAATTTTTTTTAACAGATTAACAGTTTTAAGTCCATGTGCGGATATGCAAATTTCTCGAGATTCGTCACCCGATATTTCAAATTTTATTGTCACATGGTCAGGTAAAAGTTCCCGCCTGATTCTGTCTGCCCATTCGATAGCCACAACATAGTTATCGTCAAGTATATCGTAGAGACCGATATCTTCAAAATCGACGGGATCTTCAAGGCGATAAAGGTCAACATGAAAAAGGGGATATCGGCCCGGATATTCGTTTATCAAGGTGTAAGAAGGACTGGTTATGTAATAATCATTCGGGACTTCAAGGCCTCTGGCAAGTCCCTGCACAAAAGAGGTTTTTCCGCTTCCGAGGTCGCCGGTCAAGGCAAGAACCGTTACGGCCTGCAGCAACGCGCCTATCTTTTCCCCCAGCTTTTTTGTTTCTTTAACGGAGTGAGTTGTTATCTGATATTTGCAAAGATTGGCCACAGTCTTTTCTTTAAGCACATTTATACCCGAGTTTCATATAATCCTGTTTGCAGCAGGACTACGCCGCCCAAAAAAAGAAATTCCGTAACTATCCGGTTGTGGTTGAAAACTACAGGTCTTTGATTAGTGCCAACATATCTTTTACAGCTCTTTCCATCCCTACAAGCACCGCTCTTGAGACTATACTGTGTCCGATGCTGAATTCGTCTATTTCACGAAGACCTTTAAAGGCCTTTATTGTATTATAACACAGTCCATGGCCGGCATTGACACCTATTCTCAGTTTATGGGCGAGTTTGGCGGTATCCACAATATTTGAAAATGCCTGGTTTCTTCTTTTATATGTTTTTGCTTCGCAAAATGTTCCTGTATGAATTTCAATCATGGTCGTATCTATCTGGTGGGCTATCTTTATCTGATCCGGATCCGGATCGATGAAGATACTTACAGGGATTCCACTATGTTGCAGGGTGCCTACGGTTTCAGCAATTGCATTTTGATGCACAATGAGATCCAGTCCGCCTTCGGTAGTAAGCTCTTCACGCCTTTCCGGCACCAGGGTTACGAGATCGGGCTGGATTTCAAGAGCAATTCCAACCATTTCATCTGTTGAAGCCATTTCCAGGATAAGTTTGGTCTGAACAACCTTTCGTAATATTTTAAGGTCACGGTCCTTAATGTGACGTCTGTCTTCCCTCAGGTGAACCACAACGCCGTCTGCTCCGGCCAATTCCACCATGACTGCTGCCGCAACAGGATCAGGGTAACTGACTACTTCCCTTGTGTTTCTCAAGGTGGCGACATGGTCAACATTTACAGCTAATCCAGCCATCGAATATCCTCCATTTAGATTTTAATCAGTTTAAGAATTTCATCGCTCTTTTTTTCCATCTTATATGCTTGTTTTTTATTTTTTTCATGATCATAACCAAGCAGGTGAAGGATGCCATGCACTAAAAGCTGGGTAAAACGTTCTTCCATGCTCATGCCTGCAATTTCTCCCTCCCTTGCGGCGGTTTCAATGGAAATGACCACGTCGCCGAGAAGCTGCGGGGCTATGTTATTAAATTGGCCTGTGCGCATGGGAAATGCGATAACATTTGTAGAGCCGTATCGGTTGAAATATTCCTTATTAAGCACCTCTATCTTGGGATCATCAACTATAAGGATGGAAAGCTCTGCATCAGGACAGGCCAAGGCGTTTAAGATGGCCTTGGCTGTTTGTTGTATTTTTTCCAGAGATATCTTGTACTTGTTTTGTCTGTTGTCTAACAGGATCTCCATTTTTTCCCTTTCCGTTGCCAAGGAGAGGTTTTTCTGGATATTCAATTCGGTGATGGTGTATTCCTGATAATGTTTTATAAAAGCTTTTTGCAATCTTGTGCAGATCCTTCAATGTCAGCTCACAATCGTCTAATTGGCCATCCGAAAATGCTTTGTTTATTAGGTTCTGTACAAGTCCCTGGATTTTGGATGGTGTCGGATTAGCAAGTGTTCTTGATGCTGCTTCAACCATGTCAGACAGCATGACAAGACCGGCTTCCCTGGTCTGAGGTTTTGGACCTGGGTATCTGAAGTTGTCGATTTTTACCGCGTTTTCACCTTTTTGCCGCATTGCTTTTTCATAAAAATAGCTGATAAGGCTTGTTCCGTGGGATTGACGGATAGTGTCTATGATGCCTTGCCCGAGTTTATTTTTCCTGGCTATTTCCACACCATCTTTAATATGAGATATGAGGATAAGACTTGACATGGAAGGCGCGAGCTTGTCATGTTTATTCATACCGTTGATCTGATTTTCAATAAAATACAGCGGCTTTTTGATTTTGCCGATATCGTGATAATAACCGCAAACTTTGGCAAGCAGTGGGTTGGCACCGATTTCGGATGCCGCAGCCTCAACCATGGTTCCGACAATCACTGAATGATGATACGTTCCCGGAGCCTCTATCATTAGTTTTCGGAGAATGGGTTGATCAAGGTTTGCAAGTTCAAGAAGCTTAATATCTGTCGTATAGCCAAATGCAATTTCCACCAGCGGCGCAATGCCGGCTGTAACGATTCCTGCGCTGATACCCGCTGAAAACGCAAAGGCACAGTCCCACAGGAATTTGAAGGTTGAGGCGCCTCCCATATAAGCATCAATGACCATTACGAGGATTATATTTAACAAACCCAGTTTTAGACCGGCCTTTACAAAAACTTTACGCTCCCGGCAATTCTGCATCCAGTATGCCGCCATGAAACCGTTAAGAAGAAAGTAGATGAAAATATCAAATCTGTTTTGAAATATTATGGTTGTGCCGATTGCAATTAGCATAGCCACAAAAATAGCTGGTTCAAGGCCTAAAAACAGACATGTGGTCATGGCACCAGCAGCGATGGGGATACCGTATGATATAGATGAGGCGGATATTGAAAAAGGTGTGGAATGGGCAACGGATTCAGCTAAAGATGCTGATATTTTTGAAACGAAAAAAAAGGTTAAAAGTATGCTCGCCAAAAAGAGCAGATTCTTGGTATGGTCGAGATGAGTTTGATTTTGAATACAAAGCATATAAGCCGTTATAAGGATACATAGAATTATAAGTGCCGATCCAACACAGCTTGCTAAAATTTGCTTATTTTCTCCACCTTCTTGATAGGTATTGAGTTTTAAAAGCTGAACTCTGGTCACCCTTTCGCCTTCGCGTAAAAGCATCTCGCCAGCTTTTATCTTGTGGAATATCGGCTTGATTTCTGCATAGGCCTCTTTTTTCCGTTCCTCGGTTTCACTTCTGTTCAAGGTTATATTGGGCTGGATGAGTCTTTGAACAAAATCCACAATCATATTTCGCAGGATGTAGCTCCGATTTTGAAGAATGGGTTGGCCGATAATTTTGACCATGGTTTCTGCCTGGGCAAGATCATAAAAGTGCTTTAAGTTAAAGACCACTTTTTCTCTTTTTGTTTTAATATCTCTTAAAAGTATCCCTCTATCGGTCTCTTTAAGGAGCAGTTCCTTGTTAGTCACCACTCCATTTTTCAATATTTCTGTTAATATTTTGTTAATAAGGTTCGAAATATCATAAGAAAAGGCTTCTTTTTCGAGGATTTTATAAGCGCCATTGCTGACTGGAATACCTGTTTTTTCCTCGAAGTCGGACTTCTTTTGCCAGATAAGATTGTGAATGGATATTTTTTTCTCAATACCGCCTGATGAGGAATTTTCTGGTGTTTTCTGTTTATTTTCCTTTTTTGAGACTTCAATAATTGCTCGAAGATCATCAAAGGCCGCCTGTATATTTTGGTTTATTTTTGCGGAAAGAGTTACATCATGATCGTAAACCGTATGAACATTTTCTACGGCCTGTCTACGGCCGGCTTCTGTGGCATCCTCATCTTCAATTAAAAAATCTTTTGTTGCCTTGATATCTTTTGTTGCAACGTCACCCAATTTGTAGGAATGTTTTTTGACCACGAGGTTTGGATAAAGCAAAATTGTAAAAATGATGGTAACACCGACCAGAATGCCCCAGCGGACATGGTTGATGTCTTCAAAAAACTTTTTTACGGATATTTTGATTTTTCCAATATTCATCATAAATTATAATTATTCTTTTCTGGTTGCATCCAGATCCTCATAGGCTTTAATAATTTTCTGGACCAGTCCATGTCTTACCACATCTTTTTTTGAAAAAAAGATGAATTTTATTCCGTCTATTCCCTGCAGGATATTCTTTACTTCAATAAGCCCTGAAGGTTTCTCAACAGGAAGGTCGACCTGAGTTATGTCTCCTGTGATAACCGCTTTGGAACTGAATCCTATCCTGGTCAAGAACATCTTCATCTGTTCAGAAGTTGTATTTTGGGCTTCATCTAAAATAATGAAAGAGTCGTTTAAGGTTCTACCTCGCATGAAAGCAAGAGGCGCCACTTCTATGACTCCCTGCTCTAACAGGCTCGACACTTTTTCAAATTGCATCATATCGTGAAGAGCGTCATAAAGGGGTCTTAAATACGGATCCACCTTTTCCGCAAGATCTCCGGGCAGAAAGCCGAGCAATTCCCCGGCTTCCACTGCGGGTCGGGTGAGAATGATTCGGTTAACCATCCCTTTTGAAAGTGCTGCGACCGCCATGGCCATGGCAAGATATGTTTTGCCTGTACCGGCAGGGCCGATACCGAAGACCATATCAAAGGTGCGGATGGCATCTATGTATTCTTTTTGGGCAAGGCTTTTGGGAATTACATTGCGCTTTTTTGAGGTAATATAGACCGTATCCAGAAAAATATCTTTGAGCTTAATACGGTCATTTCCACTCAGAATACTGATTGCATAATCAATATCGTTTGGATAAATTGGATATTTTTCTTTTAACAGGCCGTAAAGTTGTTTGAGTATATTTTTCGCAAGGCTTTCTGTAACACTATCCCCCTGAATAAAAATAGTATTACCTCTGGCATGGATAGAGACGTCTATTGTGTCTGCAATTCTTTTAAGGTTGCTGTTATGCTCGCCGAAAAGCTGCTTTGCCAGATCTATGTCTGAGAATGTCAATCTTGTCTGATTATTTTCGGTAACTTCATCCATATCTTAAGGTTAACGTTCTCGTAAAAAGTCAGATTTTGATGCCATATTTGCCGCATGTTTTGAAATTTTCACATACCATAGTTTTTTTAACTATTGCAAACTACAATTTAAGACACAAGAGAAAAAGAAAAATACCTTGACTCGAAAAATATGCTTTGTTACTTTGTGTTATTAATTGCGATAAATTTTATCTTTCTGATTTTATTTATATTTTAATGCTTTTCGAGACAAAGTGTTATGTTCTGATACCATAGCATCGAGATCTTTGAAAAATGTTCAATTTTGTTCAAGGCCAAGGAAGGCGATAATTTTAACCACAGAAATACATTGAGTATTTTGAGGATTAACCCACCAAAGTTCGGTGGCGGGTTAAAATTTGAGCTTGACGCCGAAATTGGGCAAAAGAGAGCGTTTTGCAAAGGTCTCGCATCATAAGGTGGTATAAAGGTGTGCTATGAATTTTTTTGATATAATAGTTATAGTTATATTAGGCTACTGCTTGATAAGAGGTATTTTCAGAGGGTTTGTCAAGGAATTATCTTCTATAATCGGTGTGTTAGGTGGATTCTATGCTGCTTTTACCTATTACATGGTGGTTGCAAAGCCCTTATCAAAATGGATTGCCAACACCGGATACCTTAATATATTGAGCTTTTTGATCATTTTTTGTGGCGTTTTCATTATTATCAGCATCCTTGGTGTAATCATAAATTACCTGCTTAAAATAGCATTTTTGGGTTGGCTTGATCGTATTTTCGGGGCTGTATTCGGTGCCATGAAAGGGATACTGATTGTCTCAGTTCTGTTGATTGCATTTACCGCTTTTCTTCCCAAGGGTACACCTGTCATCAAAGATTCCCTGCTTGCTCCCCATGTGACGCTGGTTTCCGAGAAGATGGCCAAAGTTGTCTCCAAAGATATGAAACATGCTTTTTCAGCCAAGATAGCGACAATAAAAAAAGCGTGGAAGAAAAAGAGATAGTACAGTTCAGTAGAGACAAGCCAAAATGGGAATAAATTCCATAATAGATTTAATTGAGACATTAAGGAGTGAAAAGGGGTGCCCGTGGGACAGAAAGCAGACACCAGAGACTATAGCGGTTTATCTGGTAGAAGAGGTATACGAACTTGTTGATGCCATTGAATCAGGAGACCATGACGGCGTTTGTGAGGAACTTGGTGATGTATTGTTTCATATACTTTTTCTGGCTGGTCTGTTCCGGGAAATGGGTTATTTTGATATCAAGGATGTAGTGGATTTCAATGTTGAGAAGATGACTCGTCGTCATCCCCATGTTTTTGGTAATGAGAGATTTGAAAGTGTTGAAGAGGTGAGAGCGCATTGGAACAAGATTAAAATGAAAGAAAAGAACCTGGCTAAAAAGGCTTCGATTCTTGATTCAGTCCCAGCCGGGCTTCCGGCTCTGATGCGTGCTTACAGGGTTTCCGAGCGCGCGGCCAAAACAGGATTTGACTGGAGTGATATTTCCGGTGTCATGCAAAAAGTCGAAGAAGAATGGTCTGAATTGAAAGCCGTGTTGAAAGGGGAGAATCGAGCTCCAAAAGATCAAGATCTTTTGGCCTTAGAATTTGGAGATGTCCTTTTCACACTCGTAAATGTTGCCCGGTTTGCGTATATTCACCCCGAAACAGCACTAAGAGATTCCACAAAAAAGTTTGAAAAACGGTTTAAGTATATGGAAAAGTTGATTACAGAGAGTCGAAGAAACATAGAATCGGTTTCACAAGACGAGATGGATGAATTGTGGGAGGAAACCAAGGCGAATTTGGGGTAGAAGAATTCAAGCAGCATAAGAGGCGTAATACATTCTGATAAATCTTGCGTGACTTTCAAAGGCTATTTCCGGTAGCCCGGCGTAACGAAAATAGATTGCATCGTTCGCATCATCGCCGGCGATAAGGGTGCCGGTATAATGTCTAACAAGATAACCAACCATAAGGACCGTGTTATACATAGCACTGGGATTTGAGGACACACCGAGGAGCATTTCAATCCTTCCAGAAAGCCCTGTTTCTTCTTTAAGTTCTCTTAAAGCCGCCTTTTCAGGGGATTCACCGAGTTCCATGAACCCACCCGGAAGACACCAGAACCCTTTTTTGGGTTCTACACTCCGTTTTACTAAAAGAACCCTGTTCCTGTTGTCCACCACAACAAGACATGTGGCAGGTATCGGGTTTTCATAAATAGGTTCATCACAGTGCTCACAGAAAAGTCGGAGACTGCCTTCGCAAATTTTTTCTATTAGCCGTGTGCCGCAATAATGACAAAACGTTTTTTTCAGCATCATTATGAGAAATTCGGGTTAATCGTCAAAATCCCCCTCAGCCCCCTTGTCGGAAGTGATAGATTCTGCTCGCTTTACGATCTTTTCCGGAGTCCACTCATCGAGGTTTTCAATTCTCTCTGCTTTCCGACCAGGATCGTATGTTCCGGCCTTTAGGATTACATCAATGGCAAGAGGAGCTGTGTCCTGGGCGTTGAAAACGTTAACCAGCATGTTATAAACAAATTCCTCAACTCTTTTGACCATCCGTTCCCTGATGGTTTGGGACTGTCCCAGAAGTTTATTTTCAAACGGTAGGTTTAGTTTTTTATAATTTCCTCCCTTAAGCTCATGAGCCTGTGCGTAAGCGACCATTTCTGCCCACATCTCTTGGGTGACGCCTTGGTCCTTAAGCTTGATAAAGTTGCCGCTGTCATCAAGGATGGCATTTCCATAATCATTGACCTCCAGACCCCAGGAAATCATCTGAAGGGCCGTGGCAACATTGGCCTTGGTCGTTCTGGTGTTCGCCGCTATTTCTCTTAATCTATCCGAGTTATTTCCGGATGTGCCATGCTGGGCGCCGGAAATCTTATATTTTGCCAGCGCCTGGTGGATTTCAGCGGTTAAACCGACCTGTATCCCCTGACCGCTTGCCTCAATGCCGTGGGTTGTTCCGTTATTTAAGGCGATCCAGTCCGGGGAAATATCATTGGCATTCAGACCTTGTATCAGAAAAAGAGCTTCTTCAACGGTTGAGAGCCCTTCTTTTCCTTTGATTTCACCAACTTCGGTTTCAAGGCCGGCCCATTCAGGAACATAAGGGTTTAGTTCCAGGTTGGCAAGCAGATTTTTGTCGTCGGGGAGATGGGATGCATCTATGGCAATCGAGGTCATTCCGGCCTCAAACAGTGTTGGTATTTCGATCTTAGCTGGATTTATGTCCTGTTCTTTCTTGATCCCATAATGGTCGGCGTGTATTGCTACCGGAATAGTAATACCCAGCTCGTTGCAGAGTGCATCGACCTGCCGGGAAATATTCCAGTAATTGACCGCACAATAAGGATTGGCGCCACCTTCGGACCTGGCGATCTCTATTATGATGGCGGCATTAGCCCTCTGAGCGGCCTGGAGAGCGCCTCGAATCACAAAGTTGTTTCGACCGTTGGCAGCCATGGTTATGGCTTTACCTTTGGCAAGCATGGCTCGGTCGATGAACTTTCCACTAACGATCAAGGCCCTGGAATTTGGAAAAAGCTTTTTCACATTAGGCGGGCGGCCTATTTTGAGCGCCATTTCAAAATCGGTTGAAGCGACAGCTTTTTTTTCAGACATAGCTTAACCTCCTTTTATAAAGTTCTCAACAAATGCTGGCGGATATTCTTAAATATCATGATTATGTGATCTGACATCATTTAAAATTTCGATTATTTCCTGCTTATATGAAAAAGGGGCGCAAAGTTTACCCCATCCCATTTGAACCTGAAACAACCCATTATAAGCGGTATCATGAAATGAGCGAATAAAATGGGGTATGTTCTGTTCATTCAAGATTGATTCGACAAGTTGAGCCTCTATTATATTATCCAAAATAGCAATATCAATAAATTCCTGTTCATCTGTTTCGTTCATATTGAAGTCCTAACACCTAACCCGGACAAGCCGGAACCAAAAAAGATCGGTTTTATTTTTACCGAAATTGATCATTTAGTCAATTATAAAAAACAATTTGATTATTTGTTGTTTAATAAATGTGAAATAAATTACATATTTATTATGAAGTCTATTACACAGTTTTGCAAAAATGTTTTCTGCGATGTTCCTATAACTATCTGTAATAAATATATTAGCAAATATTTATAGTTAGGCATGGCTTTTGCTTATGATTTGGTAGAATGCCGGTATCAGCGAATACGTACAGGAAACCATCTATTTTGCATGCACGACTGGATATTTTCGAGTCAATCGATAACACAATAATACTATATGCAGTTGTTTGTTTATGCTTGACATACAACATATAGTCTGTTAGACTTTTAACTCAAAAAAACAAATTATTATAAAAAAATCGCTTTTTTGACTTTTTGCGAGACCATCAACGCATAAGACGTGCTAAAATAATGGAAAACGAGCGCAAATTTTCTCGATTGATTGATGAAGGCACAGAAGCCGAACACCCAAAAAAAGAGGTCCGAAAAAAACATCTGATCAATAGACTGAATTATATTAATTTTCAAGATGATACCATTCTTATAAATTTCAAACATGTCAAGTACGACCAGATTGTTTCCCACAGAGCAAAACCGCTTCCTTGCATTGGAGACGAGTTAGAGTGTGTCTGGGCGGAAACTGACAAACCTCATAAACAGTTAACGCTTTATAAATTCCAGGATATTTTCGTTCCATGTGGCCAAAAAGCTTTATTGATAAAAGCTGATGAGATCAGCATAAATGAGAAAGGGCTGCGTCTTACGCTTCCGGAGACCTGTTATGAAGTTGACTCCCGGAAACTGAGAAGGCATTCATGCAAAGACATAAAGGCTCAGTTGATTCAAAACGGTGTCCTTTTTAATGGTGACCTTATTGATTTCAACACGGTTTCCTTCCGTGTTGAAGTAACGGCCGTACCTCCCCAGACATTTCAATGGGTTGATTCAGAATCCCCGGCAAATCTGATCTTTTCCAACGAACATGAAACGCTATATTCAGGAGAATGCAGGATAATAAAGCAGACCTTTGGTCAGAAAAAGAGAGAGTATGTTATTGAACCTTTAAGCCATCAGATTCGAAGGTTTAAACCCAAAGAATTCCGGAGTACACGCCAGAAACTGGTTCCATCACCAAATATTATCTTCAGGCACCCTTTTACAAAAAAGAATAACAATCTTAAAGTTTTTGATCTTTCCGGTTCCGGTTTTTCGGTGGAAGAAGACAAATATAATGCCGTTCTTTTCCCGGGCCTGGTCATACCTGAACTGGAAATAAACTTTGCAAACAGCTTCAATATCAAATGCAAAGCCCAGGTTGTCTATAGAAAAATTGTGGGTGAAGAAGAGAATAGTGGTTGGGCGAAATGCGGTCTGGCTTTGCTCGACATGGATATGGAAGACCACGGTAATTTTTTGGCTTTGCTCCATCAGGCAAAAAACAGGGATTCTTACATCTGCAACGTAGTAAATATGGACGACCTTTGGAATTTCTTTTTTGAATCAGGTTTTATTTATCCAAAAAAATATGCGTTTCTTCAGGAAAACAAGGATAAAATCAAAGAGACTTATAAAAAGCTCTACACCCAGAATCAGAAGATCGCCAGACATTTCATATATCAGGACAAGGATCGAATTGTGGGGCATGTTGCCATGCTTCGTTTTTATGAAAATGCATGGTTGATCCATCATCATGCCGCGCGCAGACCAGGCTTCGAAAAAAGTGGAGTAGCTGTGCTGGATCAGATCGGTCGTTTTTCGAATGCTTCCCATGGTCTTTATTCTCTACATATGGATTATCTTTTCTGCTATTTCAGGCCCGAAAACAAATTTCCAAACCATGTTTTTGGCGGGGTCGCAAGAGATATTAAGGATCCAAAAGCTTCCTCTCTCGATACGTTTGCCTATTTTCATTATCAGAAAGCATCTAATGATGAATTGCGTATTCCTGAACCGTGGAGAATCATTAAAACCGAAGCCGAAGATTTAATTGAACTTGAGCGATTTTATGAGCATAAGTCAGGAGGCCTTATGCTGGATGCACTGGACATAAAGCCCGGCTTGGATGGCTTTGATGACCTCTCAAAAGAATATCAACAGTTTGGCTTTAAAAGGGAAAAACATATATTCTCATTGAAAAATGGCATTGATCTCAAGGCGGTTTTCCTGGTAAATATCTCAAATATAGGTTTAAACATGTCAGACCTCACCAACTGCATCAAGGTTTTTGTCCTGGATTCGAATGGATTGTCAAAGGATATTCTATATTTGACGATTTCTTCCCTTTCCGTAAAATTTGAGCAGAATGAAATACCGGTACTTATTTATCCTGTAAGCTTTGCCGAAACTCAATCTGTACCTTATGAGAAATTATATCAAATGTGGGTTTTAAATACGCAGTACGGGGATCAATATTTCAGGTGTCTTAAAGGCCTATTCAAAAATATCAGTTCTTAAAAGGTCTCAAGTTGCGGGTTTGCATCCTCTGCAGCATATTACCGGGGTATAGGTAAACCTTCTTGGATCGGAAAAAAAACGATTACATTCTTCAATAAATTCCTCATATCCTCCTTTGTATTCTAAAAATTGATATCCCGATTTTTTTACTGCAACTTCAAGCTTTTTCGTCCAGTTAAAGGCATCAATCCCATTCAACTCTCCAAAAATCAGGTGGTGTGGGGCCAGACTTGCATCGATTTCCTTATAGTCAAGGTCATAAAGAAAAGAATAGAGTTTTATCCCGACATAGGGATCAAAGTCCGCAGTAGTTTCAAGGGCTTTCATTATTCCGTGAAGTGTTCTATTGAGCCTATCGGAGAGGCCGAAGTGGCTCAGGCAGTTATAGTCCAGATCGATCAGGCAGAGAATCCCTCCGGGTTTCAGAATGCGGGATATGTTCTTAACGATATCAAAGCTTTTGGATCGATGGTATTCGAGAACAAAACGGACCCAAAGAAAATCGAACATTCCCAGATCATCCAAAGGTTCACGTATATCCCTACATATGTATTCTATTCCTTTTCTGTTGTAATGCTTTTTTGCATATTTAATTCGATCTTCAGCAATATCAACCCCAAAGACTGTACCATTCGGTTGAACTAGTTTGTGGAGGCAGAAGGATGTTTTACCGGAACCATACCCTAAATCGGCGACGCGCATGCCCGGCTTTATTCCGGCCCAAAGCGCCTGCTTCTCGACAATTTCACCGTCTGTTTTCAAGTCAAGACGAAGCGCTTCTTCTTTGTTTTCCATTAAGTATTCAAAATAAGGCATACCTGAGATTCCTCATACCATTGTACGGATTAAAAGTAATTAAATTAGAAAGCGGTGTTTGTCATAAAATTATTATCTGTTCAATCATATTTAACGAATAAAAAAGGGGAAAATTGTGCATCATAACATGAATATTTCCTGATCGAGCATGCAATACAGCACTAATTTTCTATCGGATGCAGCCTGTTCTTTATCCTTTTCCTAAAATATAAGTTTGATTTTAAAGTAATAAGTGTTCTATTCATCCCTCCTTTTAGATTAGCAAATGTAAAGAGGCGCTTGGCTATTGATTTATAGGAATAGAAATTTTTATACAGTTCCCAATAACAATCTTGCAGTTCTTCGACTTGAAAGTTTTTTGGTCGAAATGTGGCTATCGTTCCGTTTTGATGATCCCAATCGTGATCTATTATACGATTTTCCTTAATGAATTGATTTCTCAGTTGAGTGCCAGGAAGCAGCATGAGTAAATAGAATTGGGCGTAACTAACTTTCAGATGGATCAGTTGCTTAACCATATGCTCCAAGCTTTCTCTCGTATCACCATCTAAGCCAACCATCATGCTCGCCATTACGCGGATATTATATTTGTTAAATAACCCAAATAGTTTTTCATAATCTACCATCTTGTTGAATTTCTTGTTAATATGTTCTAGATTTTCTTCTGAAAAAGTTTCGATGCCAATATATACTCCTGTGCATCCTGCTTTGTTCATCTCAATAATCAAATCTTCATGCTTATGGATGTTTGTGCTAACTTGGCAAAACCAGGAAAAATTATATTTTTTCAATAGTTCAAGAATGTTTCTTGTATAACTTATGTTGGCAATAAAATTGTCATCAGTAAAAAACACTCTATTTGTACCGAACGACCTAATTTGTAAAAGTTCTTTTTCAACGTTTTCCAATGGCTTTGTCCGGATTTTAGGCCCCCAGAATTTTGTGACACTGCAAAACTTGCAGTTGAACGGACACCCTCGTGACGCCTGTATTGGCAGTCGTGGGATATTGGTTCCAGTGGACCTTCGATATTTGTTGAGCTTCAGTAGATCATATCTGGGGATTACCAGTTTTTTAAAGTCTGTATAGGTGTCGGCTTTATATTCTTCCTTCAGGCAATCATTTCTAAAATCCTCGATAAGTGTTTCCCACAGATCTTCTGCTTCACCAACCATAATGCTGTCTGCATGTTTTTTTGCTTCATGTGGCAATGCCGAAACATGTATACCACCCATGACCACCTTTTTCCCTTTTTCTCGGAAAGCATCCGCTATTTCATAGCCCCGATTGATCTGGCTGGTAATTCCCGTGATTCCGATCAGATCTGCATCTGCATTAAAATTCACTGTATCAACACTTTCATCACATAGCTCTACCTCGATATCTTTCGGTGTGAGACCTGCAAGAACAGGCAGGGTAAGAGGAGGAATATAAGCCTTGATTTTATTTGAGTGGTTATGCTTGTCCCGCCTTTTGGGATGAATCAATAATATTTTCATTTTCACTCAGCTTGTTAAAATATTTTTGAAAGAATGGAATTTTCTTTTTTATGAGTGGAATATGAAACAGATTAATTTTGGTAACAGATGTATAATAGAGTAAACCCACCGATAAAATTATTTGTATAGTTCAGCTTTTACGACTTTTCCTATTTTTTTTAATAGATATGGCTTTTTTACATAGTATGTTGCACCCAATCTCTGAGCCTCTTTAACACGTTCTGTTTCAGAATAACCGCTTGTTATGATGGCTTTCTGATTGGGATGTATTTCAAGAATTTTTTTGTATGTATCAAGCCCATCAATGCCGGGCTCCATAATCATATCCAACACCACCAGGTCTATTAAATTATTTTTTATGTAATCGATGGCTTCTTCACCGCTCGAAACAGATACAACAGAATACCCCAATTTTGTTAACATTTCACAGGCAATATTCCTCTGGTCTTCCACATCATCCACAACCAAAATAGATTCTCCCTTGCCCATGATATCCTGAATGGAGAATACGGATATGTCGCTGGGCAGTTCTTGTCTCACCATTGGGAAAAAGAGTATGAATGTGGTCCCTTTTCCTTCAGAACTTTTTACATCGATATACCCTTTATGGTCTTTTACGGTTCCCCAAACAACGGCCATGCCCAGTCCTGTGCCGCTTTTCCCCATTTCCTTTTTTGTATAAAAAGGCTCAAATATCCTTTCTATATTTTGAGATGGGATGCCGATGCCCGTATCACTGACACTGACCGTAACATAATCCCCCTGTTTGACCTTGTCGTACACAATTAGGGATTTATCAACATAACGGTTTTTTGTGGATATAATTATTTCTCCCGTATCGGGAATTGCCTCAGCAGCATTTGTGATTAAATTCATAATGGTCTTAGATAGATGAACCGGAGAGCCCATAATGTTCAGCAGGTTTGTTTCCAGATCGGTTTTAATAAGAACGTTAGGATGGTATTTTTTCAAATTCTCATGTTCCAGGCTATTTAAATATTCGGATATAATAGAATTCAAATTGACAACTCTTGTATTGACAACGCCTCTTCTTGCCAGTGTCAACAAATCCTGCACAATAGCGGCAGCTCTTTCTCCTGATTTTTGTATGGTTAAGATAGGCTTTCTTTGAGGACTGTCAAGCGGAATATCCATTAATAACAGTTCAGGGTAGCTTACAATACCTGACAGGATATTATTTAGATCGTGAGCCACTCCGCCTGCGAGAGTTCCAAGTGCTTCCATTTTTTGTGCTCGTTGTAGCTGGGCCTCCAAATCCCTTTTTCCCATTTCCGCATGTTTAAGTTCTGTTATATCGTTACCGATGCAAAGAATTTCTTTAAAATTTCCATCACTATCGAATATCGGTTTGTAAGTCCATGCAATCCAAACCTTTTTGCCGTTTATAAGCTTACTTTCATTCTCGGTAATAATTGGATACTCGGGATTTTGCTTTAGAAGCTTTATCAGTCTTTCAAAATGGTTTCTTTCTGATTTCGTATCAGAAAAAATAGTACCTATTACACATTTTCCGACTATTTCATTTTCAGTATAGTCAAAAAATTTCTGGGCGAACTCGTTAAAAAAAGTGATGTTTCCTTCAATATCGCTTCGCATAATAATGCTATTCGCATTCTCGACGAGATCACGATATTTTTTTTCGCTTTCTTGAATTGTTTGAAATGATATGGAATTGATTATGCCAACGGCTGTTTGTGAGGCAACCCCCATTAAAAAATTCATATCACTTCGGGAAAGAGATCTTTTTGACCTGACATTATCTACGGCGAGTATGCCCAGAGATTCATTTTCATAAACAATGGGCACACAAATCAGCGACTGCACACCCATTGCTTTAGCGAATTTGAGACTTTTTTTAGATAGTTTTTTTTCAATTTCAAAGATATCATTAATCAAAAACGGTTCTTGATTTCTAAAAGCTACCACGAACACCCCTTTAGATTCAGGGTTGTCAAGGTGAAATTCGGTTTGTTGTAAAATTTTCTCTTTTTCCTTAACATACCCGTATCCGGCGGTATAAAAAAGACGAGTTTTATCGCTATTGGCAAGCATGATCATACCCCGGTCAAAGTCGGTATGCATCTCCATAATGCGCACGACAGCCTTGAGGAGACTATCGATATTTAAAATCGAAGAGGTGGCCTGACCGATTTCCTGAATCAGCAATGCAGTGTTGTGGCGAATCGCCATTTCATCTAATAGGTCTTTGGCTGTATCTCCCTGGGTTTTTATGGTTTCGGACAGCTCTTTTTTTTCAAGTCGGGCGGAATAAAGTGAAAAGGCCATAATTATAACCGAACAAAGCAAGGCAACCATACTCCACGTCATGAGCGGCAAGATGAAAAAGAGGCCCAGAGAGATAACGGTACTGATCAGCAGAGAATAGTTGCGTATCCGCTTCCAGGTGATAGAACCTGTTTTTTCCCATGTGATAATGTAACGACAGGCATTGTCTCCATTATGGAAACAAAAAGGATGTTCTACATTGGCAGGTTTGTCGGTGAACAATTCCGCCAGTGACTCAAAAATGCCGATGCGGTTCTCACACTGGTAAGGTTTTTCATTTACGCCTTTTTTCGGAGTGGAGACAATTTCAACTTTATCAGGCCCCAGTCTTTTTACTTTGATAGTAGCGCCTCGACTCAGGATAGGATAAAGTTTCTCCATTAATAGATAAACGGATGTCGGTTTTATAAATCCCAATATATGTTGCTTCCCAGGTCCCATTCCCTCAGATGATGCTGTATAACGTCCAGCCTCTCTGGCGATATTCGGGTTGCCGGTTTTTTCAACCAGGGCATCCTGGAGACGGTCCGCCTGATGCTGACTGAACCAGTGTGCCGGGTCTTCAACCTCATATTTGGTCATTTCCGCATATTCTAGAACTGAATCGATATCCAGGTCAGGATAGTCCTTCTTGATGTATTCCAAATATGTCTTTGTGATTCTACTGTTATATAGAGGTTGTCTATCGGTCACTTGCCGGATTCCTGTTTGGCTTTGGTTTTAAAAAATCATATATCCGTGAGTAATTTCTATACATTACGGCATTATTAGATGATTTTGCGTATGGGCACTATATATAAAGGAAAATCTTTACTTTGTTACATCGGAGATTACAGAAGCGAGGGTTTTATGTCAAGCCAAGAAGTGTGGCGAAAAGTGAATATACAGGCCGTAAGGGATTCAGGGTTCACGCATTCGAAAGGCAACCTTGACGGTTTCGTAAAAAGTCAGATTTTGGGTGAACTCTGATCCTGTGAACGCCTACAGATTAGAAACGTTCGATTAGTTTGTTAATCAGGTATGTACTCTCCCGCATAGATTGTTCACTGAAAGGCCCGAACCAGTCTGCAATTTTCTTAAATTCAGCACAAAACATTTCTTTGTCACCCTTCTCAACCATAGCAAGATTATTTGTAAGAGAAGAAAGATAATCTTTCAGCAGGGCAAGTCGTTTGGGTGATGCGAATATGATTTCAGAGTAAAGTGAGGGGTCCTGTGCAAAAAGCCTTCCCACCATCCCAAGCTCCAGGCGGTAAATTGGACTGGAGAATTCTATAGTTCGGGATAAATCAATCTGTTTGTGACACAGAAATTGACCGAATGCAAAAGTTGCGAAATGTCGTACCGTTTGAACGATCGACATGATTTCATCATGTTCCTGTGCATTCACTTGCAGGATAATGGTTCCCCAGGCGCTGAATTGATCAATAAGCCACCGGCACGAGGGCAGATTTCTGCCGGGTGTGACTACGATGATCTGCTTGTCCATGGTTGAGGTGGTCGGGCCGAAAAGAGGGTGTAAACCAATCACTGGTCCCTGGTAAGCTTCAAGCATGGCATTTAAAGGTCGTTCTTTAATACTGGTGACATCTGCCAGAACACAATCAGCCGGCAGATGGGGACCAAGTTTGCCGGCTACTTCAGCAGTTACTTCAATGGGGACACTGATAATTGCAAGCTCAATCCCGTGGCAAAGTCTGCCGACATTCAACCAATCATTTCGGTCCAGAATTCGTACCTTGTAGCCGGAATCATCAAACCATTGAGAAAAATATTGCCCCATACTGCCCATACCACCAACCATAAGAACAGTTGCACCGGCACGGACGCCTTTTTTAGACAGACGAGCGGTTTGCTCTACCCGCGACTGGCGGAGAATACGACGGTAAAGTTCTTCAATATAATCAGAATCAAGTCCCGCTTCGGCCCCCTGATTACGAAGGTGAGAAATCAGATTTTCTTCCCGGGCGGGGTGATAGACAGGCAGGTTGTGGGTTTTCTTAAGTTTAACAACATGTTCGACTTCTGCCTGGCGTTTTGCAAGAAGGGAGACTATTTTCTGGTCGATGGTATCGAGTTGTCTCCTTAAATTCTCAAGTTCCTGCTCAACCTTATCACTGACAGGACTGCCGGTCTGTGGTGAGGACGGCTGTTTTGCATTATCAGTTTCCATGATTCCGGCGATATATCATCTTTGCAGGGTGTTTGGCAAGTAAATGATGCATCTTATGCTTGCCTTTGTTTTTAAATGAGGGTAAACGTGAGACTCTAATTAGCATAACAGTTCACGGGTTCAGAGATTCAGGGTTCAGGGTTAAAAGTTCATGGTTAAATCTATTATGCAATCTTCCATCAACCTTGAACCGGGAACCTTTGAACGCTTACAAATCACTATCATTAAAACGATCAAGACATTTTTATGAAGCCAATCTACAAAATTGCTATCATAACAGCAGCCATCTTTTTATGGTCATGCGTGCCAAAGACAATCTACGAAAAGTTTGATCCCGCAGCTCAACTTTTTTCCAGGGCTGAAAAAATGTTTCAGGAGAAATCCTACGAAAAAGCTCTTGTTTTTTTCAATGAGTACCTTGACCGATTCCCTGACAGACCTATGGCCGGTGCAGCTTTAATGAAGACGGGAGCTATTCATATGGCTCTTGGGAACAACGACAGAGCTCGTAATGTTTATAAACGACTTATAGCCGAATATCCGGAAAGTTATTTTGTCCCGGATGCCAGGATTGAAATAATGGTCACTTATTACAACCAGGGAGAATATGAGAAAGCAATCGAGCAGGCAGCCGACTTTCTCAAATATGCTGTTTCCAGAGACCACATTCTCAGAACATATGTGTTGACAGGTGATGCTTATGTGGCTCTGGGTTTTTCGAAAGATGCTGTTAATTATTATACCATGGCGTATGCAAAAGCGCAGGAACAGGAAAAGAAGGTCATTATAATAAAGCTTAAATATGCTGTCCGGCAGCTGAGCTCTCAAGATATCGTATTTCTTTCAAGTCGCCTGGAAGAAAGGTTCCCGGCAGGTTATCTTATTTTCCAGCTGGGGATTAACAGTGTCAATGAAGAAAAATATGATGAGGCTTTAAAGATTCTATCGGAGTTTATCGAAAAGTTTCCGGCTCACGAAAATGTGCAACAGGCAAAAAATCTGACAGTAGAAATTAAACAAAATACTATCTATAGCCGTTACACCATAGGATGTTTGCTTCCCCTGAGCGGTCTTTATAGACTTTACGGCAACAGAGCATTAAATGGTGTTGAACTCGCTTTGAATAGATTCAGTTCACAAAACAGTTACCCTTCCGTCAAGGTAATCATAAAAGATACGGAATCTGATCCTGTTAAGGCCGTACTGGCCGTAAGAGAATTGTTTGCTGAAAACGTTGCCGCTATTATTGGTCCCGTTATTACGGCTGAAGCGGCTGCTCTGGAGGCACAGGATAAAGGAATACCGATAATAACTTTAACCCAGAAAGATAATATCACTTCAATAGGCGATTTTGTTTTTAGAAATTTTTTTACTCCTGCTGCGCAGGTTAAGACCCTGGTATCTTATGCTGTCAAGGAGCTAAATCTTAGCAGTTTTGCAATCCTTTATCCCGATGAAAATTATGGTAAAACCTTTATGAATCTTTTTTGGGATGAGGTGATCGCTTGTGGAGGTAAAGTTGTGGGCGTTGAATCATACAATTCGACTCATACCGATTTTTCTGATCCCATCAAAAAGCTTGCAGGGCTTTACTATGAGGTGCCTGAAGATCTTAAAAATACTGATGCAGAGGCTGGTGACGAAAAAAATGACGGTACAACCACCGGCAATGATGCGCATAAATATGATGAAAATATTGCAGAAGAAAAAGAAGAAAAACCGAAAGCCATTGTCGATTTTGATGCCGTTTTTATTCCTGATGCTCCCAATAAAGCAGGGCTTATTGTTCCACAGCTGGCTTTTTATGATGTTACAGATGCATATCTTTTGGGAACCAATTTGTGGCATTCCGGCAGTCTGATCGAGATGGCCCGGCAATATGTACAGGATGCAATTATGTCGGATGGTTTTTTTGCCGAAAGCGCTTCAGAGGAGGTAATGGATTTTGCCAGAACTTTCCATAAGACTTTCGATCAAAAACCGGAATTCATCGAAGCAGTGGCATATGATACGGCCATGATATTGTTTCAGACGGTCAGCAGTCCGGACATCCGATTCAGGAGCGACCTAAAAAATAAGCTCAAAAAGCTCGACGATTTCCGTGGAGTAACCGGACTTACTTCCTTTGATAACAGCGGAGAGGTTCGAAAAAAGTTAAATCTTCTTCAAATAAAAGGCAAAGGATTTGTCGAACTGAATCACAATTAACTACGCAACTTATAAGAAAATCGATTGACAAAGGAGGGATTAGTCGTTTTTCAACGACCCCTGACCCGTTGCTCCCAGGACACCCATCCACAACTTTCCTTTGGGATTGATCTGCTTGTGTTTTCCGGCCGAGGCACTTAAGGGAAGATGCACGAAATGGTTGTTCCAGCGGCCGATGAGAAGTTTTGTTTTTCCCGCCATGCCTGCATGAACCGCGTCACGCCCCAAAAAGCTGCAGAAGACATTATCATTGGCATTTGCAGGCAGGCTTCTTATCATATAGCTGGGATCAATATATTTTAAAGAAACCTCGATATTTTTGCGATTAAAATATGACAATATGGTATTTTTGAGGAAAAGTCCTATATCCTGGAGCCTGATATTGCCGGATTTATCACGTTCCGTTGTTTGAGCGTCAAAAAACTTTTGACCTGCGCCTTCAGCCACTACGATTACGGCATGTCCTCTGTGATGAAGACGTCTTTCAAGGGAATCAAGAAAGCCGCCCGATCCTTCAAGGTCAAAATCCACCTCTGGTATCAGCACAAAATTTACATCCTGTTGAGCCAGGGCGGCTGTTGCGGCGATGAAGCCCGAATGTCTGCCCATCAGTTTGATAAGACCGATTCCGTTGGGGTATCCTTCTGATTCGTTATGTGCCCCCTTGATCGCCTGGGTGGCAACATCAACCGCCGTATGAAAACCAAAAGAGCGCGATACCATATATATATCATTGTCAATGGTTTTTGGAATTCCGACAACACTTATTTTCAGACCTCTTTGGGTTATGACATCGGCTATTTTTGTGGCTGCCATGAGGGTTCCATCTCCTCCGACCATGAACAGTATGCCGATGTTCATCCTTTCAAGACTGTCGACGATTTCGTCCACAGACTGGGGGCCTCTTGAAGATCCTAAAATCGAACCGCCCATTTCGTGTATGTTGACAACAACTTCCGGTTTAAGATCCATGATGTCGTGCCCGTATTTGGGGATAAAGCCCTGAAGACCATACTTGAAGCCGTAAATGTTGCGCACACCATAACCGTAGAAAAGTTCCAGAACGATTGCCCGTATAATGTCGTTTAAGCCGGGGCACAACCCGCCGCAGGTTACCAGTGCACAACGAAGCTTGCTCGGGTCAAAGTATATTTTGCTTCTGGGGCCGGCCAACTCAAAAGCGGGAAAATCTTTTCCTTCCTCGATCATTTTAATCAGATTATTTAAATTTACGTCGAGCACAACCCTGTCGGTATCATGAACAAAACTCCGACTGAGCGAACCTTTTTCACCTCTGCGGATAGGTGATGTTATTTTAAGGGGTCCAAGGGTCGATATTGTTGTGTCAATGGAATCGAATTTCATAATATCTTCTTTTAATTAATAATTTAACTTCCATTAAATTTAAAATCACCCTTGCCTAAAATATCGTGCAGGTGCAAGATTCCTCGAACCTTTCCTGTGGAATCTGTTATGGGAAGTACCGTGATCTGGTATTGTTCCATCATGTTCAGGGCATCATATGCTGGAGAATCCGGGGCCACTGTCCGGGGATTTTTTGTCATGGCATCTTCAACGGTTAGTCCGTGAATAGATTCTCTCTTTGCAATCAGACGCCTTAAGTCGCCGTCGGTGATGATGCCGGCAAGGGTGTCATCGGCTCTGATGACAAGGGTTGCTCCCAATCCAAAATGATTGATTTCCTTAACAGCATCTACCATGGTTGTCCCTTCAGGAACGTGGGGAACGGATTTGCCGGTTAGCATAAAATCTTCAACTTTGTTCGAAAGCCGCTGCCCGAGCGTCCCGCCGGGATGAATCTTTTTGAAATCGCTTGAATTGAAATGTTTCTTGTTTATCAGAGCTACGGCAAGGGCGTCACCAATGGCAAGAAGTGCGGTGGTGCTTGCAGTCGGGACAAAGCCCAGAGGGCATGCTTCCTTCTCTACAGCAACATCGATGATAATGTCACTATGTCTGGCTAATGTGGAGTTTTTATCCCCGGTAAAGGCGATAATTGTGCATCCTATTTTGCGGATACTTGGCAAAAGGATATTAAGTTCGTCGGTTTCGCCGCTGTTGGAAAGGGCTATGAATATATCATCCGGACCGACCATGCCGAGATCTCCATGCATGGCCTCGGCAGGATGTAAAAAAAGTGACTTTGTTCCTGTGCTGTTTAAAGTGGCCACGATTTTTCGGCCCACAAGCCCGGATTTACCGATGCCGCTGATGATTAATCGGCCACCGGACCGGAAGATGATCTCCACCATTTTGGGGAAGTTGTCATCAATACGATCTGCAAGGTTCAGAATGCCTTGGGCCTCTATCTTGAGAACCTCAATAACTTGTTTTATGACCATGTGGAATATATTTCCTTTTGTCTGGAATATTGTCAAACATTTAATATAAAGTATTGTAGGTAAATTGGCAATTTTTAAATAAAAAATCAAGAATTCTTTTTGTACGGCTATATAGAAAAAAATGTTAAACTTTTTGTTGACAACCTATATTCGTCTGATTATATTGCTGCAGTTTTTTTGAGACCTGTCTATTTGAGGCCGGGAACAGATGGCTCCCGGCTTTTTTTTGATTTTTTTTCGAAAGGGGGTGATTACAATGGTTTGCACAACGATTAGAAAAGGTTTTGAGTGCCCTTTTATGACTGCAGAGGGGTGTTCTTACAATGGCGGAATTTGCCACGAGATCGTGGAGCAGTGTAATGGCTGCAATCGTAGCATTGAACTATCTTCCAGATGGTATTGCTCAGCATGTCCTGATCCTTCGTTGAAATGGAAAACCGGAGATTGCAACTGTGCTTCACATGTAACCAGAACTACTGTGTCAAATGCGAAGATTAATCCGCTCAAAGCATCAAAGAGAGGAAACAGATAATGTTGCTTTCGATCTACAAATAAACCCCGCTTTATTAAAAGGGCGGGGTTTTTTCATGAACCACCTATTCCGATACATGCTGCAGGCACTTTCTCATCTCCCCGATTTTTCAAGTTATTTTCCCTTGACATACCTTGTGTCTAAACTGTAAAATTTAAAGTAGTTTTCTATAATTAAAGTATAATTTATCATTTTTTAGTTTTTTAATGACAAATTTTGTGCATTTTATAGCAAAAAAAGTTTGATCACACCACAAAGCACACGAAGAGCACGAAGATCATATATTTTATTCTTCTTTTCCTTCGTGGTAAAAATAAAACCGATCTTTTTGGCCCCGGCCTGTCTCGCTTGTCGAAGATACCGCTTGCGGTGCGGGGCTTGTCCGGATTAGTTTAAAGGAGAAAACATTCGTGAACCCTATAGCTAAAGACCTCAACCAGATTATCGAGAAAGGTAATCCCCATCTAATGGAAATGCTGTCTGAGATGGGCAGAAACCTTTTTTTCCCTAAAGGGATTTTAAGCCAGAGTGCGGAGGCCAAGGAAAAGGCCCATAAGTTAAATGCAACCATAGGGATTGCCACGGAGTGTGGGGAAACAATGCATTTTTCTTCGGTAATGGGTTCAATTTGCAGCATTCGACCGGAAGAGTCGTTAACCTATGCGCCATCCTTCGGGATCCAGGCTTTAAGGAAGGTTTGGCAGGATTCCCATTTTAAAAAAAATCCTTCCCTTGAAGGCAAAACCATCAGTTTGCCTGTTGTTACTTGTGGTATTACTCACGCTATAAGCATGTTTGCAGACATCTGGTTGGATCCTGATGATGTAGTGGTTTTGCCTGACAAGATGTGGGGTAACTATAATATGATTCTGAATGTAAAAAAGGGGGCAAAAATAAGTCATTATGATTTGTTTTCACAAAATCATGGATTTAATCTTGAAGCCTTTGAGGAAAAGATAAAGACCGAGGCGGAAAAACATGATAAAGTTACTATTTTGCTGAATTTTCCCCACAATCCCACCGGTTATACTGTGACCGCAGAGGAAGGGAAACGCATCGTCGAGATCCTTACCGATATAGCGCGTGAGGGTACAAACATAATAGCTGTTACTGATGACTCCTACTTCGGACTCTTTTATGAAGACCGAACCCTGAAAGAATCTCTCTTTGCAAATCTTTGCGGACGGCATCCAAGATTGCTTGCCGTTAAGCTTGATGGAGCAACCAAGGAGAGCTTTGTCTGGGGTTTGAGGGTCGGTTTTATAACATACGGATCTAAGATCGAAGGTGATCATATGGCCGTATATGATGCACTGGAAAGGAAAACAGCAGGATGCATCAGAGGTTCCATTTCCAATGCTTCCCACCTGGGACAGACCATAGTATTAAAGTCCATGCAGGACGATAACTACATGGCTGAAAAAGAAGAAAAATTCAAAGTACTTAAAAACAGGGTCAGACGTTTAAAAGAGATACTTGCGGATTCCAGATACAAAGAAGCCTGGGATGTTTACCCTTTTAATTCCGGTTATTTTATGTGTATCAGGTTAAAATCGGTGGATGCTGAGACGCTCAGGCTCCACCTTCTTGAACAATACGGCGTAGGTCTTATATCCATGGGGGAAAGTGATATGAGAATAGCTTTTTCTTGCCTGGAGGAGAGCGATATACTCGAACTTTTCAATATTATTCTGCAGGGCGTAGAAGATTTGAAAGGGATGAATGTATAAAAACCGTTGCTTGTTGCCGGACGGTTTGATATTCTTCATTAATGTTTGGGATAGCGGGGCAAGCTGATTTGTGGCATTATTGAATCGTTTTAAAAAAATCATCCAATTCATTACCGGCAAAGAGCGGTCCATCAATATCGCCCATGCCGGTAAGTGGACCTTGTACTTTGTATTAATAGGGCTTATAGCCGGCCTTGGATCTATCGTTTTTCATTACCTGTGCCGGCTCGGTCTACATTATTTTATGGATTTTATGGCCGGCTACCGGCCCCCTTCTCCGGCCGGTGAACATCATCTCCTTCACCCCACAAGCACTCCATTCAACCGTACAATCCTTCTTTTTCTTCCTGCACTTGGCGGTCTTATTAGCGGATGGCTGGTATATACCTATGCTCCGGAAGCCGAAGGGCATGGAACAGATGCTGCGATTGATGCCTATCATAGAAAAGGGGGTTTCATGCGCGGCAGGGTTCCGATTATTAAAACCATAGCATCTGCTCTGACCATTACAACCGGTGGATCAGGGGGAAGAGAAGGTCCCATTGCTCAAATCGGAGCCGGTTTTGGCTCATTTCTGGCAACGACCTTGAAACTATCAGACCGGGAACGCAGGATAATGATGGCTGCGGGAATCGGGGCCGGCGTGGGGAGTATCTTCAGGGCTCCTCTGGCGGGGGCTCTTTTTGCTGCCGAGGTGCTCTACCGTGATCCGGAGTTTGAGTCAGAGGTTATTATTCCTGCCGGTATTTCCTCGGTTGTAGCCTATTGCCTGTTTTGCCTCGTGTTCGGCTGGGGGTCTTTGTTTGAGTCGCCTGATTTTTTATTTCGCAATCCACTGGAGTTAGGACCTTACCTCGTGCTTGCATTAGTTCTTGTAGCCACAGGCATTTTTTACATTAAATCATTTTATGGTCTCATCGGTATTTTCAAATCTATCAAAATTCCAAATCACATAAAGCCGGCTATAGGAGGGCTGTGTACCGGTATTATCGGCTTTTTTTTACCTCAGACTCTGGCCTTTGGATATGGGTTTGCTCAGAAAGCGCTTTACAATGAGCTTACTATACCGTTTTTGTTTTTTCTTGCCATCGGAAAAATATTTACCACATCATTTTCCATCGGATCCGGGGGGAGCGGCGGGGTATTCGGCCCTTCAATAGTAATCGGCGGAGCAATGGGCGGTGTGGTGGGAAAAGTTTTTCACCAGATTATGCCGGGTGTTGTCACTGAACCCGGAGCCTTTGTAGTGGTGGGTATGGCAGGCTTTTTTACGGCTGTGTCGAACACTCCGATTTCTACCATCATATTTGTCAGTGAAATGACCGACTCGTATCAGCTGCTTCTGCCCAGCCTTCTGGTCTGTTCAGTATCTTATCTTGCGGCACGGAAATGGACAATTTATGACAGACAAGTCAAAAGCAAGATCGACTCTCCGGCCCATGCAGGAGATTTCTTTGTGGATATCTTACAGGCTATCAGAGTCAAGAATCTACTGCACCTTGTCAAAAAGGTGGAAGTTATCCCCAGGAACATGACCTTTCATGATTTCAGGGAGTTTTTTACCGAGACAAAGCAGCACTACTTTCCGGTTGTGGATCAGTTGAATAGACTGGTGGGGATATTCTCCAGCACTGATATCAGAGGTATAATCTTTTCGCGGGGCATAGGGAATCTTGTGGTGATGAATGATGTTGCCACCTTTGACATTATATTAACTACGCCCTCAGAGGATCTGAATGCTGTATTTCAGAAGTTTACTATTAAAAATATCGACAGCCTGCCGGTTGTAAAGGATGATGATCATGGTATTCTTATCGGGATGCTTAACCGTAGGGAGGTTATTTCATATTACAATGAGCAGGTGCAAAAGATGAAAAACAGGGATTAGCCTTAAATTTCTCAGGAAGAATTTTTTCGGTATTCATCAATATTAAATATTGATGAACTCGTAAAAAGTCAAAATCCGACGGCAAAGTAAAAAGATCCAAATTCAAGGCGTGCAAATCCTGAGGAATCGGCTATCCGCCGGTCCCGTAGGGAGTGTACTTATAGTACGCTGCAGTGACGAAGGATGCAACGCAACGCAGAAGTTGGATT
>Ga0233409_10000006_pt1 | contig 27339 bp, 24 predicted proteins | sample Na_oxic_13_MG_FD_179871 | JGI IMG/M metagenome (GOLD analysis project Ga0233409, IMG submission 179871) | Seawater microbial communities from Saanich Inlet, British Columbia, Canada - Na_oxic_13_MG | ecosystem: Environmental > Aquatic > Marine > Inlet | place: Canada: British Columbia... | reverse complement strand
CCCCGGACGCAAAAGATCCCCGAAAACCCAAAGTTAAGCTACGAACGCTACCGTGAGGTGGACTGAGCTCGCTCTCGTGCTCGCGTCGCTCGGAGCCTTGGGCGGCTGCGCGACGGCAGTTCCGGCAATGAGCGGCGCCTCTACGACCCCCAAGAACCGAACCGACCTGGGCCTCGGGGGCGCGGCGCGCGTACCGCTCGGTGATCTCAAGGACCCGGCGGTTCTCGATCCCGACGAATCGGAGTACCGGTACGCCACGGATGCGGGTGGTGTGGTGCCGATGGCATACGGCCGCTACGGGATCGCGGAGAACTGGGACCTCGGTCTGATGGTGTCCGGCGCGACGGTTCGAGCCGAAGCGCGTTACGAGCGCGTGCTCCAAGAGGGAACCACCCGGTCGAGCCTGGTCGTGGGACTCGCACCCTACGGCGGTTGGATTCCGGACCGCGACCAGTCTGGAAGCGGGGGCCGCGTTGGGTTCGAGGTGCCGTTTGTATACGGCGTCGAGATCGGTGGCGTCTACGAGATTTGGATCGGCGCACGCGGCAGCGGAGAGTATGTCTTCGGCGACTTCCAAGTTGCCGGGTCCGAACAGAAGGCCAGTGGGGCGGGTCTGCGAGCGGGGCCGGTCATCGGCATGGCCCTTGGCGTTCGGCGGATTCACGCACTCATCGAGCTGACCGCCGCGTACGAATACTGGTTCATCGACCATGCGGGAGCGTCACTCGACCGCGGCGGCTTCGTTCTGATTCCAGGCTTTGGGATTCGTCTGCGCCTGTGACGGCTATGCGGCCTTGGGCCGGTGCGAGCGCTTCTTCTGGGGCCGTGGCTTGGGCTGATCGCCGCGGAGGAGGTTACCGACGAACGCCCCCATGAGCGCCATCATCGTGGCCATCAAGGTTCCGAGCACATACGCGCCGGTGGAGAGCTGGTAGACATCCGCGATGCTCGACAGGAAGATCATGGTCGGAATCGCAGCCAGCAATCCTCCAACCGGCGGTTCGAGGAAGTTCTTCCCGGGCGAGACGTAATTGATCGCGGCCGCGCCGAGGAACCACAGGGTGATGGCGATGACGATGCCCGGGAAGCCCTGGGGGTCGTACACCGGGATCACCAGGGGCAGAAGCGCCAGCGCGAGCGCGGCCATCACGAGGAAGAGGCCAAACGAAATGAACACCCAGCGAATCTCGAAGCCGTCGGGCTGGTGTCGCCGAGCGTACAGCTCCTCTTCGCTGAGCTCGGACGCAAGCTCGGACAGCCGCGCACCGCATGAACGGCATCGCTCGGAATCCCTGGGATTGCCCGCACCGCACACGTGGCATTCGATCTCTTCGGCAGCCATATCTCCCTCACTCGACTGGTTGAGTGTCCCCGGAGCGCATTGTCTACGGCGGGCTGCCGGAGCGCAACTGCCTGTACATGCGAAGGAATCCTCGCGTACTTGACGCCGGGGGCGGGGCGGCTACCTTGCCGCACTGCTCGAAATTTCCGGGCTGAAGGAGGCCTGAAGTGGCCCGTTTTATCGACGAGCTCAAGCGTACGCATTCTTGTGGTGAACTGAGAGAAGAGAACATCGATCAGGAGATCGTCCTCTTCGGCTGGGTGCAGAACCGCCGCGACCACGGCGGTTGCATCTTCATCGACCTGCGTGACCGCGATGGGCTGACCCAAGTGGTGTTCGACCCGGAGACCACGGACAAAGAAGCGTTCGAAACCGCAGACCGCGCGCGATCCGAGTGGGTGCTCGGAGTGCGCGGCAAGGTTCGCGACCGTGGCAGCAAGGATGACGGCACGAGCCTTCGCAATCCGCGGCTCGCGACCGGTGCGATCGAGGTCATCGCGCTCGAAGCGACGATCTTCAACAAGGCCGAGACACCACCTTTCGAAATCGAAGACCAAATCACGACCGGTGAGGACAAGCGCCTCGAGTACCGCTACCTCGATCTGCGGCGCCCCGCTCTGCAGAAGAATCTGATCATGCGGAGCAAGCTCAACCACGAGGCCCGCAACTACTTCCAGGAGAGCGGTTTTCTCGAGGTCGAGACGCCCTTCATGGTGAAGTACACACCGGGCGGCGCGCGGAATTTCCTGGTTCCGTCGCGGCTCTACGGCGGTCATTTCTACGCGCTGGCCGAAAGCCCGCAGCTCTACAAGCAGCTGTTGATGTGCGCCGGCTACGACAAGTACTACCAGATCGTCCGCTGCTTCCGGGACGAGGATCTGCGGATCGATCGGCAGCCCGAGTTCACCCAGATCGACGTCGAGATGTCGTTCATCAATCAGGACGACCTGTTCAAGGTGCTCGAAGGGCTCGTGTTTCGGCTTTGGAAAGAGGCGCTGGGCATCGACCTGCTCGAACGCTTCCCGAGTGGAGAGTTCCCTCGACTCCCGTTTGCGGAATCGATGGAGCGCTTTGGCAACGATAAGCCGGACATGCGCTTCGCGATGGAGCACACCGATATCACCGACCTGACTGTGGAGCATGATGGCGGCGGCATTGGCATGCTGGAGCCCATTGCGAAGAAGTTCAGCGAGGGCGCGTATCGGCGGGATCTCCCGACGGAAATCGTGAAAGCGATGGTGGTGCCTTCGGGTCACGGATTCTCCCGAAAAGATCTCGACGCGCTCGAAAAGTACGTGCGACAGATGGGCGCCAAGGGCCTGGCGCGCGCCAAGGTAGACGGCGAAGGCAACTGGCTGCAGAGCCCACTCGCCAAGATGGTCACACCCGACTTCCGCAAGGCGGTGAACGAGGCCGTCGACGCGAAGGACGGAGACCTGATCTTCTTCCAGTTCGGCCCGACGGCGAAGGTTCACACCGTGATGGCCAATCTCCGTCTGCACGTCGCTCGCAAGCTCGGCATGATTCCCAAGACCGGGAGCGCCGGAGAATGGAACTTCCTCTGGGTTGTCGATCCGCCTTTGTTCGAGCGGAACGAAGAGAAGAAGCGATGGGAAGCCGCGCACCACGTCTTCACGCGTCCGCACGACGAGTGCATCGAATTGCTCGAGAGCGACCCCGGTAAGGTCCTTTGCTATCGCTATGACCTCGTGCTCAACGGCTTCGAGATCGCGGGCGGTTCAATCCGTCTCCACGACCCAGAAGTTCAAAAGAAGGTCTTCGCCGTCATCGGCCTCAGCGATGACGAAGCGCGCGAGAAGTTCGGCTTCCTGCTCGACGCACTCACCTTCGGCGCCCCGCCCCACGGCGGAATCGCCTTCGGCATGGACCGCATCGCAATGCTGGCCGCCGAAACGGAATCGATCCGCGACGTCATCGCGTTCCCCAAGACACAAAGAGCGAACGACCTGATGACCGCAGCTCCCAACCGAGTCGACCCCGAGCAGCTCCTAGAGCTCAAAATCAAAACCCTGGAGTAGCCAAAAAGGGTCAGTCCCCCTCTTCGAAAGGGTTAATTGCTGGTTAGTGGCCTAGCTCGTCGCAGGCTTCTGGGTCGCCGTCGTAGCAGGCGGCTTCGAGCTCGGCTTGGGGGTCGATTTCTTCCGCTTCGGTGCGCTCGAGCTCGGGGTCGACCGGTGGTTGCTTGGGGCACCCGCAAACGAGGACCCAGAGGATGAATAGCGAGAACTTGCCGTGCGTCTTCATTCCCTGACAATGTGAGGCATTATGAAACTCGTCGCTAGATTCGTGTTCACCGCCGTGCTCGTTCTTGCCACCACCCTCCCGGCACTGGGTCAGGGAGAGGGCGGGGATGACATCAAGAACTGTTACAGCGTTCACGGCGAAGCCCGCTACGGCGCGCTCGCATACAAGCACATCGTCATCGTGACCAATCGGTGCGACGTCTCGCTGCAATGCCAAGTGTGGACGGACGTGGACCCCTCGCCGAAGCAGTCGGTCTCGGTGGGTCCGAAGGGCACGGGCGAAGTGATCGTCCGCAACAACTCGCCCTCTCGGTCGTTCAAGGCCTTTGGCGAATGCAAGAAATAACGAGGAGTCGCGCGCCCGGTTAGTACAGCGGGCTGCCTTCCTTCTTGGTGAAGAAGCGTTCGAAGATCGCGTAGCCGTCCACCAGATGGTCGAGCTCGGTGTATTCGTTCGGCTGGTGCGCCTGCGCCGCCGTGCCGGGCCCCAAGTTGACGCCGGGCACGCCGATCGCGTCAAATCGAGCGACATCGGTCCATGCTTGTTTGCTGCGGACGCCGTTGACCCCGCACGTCATCAGGTGCTGGACGTAAGGGTCGTTGGCGTGTGGATGGCCTGCGGGTGACAGATCGGTTGCTTGGACCTCGCAGTCGTCTCCCACGAGCTCGCGCAACTCGGCAAACGCTTGCTCGGGCGTGCGCCCCGGAGCAAAGCGATAATTGACGTTGAGCTCGGCTTGGCCTGGGACGACGTTGCGCGGCCCACCACCATGAACGACAGTCGGTGTCATCACCTCCCGAAAGATGTAACCGTCGAGCTCGACGTCATGCGGGTCTCGTTGCTCGAGCGTGCCGATGAAATTGGCTGCTTTGTAGAGCGCGTTGTCACCTTGCCATGGCCGCGCGCTGTGCGCCGTGCGTCCAAGGAACGTGAGGGTCGCGTGAACCGAGCCCATCGCCCCTAACTGCATTTGGTTGTCGCTCGGTTCGAGACAAACGGCGAGGTCGAGCTCGTGCAGGTCGGGGTATGCGTCGAGGATCGGTCCGAGACGGTTTTCCTCGAATGGCCCTTCTTCGCGCTCGTAGAAGATCAGCGTCAAGTCGCAGGGGAGTACAGCGAGATCGAGGCGCTCGACCAGCTCGATCATGATCGCCAATCCGGACTTCATGTCGGCGGCGCCGGCTCCGTAAAGCCGGTTGCCTTCGATGCGGGGCGGCCCGTCGTGCTGAGTGCGGACCGTGTCGAGGTGCCCGACGAGGGCAATGCGCGGCGCGTTGTTCCGCTGTGCCGCGTGAACGATCAGGCTGTCATGGAAGCGCGAAATCGTATCACCGCCCAAACTACGCGAGAGTCGGTCCTCGACGTGGTCGCACAGCTGCGCTTCCTCTCCAATCGGGCTCGGAATCCGAGTGAGGGAGAGCAGCGTGTCGCGAAGGGCATCGGCGATCTCGGTCATCGCCCCGGAGCGTAGCAGGCAGCCCGCGAGGAGGCCTATCGGCAACTAAACTGGGACCCCAGCGTCGCTCGTAAGACGCGTTCCCAGCTTTTCGACGACTCGGTTGATCTGGTCCTGCTGAATCGCGCTGGTGACGAAGTTGGTGAAGAACGCGGTGAAGTACGACGCCACGTCGAGGATGATCGCGATGACCGAAGTATCTTGAACTGGGCCGAGCCCATTACGCTCTTCAAACTGCGCGATCTGCAAGGAGATCTGATAGTCGACCCAGATGCCATAGATGGCGAACGTGAGGATCACGAACAAGAAGTCGAGCCAAAAACCGTGACCCGTCGGTGTGCGGCCATCGAGCGCTTGGAGATCTTCGTAGATGCCGTGATACCAAAACGGGAGATAGATCCCGAAGGTGACGATGCTGAGAACCAGCACCAAGGCAGGCTCACGGCGCTGGATGGTGGGAGGTGTCATCGTATGGTCTCTTCCCGCTCGCGCGTTGCTCCACGTCGGCTAAGTTCCGTCCCATGAACGACGGTGCCACGCAAGCGGCCACGATCGGTGTAGTCGGTGATGTTCATCTGTTTTGGGACGATGAAGACGTAGCTTTCTTCAACCGCGGTGGATACGACCTGCTGCTCTTCGTTGGCGACCTCTCCGGCTACACGCAAGTTCGCGGGCATCGCATCACGCGTTCGCTTCGAAAGCTTCGCGTACCCGCCATGTGCATTCCTGGCAACCACGATGGCTTGCATGCATTGCAACTCGGCGCGGAGATCGTGCCCCGCGCGCATCGGTTCCGCGACGTGTTCTGTCGAGGGCAAACCCGCCGCTGCGCGAGCCTCCACAAAGCGCTCGGTGACGTTGAGCTCGTCGCCTACAGCCGGCGCCGCCTTACCCCTGCTGGCATTCCGCTCAACGTCGTCGTGGGCCGACCGCATTCGATTGGCGGCCGGCGCCTAGCCTGCCTTCGCTACTTGGCCAAGAGGTACGGGGTGGACTCGATGGAGTCATCGATCAGGCGCTTAAAGTCCCTGGTCGACGCTTGCGACGAGGCGCCAATCCTCTTCCTTGCGCACAACGGTCCCTCCGGACTGGGAGACCGCGCGGACTCGATTTGGGGCTGCGATTTTCGCCAAAAGGAAGAGGACTGGGGCGACCGTGATCTCCAGGAGGCCGTGCGGTACGCCAACAGCAACGGGCGGAAGGTGCTGGCCACGGTGGCGGGCCACATGCACCGCAAGACGAAGTCCGGAAGGAGGCGGCCGGCCCAAATGGAAAAGGACGGGGTGCTGTACGTCAACGCCGCGGAGGTCCCCCGGCACCGCAAAGTGAACGGTGCGAAGAGGCGGCACCATGTCAGGCTCACGGTGACCGCTGGAGGCGTGAGCGCAGAAGACCTCTGGGTCTGACACTCACGCTGCCACTGGCACTGGCACTGGCACTGGCACTGGCACTGGCACTGGCACTGAAGGGGCTAGCGCACTTTGCTCTTCGCCCCCGCCATCTTCAACACGCGCTTAAAGTGCCCCTTGTCCACGGGCTGCACCGATAGGCGCGAGCCTTTCTGAGTGACCAGCATTCCCTCGAGAGATGAATCCTCCTTCAACGCCTGGAGCGAAATCGGCTCGGCAAATTTCTCTACGAACTCGACGTCGACTAGCGACCAACGTGGGTCTTCCCTTTTGGACTTGGGGTCGTAGTACGGGCTCTTCTTGTCGAACTGAGTCGGGTCGGGATACGCCTCTCGGCAGACACGGCACACGCCGACCGCGCCGGGAGGATTCGCGCTCGAGTGGTAGAAAATCGCCAAGTCGCCCTCGGCCATTTCGCGCATGAAATTCCGAGCTTGATAGTTCCGCACCCCGTCCCAGGGTTCGGTGCCGTCCCTCTCTAGATCGTCGATAGAATACGTCCCGGGCTCGCTCTTCATGAGCCAGAGCTTCGTCGCGCGCTTCGCCATCCACCGAGTATTACACACCATACAATCGGAGAACGGCTAGCGACGCACGTGTGGTTTGGTGCGTAGATTTGACCGGGTCGGTGGTGTCGGTCGATCATGGCGGGGCTTTGCGCTCGAACTTCATGAAGGCCTTGTTTGCGGGCGTTCCGCCGCTCCTCGTTTATGTGAGCACCGCGTCGGGGTATGCTCACTGGCTCGACGGCGGTGAGTTTGTCGCTGCGGCTGCGGACTTTGGGATCTCCCACCCGCCCGGCCATCCGCTGGCTTCGATCGTCCTCGGCGCTGCGAATCTCGCGCCGATCGGGGCGCTTTCCTTCCGCGTAGCGTTGGTCTGCGCGCTGCTCGGCGCGGTGGCTGCCGTGGCTTTGTTCTTTGCCTTCGAAAGCACCTTGAAGGTGAGCGGTGTGATCCGCGACGCGTTGCGGTTCCCGCTCGCGTTGGCCGCGACCTGGTGGGTGGTCGGAACCCAGGCGTGGTGGTTTCAGGCCGTGCGGCCCGAAGTGTACGCGCTTCAAGCGGCCCTCTTGTGCATCGCCATGGAACGACTGCTTCGGGTTTCGCTTTCGGGGCCGGGGGGCGACGTTCGGCCGCTCTATCATGCCGCATTGGCATTGGGTCTGGCGCTTACCAACCATCACTACCTCGCAGTGCTTGCCGTCGTTCCGTCTCTATGGTTGCTCGTCGGTATCTGGCGCGCGTGGGGATGGCGGCCGTTTGCGTGGTCCGCAGGATTTCTGAGCGCGGGCCTGCTCACCTATCTGTATTTGCCGCTGCGTGCGCTTCGGGAACCGTTCTTGAATCTTGGGAACCCGTCGACCCCGGGACGTTTCCTTTGGGTCGTCACGGCAGAGGCCTTTCAGAAGAGCCTCTCGCCTGACGCGGTGGCGCCTTTTGGTGAGCGCTTCGCCGACGTCTTGCTGGCGACTGGCGAAGATCTTCATGTCGTGACCCTCGTCGTCGCGCTGCTGGGAGCGTATTTCATGCTCCGGGTCAAATCTTCGCGAAAATACGGTCTTTTCTGGCTCACGATATGGGTGGTTTACGCGCTTGGGCGCGCTGCCCTCGGTTTCATTCGCGGCAACCCCGACGCATTGGCGTACCTCATGCTGTCGTATGCGGCGCTTGGGGTCTTCTCGATCTTCGCGATTGGCGTCTTGCTCTCTGCGCTTGCCGAGGCCGTACCGAATAGGCCCCGCCTCGCACCCGCGCTCGGAACGATCCTCGCGCTCGCGGCTTCGTTTCAGTTCATCCGTTCGTCGGACGCATCGACGCTCGCCAACTTCGTGGACACTGACGTGTTCGATGATGGCCTGCGTCGCGCACTGCCCCCTCGTTCGGTTATCCTCGTTCACAATCCGCAGACGATCTTTCGCTATTGGGGTGGTGAAACCGAGGAGCTCAATCGACCCGACGTGACGATGATCCCGCTTCCGTTGCTGACCTATCCAAGCCTGGTGGATCGCTTCGTGAAGAACGAACCGGAGCTGACGCCGTTGTTGCGAAGCTATGTGCTCGACGGAACGCTGAGCGTTGCGGAGCTCCAAAGCCTGGCGGCCCTTCGACCGTTGTACGTCGAGATGGACGTGCGAGTGACACAGGACATGATGGGTCTCTTGGTCCCCGAACATCTGTATCACCGGGTGTTGACCGCGGAGACGACGGAGACCGACGAGGCCCGAGCCATGCACACGCACGCGACGCTTTGGGGTGACCTCTACCAACGCATCGGTCGGCCGATCGAGGAGCACACAAAAACACAGCTCCTTTGGCGGCATTATGCGGATTCCCTTTATTTTGCAGGGGTTGGCGACATCAACGCGGCGCTCCGGACCGTCGGCGCAGGCCTAGCTTTGAATCCCCACGCCCGAGAGCTTCTGATGATGCGGGACACTCTGAAGGCGGCCACGCCGGGCGAACCAGTCGACGTCACGCCCTTCACGATTCGTTGACTACGAATACTAGCGAGCTTGCCGCTCGGCTCTGCGGGCGCGCCGATACACCTCATAGAGGCTCTGCCGGATCTTGGGAGGCACGCTCTGTCGCAGGTCGATCTTCCATCCCCCGCGCTGCTTGACGAGAACCATTGCTTGGAGCTGCGGCGACGCGGATGCTGCGCGCACCTGGGCGGTATCGTCCTCCAACGTGATCTGGAGCTCCTCTTTGGCGGCCACGAGCTGTCCGAACACAAATCCACCGAGTGCGTGATCGTGTTCTCCCTGCCAATCCGAGAAGCAATTCTGAAAGAGTTGCTTGTCTAGGAGCTCGAAGCGCTCGCGGGCTTGGAGCCGCCGTCGCGCCTCCTCTTGGGAGATATCTTGGACGCCGTACGCGCGGAAGAGCGAGTCGATCGTGGCACTGGGCGACTCGAAACCCGTAGGTGCCGATTCGGTCTTGCAAGACATACAGAACGCAATGACCAGGAAGGCGGCAGCGGCAAGAATCATCGTACGCACCCGGCCGTTATTGCCCTGTTTTCGACCGCTGTCTAACTATTGACGCGCCCTTCGCCGTGCTTAACTTGAGTTGAAATGCGACTCGACAGACTCACGACGAAGACGCGCGAGGCCTTGGTTGCCGCCCAGCAAAATGCCGCGGATCGAGCCAATCCTGAAGTGTATCCGGAGCATTTGTTGCTCGACCTTCTCGCTCAGGCGGGGGGGCTCGCGCCGGCAATTCTCGAGAAAGCAGGCGCGGATCTGCAGGGTCTGATTCGTGCGCTCGGCGCGGTCCTCGATCGCATGCCGAAAGTTGCGGGCGGCGCAGAACCCGGGATCTCGTCGCGGCTTCGCGACGTGCTCAACAACGCCTGGAAAGAAACAGAGGCGCTCAAGGACGAGTACACGTCCGCCGAGCACGTCCTCCTCGCGGCGTACAACGACAGCCAGTTGAAGAAGGCGCTCGAAGCACAAGGCGTCAATCGCGCGAAGCTGCTGCAAGCCGTGCAAGAGGTTCGTGGTAGCCAACGCGTGACCGACCCGGACCCGGAGGGGAAGTTCCAGGCGCTCGAGAAGTACACGAACGACCTCACCGAAGCGGCGCGGCAAGGTAAGACCGACCCGGTGATCGGGCGTGACGAAGAGATTCGCCGTGTGATGCAGGTTCTTTCGCGCCGCACCAAGAACAACCCGGTGCTGATCGGCGAGCCGGGCGTTGGCAAGACCGCGATCGCCGAAGGGATCGCACACCGTATCGTTCAAGGAGACGTGCCGGAAGGCCTTCAAAACAAGAAGTTTCTGGCACTGGACCTCGGCGCGATGATCGCGGGGTCGAAGTACCGCGGCGAGTTCGAGGAGCGCCTCAAAGCGGTGCTTCAAGAAATCGAGTCGGCGAAGGGCGAGATCATTCTCTTCATCGACGAGCTCCACACACTGGTCGGAGCGGGTGCGGCAGAAGGATCGATGGACGCGAGCAACATGCTCAAGCCGGCGTTGGCGCGCGGTGAGCTGCGATGCATTGGCGCGACCACGCTCGACGAGTACCGCAAGCGCATTGAAAAGGATGCTGCGCTCGCGCGACGGTTCCAGCCGGTCTTCGCTGGCGAGCCCTCGGTGCCCGACACGATCGGCATTCTCCGCGGGCTCAAAGAGCGCTACGAGATTCACCACGGCATCCGCATTCAAGATTCTGCGATCGTCGCGGCCGCGACGCTGAGCCACCGGTACATTACCGACCGCTTCTTGCCGGACAAAGCGATCGACCTCGTGGACGAAGCGGCGTCACGCTTGAAGATGGAGATCGACTCACTTCCCGCGCCGATCGACACCGTCGAGCGAAAGCTCACGCAGCTCGAGATCGAGCGGCAGGCGCTCAAGAAAGAGAAGGACGACGCGAGCAAGAAGCGCCTCGAAGATCTGGAGAAGGAGCTCTCCGAGCTTCAGGAGCACCGCGACACGATGCGCGCACAGTGGCTCCGCGAAAAGGAGCTCATCACCCAGATCCGCAAGCAAAAGGAGCTCGTCGAAAGCCTCCGACTCGACCTCGAGCGCGCGGAACGAACGACCGAGTACGAGGAGGCCGCCCGACTGCAGTACGGCGAGATCCCGGCCGCCGAGGCCGCGGTGACCCAGGCGCAGGAGAAGCTGGCGGAGGCGCAGACGAGCGCGTCCTTCCTCAAGGAAGAGGTCACGGACGAAGACATCGCCGAGGTCGTCTCCAAGTGGACGGGCATTCCGGTGAGCAAGATGCTCGAAGGCGAAAAGGACAAGCTCCTCCACATGGAGGACCGGCTGCGCGAACGCGTGATCGGTCAGGACGAGGCGGTCGTCGCGGTGTCCAACGCTGTGCGGCGTTCCCGGGCTGGGCTGAGCGAGCCCAATCGTCCGATCGGCTCATTCCTGTTCCTCGGGCCAACGGGTGTCGGTAAGACCGAGCTTGCCCGCGCGCTTGCGGAGTTCTTGTTCGACGACGACAAGGCGATGATCCGGCTCGACATGAGCGAGTACATGGAGAAGCACGCGGTGGCCCGTCTCATTGGCGCGCCTCCCGGATACGTCGGCTACGAAGAGGGCGGCCAGCTGACGGAGCCGGTGCGCCGTCGCCCATATGCCGTCCTTCTCTTTGACGAGGTCGAAAAGGCACACCCCGACGTGTGGAACGTGCTGTTGCAAGTGCTTGACGACGGTCGATTGACCGACGGCCAAGGCCGTACTGTCGACTTCAAGAACGTCGTCATCATCCTGACGTCCAACGTCGGGTCACATCACATCATGGGCCTCGATGATGAGGCGTCGATGCGTAAAGCCGTCATGGAAGACCTGCGCGACGCCTTTCGGCCCGAGTTCCTCAATCGGCTCGATGAAACGATCATCTTTCACCGGCTCGACCGCGCGCAGCTGCGGAGCATCGTCGACGTGCAGCTCAACAACTTCGAAAAGCGGCTCGCCGATCGTGACCTGCGGCTCGAGATCACCGACGCGGCCAAAGACTTCCTCGCGAACGTCGGCTACGATCCGACGTACGGGGCCCGGCCGCTCAAGCGCGCGATCCAGCGCTATCTCGAGAATGGTTTGGCGGAGGACATCCTCGCGGGCCGGTTCACGGCGGGCGACTCGATCCGGGTCGAGGCGGGCGATGGAAAGCTCGTCTTTGAACGCGCGGTCCCTGCTATCGGGGACGAAAGCGCCATCAACGCCTAATAAGGCAAGCATTGCGGGTTGTTAGGTCGGCTACCCCCGGGAAATCCGGGCCTCCTTGCGCGGCTGTGTACACTGTGTAAGCCTCCGGCGCTCGTAAGAGGAGCAGAAGCGTTCATGGTTGAGACCGTACAATGTAAGCCTATCGAAGTTCACGTCGGTGAACGTGGACTCGAGCGTGCGGTCAAGCACCTCAAGCGCAAGATGGCGACCGAAGGCATCCTCCGCGAGCTCAAGCGCCGCCGTCACTACATGAAGCCGTCGATCAAGAAGCGGAAGAAGTCCGCCGAGGCTGCGCGCCGGCGCCGCAAGCGCGTTCGCCAGATCACCGAGCGCCCTTTCTGAGACGAAGCCTTCGGAGTTACTCCGGAGGCTTTTCGGTTTCTGGCTCCAGACGCAGACCCGGGCTCCACCCAGACCGCCGGTCGGTGCGTGTCTCCAAGAAGCGCGCGAGCCGGTGGAAGTCGCTTCCGGCTTCGATGAACCGCACCTCGGTGTGCAGCGTCTGGGGATTGATCAGCTTCGAGAACTCGACGTACTGCAGGTCGAGCTGACCGCTGACGCTCACCATGTAGCCATCGAGCTCCTCCTCGACTAGCGCGCGAAACGCACCAATGCCGAGCTGGCTTGCGAGCATGACGTCGAAGGCATGTGGCGGAGCACAACGTGACTCGTAGCCAAGCTGGATGTGCCGGACCTTCTTGCGGCGGCTGGTGCGCTCTTCGTATCGCGTTTGCACCCGATCGGACACCATCTTGGCGAGGTCGAACGCGCTCAGACGAATGTGCCCATGCTCATCCCGAGGCATCCCAAGCAGCGCATTTTCTGGGAGCAACTCCGAAAGGCCTTCGGCGAGGACGACCGTGCCGTAGTACTGCTCCCTCTCTTCACGCTCGAGCATGAGATCGACGATGCGATCGACGAGCGCCGTGACCGAGAGTCGCCGCTCGAGGGTTTCCTGGCCGGTGATCGGGTCGACGCATCGCTCTTCGATCGCAAGGCCGCCATACACGTCCTCGGGCGAGAACACCATGTTGGCTTCGCCGGCAATCGCAACTCCATAGGACAGCCAACCCGCTTTGCGGCCCATGGTCTCCACGATGAAATAGCCGCTGGTTGCGATGCAATCGGCGCGTAGATTCAACAGTTCCTTCGCCATCACGTCGACCGCGGTGAAGAAACCAAACGTGAAGTCGATACCGCGATAATCGTTGTCGATCGTCTTGGGCAAATGCACGACGCGAACGTGGTTTTCCTCCGACACGTGGTGCCGCTGGAACTCGTACAGGAAGTTTGCTGTTTTGAGGGTGTCGTCCCCGCCGATCGAGATGAGCGCGTCGACCCCGAGGTCGACCAGGGCATGGTGGATCCTGCAGAGACGCTCCGTCTTCTCGGGGTCGAGCAGGTCCGAAGGGGCTTCGATGGTGGCGCCGGGATTGACGCGGGCCGTTCCGATGATGACGCCCCGACTGTTGCGCAGGCCGCGAATGTCGGCGGGCATGAGCAACCGATAGTGCTCTGATTCCAGCATCGGATGGGCGACCGGATCGTACTCCTGGAGGTTCGTGTACCCGTGGAAGATGCCGAGCACTTCTGTGCCGGCCTCCAAGAACGACGTCGCCGCCGCCGCAATCACCGCGTTGGCGGCCGGCGCAGGACCGCCCGAGAAAACGATCGCAACTCGCTTCACCCCATTCACCACGCCGGACTGTAAGCCCCAGAGCGCCGGATTGCCATACCTCGCGGCAAGCGCTCTACTCGGGACCATCGACATGGCGATCGACGCACGGAGCTTGGGATACGAGACGCCTCCCATCGAGTTCAACTACACTTGGCGTGACACGGTGGTGTACGCGCTCGGGGTAGGGGCATCAGCGGATGCGGAGCTCGACTACCTCTACGAGGGTCGCGGGCCGAGGGTGCTCCCCACGTTTTGCACTATTCCAACGTTCGCGGCGTTCGACGCGCTCGTCGACCGGATCGGGTGTGACCGGCGCGGCATGGTTCACCACGGCCAGCAGATGGACTTCTTCAAGCCACTTCGCCCGAACGGTCGGTTACGGGTGACGGGCAAAGTGGCGGCTTTGTACGATTTGAAACGAGTCGCGACTTCGATGTTCCTGATCGAGGCTTATGACGAGGACGACGATCTGATCAGCCGGGGCGAGGTGAGCTTGCTGCTGAGGAACGACGGAGGCTTCGGCGGCGAGCGCCCGCCAAAAACCGAGCGCGTGCCGGTGCCCGAGCGAGACCCCGACTTCGAGACGCACGACCAGGTCGGGCCAACGCAGGCGCTGCTCTACCGGCTGAGCGGCGACTACAACCCACTCCACGCCGATCCGGACTTCGCGCTCCAGGCAGGTTTCGACACTCCGATTTTGCATGGGTTGTGCACCTTTGGGTACGCTGGTCGGGCGGTCTTAAACCGCGCATGCGGTGGCGATCCCGCCGCGTTGCGAAAGCTTCGAGGGCAGTTCAGCAACCCGGTTTTTCCCGGGGACACGCTGATCATCCGTGGTTGGGACGAGGGCGAGCGCGTGATTCTGGACGTCACCACGAGGGAGAGACCCGGCAAGCCGTGCTTGAGCAACGCCTACGCTGTGCTGCGCTGATGAAGCGCGGGGCGTTTTTCTTCTTGCCCAAGCAATGATCCACACACAGGGTTCTTTGGTGACATTGGCCTCGTTCCCATCGCGCTTCCGAATGCTCTTCATGCTCTTTTGGTGTTTGGCGGCCGCAGCAATCGGCTGCACGGGAACCGCGCCGGCGGCGACCGAGGCTCCTCCGCCGCCGGTGTACGCCGCGACGATTGAGCCTGAGTCCGTGACGCCAGTCTCGACGTCCACCGCCGAGATCCTCGCGAACCGACAGTCGAACATGCGGTCCGAGACGGCGGGACGGGTGGTCGACGTGTCGGTCGAGGCAGGCGACCGCGTCAAAGAAGGGCAAATTCTTCTGCGCCTCGACGTCGGACGCCCAGCCTCCGCGGCGCAGGCCGCCAACGCGGCGGTTGCCCAAAGTGAGGCGCGACTGAATCAGGCCCAGCGCGAGCAAGCGCGAACCGAGAAGCTCGTGCAAACCGGAGGCCTTCCCGAGCAGCGTCTGGACGATGCGGAGGATGCCGTGCGCTTAGCCTCGGCAGCTCGCGACGCCGCGCGCGCCGAGGCTCGGCTTGCTCGACGCGGTCTGACCGAAGCGGTCGTCCGTGCCCCGTTTGGCGGAACGATCGTCGAGCGAACGGTGGAGCTTGGCGAGTACCTCGCTCCTGGAAGCCCGTTGCTCACGCTGGCGGACACGAGCCTGCTCAAAGCCCGCGTCCTGCTCGACCCGCGCGAGGCAATCGACATCACGGTGGGCTCTAAGGCGCTGATCTCGGTCTATGCGCGACCGGGTGAGGTATTTCGCGGCAAGGTCGTTCGCGTGGGCGAGGTCATCGACCCACGTACGCGGCGCCTTCCGGTCGAGGTCGAGCTCGACGACCACGGCGGTCGGTTGCGTCCGGGCTTGGTCGCCAGATTCTCGGTTGAAACCGGTGAGCCGAAGGCGGTGATGCGCGTGCCTCTCGAAGGGGTGTTCGAGCGCTTTGGCAGCCAACACGTGTACGTCATCGTCGACGGGATCGCGCAGCGGCGCTCGATTGTGCTCGGCACCGTCGGCGCGGGCTTTGCTGAGGTCGCAGAAGGCATTGAGCCCGGGGAGACCGTCGTGACCAAAGGCGTGACCCGAGTGGTGGATGGCTCGAAAGTTCAAGTCGTGCCGGTAGAACCGGCCGCCGCGCCGCCGACGGAGCCAGCCAGCAGGCCATGAGCATTCCAGCCTTCGCAGTCCGCCAACCCGTGCTCGTCAATCTCGTGGCGATTTCGACGGTGGTGGTCGGGGCATTGGCCATGAGCGTCATGCACCGCGAGTCGTTGCCGACACTGCCGACCGGCTGGGGAAACATCACGACGGCGTATGTCGGCGCGTCGCCCGAGGAAATCGAACAGCTCATCACGATCCCGATCGAGAATGCCGTCGGCGATGTCGACAAGGTCGAAGAGATTTGGGGCGTGTCGAAGGAAGGCGTCTCGTACATAAGCTTCCATTTCGACGATGACGTCGAAGACATCACGAGCGCGATCATGGAGGTCTCCAACGAGATCAATCGCATTGACGACTTGCCGATCGACGCGGAGCGGCCGGTCGTGCGTGAAGTGAAGGTCGATTTCCCGACGATCGCCGTTGCAATCCGCGGCGAGGCCCCCGAGGTCGTGTTGCGCCAGGTCGGCAAAGACATGGCGGACCGAATCGAGCGCCTGCCGGGTGTCTCGGGGACGTGGCGCAACGGCATTCGAGACCGGGAATTCCGGGTTGATGTCGATCCGGACCGACTGGCGGCGTATCGACTTTCCCTCACGACCGTCACCGAATCGCTTCGATTTCGCGCGGCCAACGTCCCGGCGGGGACGACCAAGGGCGATGGCGATGCGCGGCTCGTCCGCGGGATGACACGGGTCAACGACGTCGAGGAGCTGGCCAATGTCGTAATCCGGCCCGACTCCCAAGGTGGATCGGTACGCGTTGGTGATATCGCCGAGGTGAAGGATACGTTCGCGGCGGGGAAGTTCAGTGGTCGCGTGAACGGTCAGCCCGCGATTGTCCTCACTGTTCGGAAAGAAGAGCAAGCCGACAGTGTGCAGATTAGCGAAGACGTGCACGCACTGGTCGATCGCTTGAGCCCAACACTTCCGCCCGGAGTGACGATCGACCTGTTTGGCGATGCCGCTGCTGAGGTCGAGCACTCGCTCGGCACGCTCTACACGAATGCCGCCGTTGGGCTCTTGATGGTGTTACTTCTTCTTTGGGTCGCAATCGGCGCGCGCAACGCCACGATGGCGGCGATTGGGCTTCCGGTCGCGTTGGCCGGCGCGATCATCGCAATGCATATGATGGGCATCACGATCAACATGATGTCGCTCATGGCGTTGATCTTGTGCCTGGGTGTCGTGGTCGACGACGCGATCATCATCATCGAGAACATCTACCGGCACATGGAAGAAGGGATGCCGCGGCGAAAGGCTGCTGTGATCGGCACACAAGAGGTCTTCTGGCCGGTCGTAGCGTCGACGCTGACCAGCTGGGCAGCGTTCTTGCCGCTGCTCATGATGGAAGGCGTTCTCGGGAGTGCCTTTGAGATCATTCCCAAGGTCGTCGTCGCCTCGCTTGCCGCGTCGTTGATCGAGGCGATGTTCATCTTGCCGAGCCACATGGCGGATTTCGGGAAGCTTTCAGCTTTGAAAAGCAGAGAGTCGGGGCCCCCGAAAACACGGCTGCAGCGGGCGAGTGCGCGCGTCCTAGACGCGTACGAACGCATTCTGCGCTGGTCGCTTCGGCACCGGGCCACCGTCGTTTTCGGCGCCTACGCGTTATGTGGGGTGATGATTGGCTTCGCGCTCACCGTCAAAGACGTCATTCTCCTCACGGAAGGCGACCCGGACATGTTTGACGTCCGCGTCCATATGCCGACCGACTCATCTAAAGAGGAAACCGAAGCGCTCCTCGCCAAGCTCGATGAGCGGATCATGGCGCTCGACAATCCCGACGTGGAGGCAACCGTGACGGTCCGCGGGATGACCCGTACCGACATGGGGTTCAGCTCGGGCGATCACCTCGGGATGGTCAGCGTGTTCGTCGTTCCGGCCACCGAGCGCAGCAGCATGCACGCCGGGCGCGATCTAGTAACCCAAGTGAGCGGGCTTTATGACGACGTCGTAGGGCCGACTCGACTAGAGGTCGTCGAGGTCCGGCCCGGGCCCCCGCGAGGCGCACCCGTCGCAGTTCGGATCCGCGGCGAGGACTACGAGCGCCTGGTCGATCTCGCTGAGCAAGTCTTGGCGGAAGTTCGCGTCACTCCGGGGACCCGCAACTCAAACCACGACTACGAGCTCGGCAAACAAGAGCTCCAGATCAAAGTCGACGAGGAGCGTGCAGCTCTCCACGGCCTCACGCCGGAGATGGTTAGCGGATGGCTGCGGAGTGCGTTCGGAGCCACCCCTGCGTCGACGCTGCGTGAAGGCGATGACGAGATCGACATCGTTGTGCAACTGCGAGAAGACGTGCAGCAGGATCCAGCCCGCATCGCTTCATTGCAACTGATCGCGCCCAATGGCGACGAGGTGGCGATTCGCGAAATCGCGGACGTTTCACACGGACGAGGTCCCGGCGCGATCCGCCGCTACCAACAAAAGCGGGTCGTCAGCGTGCTGTCAGGCATCGACGAGAAGGTCACCAACAGCGGAGAGGTGAACTCGACGCTCCAGAAGAAGCTCTCGGCGCTAGAGGCCGCGAACTCGGATGTCCGGTTCGAGTACGGAGGGCAGTTCGAGGAGACACAGGAATCAGTCGACTCGCTATTCCGAGCGTTCATCGTCGCGATGCTGCTGATTTACACGATCCTGGCCACGCAGTTTCAGAGCTTCTCGCAACCCTTGGTCGTGATGGCAGCGATTCCACTGTCCTTCATTGGCGTGACGGGCGGCTTCCTGCTGAGCTCCAAAGCGATTGGGTTGATCGCCCTCGTCGGCGTCGTCGGGCTAACGGGAATCGTGGTCAACGACTCGCTGGTGCTGGTCGACTTCATAAACAAGCGGCGAAATCGCGGGATGGCGCTCGACGAGGCGATCATCGAGTCCGGAAAGCTGCGTCTCAGGCCGATCTTTCTGACCAGCGTCACCACGATCGCCGGACTCTTCCCCTTGTCGCTTGCGACCGAAAGCCTGCCACACCTCGCGCCGATGGCGCAGGTGATCGTGTACGGCCTCACGTTCTCGACACTGCTTACCCTATTGGTGGTGCCTTGCCTCTATCGGCTCGACGTGGACCTGGCCGCGCGCGTGTCGGGTTGGTTTGCGCCGGTGACCCGTTGGGTGACCGACCCAGGTGCGGCGGCGCCCGACGAGACAGCAGATACGACCGCCGAGTAGCCACCCGCTCGCTCGTGGCAACCCCCTCGAGGAGCTGCTACGCGCAGACAATGGCCAAGCGTTTCGACAACCAAGTCGTCTGGATCACGGGCGGAGGCAGTGGGATCGGCCGCGCGCTGGCGCTTGCCTTTGCTGGCGAAGGCGCAACGGTAGCGGTGTCAGGGCGGCGCGATGACCGGCTTCAAGAAGTGGTGCGGGAGCTCGAGGCGCGTGGAGCCAAAGGCTTGGCCGTTCGATGCGACGTCACCGACGAGGCATCGGTCGCGGAGGCCGTTCAGAAAGTCGTTCGGACTCTGGGTGGTCTCGATGTCGCCGTCGCCAATGCGGGGTTTGCGGTTGCGGGGCGAATCGAAAAGCTCTCAGCGGCCGACTGGCGGCGCCAGCTCGACGTCAACGTGATCGGCGTCGCGATGACAGCGCGGTATGCCATTCCACACCTGCGAGAACGCAAGGGGCGTCTGGTGCTGGTCGGTAGCATCTCGTCGATGATGTCGACGCCGGGCGTTGGGGCATACTCTGCATCCAAGTACGCCGTTCGTGCGATCGGGCAAGCACTTGCGGTCGAGCTCCACGGAAGCGGCGTGACCTGCACTACGATTCACCCAGGCTACATCGAGAGCGAGATCGCCCAAGTCGACAACCAGGGTCGCTTCGATGCATCCCGGGAAGATCGACGCCCCAAGAACTTGATGTGGTCCGCCGATCGGGCGGCGCGCACGATGGTCGACGCGGTCGCAGCGCGGAAGCGTGAGCATACGTTCACGGGGCACGGCAAGGTCGGTGCGTTTGCCGGTCGCCACATGCCGAGCCTCATCCACTTCGGCCTCACCCGCGGCAAGAAGCAGAACAAGTAGTTCCTACTGCACCACGAACCGGAACATGATGATCAGGTAGGTCTCCTTGCGGCCACCGATATCCTGCCGCAGTGCCACTTCGGCGCCAACCTTCCCCTTGCTGAAGCCCGCACCGGCCGTGATTTGGTTGAGATTGCGGCCCTGGTCGCGACGGTACCCGAAGCGGAGTGGGACCATCTCGCCGGCGATGTAACTCAAGCCTCCACCGGCGATCAGCTTTGTCTTCTGGAAGGTGGTGAAATCGAAGAGCATGTCGCCACCAATGCTGAAGCTCGGGACGGGTGCAAGGCTCACGCTACCCCCGGCCATCTGCGGAGCGAGTACCGAGTGGGTCTTGATGAGATTGTAGCCGAGGCCCGAAAGTCGGAGCCATGGAATCGGCGTGATCGTGAGTGACGCGTCCATGGTGACGCGTTCCAATGACGGGCCGAGCCTCTGACCTTCGTGGCGGTCGGCTTTGAGTTTCGCCCAGCGGAAGCCGACGCCGAGGCCGAGCTGTGGAATGGCTTGAATCCCAATCCCGGACCGCCAGTCCCAGCCGCTGTACCGCCTATTTTCCCCACTGAACACACCGCGGAAGCTGGTGCCCATCGCGATCTTCTTACTGGTGGTCGAGTCGCTGATCGAGCTGCCGATGGTCCAGTACGTCCCTCCGTTGCTCTTGCTGCCTGGGATGATCTGAGAGAAGGCCTCGACGTCGTAGGCTGATACCGCCGCCATGTTGGAGGTGTTGTACGCGAGTGCGGAGACCCCTACTGCGCCTGCTCGCGCGCCCGATCCCATCGCCAGCCCGTAGGTTGTGTCGAGCGTGTCCTCGGTGGGCACGACCTCGGGGTCACCGATGCCACCCACACCCGATGGCGCCTGCTGCCCCAAAGCGACTCGTGTTGGGCACAACGCCGTCAAGAGACCGACGAACATCGTCGCCCATAAAGCTCGTTTTCCCCCCATGGGTAATACTCTCGGGGAAGCTAACAGCGATGGATCACCCTTCCAAATTGTCGACCCCAAGGTGATCAGAGCATCCATGCGTTCGTGCGAAACGAAACGGAAACATCGTGAGTTGTCGGTGGATAAGTTGTGGATCCAACGCGCGACTCCTACGGTTCGCGCACGATCGCACCGATGAAAAATCACCAACACCTGTGGACGAAATGGGAGCGGGTACGCGCTTGATGTTGCGCAAACGATAACTCGACAGAATTCAGAATGATCACAACAGCTTGTCAACAGGGAAGAAACAACACGTAAAGCAGTGCAGGTGTCTGTCAAAAAAACTGCATGTGAATCTTTCGCGATCACAAGTGGTTAGGAATTTGTTTGTCGATCTCCGTAGACGCGTTTGAAACTCGCTGCTAGTTTCGGCGCCCTTCACTCGAAGGACACCGGTCGGCGGTCGCCAGAGTCGACGGATGTTGGTGGATGGCATACCGATCACTCGTTCCAGGCCAGATGTGGATAGGTTGGGGACGTGTACGCTGAACTGCGCGTTTTTCGGGGGTAAGGAGACGATGGAACAAGTGTGGGAACAAACGTTGGGGGGCCTAAAGGGACACCTCTCGAACGAGAACTTCGAAACGTGGCTGCGGCCCGTTCAGTTCGGGGGTATCGAGGGCGATTCAATCGTTCTACGGATCCCGAATCAGTTCTTCGCCGAGTGGATCACAGCGCACTACCTCGACATGATCCTCGCCACCCTGCAGACCACAGCCGGCGACACGCCCGCGCCGAAGAAGGTTCGCTGGGAGCTCGATGAGACCCTGCGAGAGAAGGCACAAGCCGCACGCGAATCGACCCCGCCACCCGCACCCCGTGCGCCACGCGCGACGCCCCGGGCTCCTGAGAACGCCGATCTCAATCCAAAGTACCGATTCAAGAACTTCGTTGTCGGCCCCGCCAATCAGCTCGCGCACGCGGCCAGCGTAGCTTGCGGCTCCGATCCGGGGCGTCGATACAACCCGCTCTTTATTTATGGCGGCGTGGGTCTTGGCAAGACGCACCTGGTCAATGCAATCGGCCACGCGATCATGCAGCGAAACCCTCGGTCGCGGATTCTCTACGTGTCGGCGGAGCAATTTACCAATGAGTTCATCTGGTCGTTGCAGAACCACCAGATCAATACATTCCGGGAGCGGTATCGGAGACAGTGTGACGTCCTGCTCATGGACGACATCCAATTCCTTGCCGGTCGGGAGCAGACGCAGGAAGAGTTCTTCCACACGTTCAACGCCCTGTATCACTCGGATAAGCAGATCGTCGTCACGTCCGACGTGTACCCACATCAGATTTCCGAGATGCAGGAACGTCTGGTCAGCCGCTTCCAGTCCGGCATGGTCGCCGACGTCCAGGCGCCAGAGCTCGATACCCGTATCGCCATCTTGCGGCAAAAGGCCGAGAGCGAAGGCATCGAGCTCCAGAGCGAGGTTGCGCTCTACTTGGCACAAACGGTGCGCAGCAATGTCCGGGAGCTCGAGGGCACGCTGCTACGAATCGCTGTAAAGGCCGAGCTGCTGGGGCTCCCGATGAACCTCGAGCTGGCCAAGGACACCATGCGTGCGGTCAGCCCGAACCAGGACACCGAGACGAGCGTCGAAGACATTCAGCGTATCGCCTGCGGCTATTTCGGGATTCGCCTGGCGGACCTCAAGTCCCGGCGGCGCCATCGTGCAGTGAGCTTTCCCAGGATGATCGCGATGTACATTTGCCGGCAGCGCCTCGGAACCAGCTATCCGGAGCTCGGCGAGCGGTTTGGCGGCAAAGACCACACAACGGTCATCAGCGCCGTCCGTAAGATCAGCGGGCTCATCGAGGACCAAGACGAACGGGTTCTTGGTGCCGTCGGTGCGATCGAGCGGAAGCTCGGTATCTAGTGCTGCCGCAATTGTTCGCCTCGACGGCGCTGTGTGGGAGGTCTCGGCTAGCCGGGCTTTCCACGTGCTTTTGGTGTATACCAGCGCCTGTGCTCAGGCTGAGATCTACCTGGGGAATCGACCTGGGGATCACTTGCTGACTGGGCTATCCCCATTCGACCCACGATCCCTCAACCCCTCGCAAATAGCACAAAGCTTAGTTCTTCCGAATGGTTACCTTGATTCTTTCACAATTCACAGCTGTTAAGACGACGACTAATTTTTAAAATTGAAGATCTAACGCGGTGAATAAACAGACACAGTCCTCTAGGGAGTGAACCGAAACATGGAGCTCACGATCGACAAGCAGCAGTTCCTCCGTGGTCTCGCTCGGACCCACGGCGTCGCTGATCGCAAAAGCTCGATGCACATCTTGTCCAATGTGTTGCTTACGGCTGAAGGACCCGACCGTCTTCGTTTATCTGCCACCGATCTCTATCTCGGTGTGACGGCAGTCGTTCCAGCGAACATCAAGAAGGGCGGTACGATTGCCGTTGCCGCGAGAACGCTTTTCGACATCGTGAAGAATCTTCCCGATGGAGAGGTCAGCTGGAAACTCAGTGACACTCACGCGGTCGAGCTCAAATGTGGCAAGGTCCGCTACCGCATTCCTGCCATGCCGGGCGAAGATTTCCCGCCGCTGCCAAATCCTGGCGATGCCGATTTCGCGCATCTCGATGCAGGGCGTCTCGCGGAGCTGATCTCGCTGACGCAGTACTCGATGTCTCACGATGATACCCGACCGCATCTCGCCGGCACGCTCTTCGAAGGCGATGGAAAGGTGGTGCGGATGGTGACCACCGACGGCCATCGCCTGTCGAAAGCAGAGCACAAGGCCAGCGGCAAGGGCTCGATGATGAACTTCAGCATGTTGGTCCCGCACAAGGGTATTAGCGAGCTGAAGCGGCTCCTGGACGACGTCAAAGCTGGGAAAGGGAAAGGCGATGACGCGTCGACGATCGGTATTGCCACCGCCGGCGGAAACGCGTTCTTTCAGCGTGAGGACCTCTGCTTGAGCGTGAAGCTCGCTGACGAGAACTTCCCACCATACAACAAGGTCATCCCGAGCAAGCAAAGCCGAACGGTCATTGCCGCACGGGGACCGCTGGTCGAGGCCTTGAGGCGCATCAGCTTGGTCGCCAACGACAAGAGCGGCGGCGTGCAGTTGACGATCGAGCCCGGTGTGCTGCGGCTGCAGAGCCAGAACCCTGAGGTGGGCGAAGGCAGCGAAGAGGTCGACGTCGACTACGCGGGTGATGAGCTGAAGATTGGCTTCAACGCACGGTATCTGCTCGACGCGCTGAGTGCGTTGACGCACGACGAGATCGCGATCGAGCTTAGCGGCGAACGTGACCCCGGGGTGCTGAAGCCCGTCGGCGACAATTCCGATTTCATCGGCGTCATCATGCCCATGCGCATCTAGTCGAGCGGGGCAGGGCGTTGCGTTGACCTCGGACTCGCGAAGCGCGGAGACCCCAAGCCGGGTGACGGTCCTGCGTGCCCATGGCTTTCGAAACCTCCAATCGCTTGGGTTCGAGCCTGGGTCGCACTTCAATGTCATTCATGGCGACAACGGAGCCGGGAAATCGAATCTCCTGGAGGCGATCTACTACCTCGGCGCCCTGAAAAGCTTCCGCGGGGCAAAGACGGACGACCTGATCGCGCTCGACTCGGACAGCGCTTTGCTCGAGGCGACATTGGACGGAGGACCAGCACCTCACAAGCTTCGAATCGACATCGGGCGCTCGCAACGCCGTCGTTTGCAGCTCGATGGCAAGCGTCCGCGCTCGACGAGCTTGTGGCATCACACCGTCCGGATGGTGTTGTTTCATCCGGGAGACCTGATCCTTGCTTCAGGTGCGGCGGACAAGCGCCGTGCGTTCCTGGATCGAATGCTCGAGCAAATGGATCCCATCTACGGTTCGACGCTGGCGAGCTACGAGAAGGCCCTTCGCAGCCGCAACCGGCTGCTGAAGGAAGAACGCACCGACAGACGGTCAGTTCGGGCGTATGACGCCATCCTCAGCAAGGCAGGGGCGGTTGTCGGACAAGCCCGGCGGCGGCTGATTGACGACCTTGCGCCAAGGGTCGTGCGCGCGTTTTCCGATGTGTTCGCTGGTGATACCCCGCTTGGTGTTAGTTACTTGCCGCGCGTCGAGCCAACGGAGGAAGCGATGGCGGAGGCGCTCGAGCGCGCGTTCGACAAAGATCGAGCGCGGGGTTTCACGGCGGATGGCCCCCACGGGGACGACCTCGAGTTGCGGCTACATCAGGTTGGTGCGCGTCATCATGGCTCGCAAGGACAGCACCGGACCATCGTCTTGGCGCTCAAGACCGCGGAGCTCGAACTGCTGAGCGAGCGCACGGGCCGGGTGCCGATCCTCTTGCTGGACGACGTCTCGAGTGAGCTCGACCGAAGCCGAAACCGTAGATTTTTCGAGGTATTGAGCCATGCGGGCGGCCAGGTCTTCCTGACCACCACGCATCCAGAATTCATCTTGCTCGAGAAGGACCGGGTCGACTTTCACGTCGAGGAGGGGCGCGTCACTCGATGATCTTGGCACTCTTGATGTAGTCGAGCTTCGGGAAGCTCTCTCGCAGGTACGCGTTGCCCTGGGATTGCATCTGCCCTTGGGACGGACCGCGGCCACGCGGGGCTCCTTCGCCGTAGCCATCGTAGAGCGCTTCAACCGGCGCCATGTCTTTGACCTTGCCGAACGGCGCAAAGCCCATCCCGTCAAGGCGGGAGTTGTCGGTGAAGTTGAGAAAGAACTGCGTGGTGCGCGAGTTGGGACCTGAAGTCGCGAACGTCGCGGTGCCGCGCGTGTTGCTGGCCTTGACGGGGTCGTCGGGGATGCGCTTCTCACGCCACTGCGCGTTGAGCGCTGGATCTCCGCTGATGCCCACCTGCGCCATGAAACCGCTGATGACACGGAAGAACGCAACGTCAGTGAAATAGCCGTTTTGCACCAGCTCGTAGAAGCGGTCGGCCCCGTGCGGAGCCCACTCGCGGCGAACGTCGATCACGATCGCGCCTTTGGTGGTGTCGAGCTCGACGGTATATTGGGCGGGGGCTTGTCCCGTTTCTTGGGTCACCTCGGCGGCCTCCTTTTGAGCCGGCGCAGGGCTTTCCTCGCCTTGGCTCTTGGTCTGTGCTTCTTCTTCTTTGGGGCACCCGACGAGGAGTGCTCCAGCCAACATGAAAAGGGCTGCAGTTCGCATGGGCGTACCTTGGCAAGCTCGGGCCCGAGCGCAAGCGATCAGACCACTCGGAGTTAAGAGTCGAACAGGCCGCGAAGCTTCCTGAGGAAGCTTGCTTGTTGTGGGTGAGTGAGGTCGCCTATCTCTTGGGCGAGCTCGGTGATCAGCTTGCGCTGACGCCGGCTTATTTCCTGCGGCACTTCGACGACGACCGTCACGAGCTGGTCGCCTTTGCCATAGCCGCCGTAGACGGGGATTCCTTTGCCCCGCAGCCGGAATACCTTGCCAGACTGGGTCCCTGGAGGGACCTTCATGACTACTCTGCCGTCGAGCGTCGGGATATCGATGCTTGCGCCGAGCACCGCCTGAGGGAACGAAACCGGAATCGACACCAAGATGTCGGCGCCTTCACGTTGGAACAACGCGTGATCGGTGACCTTGACGTTGATGTGAAGGTCACCGTTGCCGCCGGGGTTGGCCTCACCCGCGCCTCGGACGGTGCGGACCGCGCCGTCTTGAACGCCCGCGGGGATCTTCACGTTCATCGCTTCGGAGCGCATCTTGCTTCCGGTCCCTTTGCAGGCGTCACATGGCGTCGGGATCTTCTTGCCCGTGCCGCCGCATGCGTGACAGGGCCGCGTCGCCGCGAAGAGGCCACGCTGATACTTCACCTGCGCTCGACCCTGGCAGACATTGCACTTGTGAACGGGTGTGCCGGGCTGCGCGCCTGTGCCGCTGCACGTTGCGCAAGGCGCTGGCCGGCTGACATCGATTGTCTTGTCGACACCCAGCGCCGCTTCGACGAACGTAACCTCCAAGTCGTAGGTGAGGTCGCGACCCCCGCGGCGTTTGCGGCGCCCGCCACTGAACACCTCGCCAAACAGACCTTCGAGGATGTCGCTGACCGCGCCGAAGTCGCCGGCTTCGAAGCCAGGGCCACCGCTCTCGAACGCGGCGTGACCGAAACGGTCGTACTGCTTGCGTCGGTCGGGGTCGCTCAGGACGGCGTACGCCTCGGTTGCCTCTTTGAAGGAATCCTCGGCCGCGGGGTCATCCGGGTTGCGGTCTGGGTGGTACTTCATCGCAAGGGCACGATAAGCTTGCTTGATCTCGTCGCCCGCTGCAGTGCGGCTGACTTCGAGAATCACGTAGTAATCACGCTTGGACACTGGTTTTTGGAGTGTAGACGCGCGGCCTGATCACGCAAACGGCATGGAAAAGTATTCCAGAGTGTGGGAGGGGAGACAGATGTCGGCCGTCG
>Ga0233409_10000005_pt1 | contig 28613 bp, 24 predicted proteins | sample Na_oxic_13_MG_FD_179871 | JGI IMG/M metagenome (GOLD analysis project Ga0233409, IMG submission 179871) | Seawater microbial communities from Saanich Inlet, British Columbia, Canada - Na_oxic_13_MG | ecosystem: Environmental > Aquatic > Marine > Inlet | place: Canada: British Columbia... | reverse complement strand
TCGTGAATCTTAAGTTTTTATTGTAAAAACAAAAAAGCCCGACTTTTAAATCGGGCTTTTTGTTTTTTTTGGCGGAGAGAGAGGGATTCGAACCCTCGGTGCAGCTTTCACCACACACTCGCTTAGCAGGCGAGCGCCTTCAGCCAACTCGGCCATCTCTCCAATTACAGTTAAATGGCGGAGGGAGTAGGATTCGAACCCACGGAGCTGTTACACTCAACGGTTTTCAAGACCGCCGCTTTCGACCACTCAGCCATCCCTCCAGTCAAGTTAAATTGTTAATTATCATTTTGCGAATTGCAGGTCAATATTTTTGTTATTGTTGGTTGACATGATTTGTTTTTTATGATTTCCGACGAAATATTAGATTCCTTAGTTGTAAATTTTGTGCTTTTTATGGCAGAAAAAGTTTGATCACACCACGAAGTACACGAAGAGCACGAAGGTTATATATTTTATTCTTCTTTTCCTTCGTGATCTTCGTGGTAAAAATAAAACCGATATTTCTTGGTTCCGGCACGTCCGCCTTACTCTGCTCGGCAGGAGGGCGGGCTTGTCCGGATTGGGTTTTTGAAAACATTGTCGCTTCAAGTATAATTAAATTTTTACTGAAAAATCACGTCGAAGGCAGATAAAACTTGTAAATAAGGAAAATCGACCATGAAACAAAAATATTTAATTTTAAAAAACGACGAAAAAACCAAGCTTATCATTAGAGAATTCGCCGAGTTGGATAAAGAAATTTTTTCATTTCTCTGTGAAGAGACATTTGACGATGAGTCTGTAAAATCAGCAATTGCGATAGGCCAAGAAGCCCTTATCGCGACATTGAGAAATAACAACCTGTTTCCTATTGGTTTATACGCAAAAGAAATAGCTGCAGCAGTTACAAAAATGTATGAATCCGGAAATGATCAATCCGTTGAGCTGCTTTTTGATGACCATGATCTTTTAAAAGAAGAACAGGAAGAGCCGGCGGTTGAAGATGACATTGAAGACGAAACAGTCGAAATTGATGAACTGCTTGAAGAAGATACCCCTAAACCGGATTATGATGACAAAAACGAAATAGAAAACATTACGAAATCTCTAAAAATCGATAATGAGTCAGCAAATAACGAAGATGATGATTAGTCCAAAATTTTCATAAAATCATTTTTTGCATACAGGACATTTCTGGTTGCACTTATGAGTTGAATTCACAACCCAAAAATATCCTTTTCAGGCAATTATCTAGGGTTGGCCCCAAACCCAGACATTGCGCAATAATGCGCCAGTAAATCAAAATATATATTGCGCATTATTGCGCAATATATCCGAGGGACTATCTTGAGGACAGTCAAGTTTTTATCCATTTATTTATCCAATTATATCCATTTCGCTTGACATCGCGGCATTATTGGGTATAAATGGATATAAAATCGGATAAAATAGGATTATCAACAATGACACCTCGCATTATAAGGCTTATTGCCGAAATCGATGAGTTTAAAGGATATTGGAAAGGGATGGCTACGCTTTCCGCCGATTTCCTTTCAAACCTTCGAACCATCGCAACGATTGAATCCGTTGGGTCCTCAACCCGAATTGAAGGTGCCAAGCTCACCGATTCGGAAGTTTCGGCACTAATAAAAGGAATCGGTGCGCGCTCTTTTAGAAGCCGTGATGAACAAGAGGTTGTCGGATACGCCGAAGCGTTGCTGCTCGTACAGGAATCTTATGATGAAATCGATTTGACCGAAAACAATATAAAGTATCTCCATAAAGTTTTACTCAAAATTTCAGACAAGGATACCTGGCATCTTGGAGAGTATAAGAAACATCCGAATCATGTGGCTGCTTTTGACGCTGAAGGCCGTGAAATTGGAATTCTTTTTGAAACCACATCTCCCTTTGAGACGCCTCAAATGATGGAAGCCTTGGTGACGACTACCAAGAAGAACTTGAAAGACGCTGATACACATCCCTTGATAGCCGTTGCTGATTTTATTGTCCGATTCCTTGCGATCCATCCGTTTCAGGACGGCAATGGTCGCCTTTCCCGAGTGTTGACCAACCTTTTATTGCTTCGCAGCGGTTATGCCTATGTGCAATACAGTTCTCATGAAAGCATTGTTGAAGCGAATAAGGACAAGTATTATTTGGCTTTGAGAACGGCACAAAAGGAATTGGGATCTGGTGAAAAGTCGTTCGAGATTTGGACAACGTTTTTTCTGGAAATGCTTAAAAAGCAAAAAGACCATTTACTTGAAAAGATCGAGCGGGAAAAAATCGCTCATGCACTGCCTGATGTGTCGATACGAATTTTAAATCTTGCCAAAGAACACGGGCAGGTAACTGTATCCTTTGTCACAAACGTGCTTCAGATCAACCGCAACACGGTAAAAAAGCACCTTCAGCACCTTGTACGAACAGAAAAACTTGTTCTCCATGGAAAAGGGCGGGGATCATACTACTCCCTTTTTTGAGATGTCTTCCTTATAAAGGTATCAGGCAATTCGGCAACTTCTCAAAAAGTTGGGAATACGGTATAATAATGAAAACAGATGCTATTTTATTGGATCAAGGCAGCGGCGGGAAAATATCTCACCGTCTGATTACGGATCTTATGCTGCCCATATTTGACAATCCCATGCTTGCGGATTTGTTGATGGGAAAGCATCTTCAAACAGCCTTCTTAATCTTTTTCATATTATTATTTGTCGGATGCGGTTTCCAAAAACAAGTCTCCTTTTCAGGTAAAACCATGGGCACAACCTATCATATTACAGTTGTAACCGGTTTTTTAAAAAATACAAAAGCACTGAAAGACAAGATTGACATGCGTCTTGATGAGATCAACAAAAGTATGTCCACCTACAGAAAAGACAGTGAAATAAGCCGGTTTAATGCATTAAAGCAAACAGGAGAAAAGTTTTACATATCGAACGATTTTTTTAATGTCATGACAGTGGCACAAAATCTTTACAAATTAACCGGGGGAGCCTGGGATGGCACTATCGAACCGCTTGTAAATATTTGGGGCTTCGGTAACTCTGAACATAAAAAAAGGATCCCGTCAAAGTTAGAAATAGATGCTCTTTTAGCTGATATCGGGTTCAATAATATTGAAATTTCAGCCAACCGTTATCTTGTCAAAAGAAAAGCGTTTATATCACTCGATTTCGCTTCTATTGCAAAGGGTTATGGTGTGGATCAAGTTGCAGCGCTTATCAGAACAAACCAAATAAAAAACTTTCTGGTTGAAATCGGGGGCGAGGTATTTGCTGCAGGTTTTCGAAAAGACGGCAAAAATTGGAAAATCGGTATCAACAGACCCGAGAAAAATGCACCTTTTGATCAAGTATACAAGGTTTTGTATTTACAAGACAAAGGCTTTGCAACAAGCGGAGATTACAGAAATTATTTCGAATGTGAAGGAAAACGCTTTTCCCACATAATCGACCCAAGAAATGGATATCCCATAAACAATGGGGTGGTCAGTGTTTCAATTGTGGCGGATACCTGCACATTTGCAGACGGGCTGGCCACTGCTATTATGGTTCTGGGTCATAAAAAAGGCCTTGAACTTGTAAACAGCCTCGACAACACGGAATGCTTAATCGTTGTTCGAGCAGATGACGGAACCTTGACCGATTACTATTCAAAAGGGTTTTTATCCTAAGACAATGGATAATTCATGGCTCGAAAATTTATTGACATAAAAACACGGGTACTGTACTTTTTTCTGCTTAAAAAGCGTAATCCAATTTATTAAAGGGGTTACCATGCTTTTTTGTTGATTTTTACCGTGTTGGATAGTTAAAAAGCAAACTGGAACTTTAATTATTAAACCATGATATCAAATGAAAGGTGAAAAGCGTGGAAATCGTAGTATTGTTAAAACAGGTTCCGGCAACAGAATCGTTAATCGGCATCACCGACGACGGCGTATCCATAAAGACCGATGACATCAAGTGGGTTATTAACCCTTATGACGAATTTGCGGTTGAAGAAGCACTTCAAATAAAGGAAGCTCATGGCGGTTCGGTTACCATCATTTCCGTGGGACCGGAAAAAACGACCGAAGCCATAAGAACCGCTCTGGCAATGGGCGCCGACAAGGGGATACTGATTAATGATCCGGCCGCTGCGAGTTGCGATGGTTTAAGTACGGCACGAATTCTAGCGGCGGTGTTGAAGGAAACCCCTTTTGACTTGATTATCGCAGGTCAGCGGGCTGTTGATGACGATAACTTTCAGGTGGGACCGGCTACAGCAGAATTTTTAAATATTCCGAATATTTCCATGGTTATCAAGCAAGAAATCATTGACTCTAAGATCAGATGCCATGCTACAATTGATGGGGGAATTGTCATCCTGGAGGCGCCGCTGCCCGCTCTTTTTACTACCCAGCGCGGACTGAACGAGCCTCGCTATGCTTCTCTTCCTGGAATCATGAAAGCAAAAAAGAAACCCATCGATATTAAAACCATCGCAGACATCGGACTTGACGCTGACCGGATCGGGAAACCGCTGACAAGAATCGTGGCAATGCAGACTCCTCCGGAGCGAAAAGGCGGAAGCATGATAACCGGCGACTCTGCACAGGCAAAGGCTGTGGAACTCGTCAGAATCTTGAATGAAGAGGCTAAGGTCATATAATTTGTACCCATCCATAAATCTATATTGGGCACAAATTAAGTTTCCAATGCAGAAATTGTAAGTGAAGCGAACTAACTTTGGAGATAAATATGTCACAAGGTGTACTGGCAATAACCGAACAGTTAGAAGGGGTTTTCAGAAAAGTCACTTACGAAGCATTAAGCGAAGGGAGACGCATCGCTGACAGGCTAAATTGCGATCTCACAGCCCTGATTTTAGGAGCAGAAATTGAAAATATTTCAAAAGAGCTTAATCAATATGGAGCCGACAGAATAATTGTCGCCCAAAGCCCTGCCCTTTCCGAATATTTGACCGACGCTTATACCAATGTAATTGCTGACTATATAAACAAAGAAAAGCCGGCTGTAGTTATTCTGGGTGCATCCACGCAGGGCAAGGATTTGTCGGCACGTCTTAGCGCTCGCCTGAATGCTCCTCTTGCTATGGATTGTGTGGCTGTTCGTTTCGAGGATAATAATCTCATCGCAACACGTCCGATGTATGGAGGCAAAATTTTAGCAGACGTGGCGCTTGATGGAAATCCGCAAATCCTGGCGATTCGACCGAATGCAATGACCATTGCAAACGCTGACGCAGCCGGATCCATTGAAAAACTTGATACAGATACCGGTAGCATTGTGCTGCAATTTATTGAAAAAACACTCGATACAGGCAAGGTCGAACTCACTGAAGCTGACACTGTTGTGTCCGGCGGCAGAGGAATGGGAGGGTCCGATTTTACTGTAATAGAAGAACTGGCTCAACTGCTCGATGGTGCTGTGGGGGCATCACGGTCTGCGGTAGATGAAGGCTGGCGGCCCGCTTCAGATCAGGTAGGGCAAACCGGGAAAGTTGTTTCTCCAAATCTCTATATTGCATGCGGGATATCCGGAGCTATTCAGCACATTGCCGGAATGTCTTCATCCAAGGCTGTTGTGGCCATAAACAAGGACCCGGAAGCGCCTATCTTTTCCAAAGCTGATTACGGCATTGAGGGCGACCTTTTTGAAATTGTGCCTTTAATTGCGGAAGAAGTAAGGAAATTAAAAGGTTAAATCCAGAATATGTCTCCGGTTCCAGATCCGGGGCTTAAAAGCTGCCGAACAAATCCGGGAGCCTTTTGACTTTTAACCGGATTAATAAAGATGTTCTGTAAACGATACCAATGAAACTGCACCTGGTAAGCTTGGGCTGCGCTAAAAACCTTGTTGACAGCGAATTGATGCTGGGCCGGCTCATGAAAGCCGGCTGGACCAACACCCGGGACCCCGGAGAAGCCGATATCATAATCATTAATACGTGCAGTTTTATCGAATCCGCTGCAAACGAATCTATCGACACCATTCTTGCTCTGGCAAAGTATAAACACGATGGACTCTGCCGTCGTCTCATCGTCGCCGGATGCCTCCCTGAACGTTTCAGGGAAGAAATCGTCACTGCCATTCCTGAGGTTGACTTCTTCCTGGGAACCGGCGCATTTGACAAAATTGTAAACGCTGTGGACGGATCTTTGAATGCTGTCAGATGTTTTTTGCCGGACCCGAATTTGACAGACTTTCAGCAGCAGGAAGTCCCAAGAATACGCAGTTCTTCTCACATGGCTTACCTTAAAATTGCGGAAGGATGCAGCCGGCACTGCACCTATTGTATTATCCCAAAGCTTCGCGGAAAACAAAGAAGCCGCCGCCTTGAAGATATTGTTACTGAAGCACGTTGCTTGATCTCATCGGGTGTAAAGGAACTCGTTTTGGTTGCACAGGATACAACATGCTATGGTATGGATCTGTGCCCGCCTGTTTCTCTCAGCCGGTTGCTTGAAAGTATTTCTGAAATATCAGAAAGAATATGGATCAGATTACTGTACGGGCATCCGGAAGCTATAGAGGATCCTGTTATCAAAACTATTTCCAGACACACAAACATATGCTCTTATTTTGACATTCCGATTCAGCATTCAAGTAACGGTATTTTAAAAAAGATGGGACGCAATTATACTTCTGACAACCTTAGCAGGCTTTTTGATAAAATCCGGTCATCTGTCTTAGATGCTGCCTTAAGGACAACCGTAATCGTCGGTTTCCCGGGAGAAACGGATAAAGATTTTGAAGAGCTTTTATTCTTTGTAAAAGACATATGTTTCGATCACCTGGGAGTCTTCATGTATTCTGATTCCAAAGACCTCAGTTCTCACAGACTACCCGACCACATTCCGGAAAGTGTGGCCAAGGATCGATATGACAGGCTCATGTCCTGCCAGTTGAAAATATCCCTGAAGAATAACCAAAAGCATATAGACAGGATTTATGACGTTCTCGTGGAAAATACCACTGAAGAGAATCTTTTCCAAGGCCGCACATTTTTTCAGGCCCCGGATGTCGATGGCATTACCTATATTCATTCCGAGCAGTTGGAAATCGGCTCATTTGTCGGTATAAGGGTTGCAGGCGCATTTGAATATGACCTCACAGGAGCAGTTGTATGAGCGACATAAAGCATAAGATCCTTGCCCTGGTAAAAGATGACCTCGCGGCAATTGAAACCGCCCTCGAAGAAAATTTAAATCCACATTTAGACCTGGTGTCCCAAACCGCCAGACATATATTGTTCAGCGGCGGCAAGCGCTTAAGACCTTTGCTTATGGTCCTTTCAGCCAGGATTTGCGGTTACGATGGGAACTATGACAAGACGTTCTCGACCATTTTTGAATACCTGCATGCCGCCACCCTGTTGCACGATGATCTTGTGGATCAAGCAACATTACGGAGAGGTAAACCGGTGGCCCATTCAATATGGGGCAATGCTATGGCTGTCCTTGTGGGAGATTTCCTGCTCGCCCGCTCCCTTTCGATCGCCGCTGAGACAGGACTGCCTGATGTTATCAGGATAGTAGCAGAAATTACGGAAAATATGTCCCAGGGCGAAATTCATCAGCTTATGAAAAAAGGGAGTTTAGACCTCACCGAAAAAGAGTACATGGAGGTCATAACACGCAAGACCGCTGTTCTTTTTCAGGGAACATGCCGTGTAAGTGCCCTGATATCAGATGCCTCAAAGGAAAAGGAAACCGCCCTGTCGGATTACGGTTTCAACCTTGGAATCGCTTTTCAGATGGTCGATGATCTTCTCGACTACACGCTGGATACCGACATTCTTGGGAAAGAGGTCGGAGCAGATCTCAAAGAAGGGAAACTTACGCTTCCGGTCATATATTCCCTCAAAGCTGCGAATACAAAAGACCGTATCCAGATGGAAAAAATAATAAAAAACAAAGTTTTCTCTGTTAATGATTTTGAAATATTGATAGCACTGATGAAAAAGTACGGCGGGCAAAAATATACTGAAAAGCTTGCAGCAGAATATGTTGGAAATGCAAAGGATGCCCTGGTGGTCTTTAAAAATTCGGAAGCCAAAGAGATCCTTTTGATGATTGCCGATTATACCCTGTCCCGCAACGTGTAAATATGCTTAAATAGTGCCCGAACGAAAACTAGGATTTTTCGTTAAGATCAAGGAAGACGGAAATTTTAACCACAGTAATACTGGTAGTATTTCGAGGATTAAAATTTGAGTCTGACGCAGATATTGGCGGAAAAGACAGTTTTCGTTCAGGCACTAAATAAAGTTAAACACCCCCAGAGGAGATGAAAAAGATATGTCTGTATCTTCTAAAACCATCGTTCCATTTGTTTTTGCAGTATATTTCTTTTCGGTTGTGCTTATTCTGCCTCCTGTTCTTCAGGCAAAAAACCAGATTCCTACAAAGACTGTTGTTGTAATGGGGACAGGCAAAATACATCAAGGAAACTCTGCCGGGGCAAGGGAAAAGGCAATTGCCGGCAGCCTTGTTTCAGCAGTAAGCAGGGTGGCAGTGGAACTTTTGCCTTTAGAATCACTGGTTCGAAACTTTCAGGCATTCAATGAAATGATTTATGGCCAGACCGATAAATTCATTCAGGATTACAAAGTACTGGCAGAATTTCCATCTACAAACAATTACAGGGTAATGGTGAAGGCAACCGTTTCAATCAGCACCTTGAAGAAACTCATAACAAGCGCCGGAATTTTACTTGAAGAAAAGCCCCTGCCAAAAATTCTGGTTTTAATTTCAGATCAGAACCTTGAAGACCATCTGCCAAAATACTGGTGGGGACAGGAGAAATATCTTTCAGAATGTTTCTCAGTAAATGCTCTGGTTGAAATCATGAAAACAAAGGAATTTCCAATTATTAATAACGACATTATAACTCAAAATACTATAGTTGATCCCATATACGACAAACCTGATTTTAATAATCTTGAAGCGGTTGACCTCGGTCTCAGTTCACATGCAGAGGTGGTAATTGTCGGAAAGTCGGTTGCAAGTAGAGTGCCTAATATCATTGGAGGAAACATAAGGTCATTCAAGGGAACTGTATCAGCCCGTGCAATTCGGACAGATACGGGTGCTGAAATCGCAACCACAATGCAAACCTCCGTAACAACAAACATAGATGAAATTGCCGGGGCCCGGGACGTGCTTTCAAGAGCCGGATCTCTTGCCGGTGAAGACCTTGCTTCTCAGATAGTTGCCGCCTGGCAGAAACAAGAAGAACAATCCAACATTTTTGAAATCATAGTTGAAGGTACCGGCGATATTGCAAAATTTGAAAAATTCCGTCGTATTCTCAATAATATACCGGGGGTGAAAAATTTTCAAATAAAAGAATTGAAGCCAGATGAGGCCGTCACCATCGTTGATTTCCAGGGAACTGCCAAAGAGCTTGCGGATACCTTGATGCTCAAAACCTTTGGATCGATCGATATTAATATTTACGAAGTATCCCAGAATCGCTTAAAAATTGAGCTTGTCGCCGGTTAACCTTAAAAACGATCTGTCTTTTAAAAATATTTACGAGATTGAACCACTATCTGGTAAAGTAGTTAGATTTTATGTAACCGTTCACGGGTTCAGAGTTCAGAGGTTTAGGGTTCAAAAATTGTAGGTTCACTTCAAAAATTTGAACCGTGAATAATATTGCAAATGGTAAAATAAATCATTGAACATTAATATTCCCAATATTTTAACAGTTGTCAGGATATTACTTACTCCCCTTTTTGTAATTTTCCTTCTAAGGGATATGTTTTCATTTGCACTTCTGGTTTTTAGTATTGCAGCGATCAGTGACGGACTGGATGGCCTGCTGGCAAAGTATTTTAATCAATATACCGTGCTTGGCGCCTATCTTGATCCCATCGCTGATAAGCTTTTGTTGGTTTCTGCATTTGTAAGTCTGGCTGTCCTTGAAATCATTCCCCCCTGGTTGACTGTTATTGTAATCAGCCGTGACATCCTGATTATAACCGGAATCTCCATTTTTGCAATTACGGATATACATATTGAAATGAAACCGAGCCTTGTCAGCAAATGTACAACGGTTGCACAGATGTTTACCATCTTTTTAACCCTTCTCAACCTGAAAATTTCAGGTGCTCACATAATTAAATTGTCGCTGTTCTGGATTACGGCAGGGTTAACCATAACTTCCGGTCTTCACTATATTTACTTTGCCTTAAACGTTCTCCAAAACACCCCCGATAAAAACCAGATAAAGTGAGAGCAAATATGGATTTTTGAATTTTAATTTTATATCTCCCTTCCGGAAAAAATAAAATTATGGTGATATTTATCAAAGATAATGCAGGCAGGCTGTTCAGGACTTGAAAGACGAGTATTTTTATACACTATCCGAGACCTTTGAAAAACGTTCAATTTTGTTCAAGGCCAAGGAAGGCGAAAATTTTAACCACAGGAATACATTGAGTATTTTGAGGATTAAAATTTGAGCCTGACGCCGGGATTGGGCAAAAGGGGGCGTTTTGCAAAGGTCTCTATCCATATCCCGGAGCAAAGATCGGGTAAAGAAAGAAGGAAAGGGATAGACCTTAGAAATAAAAATTTATCAAAAAACCTCCGAACACAATTCTCCAAATAAACCAAGATTCTCACAGATATGAATTCCACATGCTTTCATGGCTTCAATCTTCCCCTGAGCCGTACCGCTGCTACCACTTATAATTGCACCGGCATGCCCCATGCGTCGACCAGGAGGCGCTGTCAGGCCTGCAATAAATCCGACCACCGGTTTTGTCACATGCTTTGTTATAAATTCGGATGCCTCCTCTTCAGCAGTTCCCCCGATTTCGCCAACCATAACGATACCCGTGGTCTCCGGGTCCTTTTCAAAGTCATCCAGGCAGTCAATAAAATTGGTGCCGTTTACAGGATCGCCGCCGATACCAACGCAGGTGGTCTGCCCAATTCCTTGCAGGGTTAACTGATGAACCACCTCGTACGTCAACGTTCCGGAACGGGATACAACACCCACCGGTCCGCCGGGCTTATGGATCGGACCGGGCATAATACCGATTTTGCACTGGCCGGGCGTTATGATACCCGGGCAATTGGGACCGATGAGGCGCGACGATGCACCCGCCATGTAATGTTTGACTTTTATCATATCCATAACCGGAATCCCTTCGGTTATGGCAACGATAATATCGACACCGGCGTCTGTGGCCTCCATGATGGCATCAGCCGCAAATGCAGGCGGTACAAAAATCATGCTGCAGTTGGCGCCGGTCTGCGCCACAGCCTGTTTAACCGTGTTAAATACCGGTATATCGTCCATCTTCTGACCGCCTTTGCCCGGGGTCACACCCGCAACCACATTTGTGCCGTAGGTCACACACTGTTGGGTGTGAAACTGCCCTTCTTTGCCGGTAATGCCCTGAACCAACAAACGCGTATTATTGTCAACAAATATACTCACTTTTCATTCCTCGCTTTTTTGTCTTCAGCCTTCTGACTTCTGCCGTCAGCCGGCGACCAACTGTGCCACCTTCTGCGCCGCATCTTTCATATCCGCAGCGGTCGTAAGGTTAAGACCTGATTCAGCCAGAATTTTTCGACCCTGTTCCACATTGGTCCCCTCCATCCGGATCACTACAGGAACATTAATCCCTGTTTTTTCTGCCGCATGAACAACCCCCTCTGCCAGCACGTCACAGCGTAATATCCCACCGAAAATGTTAATCAGAATCCCTTTTACATTCTTATCACCGAGCATGATCCTGAAACCGTTCTCAACCATCTCCGCACTGGCGCCGCCCCCCACATCCAGAAAGTTGGCCGGTTCGGCCCCGGCCAGTTTAATGATATCCATGGTCGCCATTGCCAGGCCGGCTCCGTTGACCATATTCCCCACGTTGCCGTCCAGTTTGATGTAATTGAGATGAAACTTGGAGGCTTCCACCTCCAGAGGGTCCTCTTCGTCAATATCGCGATATTCAATGATGTCCTTGTGTCGATACAGGGCGTTGTCGTCGAAATCCACCTTGGCATCCAGGGCGATCACCGCATCCTCTGCTGTGATCACCAGAGGATTAATCTCCACCAACGAACAGTCGTAATCCATAAACAGTCTGTAAAGGCTTGCAAGCATTGAAACAAACGGCCTCATCACGGAAGATGACAGATTTAATCCAAAAGCAACCTCACGGCAGTGAAAAGGCTGGATACCCACAAGAGGATTAATGAAAACCTTGATGATCTTTTCGGGAGTTTCGGCGGCAACCTCTTCAATATCCATTCCGCCGGCCTCGCTGGCCATAATAACAATCTTAGCGGTTGCCCTGTCCGGAATAATGCTCAAATAAAGTTCCTTTGCAATGTTGAGTCCCTGCTCAACCAGCACTTTCTTGACCCTCTTCCCATCAGGCCCGGTTTGATGGGTAACCAAATTCATTCCAATGATCTCACCGGCAATGTCGGTAACTTCATCCATTGATCCCGCAAGCTTTACCCCTCCGCCTTTGCCCCGGCCGCCGGCATGAATCTGAGCTTTAACAACAACCGGAAATCCTCCTAAATTTTCGGCAACCTTTTTGGCTTCATCAGGATTGAACGCAACGCCGCCGTCAGGAATAGGAATGTTGTATTTTTTAAATAATTCTTTTGCCTGATATTCGTGGATCTTCATGATCCTGATCCTCCCTTTTTGAATTGAAAATTAACGTAGAAGTTGGACTTTTTACGAAGCCATCAATCTTCAATTGCTTCAGCCGATAACACAAAGCACATCGTCTTTGGCTACCGTATCACCGCTGGAAAAATTTATTGCCGTAACCGTACCATCCGAAGGCGCCGGAAGGGCATTTTCCATCTTCATGGCCTCCAGGATTACCACAGTGTCTCCTTTGCTTACCGCATCTCCCACCTGTTTGGAATATTTGACAATCATGCCGGGCATGGGTGCTTTCAGTGGAGTGCCTTCAACATCAGCAGCCACAGGAGCCGGTTCCGGTTTTGCAGGCTCCACCGGTTTGGGGGGTGCAGGCTCCGCCGGTTTGGGGGGTGCGGGTGCTGCAGCCGGTGCGACCGGCGCCGGTGCTGAAACCGGCGGTTGAACCGGCATTTGTTGGACATAGCTGATAACCGGCGATCCTCCGGGCTCTTCAACCCCGACCTCAAAGTATTCATCATCCACAAATACGTTAAATGTCCGCAGAGCATCGGTCTTGGGCGGAGCTTCCTTTTCCACCTTTCTAACCAGGTGGCCGAGTTTGGCCAGCTTGACCAGCTCATCTTCATCCTTAATCTCTTCTAAAGTCCGGGCTTTGACTTCCAGAGGCGGATCTTCCTTGCCGTATTTCCAGTTCAAAAACCTTTTTCCTGTAATTGGATAAATGCCGTACAAAATAACATCGTCCAAGTCCTGGGCAAGACCCTCGGTGTCTTTTTTGGCCTGTTCAAGCTCGGGCTCCAAAACCTCTGCCGGCCTGCAGGTAATCGGTTCTTCTCCCCTTGGATAGTCTTTAAGTGCTTTCTTTTGAACCTCAGGATCTATGGGTATGGCAGTTTTACCATATAAACCGTAGCACAGATCTTTTACCTGGCCGGTAATCATCTTGTAGCGTTCATCTTTATCGTCAAACAGAACATTGTTGACCGTCTGAATCCCAACGATCTGACTGGTGGGTGTAACCAGCGGAACCTGCCCCAGTTCTTTTCTGACCCTGGGAAGTTCTTTGTAGACCTCGTCGATCTTATGCAAAGCATCCATTTCCCTTAACTGGTTCACCAGATTGGATAGCATGCCTCCCGGGGTCTGGTGCAACAAAACATTGATATCGATAATCGACACCTTTGAATCATCCAGCAGGTGTTTATACTTGGGCAAGACTTTCTTTTCCAGTATTTCGTTGATCTCCGCCAGTTGCCTGATATCTAATCCTGTGTCGCGGTTGGTTCCCAGAAGTGTCATTACAAGGGGTTCGACAGCTGCATGGGATGTCCGGTAGGCATAGGGCGTCATGCAGGTGTCTATTATATCAACACCGGCCTCGATCGCCTTCAAATGGCTCATGGGAGACATCCCGGAAGTGAAATGGCTGTGCAGGTGAATGGGGGGTTTCACTACCGCTTTTAAGGCCTTTATAATTTCATATGCATCATAGGGTGCAATCAGGCCGGCCATGTCCTTGAGACAGATACTGTCGGCACCCATGTCCTCAAGATCCTTGGCCTTGTTGACGTAGTAGTCAATATTATAAACTTCTCCGCCCAGCCGCGGTTCGGTCATTGTATAACAGATACAGCCCTGAAAATGTTTCCCGCACTCTTTGATAGCGGCAACAACCGTTTCAAAGTTACGGTAGTCGTTCAAAGCATCAAATGTCCTGAATATATCCAGACCGTTTTCAGATGTTCGCTCCACAAAGGCGCGGGCAAGGTCATCGGCATAATTTCTGTATCCAACAAGGTTCTGCGCTCTCAAGAGCATGGAAAAAGGTGTCTTGGTCATGTACCGTTTTAACGTCCGGAGCCTTTCCCACGGGTCCTCATTTAAAAAACGATGCATAGTATCAAAGGTGGCACCGCCCCATGTTTCCACGGCCCAGAACCCGACCTCGTCCATCTTCTCGGCAACCGGAATCATGTCTTCGGTCCGCCCCCTGGTGGCAAACAGAGACTGATGACCATCGCGCAGGGTCAGATCCTGTATCTTAACAGGATTCTCAGCCGCCGGCCTGTCCTTGCTGTAATCCATGGTCGTTAGTTTTACCTGATTATGATCGCTCATTTTAATGGTCTCCTCTTTTTAATTGAAGATGGAGTATTGTAACTTCAATCTTCAATTTTTCAATTTTCAATTATTTAAAGGTTCTCATCTGCATCATATTTCGCATCTGCATCTGGGCCTGCCGGCCGCTCATTCCCCACAGTTTTACCGGCGCCATAGCCGCAGCATAGGCAGCTTGAGCCGGCTCAATTTCAGGCGCAGCCAGAGACTGTATACAGATCGCTTCTTCCTCTGTTTTGATATAATTCATCACCGCAGACATTGCGGCCGATATCTTCTTTCTGTTTTCCATTGTTTCACCATAACAAGTTAGTTCGCTTCGCTCACAATTGGAATGTTGGAATATTGGAACACTGGAATATTGGGTTCTGGGCCTCCGGCTCGGAGAGTCTACGGCTCAGAAAGAAAATGGAAAGTTGGGTTATTGTAAAATTCCTTTTGACGGGAATTAAATAGAGGAATGTCATCTTCTTTAAATCATTATTCCAATATTCCATCATTCCATTATTCCATGTCCGAGTTAAAAATGTAAGCCCAAAAAATACCTTTATCTTCAATAAATTATAGAGTTTCCGAGACGTATAATTACATCGGTATATTTCCGTGTTTCTTCGGAGGGCTCACCTCCCGCTTGCTGCACATGATTTCCAACGCATCGATCAGGCGCGGCCGGGTCTCACTCGGAACAATCACGGCATCCACAAAACCCCGGCTGGCGGCACAGTAAGGATTTGAAAAAAGTTCCTCATATTCTTTTACTTTTTCCAGGCGCTTGGCCTCAGGGTCATCAGCCGCTTTGATCTCCCTTCGATGAATGACATTGCATGCCCCGGCAGCGCCCATAACCGCAATCTCCGAACTGGGCCATGCAAACGCCATGTCGGCGCCCAGGTCTTTTGAACACATGGCAAGATAAGACCCTCCATAGTCCTTGCGAGTAACCAGAAGCATCTTTGGGACTGTTGCCTCTGAATAGCACCACAAAAGTTTTGCGCCGTGACGGATAATGCCGCCCCACTCCTGATGGCTCCCGGGAAGATACCCGGGCACATCTGCTATGGTCAGCATGGGAATGTTAAAGGCATCACAAAAACGGATAAACCGGGTGGCCTTGTCCGAAGCGTCAATGTCCAGACATCCGGCCAGAACCTGGGGCTGATTGGCGATAATACCGATACTTCTTCCGTTCAATCTGGCAAAACAGACGATAATATTCTGTGCATAGTACTCATGTGGCTCAAAAATATCTCCGTTATCCACAATTGAACGGATAATGTCCTTCATGTCATAAGATTGGTTGGGATTGTCCGGAATAATAGCGTCAAGCGTAGGATCCGTCCGCCGGGGATCATCACCGATATTAACCACAGGCGGATCTTCCATGTTATTTGAAGGGAGATAAGACAAAAGCTTTTTGATCCGGTTGATGGCGTCTTCATCGTTTTCACAGGCAAAATGCGCCACCCCGCTCTTTTCGTTGTGGGTCATGGCGCCGCCGAGGTCTTCAAAAGTGATCTTCTCACCGGTTACCGATTTAATAACATCCGGACCGGTAATAAACATGTAGCTGGTATTTTTTACCATAAAAATCCAGTCTGTCATGGCCGGCGAATAGACAGCCCCCCCTGCCGTGGGACCCATTATTGCTGAAATCTGGGGAATAACACCAGAAGACATGGAATTGCGGTAAAAAATCTGCCCGTATCCGGAAAGGGAATCAACCCCTTCCTGAATCCTGGCCCCGCCGGAATCGTTCATACCCACAAACGGCACGCCGGCTTTTAAGGCCATATCCATGATCTTGCAAATCTTTTTTGAATGCATCTCGCCAAGACTGCCGGCTCTGGCCGTAAAATCCTGGGCAAAGGCAAATACAGGTCTGCCGTCCACAAGACCATGGCCGGTGATGACACCGTCTGACGTAATATCAAGCTTTTCCATGCCAAAATTCACACACCGGTGAGTAACGAACATGTCGAGCTCCCGAAACGTGCCGGGATCGAAAAAAATACCGAGCCGTTCCCGGGCGGTCATTTTGCCTTTCTCTTTCTGTTTGGCAACCGCTTTTTCGCCGCCCATCTGCAGGATCTTTGCTTCCCGTTCTTTTAGATCCTTAATTTTATCTTCAATAATACCCATTATCAAATTCCTTTCATCTCTCCGGATGGACCTGATTTGTGGATAAATACAACTTGCCGAATCAGGTCAAAAAACACTTCTTTTTGAAAAAAAATATGAAAAAACTTTTTATTTCAAAAAATTAGAAATGTTATCGTAACAAAATGCCTTTTTATAACTGAGGTGTTTTACTGTTAATTAGACCGTTCATTTACTTCAAAGTGCGCAGCTTAATCATATGAATAAATTTCGTAATCGGTCTTTTCTCCCAAAAGATGGTCAATTTTTTCCTGTGCTCCCCTTCTTAGGTCGTTAACAACCCATTCCCTCCAGTTTTCCATGGACTGCCAGGTACTCACCACCAGGCTCTCACCGGGACGATCGATTCTCTTAAATGTTTCCCCGGAAATGTAACCAGGTTGTTGCATGGCTAAATTCCTGAGCTTTTGAAGAAGAGGCTTTAACGCTTCCGCCTTGTTTTCCGGCACTATCCTTTTAATGATTATTTTTACTGCCATTCTACCATCCTCCTTTCTTTGATGGTTGCGTAAGAAAGTGAAAACTTGACTTTTAGTAAAGTGAGACCTTTGCAAAACGCCCCCTTTTGCCCAATCCCGGCGTCAGGCTCAAATTTTAATCCTCGAAATACTCAATGTATTCCTGCCTGCCCCGTAGGTCCGGCAGATCGTACCGGGGTGGTTAAAATTTTCGCCTTCCTTAGCCTTGAACAAAATTGAACATTTTTCAAAGGTCTCAAAGAACAAAACCTGCTGAACATTTACTTTGATGAACTCTTAAAAAGTCTTTTACGAAGCCGTCTCTTTTGATTCTATATACAAGGATGATTGTCAAGCAAAAAAAGAAGTCGGCTTGCCGCTATTGTGGATGCAGTGGTACCGTTTTCAACCTCTTTTAAGATCCCAGGCAGCATCTTATTAACCTCGGGATTTTTATAGAACCTTTCTTTTAGGCCCTCTTTTACAAGGGACCACATCCAGTCAACAGCCTGTCTTTTCCGGTTCGCGTCGAGCTCCCCGGTAGCGGTTAATTTCTTTCGGTGGTCTAAAACAGTTCTCCAGATCAGATCAATCCCGGTCATCTCCAGAGCACTGCAGCTCAAGACCGGCGGTCTCCAGGTAAGCGATGATGGCGTTAAAAAGTGCAGGGCTGTCTCATACTGCTTTCTTGCAAGTTCTGCCTTTTCAATATTATCACCGTCTGCTTTGTTAACGGCAACGGCATCCGCCAGTTCCAGGATTCCCTTTTTTAACCCCTGCAGTTCATCCCCCGCACCCGCGATCATCAGCACCAGAAAAAAATCGACCATGGACGCCACTGTGGTTTCAGACTGACCCACACCCACGGTTTCAATAATCATAACATCAAAACCGGCGGCTTCGCAAACAATCATCGTCTCCCGGGTTTTCCTTGCAACCCCGCCCAGGGTGCCGCCCGAAGGTGAAGGCCTGATAAATGCTCTCTCCTCAACAGCCAGCTTTTCCATACGAGTCTTATCTGCCAGTACGCTCCCGCCACTTCTTTTGCTGCTGGGGTCAACGGCAAGTACAGCCACCCGATGTCCCTTTTGCACAAGCATTGTTCCGAGGCTCTCAATAAACATACTTTTGCCCACACCCGGCACTCCTGTGATGCCAAGGCGCACGGCCTTGCCTGTGTGAGGGAGCAGGAGATCGATAATCGTTCGAGCCAGTTCCTGATGAGAAGAAAGCGAGCTTTCAATCAATGTAATTGTCTTTGCGAGCACACGCCGGTTGCAATCCAGCACACCCTGAACATAATGTTGAGGATCATCGGATATCATTGTCATTACCTAACCCGGACAAGCCCGCCCTCCTGCCAAGCGGAGTAAGGCGGACGGGCCGGAACAAAAAGGGATTGAAAATATTCAATTATTCACAATAAAGAAATTATACTGATTAAAAATTTTTGCCATAAAAAGCACAAAATTCAACTTTAAGGAACTATCCTGCGTCGTAAACTAAAGTTTTGATCAATTCACCATCTTCATAAAGAAAAACAGTTGAATTATTTTTTCTTGGTATTAACAGCCAGATTTCTTCTCCCGGCTTCATGAAACCGTCAAAAAGATCGACTGAAACTCCAAAGCTGTTTAAGCGCACCCTGATGTGTCTTTTTAAAAAACCGTCTTTTAGCCTGTATCTAAAAAGGCCACCTCCTTGGGATTCATTTAAATAGTTATGACCTTTTTCCACGGGTTTTCTGTTTATGACAATGTTGACAGTACTCCCATGGGTTACGCGATAGCCGGAAAGCAACTCCTGGGCCACAACGGTATTTAAGGGTTTGTCTTTGTGAAAATGAGTTTTTATTTCTCCTAAAACCAGATCTATGCTCTCTATCATAGTAATCGCGCTGTTGAGAGACAGTCCTATAAGATCAGGCATCTTATAGGCCCGGAGCCTGGTCCCCATACTCACAAGCAGATTCACACATTCGCCTCTTGTTATCATGGTTCCCTGAGACGGAACATGGGCAATAATCTCGTCTTTTTTTATACTATTGCTGTAAGTACTCGATATTTCTCCCCTGCACAAGCTGTTTTCTTCCAGGATGATCCGAGCTTGTCGTACGAAAAGCCCTTTAAGATTCGGCATCAAAATAGACTTTGCGCCTTTTGAAATTATTATCCTGACGTCACGCCCCTTTTTTATTTCCGCCCCCGGTTCCGGTTCCTGGAAAATAACGTTGTTTTCAGGAACGTCAGCGCTGTATTCCGACCCTTTAACTTTTGTATTAAGCCCCAAATCGGTTAATAACTCAAGAACATAGACTACATTTTCCCCGGAAAGATCAGGAACCACCACAGTATCTTCACTCTTTATAATAAGCGTGAGGGTGAAATAAGCACTTGCGCCAACGATCAGGACAAATAAAAAAAACAGGGACCCAATTTTTAATATTCGTGAGATCACTTTTTACGTCTCATACAGACCGAATAAAAACCGTCCATGTTGTTAAGATGAGGAAAGGTTTTTAAATATCCGTTACTATTTATAAGGGGACAAACGTTAAAAGGTAATCCCGCTGGACTTTTTTCTATAACAAACTCAGCATGTTTATTCAAAAAACCTTTTATCACCGATTCATTTTCCTCGGGTTCCATGCTGCAGACAGCATAAACCAAAACACCGGAAGGCTTAACAAGATGTGCAATGTTATCCAGAAACAGAGCCTGTCTTTTTTGGCAGTTTGCCAGGTTTTGCTGTGACGCCCTCCATTTTATATCCGGATTTCTTCTTAAAACACCCAGACCTGAACAGGGTGCATCCAAAAGAATACGGTCAAATTTTCCAAAGAGTTCCCGGTTTAAGGGGTTGCTTAGATCGTGAATCCAGGTTGTCACAATGGAAACTCCGAGTCGATGCATTTCGGTTTTTAACCGCAGAAGCTTGTTTTCATCTTTGTCCATTGCAACAAGCCTTCCGCTGTTTTTCATCATCTGGGCGATATGCCCGGTTTTCCCACCCAGACCGGAACATGCATCTAAAATAGTTTCACCAGGTTGAGGGTCTAAAAGGAGAGTAACAAGCTGAGCGGCCTCATCCTGGACAGCAAATAGAGCGTCTTCAAATGCTTCTATATCTGGAATAGACCTTTTTGGTTTGAAAAAAAAGACTCCATCCGGCGCATAATTTGTGATCTTGATCTTTTCGGCATATCCATCAAGAGCTTTCACCAGTTTTTCCCGGCTTGCCTTAAGGGTATTACAGCGCACGGTTATGGGAGGGATGGTGTTGATTGCATCACAGAGCAGCTCTGTCTCTTTCAATCCGAACCGATCCAGCCATCTTCTAATAATCCATTTCGGGAATGATTTTTTTGTTGCCAATGCTTTTGCAGGGTCGTTGTTAACTTTAGGAAAAGTCACGTGGCGATATTCTCTGACGGCATTTCTAAGGAGCCCGTTAACATACCGCACAACCCAGGGCGCAGCATAAGACTTTGCCATTTCAACCGATGTATTTACCGCGGCGGATACGGGTATTCTGTCTAAATATATTATCTGAAAAAGCCCGAGTCGCAGAATATTCAAAATTTTAGGATCAATTTTGTTCGGGCGGGTTTTAGAAAAATAGTCTATGATCCAGTCGAGCCTGCCTCGCCATCTCAGAACGCCGTATACCAGAGATTGAAGCAAAGCCCGATCCTTTTTTGAAAAAAGAGTCTTTTCCCGGAAAACATCTTCTAAAAGGCTATCCAGAGTTTTGTGCCCTTTATCCAGAATACTCAATATATACAGCGCCGTTTTACGGACGTCATCCACCATGCGTTAACGTCTTTATAACTTTAGATGTTTTGTATTTTCTGGGAAAACATTTTTGCCACTAAGACACTAAGTCACGAAAATGATTTTAAATAAAATAATTTTCCTTCGTGTCTTCGTGCCTTTGTGGCAATTTTTTCCGGCTTGTCCGGGGTCGATATCAGCTTAAAATTGTTCCGGGAGGAATCTTATATCCTCGCAGAAAATCCTTGATCAAAAGACGTTTTCCTGACTCACCCTGAATTTTGATCACAGACAGGACTCCCTTTCCGGTTGCAACGCACAATTCGTCAGGAAATCTTTTGATTACGGTTCCAGGGATTTCCACAGTATCAATTATAATAGGCATGGCCTTGAAGATCTTAAGACGTTTGTTGCCATGGAATGTAAATGCTCCGGGCCATGGCGTCATTCCACGTATGAATGCCTCTAAAGTTTGGGCCGGCATTTCCCAATTCATACGACCGTCATTTTTTTTGAGAAGTGGTGCATAGGTAGCTTGGGTATGGTCCTGTGGGATAGGATTTATATCACCGGTTTCAATAGATTTTATGGTCTGTATCAAAAGATCTGCCGAAAGATCAGCCAGGCGGTCATGAAGGGTGCCTGAAGTGTCGTGAGAAAAAATTTTAATTTTTGAAGACAGGAGAATGTCGCCGGTATCCAAGCCTTCATCCATTAACATGGTGGTTACACCAGTCTCTATTTCTCCATTTATAATCGCCCACTGGATAGGCGCCGGTCCGCGATATTTAGGCAAGAGCGAGGCATGAACATTTATGGTAGCTATTTTTGGTATCGCAAGGATGTTTTTTGGAATAATGTGCCCAAATGCAACCACGACAATGATGTCAGGTTTGTGTTTTGCCATCCGTTTTTCGAACTCGACTGTTCGGATAGCTGCCGGTTGATTGACTTCATATCCCAGACTTATAGCAACTTCCTTTACAGGAGGAAGGACGACTTTACGACCCCGCCCTTTTGGCCGGTCAGGCCGGGTTACCACCAAAGCCACGTTTTGGTTGCTTTTATGGAGAGCTTTTAATGCGGGCACTGCAAATTCCGGGGTGCCCATGAAGATTGTTTTAGCCTTTTTCTTCATTTGTTTTTCAAATTCTTTGTTACACGTCTTTTATACATTCCTCTTTTTAAAGAACTTATTCGATCTATAAACAAGATACCGTTTAAATGGTCAATCTCATGCTGCAGCACCACAGCTAATAATCCTTCCGCTTCCAGACGCAGAAGTTTTTCTTTATTGTCGAAACCTTCAACAAGAACGGAAGCTGCTCGTTTAACATTTGTCTTGAAATCAGGGACGCTAAGGCACCCCTCGTCTTCAGAAATTGTAGTCCCTTCACTCTCTATAATCCTGGGATTAATCAGGACCTGTAAAGATCGTTTTTCGTCTTTCGGCGAAACATCGTAAACCAGAAGACTTTTATTGATTCCTACCTGTATTGCAGCCAGGCCAATACCGGGTGCCTGGTACATAATGGACGCCATGTCTTTAACTAAATTTTGTATCTTTTCGTCGATATTTTCAACCGGTTTCGTAGGCTCACTCAAAAATTTGTCCGGATATGTTAATATTTTTAGCGTTTCCATAGTATGACCTCTTTTAGCTTTTCAGTTGTAAATTATCAATTTTCTTCCGGCTCGCCCGGATTATTTACGGCCTTTTCCCTTTTTTCATATGAGACCTGCAATATATTCACACTCGTGACCATAGCTGAAACAAAGCCGACAATCATAACGGGAAACATCTGTATTGCATGATTTGCCAGCGTATAGCCGGCAGCATCTTTTGAAGAAACCCCGAAAAGGACCAGGGCAAAAACGCCGCCTGCCTCCCAGATTCCCCAGAAGCCGGGTACAGAGGGAAGGGCTATAAAAAAACAGATTATTATCATATGCGCAGTGATTTCAGTAAATGACAGTTCTATACCCGGACACCCCAGAGCCATTATGTAATATGAAAAAGCTGAAAGACCCCAAATAATAACTGACAGTCCAATACAAAGGCATATCTTTTTGGGATGCTTGATAAGGGCAAAGCCGGAGGTAAAATTTTCGACAAAGCTCACAAGAGGCTCGCAAATTTTTTTTTGTATCTTTTTTTTAAAATAGGAACCCGCAAAAAAAAACAGATATGGAATCGACATGATTAAACTGTTTATTGCCTTTCTTGTTTTGCCGAAACCAACCATGATTATCCCGACGATAAGGAGTAGAAGCAGCTTGAAGGTCCCTCCACCTGCTGAAACAAGAGTTTCTCTGTTGAGATGATACTTACCAAAAACAATATCAAGATTTGGATCTATATTTACAGTTGCAAGCAGTATCGAAAAAAGTATAAGCAGCATGCTGACATCAAATACCCGTTCGGCAGCAACCGTTGCAAGCCCTGTTAAAAAGGGGATATTTTCCTTTTTTTGTAAAACAGCCGGTCTTGCAACTTCTCCGACCCTGCCCGGAAGGATACAGTTTATCATAAAACCGATCATCAAAGGATGAAATGCCTGCCAGAAACTTACTTTGGCTGACGATTCCAGTATGATCTGCCATCGAAAAACTCTTAAAACAAAACTTGTTAAAAGAACCAGAACAGCCGGAAATATCCAGACATAATTGATTGAAATAAGATAAACTAAAAGATCGGAAACAGGCACGTTTCTGAATGCCAGATAAAGTGCCAGTGCGGATATTGTTATCCCTATGATCAGGGAAATGGTTATGTTCTTTTTCATAAGAGATATTAAAGACCTGGTCAAAATAAGAAAGCTTGAGGATTATCAAGACAGGATTTTGCGAGCCTTTACGATATCTTTTTTAATTTGATCAGACAGTTCGGAAATATTTGAAAATTTTTTTTCATCTCTGATGCGTTGTATGAAGTTAACACGGATTTTCCGGTCGTATATATTTTCATCAAAGTCAAGAATATGAACTTCCACGGAAAATACCTGGTCACCGAAAGTAGGGCTATAGCCGATATTGGCAACTCCTTTGTGTTTTTTATTTCCGAATTCCACGGTTACGGCATAGACCCCGGTTTTTGGGCACAGTTCATCATAAAGGACAATATTTGCCGTGGGAAATCCAAGAAGCTCCCCCCCCCTGTTGCGTCCGGTTGTGACAACACCCCTGATCTGGTAATAACGTCCCAACAGTTTTTGGGTTTCAGCCACCTTGCCCGCCATTACAAGTTTGCGTGTCCGGGTGCTGCTGATTCTGTCATGGCTTTTATTTAACGTCATTATCCAATCGGCCACGATTACTTCAAATCCAAGATTTTTAGCATAGGTTTGCAAAAGACCGAGATTCCCTTTACGATCTTTACCAAAAGTATAATCTTGCCCCACAACAATGGCTTTCATACCGATACGTGTTAACAACATATCCTCCACAAACTCTTTTGCCGATATCTCCGCAAATTCCATGGTAAAGGGAATACAAATAAGAACATCTATTCCTGAGTTTTCAATAAGCTCGACTTTCTGTTCATACAGAGTTATCAATGGCGGGTGGCCGTTTTTCTTTAATACCCGTACAGGGTGGGGTTCAAAGGTCATGACGATTGATGTACCGTTAATCTCATCGGCTTTTTCTATCACTTCATGAAAAAGGGCTTGATGTCCGATGTGAACACCATCGAAATTGCCGATGGTAATCACGGCGTTATCATACGGTTTTTCAATATTATTAATATGCTCAATTATCTCCATTCTAACCCTTCCCAGCCAATTATGATGGTTGAATTCGAGTTTTTATGAATTAAACCATAACGGTCTTGACAAAATTAAGAAAAAATCTATATAAAATAACTTGCGTTTTAAATCAATCTTTTTTAGATTATCAGTTTTACATGCCGAAGTGGCGGAATTGGTAGACGCGCTAGGTTCAGGGTCTAGTGAGTGTATTCTCGTGGGAGTTCGAGTCTCCCCTTCGGCACCACAATAAATACCTCCAGTCGTTCAATAGCTTTCCGGGTATCATCTTCATCTACTGTGTTATAACGATCAAACATTTTTCTTGTTGAATGGCCTGCAATCTCCATTATAACCGATTCCGGTACACCTGCTTTACACACATTAGTGTTAAAAATATGTCTTAAACCATAAAATGTAAACCCGTCTTTTTTATTTCTTCCATAAACGATTTCTGGTTGGGATAGGGGATTAAATATGGATCATCTGAACCCACGAACCCTTGAACCCTGATCTTTTGTATTACAAACAGCGACAAGTTAAATAACTATATTCCTACAAAAAAAATCATACAAGAAGCGATAGACTTTTAAGATTTTCTGTTGTATTTATAATATTATAGCATGGGGTTTTTTTGTTTTTAGCAATTGGAGGATATTCTAATGGTCGACAAACTAACTTATGAAGACTTGGAACAAAGGGTCAAGGAGTTAGAGAAAGATGCTATTGGGCGCAAGCGTCCAGAGGAGGCGCTGCGGTTTGAAAGGGACAACCTGCGCAATATTTTCGAATCGATTGAAGATGGCATCTATATCGTCAATCAGCAATATGACATCCAATATGTGAACCATGTGCTTGTAAAGAACTTTGGATACTACGAAGGGCGGAAATGTTACGAATACTTCCACGACCGGGATGAAGTTTGTCCATGGTGCAAGAATCAGGATGTGTGGGCCGGGAAGACCGTGCGCTGGGAATGGTATTCCTTCAAAAATGAAAGAACCTATGACCTGATAGACACTCCAATGACGTTGCCGGACGGAAGCATAGGCAAGCTGGAGATATTCCGCGATATTACCGAACATAAAAAACTTGAAACCCAACTCCAGCAAGCCCAGAAGATGGAGGCCATAGGCGCTTTGGCCGGAGGGATTGCCCACGACTTTAACAATGCTCTCTACTCTATTATCGGGTACACAGATCTAACAATGAACGACGTACCTGAAGGGAGCCTGGCACAAAGCAATCTGAAAGAAGTGTTAATTGCCGCAAATCGAGCCAAAGATATGGTTAAGCAGATTCTCACCTTCAGCCGCCAGACCGAAACTGAAAAGAAACCTGTCAAGGTGCAGGCTGTTGTAAAAGAAGCAATCGAACTGCTCAAAACCTCAATACCGACAACTATTGAGATTCGCCAAAATATTGATAAAGATTGCAAGCTGGTGATGGCTGATCCCACCCAGATCCACCAGGTGGTTATGAACCTTGCCACCAATGCTTATCATGCCATGCGGGAAAAAGGAGGGGTTCTTGCAATCGATGTTGCAGAAGAGGAAATCAGCATGGATGATTCAGCCTCCTATACGGATTTTCACTCCGGCACATATATCAAACTGACAGTGAGCGATACCGGCCATGGCATGGACAAAGCGGTTATGGAGAAAATATTTGATCCCTATTTTACCACAAAACCGGTGGGCCAAGGTACCGGCATGGGTCTTTCAACGATACATGGGATTGTCAAAAGTCATGGCGGAAATATTAAAGTGTACAGCGAGCCTGGTAAAAGGACTGTATTTTGTGTCTATTTTCCCCTGATTGAAACAAAGCCTGTTGAACCGGCAATCGTATACACAGGACCTGTTCAGAAAGGTAGTGAACGCATCTTGCTTGTGGACGATGAAGAGCAGATTGTTTCCATGGTAAAACAGACTTTAGAACGCCTCGGGTATCAGGTTGCAACTCGAACAAGCAGTCCGGATGCATTAGAAGCTTTCAGAGCCGGTTCGGATAAATTCGATCTTGTCATCACCGACATGACCATGCCGAACATGACCGGTGTTGAATTGGCCCCCAAGCTTTTAGAGATCAGGCCCGATATTCCGATTATACTCTGCACAGGGTTCAGCGAGCTAACAGACGCAAACAAGGCTAAAGCTTTGGGCATTCGAGAATTTGTTATGAAACCCGTTGTTAAAGACCAGATTGCCAGAATCATCAGGAAAGTGCTTGATGAGTTGAAACTTGATACCTAATATAAATGATCGTATTCAGCCTCTGATTCCGGCATTGAAAAGCAAGATGCGGGGGTGGTCCGGCAAAAGGATCGCTTATCTTTCAATTATAGGGTTTATGGCGGTTATCTTCACCTATTTCGGGGTAAATTTGCTGCCCGGTCTGCACAGTTACGGATCGGGATAAAAAAACAATAAGAGATAAAGGACAATGAAAATATTTATTGCCGGAGGATCCGGCTTTGTCGGCACTAATCTATCGTCTTTTCTCCTCGAAAAGGGACACAGTATTATTGCCGTCGGCACCTCTATATCACATAAAGTAATCAGGCATGATAATTTTCATTACATCTCGGCTGATACTACGATAAAAGGAGCCTGGCAGGATTCGCTTAAAGATGTTGATGCAGTGATCAATCTTGCAGGAAAAAACATTTTTAAGAGGTGGAGCGATAACTATAAGGATCAAATGTATAACAGCCGTATTCTGACCACGCGAAACCTGGTTGAAGCCATTCCCGACAACAAAGAGATAATATTTTGCAGCACTTCTGCGGCAGGATATTATGGTGACAGGGCCGATGAAGTCTTAAAGGAAGATGTTCTGCCCGGAAATGATTTTCTTGCAAAAGTTTGCATGGACTGGGAAAAGGAAGCTTTTCAGGCAGAAGCAAAAGGAATCCGGGTCGCTACAATGCGTTTTGGCGTGGTTCTCGGTAAGAACGGAGGCGCCCTTGCAAAGATGGTCCCGGCGTTTAAATTTTTTGCCGGCGGCCCGCTTGGAAGCGGCCTGCAATGGTTTCCATGGATTCATATGGATGACCTTTGTGCTGCAATTGTTTTTATACTTGAAAACCCGGATATAAAAGGCCCACTCAATTTTTGTTCACCTAACCCGGTAATAAACCGTGATTTTGCCAAAACCCTTGGCAAAATTCTTAACAGACCTTCTTTTATGATAGCTCCGTCCTCTATGATCCGGCTGATTATGGGGGAAATGGGGAAATCTCTTATGAGCAGCCAGCGGGCGATCCCTGATAAGCTTTTAAAATATGGTTTTAAGTTTCAGTATACTGACATTAACAATGCTCTCTACGACTTAGTTCGTGCCTGAACGAAAACCCTGTTCAGGCACTATTGTTTATTGGCGATTGATGATTGTTGATTTAAAAACCAAAATAAAATCCTTTGTGTCTTTGTGACTTGGTGGTAAATATTTCTTGGTTCCGGCTTGCCCAGGTTAGGGTTCTGATAGTGCCCGAACGAAAACTAGGATTTTTCGTTAAGATCAAGAAAGACGAAAATTTTAACCACAGTAATACTGGTAGTATTTCGAGGATTAAAATTTGAGTCTGACGCAGATATTGGCGGAAAAGACAGTTTTCGTTCAGGCACTAGATAGGAAGTCCATAAGACCCGAAACTGCATCCTCAATATCAAGAAAGCAAAACCGGTATGCATCGTACTTAAGCCCGTACGG
>Ga0233409_10000004_pt1 | contig 29723 bp, 24 predicted proteins | sample Na_oxic_13_MG_FD_179871 | JGI IMG/M metagenome (GOLD analysis project Ga0233409, IMG submission 179871) | Seawater microbial communities from Saanich Inlet, British Columbia, Canada - Na_oxic_13_MG | ecosystem: Environmental > Aquatic > Marine > Inlet | place: Canada: British Columbia... | reverse complement strand
GCGTCTCTACAAGCCCCATTTCATCAAGAGCCGGGGGACCTAAATCATATGAGACATCCCGAACTGCTTTTATGGATTCTTGAAGTGTTCTTGACATTTCAGAAACTCTTCGCCTGATCTCGGGAGGTATCGCAGGCTGATGATCAAAAAGCGTTTCAAAGCCGATTTTTACCGCGGAAAGCTCTTGCGCCACGTGGTCGTGCAGGTCACGAGAAATCCTCTTACGCTCACTTTCCTGCGCCTTCATCAGCAGTTGAGAAAGGTTGCGGACAAGATCTTCGGCCTGCTTGCGACCGGTAATATCCATCGCACCCACGATAACACCTTTGGAGATATCAGACGGATCGAGAGGGCATCCTTGGAGATAACAGTGAATTTCCGTGCCATCCTTGGTAACCCATCGCGTCTCCACTTGTCCGATTCCCTTCTGCTCAATTTCAGAGTAAAACTGGCGACCGACACGATCGTACTCTTCATGATCCGGATAGAGCACTTGGGTGTTCTTCCCTAACAGGGAACCTTCTTCGTAGCCCCAGATGCGGTACATGGCTTGGTTGGTCCAATCTATAATGCGGTTCCGTGCCAAGCAGATCCCAACCGGAGAAGCAGCGAGAATTGCTTTCAGCGTCTCCTCACGCTCCCGGAGCGATTCCTCCATCCGTTTTCGCTCGTTGATATTATGCAGCGAGCCGATAATTTTGACAGGCTCTCCATGTTTATCACTTACAAGCTTTGCAGTTATCGAACAATAGCTTTGAGAGCCGTCTTTATCTTGTAAAATAATTTCATGACCCGTGACTTTTCTATTTTTTAGAAGCTCTTTTAGAAATTCATCTCTATTTTTCGGATCAACATATATATCGGATAATGATTTTCCTATGATCTCTTCTCTTTTATAGAGAGAAATCTCCTCTATTGAGGGACTGGCTTCTAAAATTATTCCATCAAGGGTTACTTCATAATAAACATCCTGAATATTCTTAAAAATGTTGCGGTATTTCACTTCGCTCTTTCTCAGTGCCTCTTCCGCCTGCTTTTTTTCGGTAATATCAGCAATAAATGCAAAGGCACCCAGCACCTCGCCCGATTTATCCCTGATTGTTGTGGCATTAAAATATGTTGGCAGGTCTTCACCGTTCTTTTTTTTCAGGGTAATTTCATAACTGCGATGGGCTGTGACGGATATTTTTGAGGTTTGTTCAATAAAAATCTTTCGGTTTTCATCATCTACGAAGTCAAAAGGTGTTTTGCCAAGCATCTCATCTTGACTGTAGCCAAGCATTTTGCACAGAGCCGCGTTGACTTCGATAGTTTTGAGTTCAGGATTTATCAGCCAGCATCCTTCCGATGTAATTTCCAGAATGGTTCGGTATTTCTCTGCGCTTTCTCTCAGTGCCTCCTCCGCCTGCTTATGTTCTGTAACGTCGTGCCAGATGCTGATGATAACACCCGGCTCCTCATCCGCAACTCGTTCAAGGAGAGAAGCATTGACACTGAAATGGCTCACTTTGTCCTTTGTTGTCATCTCAAACTCGGCATTACGGCAAAAACCTTGGAGGCGGACCTTCTTTTCCAGCTCAGACCAACGGTTCAAAGCATTGGCATTGAGTTGTTCAAGCCAGATGAACATACTGGTCTCTACTACATCCCGCCACTGCCGCCCGAAGAACGTGCAGAAGGTTTCATTGACTACGATAATAGTATGCGTCGAGTCCGTAATCACGATACCGTCGGCCGAGGCACGCAGCAGCGTCTCGAAAAATTTTACTGTCTGCCGAGTGGCTTCTAATTTGCCTTTCCTAAGTCGTTTGCTCATGATTACAAAATTTGCACGCCTTGAATTTGAACTTTTTACGAAACCGTCTAAACCGGACTTTTTACGAAGCCATCATCTTTCAGGCATTAATAATTTCCAAACAGAGAAAAAACGAAAAGGCCCATACTTTGACACAGTTTATATACTGTATATGAGCCTTTATCTATCACATAGGGTTACCCCCTGAATTCGGCTGTTGTTATCTTATTTTTATGTTATTCTAATAGGTTATATGTCATTTTGAATCGTGCTTTCAATTTTCGTTTAATCATAAATATTATAGATAAGAATATAATTTTACAATAAAAAATTTATTACAGATTTATAAAAATAAGTCTATAGGATAAAGGACTTATTTGTATAGGAAAATATCCTAAAGATATAGGGAGTTATCCCGCACTGAAATCAAATATTTTTTTCAATGCCATAATGTTTATGGAGAACGGAATATATCATTCTGCCCTGGCTTTCAGGTTCTTGCCTCCCTTTGGCATGTTTTTTGGAATTTGATGCTTGAGATTTGGGATTTATTTGGAATTTGGTACTTGGAATTTGGGATTTAAATGATCTTTGGCGTCTGGAATTTGGGATTTTAAAAAATCCGTGAACGGTTATAAATGATCCTTAACCAGCTATGCCAATCTGGACACTATCTTCTAATTTTATGCTAAATGGCGTTCATTTTCTCCGATAAAAATTAGGTTGCTGAGTTTCTTTAAGGCGCCAAAGTTCTTTTGCAACACATTCCTGCCAAATGCATAGATGGTTCTAAGATCATTAGTATCGATAAAGATTTGATAAAAATTGGTTCCTTGATCTTTAATAGTATTGATCAATTCATATGCCGAAGTTCCATCAAAATCACCATTCAGTTTCAGATGAAGACTGTCTCTGGTTTTATAAGATAAAATTTGAAAATTTGCAGCCATTGCATATCTCCTTTAAATATGACGGTTTCGTAAAAAGTCAGATTTTGATGGCAAAGTAAAAAGCTCCAAATTCAAGGCGCGCAAATTCCGAGGAATGAGACGTACATATAGTACGTCGCAGTGACGAGGAATGCAGTGCAACGCAGAAGTTGGACTTTTTACGAAGCCATCAAATATTATTCTTGTTATTCTTTTTTTATCAGAGTGTAATTCACTCTGTCCATAGAGGGGAGGCTTCATTTTTATGGTGGGAACTCCTGAGGGATGAGAATTTATCCCACACAATCGGGAGAAAAACTGATAAGATAGGTTGTAACCGATACCCTTCATCCGCAAGTTGTTTACAAAGGAACCTGTTTCTATATGCGTTATTGTCTACGATCAGTATGTCTGTCATATCCATTATTCCTCCATTAAATTTTTCAAAGGACTATCTGATAAAGTTCTGCAGGCCATTGTAGTTCAGTGGGCATCGGCTCATTTATATTTTTAACAAATTGTGTTTTTTTGCCGATATCTTTGCTCATGTCACGGATTTCCGCGCTGTCCTTAATAATTAGCGGACGCTGAAGCATCTTTTCATAAAGATCTATGTAATGTTGCGCTGTGACCCTATGATTGAATTTGGAAGCACTTTGTATCATTATCCGGTTGATTTGCCTTTCCTTCTCTTTAATCGGCAGCATATAAAAGTTCATTGCCTGATCAATAGCCCAGGATAGCCCGTTTGAGTCAAAAGTCTTGAATAGAAAGCCGTTTCCGGTTTTTCTATCTACATCCAGGTGGACGACTGTGTCGTGAATCCCTCCGGTATCGTGGGCTATTGGAAGGACCCCGTAGATTGCACCTATCATTTGGGGCAGGCCGCAAGGTTCAAAGCTTGAAGGCATCATAACAAAATCCGAGGCCCCATAGGCCAGACGGGCCAGACGTTCGTTGAAGCCGCATACTGCTATCCGGTCAGATAAATTATGAAATCGAACGATGTCTTTAAAATGCCTTTGAAACTCTCCGTCTGCTACAAAAACGATCTCAAGATTCTGCTTCCAGTAACGGGAAACTACTTTATAAAGTATCTCAGCAAGGAGCTGGCATCCCTTTTGAACCGGATCCAGGCGCGAAGGCCAGAAGAAGATGGGCACCCGTGTATTCTGAACCAAGCCTAAAGTTTTCTGAAGAATGCGTTTATTGGCCTTTTTCCCAAAAACATGGTTCGCTGCAGAATATTTACAGGGGAGGGCCTCATCAATGGATGGGTTATAGGAAGGGTCTGGAGCGTTTAGAATTCCATCAGCGCATCCGGCGTTTCTTTTGTTGGATAGCTCTCGTTGCATGGAGTTTTTGACAAAGCCGTGCCGTCCTTCAACCATCTCCTTCAGGAAGGTTGGACTTACAGTATTTACAAAATGGGCAGCAAAAACTCCGCTTGCAAGGAAATCTACAGGAATGGAGTCTCTGGTATTTTCATAGTTGGACGGGTAATATTCAAAAAAAAGGTTCTGCCAGAACAAAGCGCTGTCAATACCCCTGTCCTCAATTTCAGAAAGGAGGCTTTTAACAGTATGAATATTGTGAATAGTAAAAAGGCAAGGTATACCCAATCGTCTTGCCATGGCTGGAATCAGACCGGTCATCCAATCATTGCAATGGATAAGATCCGGCTGAACCTGGGGAACGATATTGTTGATAACCTCTCGCTGAAACGCTAATGAAATTTTAATTTTTTCAAACTCATACTTGGAATAGATATGATTAAGATAAAAAAAAGTCCTGTCCTGGGCCAGGTGGATCCTTTCATCCGGTACGCTGTTTCTTATTCTGCTCCGTTCCCTTCTAACAAGTGGAGACATATGACCGTTGAATATTGAACGGTAGTCCGGAAGGGCCACATGGACATCGGCACCCTGACTATAAAGGGCATTTATTAGTGCAGCCGAGACATCTGCAAGCCCTCCTGCTCTGGCATTCAGGCAAATGGAATTCTTTACCATGCCGATAGGAAGATAGGCTACTTCAGGTGTCACAATAAGAACGCGAGGGTTGGTTGTAGGACTGGTTATGATCTGTTGCTCCTTTCTTTCAGTAATATTTGACGCTAATTCCAAAAACGGGTAGAGTTTTTGTCGTTCATTTTATCACTACCGGATTTACAGTATCAAATCCTGAACCTGTATGAACATCTCCAAGGATTTCCATTCGTTTTGATAATACCTGGATCTCACACTCGGGAAATAATATATGCATGTTTATAATCAACATATCTACTCTTTCAGGATCATCGCTTAATATGACTATTTTCTTCATGTTAAGCCTCCACTCCCTATCGGTTCATTCTTCAGGATAGTGGCTTTTCAGACAATACGGTCGCCAGCAACAATCTATTTGGTCACAATATTCCTCTGCCCTTAGGAAACAATCAAAGTTTCCTTCAACACGCTGAACGCTTCTAATCAGGGCTGCAATATCGAGGTAAGCATCTTCAACACCTCGATTTTTGGTGTCAATTGATGTTTTCCCTGTTTCTTTATGGGAAACACTTATGCTGTCTTGATCTGACATGATTTGTATATACTATATCTTTTTGGGTTTGTAGAAATCGAATAACGGTTTCTATTCAATTTGTCCATAGAGGGGAGGCTTCAATTTGATGGTGGAAACTCCTAACGGGCAGGAATTTATCCCACCTACTTGGGAGAAAAACGGATAAGATAGGTTGTAACCGTTTACAGGTTCAGTGGTTCAGGAGTTCTTTGATCTTCAGAGCGTTTTTAGGTGCATGCCCCATCGCGTCGTTGTCAAAGTAAACATAAGTATCTACGTCCCATTTTCTTAGGTCTTTGATTCCTCCTGACTTTAATAAATGAAGTTATGGAAAAGGTGATTCCGCATCTTCCTACTTGGCGGGATTGTTTTCTAATAACGCGGATATCTTTTGCTTTAGTTCATCGGCGGCAGAGTGGCTCTTGAGCAAATATCCATCAGCTTGAGAAAGACGGTGATCAAACAGGTAATTGTGGTATGGAGCAATGATAAGCACCGGGAGATTTGGTTTTTGTATTTTAATGTTACGTAAAACATCCCATACGAGAAACCCATACTTCAGGTAAAGGTTAAGGAGCACTACATTAGGTTTAAATGATAAAATATTTTTACTAACTGACTCGATATCATCCGTGACTTCGATTTTGTGGCTTTCACCGGCAAGCCCTTCTCTGCATAAATTCTTCGCCCACTCCTGATCATCTATGATAAGTATGTTTGCCATTTTACTTTCATTATTTCGCCCCGGTGAAATGATCTCGAATTATTGGGAAATTCACAGGGCAGGCATTGATTTCACTCGACAATCTCAAATATCGTGCGTTTTTTTGTTTTTGCAGAAGATGCATTTAAAATAGTCCGGACTGCCTGGGCAGTCCGGCCCTTTTTGCCGATAATTTTCCCCAAATCTTCTTTGGCAACCTTCAACTCAAGCACCGAAGCTTGGTTCCCCACGACCTCCTCAATCACTATCTGTTCCGGATTGTCGACCAGTGCCGCAACAATATAACCAACTAGATCTTTCATAGCGTCATTTCCTCTTCTACGATAAATATTCTGTCTCTTCTCATGTTAATCTCTTCTTGATTCGCCCGAAATTTTCATCCAAAAATTCATATTTTTCTTCACTAAGCACCATGGTAATTGTTCCTTTTAAAGCAATTAAAACCATACCAGAAATAAGAAAAAGGTCATTATCCCTGCCGGTAAAGGTCAATCCCTTTTTACCAGCAGGGACTGAACACCACCACCCAGGTGGTGATATATCTGCCAGAAGTTATAAACGGTATCACCACTTATTTTGTGATTTAACCCGGCATTGTTCATCCTTCGACAGTTCACCCAATGAGACCTTTGAAAAACGCCCCCTTTTGTCCAATCCCTGTGTCAGGCTCAAATTTTAATCCTCGAAATACTCAATGTATTCCTCCGGTTAAAATTTTCGCCTTCCTTGGCCTTGAACAAAATTGAACATTTTTCAAAGGTCTTCCAATCGGAGAATGAGTGAGGTTTCAGATGACGTTTCCGATAAGGAATTCCCTTATGCTTTCTTTAATCTTACCCTCAGGCAACTCCTCTAAATAATTAAAACAATTTATACACAAACAGACAAGATCTTCGTTCTCAAGGATTTCTCCAGAAGGCACCTTTTCACCGCATAAGTCACAGGAACAGCTTAATCCATGAACATTCCCACCATAAACTGTATGACTTTTAGCCAGATATTGGATGCCGATTCCATAACAGGAAGTTTCACTTTTATCTATTTTTTTGCACCATTTTACTTTCGCCCGATAGGCCTTGTAAGCTTCAGGGCCAGGCGTATCAGGCGTGTAATGTACCATTTTAATGCAAATATCTGACTTTTGCTTGATGGCATGGTCTGACTCGAAATACATACCGCCTATGCCGCTGTTATACATTTTGGCATGATAATAGTTTTCCGTATCATAATTTGCATACATGATGGGGGTTTCATAAGAATTGCGAGAATAAGCTCTTTTTATTAATGTAGACATCTTTTTACTCCTACTTGTTTAAAATTATATCGTATTTAAAAAACACCCTTTTCCTTCATAAAATTGTCGAATTTTGTAACCAAGAATATTCACAGACATGCAATCAACATATTGCGACCTTAGGATGATCAGTTAGGATCATGATTTTATTAAAATCAAGTCTCCATAGAGGTTTTTCTTAGTAAGTGTCCAACCTTCTATTTTTGGAACTTTATCTTTTTTATTACGCTTTATATTCAATTTGTCCATAGAGAGAGGGCTTCATTTTGATGGTGGGAACCCCTACGGGGAGGGAATTTATCCCATGCAATCGGGAGAAATGCTGAAAGTAATGTGAAGGAACATTCCACCATTTTATATGGACATAGAGAGTATATTACTAAAAAATCAACCGATTATAGAAAGTTATAGAAAATCTGAGATGTTTAATTATGTCCCAAACCATTACAGCCAGAGGAGGCAGGTTCAAGGACCAGTGCCGTGCGGGTGGGAAGATATAGGCTGAGCAGATTACGTGGCCAGTCCATTGAAGTGTCGAACAGGGTCAGATGATGTTGATCCGGGTTTAAACGGTTGTGACCCCCATATTCCGGTGCATCGCTGTTAAAAATCATTCGGTATTTTCCGGGCGGTGCTTCAAAACGATAATCCGAATACGAGCGTTCGGGATGAAAGTTGAATATGAATAGAAGTCCTGCTCTTTCAAATATAATAATTTTATTGTCTGAGTGCTCGTAAACAAGGCGTATTTCCGCAGATTCCAGAAGCTGATGATCCCTGGATAGAAATATCATGTCTCGATCAAAACGGGCGAGGAATTGATACTTCAAGTTTCCGTTATCCACCAGATGCCATTGGCGCCGGGCATATCTGTAAGACCAGTTGTTCCCTTCCCGCGGAAAGTCGATCCATTCGGGATGTCCGAATTCATTACCCATGAAATTAAGATAGCCATTACCCGCCGTGGCCAGAGTGATGAGCCGGATCATTTTATGTAGAGCCATTCCGCGGGCCACGGTATGGTTATCATCACCCACCTGCATGTGATCATACATATCCGCATCAATTAAACGAAAAAAAATCGTTTTATCGCCCACCAGGGCCTGGTCGTGGGACTCGGTGTAACTGATGGTTTTTTCATCCCGTCTCCGGTTGGTCAATTCATACCAAAGGCGTTCCATGTGCCATTTTTCATCCGGCGTATCTTTGACAAGTCGTATCCAGTTGTCGGGCACTCCCATGGCGAAACGATAATCAAATCCCATGCCGCCGGATGCAATCGGAACGGCCAGCCCGGGCATTCCACTGATATCTTCGGCTATGGTAACCGCATCAGAGCGAACATCATGGATAACTTTATTTGCAAGAGCCAGATAGATAAGGGCATCTTCTTCGACGTTGTCGTCAAAGTAGTCGTCGTAGGAAGTAAATGCTTTTTCCAATCCGTGATCCATGTAAAGCATACTGGTCACCCCGTCAAATCGAAAACCGTCTAATTTATATTCATCCAGCCAGAAACGGCAGTTGGAAAGAAGAAAATGAAGTACCTGATGCTTTGCGTAGTCAAAACACCTGGAATCCCAGGCTTCGTGAATACCGCGAGGCCCTTCATGAAAGTATTGATACAGTGTGCCGTCGAATCTGCTCAGACCCTCCACCTCGTTGGAAACCCCGTGTGAATGAACCAGGTCCATAATCACCCTCAGACCGAAAGCATGAGCGGTGTCGATAAGCTCTTTGAGCTCCTCCGGTGTTCCGAACCGGGACGAAGCAGCAAAAAAGCTCGAAACCTGGTAGCCGAAAGAACCGTAGTAAGGATGCTCCTGAATCGCCATTAATTGCAGTGTATTGTAGCCCGTCGCAACAATACGCGGAAGGATTTGTGTGGTAAATTCTCTATAAGAGCCGATTTTCTCCTCTTCCTGGGCCATACCTACATGGGCTTCGTAAACAAATATCGGGTCCGACGGAGACTGAAAATCCATACATTTCCAGTGATACGGGTCTGGTGGAGACCAGACCTGGGCATTAAAAATCAGCGTATCAGGGTCCTGAACAACGCGACGGGAATAGGCAGGAATGCGATCGCCTTCACCATCGGGCCAGTGGATACGAAGTCGATAATGATCGCCGTGTTTCAATTTGTTTTGGGATAAACGAATTTCCCAATGACCATCTTTGGTGATCCGGTGCAGGGCAAAGTCTTTTTTCTCTCGCCAGTTCGTCATATCGCCGATCAGATAGATCCGGGTGGCATTAGGCGCCCATTCACGAAAGGCCCATTCACCATTTAGGAAGTGCAGCCCGAAATATTCGTGGCCGGCGGCAAAGTCCGCCAAACTCCTTTTGCCCTGGGTCAGACGCGATTCTGTTTCCATTGTTTTCAGCAAGCGCCGCTGAATGGTTTTCTTATACGGAATCAGATAGGGGTCACGGGATAAAAAACGCTTGAGTATGGTATTGATTCGATTGTCTTGACCTGAGCTTTTTGGATTATCTGAGGTTTCGAACATAATGAAACTTTTTTTCGTCTCTTTAGTTTATGATTCGCTATAGCTATCCGAGGACTTCTTCACAATCAGCGGTCGCTGCAACATCTTCTCATAAAGCTCGATATACTGTCGAGCAGTTACGGCATGGGTAAATTTGGCGGCACTTTCGGTCATGACCCGTTTGATTTGCTTTGCCTTTATACTATCGGGAAGATTATAAAAGTTCATGGCCTGGTTGACGGCCCAGAAAAGCCCGTTGGCATCAAAAGTCTTAAACAGGAAGCCATTGCCGGAATTGTTTTCAACATCCAGATCACTAATCGTATCATGGATCCCGCCGGTATCATGGGCTACCGGAAGAGTCCCGTAAAGCGGGGCTATCATTTGCGGAAGGCCGCACGGTTCAAAATTTGACGGCATGAGGATAAAATCTGAAGCCCCGTAAGCCTGATGCTCAAGCCCGTTATTAAAATCGCAGATTGCTACGCGTTTCTGAAATCCGTGGTAATTCACAATGTCTCTGAATACCATTTGATAATCACCATTGGCGACAAAGACGACCTGAAGATTCTGGTTCCAGTATTTCGAAATCACCTTATAAAATATTTTGTCTAACAACTGGCATCCCTTCTGAACCGGATCAAGCCGGGATGGCCAGAAAAAGACGGGTGCTTTTTCGTCTTTAATCAATCCCAATTTTTCCTGTAAAAACAGCTTGTTTACTCGTTTGCTCAAAAAATAGTCCTCCGGACCGTAGTTTTGCTTGAGATGCTTATCTGCAGAAGGATTAAAAGAAGGATCCGGTGCATTCAGTATTCCAACGGCACAGCCGGCATGATATTTATTGGCTAATTGCCGCTGTATAGGAGGTTTGATAAAACCATGCCGCCCTTCGACAACTTCCAGCAAGAATGTGGGGCTGACAATATTCACAAAATGAGCGGCAAAAATTCCACTGGTAAGTAAATCCACGGGGTTGGTATCCCGTATGTCCTCATAATTCGTGGCCATATTTTCGTAATACAAATGTTGCCAAAAATAGGCGGCATCGATACCCCTATCCTCCATGTAGGCCAGTGTTGTCTTTATCGTGTGCACATTGTGAATGGTAAAAAGACATGGAATTCCCATTTGTCTGGCCATTGCCGGAATGATACCGGTCATCCAATCATTGCAATGAATCAAATCCGGTTGGATCTGGGGGACGATGTGATTGATCACCTCACGCTGAAAAGCCAGGGCGAGTTTAATGTTTTCCTCTCCGTAAGAAGAATAAACACGGTTGATGTAATAAAAGGCCCTGTCTTCTGCCAGATGGATGCGATCATCGGGCATTTTGCGCTGAATTTTATTGAGCTCTTTTTTTAGAACAGGGGCCAATCCGTTACTGAAGATGGAGCGGTAATCCGGAATGGCGACATGAACGTCGGCTCCCTGTTCAAACAGGGCACTGATCAGAGATGCCGAAACGTCGGCAAGCCCCCCTGCTTTGGCGGTAAAAAAAGAGGCCATACCTCCCATACGGTCCGGCAAATACGTTACCTCCGGAGTTACAACGAGAATGCGGGGATTAATCTGTGGATGTGTCATGTACAAACCCTAATCGCCTTTATGCGACACCCTATTCAAGCCAAATTCGTCACTAAAAAACTCAACCAGTTTAAAGTTTCCAATCATCAATCGTCAATCTTAAATCATCAATCCTTCTACGCCCATGTGATAAGCCCGGGGGCAAACCTGATCCGGTCATCTCCACTGGGTATAGCTCTGACAGTGAAACCGTAACGGCCTGAATTACTGCAGGTCATAGTGCAGGAATAAAGATATTCACCATCTCCATGGATTTCCTTTACGGTCATTTCTTGAGAATGACTGTCAGCAATGCTGTCCACCGTTTTTAATTCCCCGTAATAAAGCTCCATTTTTACTTCATCAGGACGGAGCTCTCCCAGATTCACAACCGCTGTTGCTTCAAAGCTTTCTCCCACTTGAAACGGGCCCTCTGCTTTTCGTACAGGATGTTCAATCCTGATTTTTTCCCACAGGGTGTTGAGTCGTTTATACTGGGCGGAAAGAATTACGGCTTCCTTGGCATTATCTGCGGTCAGATGCGCAAAGCGCTTTGCAGCGGGGAGATAGAATTTCTTTTCATATTTGCCCACCATTATACGGGCGCAAAAATGTTGCATCGCCATCTTCATTGATTCTTTCATCATTTTGAGCCACCGGTCTGGCGCGTCTCCATTCTTCTTTTCATAAAAGCAGGGAATCACGTCGTTTTCCAGCACATTATAAAGGGCTTGACTCTCCACCGTATCCTGGTAGGCCGTATCAGCGTACTCCTCTCCGTCTCCTATGCGCCAGCCTCTTTCTTCAGCATATCCTTCACACCACCAGCCGTCGAGGATACTTACATTTAAAACTCCGTTTGCGGCAGCTTTTATACCGGACGTACCGCATGCTTCAAAGGGCCGTCTGGGAGTATTGAGCCACACATCTGCACCCTGAACCAGGTGCCTGGCTATATTGATATCGTAGTCCTCTAAAAAGGCGATTCGGTGGCGCACTTTGGGTCTGCGGGCAAACTGGACAAGGCGCTTGATCAGTTCCTTGCCTTCGTTATCTTTAGGATGGGCTTTTCCTGCGACGATAAACTGAACCGGGATTGTCTTTGAGGTAATTATTGCTTCAAAGCGTTCCGGATCTTTAAGCAAAAGATTGGCCCGTTTGTAAGTCGCGAAGCGACGGGCAAAGGCGATGGTCAATATATCCTGGTCCAGTACCGATTCAGCATCCTTCATCATCGCTTTGGGGGCATTACGGCGCTGGTATTGCTTTATCATCAGTGCTCGGCAATTGCGAATAAGGCGGCTGCGACTCATTTCGCGGGCACGCCATAATTCCTCATCATAAATATCGTCAATACGCTTGGCGATTTCCGGGTTCCCCAGGTCCAAATGCCAATCCGGTCCAAGATAGCGTTCAAACAGCAGGGCGTTCTCAATGGAAATCCACGAAGGAATATGTATCCCGTTTGTAATATGGGTGATGGGAACCTCGTCTTCCGGCATGCCGGGCCAGACATGGGACCACATGCGTCTGGCCACCTTGCCGTGCAATTCGCTGACGCCATTACAGTACTGAGACATTCGCAATCCCAGAACGAACATGGAAAGGGAGGTGTCTGAGCCGGATTCTATGGGTTGCCCCCACGATACAATCTCGTCAACGTTTACACCCAGTCGCTTAGACAAAGAACTAAGATACGGTTTTACAAGGTCCACGGGAAACTCATCGTGCCCTGCTGCCACCGGCGTATGGGTAGTAAAGACCGTGGTTTGTGAAACGATCTCCTTCGCTGTCTCAAGATTGACGTTATATGAGGAAATCGTCTGGGCAAGCCGCTCCAGGGTAACAAAGGCACAATGACCTTCATTCATGTGGCATACGGTTGGATAGATTCCCATGGCTTCAAGAGTACGCATTCCGCCGATTCCCAGCAGTACTTCCTGGGCCAGTCGAGTCTTTGGATTTCCGGCATACAGACGAGCGGTTATTTCCCTAATTTCCGGAGGATTCTCCGGTAAATTGGCATCAAGAAGATAAAGAGGAATACGCCCCACCATGATATTCCAGACAACGGCCCGGATTTTGCCCTCAGGTCCGTTGACTGAAATGCTTACCTCATTTCCTGAAAGATCCTTTGCCCGTTTCACAGGCAGGTGAAAAAGATCGGTTTCCGGAAATTCCTCCTGCTGCCATCCATCCTGATCCAGAAACTGGTGAAAAAATCCCTGCCGGTAGAGAAGCCCTACCCCTATTATGGGAAGTGCAAGGTCGGAAGCCGCCTTTAAGTGATCACCGGCCAGGACTCCGAGACCTCCGGCAAACAGGGGAACACTTTCATGAATTCCGAACTCCATGGAAAAATATCCGATAGTTCCCTCTTTCCCGTAGGAAGATTGGCTTGGATCCACAGGGGTTAAAACCTCGCCCACAAAACTTTTTTCCACCCGCCGCTGATGAGCCAGAAAGCTTTCGTCTTTTGACAGTTCTTCCAGTTGTTTCTGGGGAATTAAGGTTGAGAATACGATGGGATTGCGCCCGGACGCTTCCCAGAGCCGGGGACTTATGCGACGAAAAAGTTCAATGGCATCCAGATGCCAGCACCACCAAAGGTTGCGTGCCAGAACCTGGAGAAAAGAAAGGGATTCCGGAATTGCAGGAAACACCTGAAATGTTTGTAAATAACTCATATTCATTTATCCTTTATTATTGATTGTTGGTCATTGGTCAACCACTCAACTACTGACGGTCTCGTAAAAAGTCCAACTTCTGCGTTGTGCTGCATTTCGTAATCATTCAACGTACGAAAAGTACGCCTCATGATTACAAAATTTGCACGCCTTGAATTTGAACTTTTTTCGAAACCGTCTAAATCGGACTTTTTACGAGTTTATCAACTACTCAACTATTGTCAAATAGTCAATCCAAAGCTTCAAGCAGCTTCCATACCCTTAAAACTTCACTTGCCCCCCAGGCCTGTGCATCACAGCCGCGTTGTCTGTGGGGAAAATCTCCATCCATGATTTCCGGCACATGGCCTACACACCCCTGGGATAGAAGACGGGCACTGCTTGCCAGCCATGAGAAAGCCGTGTTTTTTCCTTTATTGCCGTAGGCTCTTACCCATGCTTCACAATAATTGGGGAACAGCCACGTCCAGGCAGTGCCGTTATGATATGCAGGTTTGCGTTTTAAATCTTCCTCTCCCGCATATTGCCCCTGGTAAGGATGATGGGGATTGTTGATCGTTGTTCCATCATGATAAATTGCAATCGGTCGGAGAACCGGTCGGTCCGCAAGGCTTCGAACGGCTCCGGGGACCAGCAGTTCTTCACATGCTGCCACGATCTTACGGCAAATCGTACGGTCGGAGACAGCGCCAAGTGTTACGGCAAAAAGCTGATTTGGCCTCAGTGCATCGTCAGGATCAGCCTGTGCGGCCGGTTTTCCGGAATCGGTATGGAGACAGTCCGCCAAGTAACCTGATTTTTCGAGCCAAAAGAGGTTAAAAATTGACGCCTGAACCCGGGAAGCTTTATTGGTCCAGTCGCCGGCATCTCCGGAAGGATCAATGCATGCTAAAAAGGATAGTGCAGCAAACCAGAGCGCCTGGATTTCAATGGGATAACCTTGCCGGGGTGTGCATGCAGGGTGATTGGTGTCCATCCAGGTAAAATGGGTCGGACTGAAAATGAGACCCGATTCCGGATCCATACGGATACCGTTGGGCGTGCCCTTCTCATAAGCATTGGCTATGGAAAAAAGAATATGACGAATGGTTCGATCACCACACTTTGAATCAAGAAACTCTTCATTTCCTTGGATTCGGACCAGATCGGAACATGCGATAAAAAACCATAGCGGCGCGTCAGAGGTGTTACGGTTTCCGGCATCTTTGCCTTGGATCATATTAGGAATTGTTCCGTTATTTTCAAACTGTCCGAACTGTTTCAGGATAGAACGAGCCTCCTCCAATCTTCCTGCTACAATCAACCCCCTCACAAAAATAAAGGCGTCCCTGCCCCAATCCAGAAACCATGGATATCCGGCAATTACCGTATTCGAATCATTCCTTTTTACTACATAATGGTCCAGTGCTGTTTGTAACGCCTCATCCGGTTTGCAAAATCTGCTTTTTTCAAAAACAGCCGGTTCCATATCACGGAACCCGGGTTTTTGATTCGGGAAATGAAAATCTTGGAACCCCGTAACAGAGGCGCTTAGCGCTACGGATTTTCCCCCCTTCAGGAATGAAGAAAAATAACCCGGACTGAACAGATCCGAATCCGGATCAAGACCCCGCTCAGCCTCTATCTGCCGGTGTACCATGTATTGCCATTCCGGCTCCCATACAAAAGACCCCTCAGAAATCTTCAAACTAAGCCGGTGTTCCTGTTCCGGCACAAATGTGAAGCCGTCCGGATCCGATCTTACAGCCCCAGGCCAGAAATTCTCCGGTCCCTGAAATGCCTTAGTGGTCTCGTGAAAATTGCGGCTTTCAATATCCGGACGCAGGATGAGCCGGACCGGCTCATGATCTGCCAGCATTCCCTGCCGGCTTTTTGCTGAATCGCGGATAAAAACCATACGCATGGAATTTTTTCCGGGAACCATCTCCACACATATGGTCAGAAAGACATGTTCTCCCTGGCCTGTGGGCACCTGATATCGCCACACGCCTCGGGCATGGGACTGGAAATAAAAAGAATCAAAGCAATCATCGCAGATTTCCTGTGAATAGTCCTGATACACCAGCCATGCCCGGCATCGTGTAAACATTACCCGGCGATCTTCAGGGATCTCAGGGTTCATATTTGCTGCCAGAAGGGCATCATACCTGCTGGCAAGTTCTCCCCAGGAAACGGCCGCCCGAAGCATGCCTCCGCGACCGTTGGTGCCGAGCAGAAGAGGGGAACGGCTTGACAGATCCGGCCGGTAATAGATCCGGTTCACCCTTGCATCCTCTGCCCGGGAAAGGAAAAGAAGCGGCCCGTCAACATGTTGAGTATCACCTGGAGTATACACCGACAACTTCAGGGTAACCGAGCGATGAGCTCCGGGCGGAGGCAGGGGTGAAAAAAGCGTAAAATACGATCCGTCCATACACTGCAGACTTTCTTCATGGTACAGGCACCGGTTTTCATCCATGATTTTGGCGCGAAACGGTCTGTGGGCGCGAACCATTAGAAAATGGTCCGGAGGCACCATTACTTCTCGCTTTTGATCACGGGGCCATTGCCAGGTTATCACCCTAGGTTCACTGCTGAAAGGATTAAGACTACGGCAGTACTCCAGGGGATTTTCCGCCAGCTTCCGTGCAACCTTGTCCGGTTCAAATTTGCTCAGATCCCGGGTGCCGTTATAAAAATGCAGTACGTCCATGGCCTTGGCCCGAAGGCATTGCTGTTTAATTCGTTCCGGATATAATGCGGTTTTAGATTCAACCTCACAAACAATATCAATATCATGCCGGTCAGCGGTAAGACAAAAAACCCGACCGGAATCCAGGAGACAGGAATGCTTTCCGTCAGACTCGGCAATAGCCACATTCTCGCCTGAGATAAGGTCCACAAACGCAGATGCATCCATGCCTGTTTCCTGAGGATTCCAGGATGCCAACGTCTGATGCCGATCATCCAGATTCGCCACAATGAGAAGCTTTTTCCCTGACGGCAGATGGCGTCGCAGCATCACTATACAATTTTCATCCCCCTGCTGGACCATTTTCAGTTCCGTTCGGTCATGAAATGCCGGATGTGTTTTGAGCAAAGCATTGAGGCGACGGAGATGATTCACCTGATTGGTTTCAGCCCCCCAGTTCAGTGAAGTTGCTCCATGGACGCTGATTTTTTCCGTTGCATACCATTCCACGCCGTTGGCAAAACCAAAACCGCCCTGATGGCTGCAAAGAGCGCACAGTGCCGTCCTCATCCGAGCAAAAACCTTGGACCGTGCAGCCAAGCGAATGTTATCGTGGGTTTCAGCAAAATGTACCGTTATTCCGTCACTTACGGAGATCTCATTGGCTCCCGGGAGATAGTTTTCAATCTGGCTTCGGTCATAGTTTTGAAAAAGCTCAGAATATGACCAGTTGAAATTGGCTTTGTTCAGGATATCCCGGGTTACGGAAATTTTTCCACCCAGCCCTTCCAGAAGAAAAATTGTATCAGGATACTGATCCCTGACAGCGGCAACAATATACTTCCAGGCAGATACCGGAATCATATATCCCGCATCGCAACGAAATCCGTCCACCCCCCTCCGACACCACGTAATAAAAACATCGGCCATATATTGCCACAGGTCTTTTCTGGAATAATCGAGGGTCGTCAGGTCTGCCCAGACCACACCCCAGGCGCCTGGCATCTCTATCTGTCCGTCCGGGTCTCGGACAAGCCATTGAGGGTGAGTTTCATGAAGACCGGCGGCCCATCCCGTATGGTTGATGGCGATGTCAATAAAAATCATGGCATGACGTTCATGGATTGCATCTATCAGCTCTGTGAACTGCTCAAGAGGCGTTGCCCTGGGGTCAAATTCGGCCAAAGCCGGATCCACGGCGGTAAAACTGAGTGCTGCATACGGACTTCCAAACCGTCCCATGCGGGCATAGGTGGTGGGGGTGGGATGTATGGGAAGTAACTGGATTATTCGGCACCCAAGCTCGCCAATAATGAAATCCAGTTCTCCTATCAGATCACGAAAAGTTCCTGATGGCGGGATGACCGTGTAACCGTTTTTATCAAGAGACCGTATCGAATCTTCATCTGCCCCGGAAAAAAACTTGCCGTTTTTGTTTGGACCGAACTGACGGACAAATGCATTATAAATGATGTTTGAACAGCATGTGTGTGCCGGTTCCACGTTGATGGAGATATTAGGACCCTCCGGCCACACCGGGATGGTCTCATTTTCATTTAAAAAGAAACATTTGGCTTCAAAATGCCCTACTTCACAAAAAGGGAGGGTAATCATAAAGTTTTGGTCGTCAACACGGTTCATGGGGATGTCAAACCAGTCCCGACCAAGTGGCGGCTTATCGTTATCTACTTTCCTGGTAATTTCCCGCCTTGCGGTTCGGGCATGGCCAATGTTGGTACGAAGCCATGCACTTCCTTTCCCGGGATGTGAAAGGGAGAGATTAAATGCCCGGGTATCGCCTCTAAATATAAGAATGCGTGTTCCCGGCGCGGGATCCTGGATGACCCAATTTGAATTATCCATCGGGCGTCACTGTTTGGTTTGTAAACAATAGGATTTTTTTCAAAAAAAATAATATAAAATAACAGCATTAGTGTGTCAAAGGAAAAGGCATCATTATTGCGGTCGGGGTCAGAGCTGTATAGGAGAGGGAAATTCCGTATCTTTCTGAAGGACAGATAACTTATTTAATAAATTGGAAATCTTTTCCCTGAGTTCATCGGCTGCCGTGTGGCTTTTAACCAGATACCCGTCTGCTTGAGAAAGGTGGGGACCAAACAGGTGTGTGTCGTGGGCGGTAACGATAAGCACCGGAAGCTTTGGATTTTGCATTTTAATGTCCTGCAAAACATCCCATACGAGGAATCCATGCTTTAAGTATTGATTCAGGAGCACGATATGGGGTTTAAACGATGAAATGTTTTTCATCACAGACTCTACATCATCCGTTGTTGAAACATTGTATCCTTCACCGGCCAGACCTTCTCTACATAGATCCTTTACCCACAACTGGTCATCTATAATAAGTATATTTGCCATATGACATTCCAAATCTATCCGGTTAAGACACGCCGAACCTTTGACTTGCCTGAGCCACTAGCAATGGCATGTAACAGGGGGAAATAAAAATAAGTATTCGCTTTCGGCGTAATTTATCCGTAAAAATAGTATCATACCTGAAGCGGTAATATTTGCAAAATGCTAACATGTTACGATATGTACTCTTTCTTTCTTTAAAGAAATTTATACCCGCTGACAGACAAATTTCAAGTCGTCTTAAGCTTCATAAAATATCGGTTCTCCCAGTTCTTTGAACGAAATACTATTGAAAATATGATGTCCATCATAGTCGAGGACCCGCAAATCGTCCGTCTGACGCAAATCACTCATGATTGTTTTAAATTGCAATCCGTATTTTTCTTTTACTTTTTCTTCAGAAATTTCATAAGCAATGAACTTTTTTACCCCTTTTACAGCGAGCTTCTCAATAAGCTTTGAATCATTTAAAGATTCATAAGTGGTCAAAAGTAGAATGGGACCTGTGCCGGTGAAAAAGATTCCTGCCTTCATAATATACCTCCTTTCTATCTATGCCTAGTCTTTGCTCAAAACAGGCTGATCTTCCAGGCAGAAGGAACGCCACGTGCAGTCGACCTGATCGCAATCGATAATTCCTTTTTGGAAACAGTCCGTATTCCCTTCAGCGCGCTGAACACTTCTAATCAGGGTCGTAATGTCAAGGAAGCTCTTTTTTTCAACCTCCGGCCCTGTCTTGGAGGTTGATGCTGTGGCTATCTCCTCGCTCCCCCTCAGGTTTCCAGTACTGTTCAAGCTCTTTTGATCTTTTCTGAATGGCATATATCAGTTAACTTTATGTCCCGGAATTTCTCTCCAAGGCGGAAAATCATGGATTTATAAAACAACGCCTTTAAATCGGTTGTTTCTGAAGATAGCTTTGCATTATATCGTCCATACCGAGATAGAACTTTGTGCAATCGAAGGCGGTATAGTATAACGGTACTCTTCGGTATAATCTATTCCGCTTCCCACGTTCCATTTTTCAGCAGATACATGAATATCTTGTATTGCTTTCAGTAATTTGCAATTTTTCGCGCAATCCTCCTTAGGCAGATCTTTTCTGGGACAATTTTTACATGGAGAAGAAATCATATTTCCTCCTCTATCTAAGGGTATTCATAACATCAGGAGACGACCGATTTTATTGATTATTATCAGGTGGTAATTAGCTTTGTCTATAGAGAGAAGTGCTCATTTTAATAGGAAAAATGCCTGTGGAGTGGGAACTTATCCCGGATACAGTGGGTGGAAAGTTGCTTATTTAGTCTTTCCAGAGATCCACATCGATCAGGCCGAGCTTTGCGGCATAGCGGATCAATTCGATGGAACCGTGAAGGTCAAGCTTATTCATAATGTTGGCACGGTGGTTTTCAACGGTCTTTGGGCTGATAAAAAGCTTTTCAGCAACTTTTTTGCTGGACAATCCCTCTGCCAGAAAGCGCATAACCTCCTGCTCCCGAGGCGTTAACGTATTGTAATCGGCATCCGTGATTTTTGCCTCTTTTAAAGGAGATTTCAAAAGATTTTCAACCACCGTATGGGAAACCGAGCTGTCAAGAAAATAATCGCCTCTTGCAACAGATTCAAGCCCCTGCACAAGCCTTTCCGAGGCAGACTCTTTGACCACATATCCGGTTGCTCCGGCCTGAAATGCCTCGGCAATATAATCAATTTTAGAATGCATGCTGACAATCAAAATGCGTGTTGTGGAAAAAAGAGTTCGTATTTCCCTGGTCAGTTGAATGCCGCTTTGATCCGGCAGGGATATGTCCACTATGATAATATCCGGTTTAAGTTTTTTTGTCATTTGAAGCCCTTTTCGTCCATTTTCGGCTTCACCAACCACCTCAAAACGAGAGTCTCGCTCTATAATCGCCTTAAGCCCTTCCCTGAAAAGAGGGTGATCATCAATGATCAATATGCTATTCTTTTCGGACACAATTTTTCTCCTTATAGGGAACTTCAATAAAAATTTTTGTTCCTTCCGTTGGGCGAGATTGAATCTTCATTGTTCCGTTTAAAAGGCTGACCCTTTCCTCCATACTTCGAAGTCCCATCCGCTTCTCCTTAATAGCCGATACCATCCGGTCATTGATATCAAATCCTTTCCCATCATCCTCAATACGCAGGATGATGTGTGGAAAAGAAGCGACCATTTTGAGGGTTGCACTGTTGGCATCGGCATGCTTTTTAATATTCCATAGAGCTTCCTGTATAAGGCGGTACAAGTTGATTTCCGTGTCAAAAGGAATTGTTAGATCATCTATGCCGGCAGCGAAAAAATCAATGTTTATCTGCTTTTTCTCGGCAAATTCTTCACAATATTGATAAACCGTTCGAACCAACCCCAATTGGTCCAGCCCGGGAGGATGTAAATTATAAGCAAAATCTCTGACGGCCGATATCGATCTTTTGAGTATTTTTGACAATTCCGAAGATTTTTGTTTTATCTTAACGGATGCGGAAGGCTGGCCGTCAAAAAGCGTTTCCAGACCAATTTTCAGCAGGGAAAGGTCTTGTGCCACGTTGTCGTGCAGATAACGGGAAATTCGCTGGCTCTCGTTTTCCTGGGCCTTCATCAGTTGTTGAGTGAGGGTGCGAACATGTTCTTCCGCCTGTTTTCGCTTGGTGATATTAAATATATTTCCCATTATAGCAGGCTTTCCCCTATATTCGATGGCAGCTACAATCATTTCGCACCAAATGGTTTCTCCATCTTTTTTAAGTCTTTGAACCTCATACTGATAAGGAACAGATTCTCCCTTCAATCTTTTCAACACTCTTTCTGCTATGATCTCCCTGTAATCAGGGTGAATCAGCGCCTTATATTCCTTTCCCAGCAATTCTTCTGCCGTATAGCCATGCACCTTGGCGAATCTATCATTAACAAATACAAACCTTCCATCCTGGTGGATGAAAATACCTGTAAGAGAGCTGGTTGTAAGTGTTTTATACTTTTCCTCACTCCTCCTCAGCTCTTCCTCTACCTGTTTGTACCCGATGGCTTCTTTCCCTAACTTTTTTACCCTTTGTTCCAATTCCTCATAGGTTGGCTTTTTGGGCATTTGAATATACTCCTATAAACCATTATTCCACTATTTCATCATCCCATATATAAGGCAAAAATACAATGACTCAATACCCTGTTCTATTTATCTCATTTATAGCGGGATAGAAATTTAGAGATGCTTACCTCTTAGTGCAGGCTTGTTTGATTAAAGAAAAAAGGGGTGCCATTATTGACACCCTTTTTAAAAAAGTTATTAGCTGATCTTTCTCTATTATTTCCAAAATTATCACAAAATTATTGTCATTCAGAGGGTATCTCGACAAATCAGGCGCCTTCGTATTTAAAAGAAAGCGATACTCTGGCACGATAGGATACGACCTTACCATCATTAATTGTCATATCCAGTTTTGTGATTTCCGCAATTCTTAAATCGCGCACACTTTTAGTTGCTTTTGCTACTGCATTTTCCGCAGCTGTCTCCCAGGAAGTTTCACTTGTCCCCACCAGTTCGATGATCTTGTAAACACTGCCATTCATGTCTGCCTCCTTCCATTAAATTTTATAAATGTTAATTACCGAACAGCCTAACCCTGATAAAACGGAAATCCGAACCACAAATTACGATACATTATTAAAAATTTTATGTGCATAGTTTTAAACTTTAAGCAGCATTATTGACCTCAAATGTATTGGGAAGATCTTGGAGGTAAGACAATTAAAAGAGTGGTTCTTCATAATTAAGAAACCACTCTACACAAGCGCAAAAAGTGTAGCCTCCCACGCTTTTAGATTATATTTTGATTTATTATTAAATTTTCCGCAAAATATGTCCATAAGAAAAAAGGTTCATTTTTATAGGGAAAAATCCCAATCTCTAGGCAATTCCCCCAGGTACTAACATAAATGATTTTAATCTTTTATTATAATTTTTTTTGTTGACATTCCCTGTTGTAAGGATAGAAAAAGGATAAAAAAGATTGTTGTTTCATAAAACGAGGTGAATGATGACGGACCAATCACGTGAAAAGACAGGGCCGGAAACTTTTTTTACGGACTGGATGAAGATGACCACAGAATTATTGGACCCGATGGCTTGGATGTGGAGTGCTTTTCATAAGACAACCGGTATAACACCGGATTTGCAAAAAGATGGAAAAAGGCCACGGATGCAGGAATCATGGGACACTGCCCAAAAGACCTGGCAAGCGTTTTCACAGCTTATGAGTAATCCGGAAACCATGGAAACTCTTTCTAAAGGAACCGGTATGCTACCGGAGATTTTCTTTAAAATAGCGCAAACAGGCTTGAACAATTTTGTGAATATTCAAAAGCAGTGGCTGGAACATTACGGTAAGTTACAGGAATCCACCAAAACCTATAACTATGAGGACCTGAAAGAAGATTCATTCAAGGCGTGGAGCCAACTGTACGAACAAGAATTCATAAAGTTTTTCAAAATTCCTCAATTGGGGTTGACTCGATTTTATCAGGAGAAAATGATCCGGTTGATGGACAAATTTAACATTTATCAGGCCACTGTCACTGAATTCTCTTGTCTTTTATCAATACCCATGGAAAAGTCTTTCCAGGTCTTGCAGGAAAAATTGACTGAATTAGCCGATGAGGGGCAACTGCCTGAGGATTCCAAGGCATATTACCAGATGTGGATAAAAATACTGGAGGGGCATTACATGACTCTGCTCCAATCGCCTGAATACACCCGGGCACTTAACAAGACCCTTAATGCAATATCGGAATTTTCAGAAGCAAAAAAAGAGGTTCTCCAGGATTTTCTGAATATGCTTCCTGTTCCCACCCATAAAGAGATGGATGAACTATATAAGGAAATTTACCTTTTAAAAAAGCGAATAAAAGATCTTGAAAAGAAAAATAAAAATCCTGTATAATTTGTTTTATTTACATTAAAACAGCATGGAGTATGATTCCGAATTCAAGAATCCAAAATCGAATTGGGGGGGTGATTTTATGACTCAACCCAAAATAGCCATTGATCTGATTCTTTCAAAGCTGGCCGAGGATGCGGAAAAGGCCCGGACGCGTGCGGAAAAGGCCTCAGAAGTATTGCTCGGACCTCTCGAAACAGAAATTGCCACCACGCCTTGCGATGTTGTTTATGAAGAAGACCGGGTAAAACTTAAGCATTATAAGCCGGCAACCAAAATTCAGCTTAAAAGACCGCTTCTTTTGGTTTATGCGCTGATCAACCGGGAAACAATGCTTGACCTCCAGCCAGGTAAGAGCGTTGTGCAAAATTTTTTGCAGGAAGGTATAGACCTTTATATGATCGACTGGGGCTACCCCACTCGCAAAGACAGGTATCTCACAATTGATGATCATGTTAACGGGTATATAGACAACGCTGTCGATTTTATCCTCAAAAAACACAATCTGGACAAGATCAACCTGATGGGAATTTGCATGGGCGGCACCTTTTGTGTCATTTATTCGGCCCTTCATCCTGAAAAGGTTCAAAACCTGGTTACAACGGTCACGCCGACCCACTTCGATACGGATCAGGGGCTTTTGCATATCTGGATGAGGGATATGGATATGGATCAGATTGTGGATACCTACGGCAATATCCCCGGAGATATAATGAATTTAGCGTTTTTGCTCCTTAATCCTGCCCGGCTGATGATCGACAAATACGTAGGGTTTTTAGAAAACATGGACAATAAAAAATTCGTGGAAAATTTTGTCCGCATGGAAAAATGGATCTTTGATAGTCCGGATGTGCCGGGGGAGACATTCCGGCAGTTTGTCCGGGATTGTTACCAAAAGAACCTGCTCATCCAGAATAAGATGGAAATTGGCGGACAACGTGTGGATCTCAAGAAAATCACCATGCCCCTTTTGAACTATTACGGCAAATACGACCATCTTGTACCCCCGGAAGCCTGTGAACCCCTTATAAGTAAAGTGGGCAGCAAGGATACCGAGAACGTTTGTCTTGATACGGGCCATATCGGTATTTACGTTAGTTCCAAGTGTCAAAAAGAATTTGTACCCAGGATTGCACAATGGCTCAAGGAAAGGGCGGCGGATAAAAAGAAGCGCAAAACAAAAAAGACGTCTCGGAAAAAAAGTGTTACAACAAAGACGGCGACCAAAACTAAATCGGCATTGAAAACTACAAAGAATAAATGAGTCTGTTGATTAATGGTCTTTTCGCACAATCTCTGCGTTATGCTCAAAACATAATCCTCGAAATATCGAATATATGCCTGTGGTTATTTTTTTCGCATGCCTTGATCTTGAACGAAAATCCTCATTAATAAACAGACTCATAAATAAGGAATTTTCAATACGTTGAATTTAGGGCTTCCCCCCAATTGGAATGCTGGAATATTAAGAAATTATGAAATCGAGGAGAGAATATGCTGGAAGAATACCCCAAAGAAATCACCTTGCAGGACGGTTTTATTTGTATCCTGAGGCCAATGGCCAGGGACGATCAAGATGCGCTTTACAGGTTTTTCATTTCGCTTCCTGAAGAGGACAGAAGATATTTGAGAAACGATGCGACAAACAGAATTCTCATTGAAAAATGGTGCCGTGATTTAAACCACGATAAAGTTTTGCCGATACTGGCAGAACACGAAAACAGGATACTTGCAAACGCAACCCTTCACAGGGAGACATTTGGGTGGGGTATGCATATCGGCGAAATCAGGGTCACCGTTGCCGCAGATTTTCAACAGCGGGGTCTGGGCTCTCTTCTCTTAGAAGAGCTCTCAAAATTGGCTCTTAAGTTCAATCTCGATAAACTCTGCGCAAAGGTTATTGCCTCCCGGACCTATGTGACCAGGGCCTTTGAAAAAAATGGTTTCGTCCAGGAAGCGACTTTGAAAAACTTTGTAAAAATACTCTATGATAAAAACTATGAAGACATTGCCGTTCTTGTTAAGGATTTAAACCAAACGTCAGTATAATTAATAGATGACTGTCTCGTAAAAAGTCAGATTTTGATGGCAAAGTAAAAAGCTCCAAATTCAAGGCGCGCAAATTCCGAGGAATGAGACGTACATATAGTACGTCGCAGTGACGAGGAATGCAGCGCAACGCAGAAGTTGGACTTTTTACGCAGCCATCAATAGATAAAGGAGATTTTATGCGTGAAGTGGTGATAGCGAGCGCTGTTCGCACGGCCGTGGGTTCCTTCGGGGGTAGGTTGAAAGATGTAACTGCTGTTGAGTTGGGAAGCATTGTCATAAAGGAGGCCCTGGCCAGAGCCAAGATTCGACCGGGAAAGATTGATGAGGTGATCATGGGTAATGTCCTGCAGGCCGGGTTGGGTCAAAATCCGGCACGCCAGGCCGCCCAACGGGCGGGTATAAGCCAATATATTCCTTCGACCACTGTTAATAAAGTTTGCGGATCGGGTATGAAAACGGTAATCATGGCTGCCCAGGCCATAAAATCCGGGGATGCGGATATTATTGTTGCCGGGGGCATGGAAAACATGAGCGAGGCCCCTTTCGTACTGCCCCATGGTAGATGGGGTCATAGAATGGGCCATGACCAAGTCATTGATGTCATGATCCAGGACGGGCTGTGGTGCTCTTTTGGGGATACTCATATGGGTATTACCGCCGAAAATGTTGCGGAAAAATTCGGTATTAGCAGGGAAGAACAGGACGAGTTTGCCGCGATAAGCCAGCAAAAGGCGGAAGCGGCTATCACTTCCGGCCGCTTCAAGGATGAGATCATCCCGGTTGAAGTCCCTCAAAGAAGAGGAAATCCAATCATTTTCGATACCGATGAATTTCCCAGATTTGGCACTACCTCAGAAAAATTGAGCAAACTTAAGCCGGCTTTCCGCAAAGACGGAACCACCACTGCGGGGAACAGCTCAGGGATAAACGACGGCGCCGCGGCCCTTATAATTATGAGCGCTGAAAAAGCCTTTAAGATGGGGATAAGGCCAATGGCCAAGATTATAGGGTATGATTACCAGGGGTGCGAACCGGAACTCATGGGTACCGGTCCTATTTATGCGGTGCGAAGCGCCATTAATAAGGTAAGGGAGGAACTGGGCAAGGACATCGACCTTGTGGAACTCAACGAGGCCTTTGCCGCCCAGTCTTTAGCATGCCTGAAAGACTTGAATCTGGACCCGGAAATTGTCAACGTTAACGGTGGCGCCATTGCCCTGGGGCACCCCATCGGCTGCAGCGGCGCCAGGGTATTAACAACCTTACTCTATGAAATGGAAAAGAGGGATGCCAAAGTGGGTTTAGCCGCTCTTTGCATTGGCGGCGGAATGGGAATTGCCACTATCGTTGAACGGGAATGGTACTTTTAGGGAGACAATAGCATATGATTCTTTATCAATACCCCAAATCAGAAAATCTAAAAGATGGAAGGCAGATTACGATCAGGCCTCTCAGAAAAGAAGACGAGAAAATACTGCACGAGTATTTCTTGAGGCTTCCACTAGAGGATCGGATGTGCCTCAGAGATGATGTTACCGATCCCAAAGTCATTGAAAACTGGATCTACGACCTTGATTACGATGTTGTACTTCCACTTGTTGCCCTGGATGTTGAACATATTGTGGCCAACGGCACCTTGCAATTCGATCCCGTGGGCTGGACCAAACACCAGGGAGAAATCCGCATCACCTGCGATCCGGAGTACAGAAAAAAGGGTCTGGCAACGATTCTCATCGAAAATCTGATGCAAATAGCCGCCGATTTTGGTTTGGAACAACTCACCGCAGAGATAGCTCCGGCCCTGGATGAAGCTTACTTTCTGTTTGAAAAACTGGGGTTTCAGGAAGCTGCTATTCTCAAAGATTTTATCAAGGATCTCAAGGAAAATTATCAGGATCTGGTCTTGATGGTTAAGAACATTTCGCCATAAGCTAATTAAACGTCTCGGAAATTCTATCCCTTGGATCCCAGACGCAGTCCGCCGTGGATATAAAAAACATCTCCGGCCAGGGCCTCATTGCGATAGATATCTCCAACAAAAGCAGCAACTTCTTCCGGATCAACAAGACGTCCGATGGGCACCTGTTCTATAATCTTATCCAGAACTTTTTGAGGCATGCCTTTTACCATAGGCGTTCCCACATACCCCGGTGCTACGGCTACACAGCGAATTTTGTCGGCAAGCCCGCGCCTGAAAAACTCCGCTGTTATGACTTTGGGCATAACCGACATAGCAGCCTTGCTGGAGGAATAATTGATCTGGCCTGCTGTTCCCATAGAACCGGTGGAAGATACCAAACAGATCAACCCCTTGCAGTTATGATTGATCATTCGTTCAACGCATTCCCGTACGGTTAAAAACACACCGGTCAGATTGATATCAATAACCGTTTGAAATTGCTCCAGAGACATTTTTCTTTTAACTTTTCCGGTTTCTCTGTCCGTGGACAGCATCAGTCCATCCTTGATAATTCCGGCAAAAGGGGCAACCAGATTGATTTGCCCAAACTTTTCAATTGCAGTATCAGCCAGTCTGGCACAATCATCTTCATTGGTAACATTACAGATCACTGAAGCGACGTCACCCTTTAAGGCTTTAATTTCAGCCTCGGCCTGCTCCAGAAATTTTTCAGCCACATCCGCGATAACCACCTTGCCGCCGTTTTGCACCCAGTATTTGGCAACTGCCAGACCGATGCCGCCACCGCCACCGGTAATAACGGCAACAGATTCTTTGATTTCAAGCATTTCCCTTTTCTCCTTCTATTATTACTTTTTGTTTTTATCTTTTTTAAAAAATCTGCCAAACGTTTCCATTGTTTCCTGAAACTGTTCGCTCTGCTTTTCTAAGATTTCCTGGAATCCTTTGACTAATTCCCCTTGTGTCTCGGCCTTTTTTTCTCTCAAAAGCATCCGCAGATTATTTATGGTTTCTTCATGGGCGGCAACTTTATCTTTGAGTTCCTCATATTTATTGACCAGGGTCAGATGCTCGTCTTTTGGTACCACACCCATCAGACGCAAATAATCTTTAAAGGACTCTTGGAATTTTTCTGATGCCTTTTCCCAGGTTTCCATATAGGCTGGAGTGTCTTTCTCCATATGTTCCAGGCCGTAGAATTTTTTGAACATACCCGTCAGTTCATCAAAACCTTCGAAGCCCTGTTGCATCCATTTTGAAATGTCTTCCATTTGTTTCTGCCCTTTTGCAGCATTGATCAGAAAATTTCCCCAAAATTCCAGAAAATGTCTGTCCACAATATTTACCTCTCGAAAGGTTTTTTTATTAATATTTTTTATTATAACAACTATATTAGCCTTGCCGGATTTAGCGACAGATTTTACAGTAGTTTTCTCTTTGCTTGATTTGGAGGCCGTTTTTGTTTAACGGATTTTGTGCCTAATCGGTTTATTTCTTTATCTAAATCCATCTGATACCGTACAGGTCCCCGATAGTTTTGGTCGCCAAAACGGGTATGAAGCGCACAGGCGGACTTTGGATTTGACCAGGAGGTTGCTATGGCCACATGGCCTTTGGGGAAAGGAGTCACTTCAACATCGATATAATCAAGAGGTGCAAGGGCCGTTTCTTTCTCCACCAGATCATCACTTTCAC
>Ga0233409_10000003_pt1 | contig 30957 bp, 28 predicted proteins | sample Na_oxic_13_MG_FD_179871 | JGI IMG/M metagenome (GOLD analysis project Ga0233409, IMG submission 179871) | Seawater microbial communities from Saanich Inlet, British Columbia, Canada - Na_oxic_13_MG | ecosystem: Environmental > Aquatic > Marine > Inlet | place: Canada: British Columbia... | reverse complement strand
TTAAACCGGGGGAAGAAAATTTCTGGGAAGGGAATGTCACCAAATTCGGGCTTTCGGATGACAATGAAATTGTCGATAAGGATGGTTATGCCGCCACCTGGCCCAACGGCGCCATGAAGGACGGGGCCATGCCGTACTGGGCCACAATAGACTTGGCCGATCCCAATAGCAGCAATTATATGAATAATCAGACCGGGTACAGTAACAGCAGGAAAATTTATACCTACCTGGGCACCGCGGATTTGAATGATGTGAGCGGTGTAAATCTATTTGTAGATACCAATGCCGGTTTGACGGAAGCCATCATGGGAAGTCCAACCAACAGTAAAGCCGACATCATCAATTATGTGCGGGGCGCGGATGTGTTTGACGAAGATCAGGATACCAATACTACAGAAAACAGAGCCATCATTACAGGCGACGTGCTTCACAGCGAGCCTTCGATTTTTAAGTACAGTTATGATGACGGTTCATCAGCAACAATGGTTTATTTCGGAGCCAACGATGGAATGCTTCACGCTGTTTTAGATACAACGGAAGGTGCGGGGGGCAGCCCCGAGACATCCTACGGCACGGAGGCGTGGGCCTTTATCCCCCCGGACCAGTTGCATCGTTTAAAAGATATGGTGGAAGGCACGGAACACCAGTATTATGTGGATTCCACCCCCAAGATTTTCTTTTACGACGATGACAAAGACGGTGTTATAGATATTGGGGATGGAGACAAGGTTATTCTCGTATGCGGTCAAAGAAAGGGCGGTACCAGTTACTTTGCTCTGGATGTGACCAATCCCCTGGACCCGCAATATCTCTGGAGGGTGAATCAGCACAATGACTATCAATCAGGAACCATAGAGCTGACCAGTATGACGGGAACCTGGGAGGATGTTATCTGGGTCGATCATATTAGTACAGATGATCCTGCAACAGGATTCGTAGACGGTTACGTCACTCCGGACAGCCCAACGGTAGAAAGCGTTTTCCGTTATAGTTACAAGTTTGCCGGGCATGAGTTAGCCGTGGGGGATCGCGTATATGCCTACAAAGCGAATGCTTATGCTGACGGCGATACCGCAATCATAGCCTCTATTTCTGAGGACACTCCCCATTTGGCGCCTCCTGCCACGGTCATTTCACAACTGGGCGAGACCTGGTCCGAGCCTCAATTCGGACTTGTCAAGACCGCATCCGATGTGGACAAACATGTACTTTTCGTGGGAGGGGGGTACAGCTCGGACAATTCAAAAGGAAAAACCGTCCTGGCCATCGATGTTATAACGGGTGCTGTTGTAAAGCAATTCACTTCCGGCATGAATTACAGCTTTCCGGGCACCGTCTCTGTTATTGACGAAGATGGTGATGATTATGTGGACAAGGTGTATGCAGGGGATCTCGGCGGCCAGATGTGGCGGTTTGCGAGTTTCAACGATCCGGACGACGGTAGTGTGTTGACCTTTCCCCAGTGCAATGAAATTATTAATCATGCCAGTTATCCATGGACCGGCCAGGTTTTCTTTAAAACAGACGAGAACAACTCAAGAAAATTTTTCTATCCGCCCAGTGTCACCCTGGAGACAAGCTACGACCTGGTTTTTATGGGAACAGGAGACCGGGAAAACGCCTGCTGCAACAATGACACTTCCGCCTGCAGCTCCAGCGAGCCCGATATACTGTGCGCGGCAAAAGATACCCATTCTTCCACTACAATCATAGGGGAACGAGATGTTGCGGGGACTCTTTATGCAAAGGAACTGGTGGATGTTACAGATCCGTCAGACACTCCGCCGAATCTTGGTAACCCGACAGGCGATGCTGACAGCAACGGCTTTGATGATAAAGGCTGGTATATCCGGCTGGTGGATGACAGCAGCAATGCAGTGGGCGAAAAAGTCCTCGCAGAAAGTACGGTTTTTTACAAAGTTTTTTATATTACGACCTTTACACCCAATGATGACCCCTGTATGCCCGGAGGCGAGGGTAAATTATATGCTCTGTCGTATTTAACCGGCGGTGCAGCCATGGATTTTGATGATGATAACACGAACGACCGAAGTGTAATTGTCGGCGGCGGAATTCCTTCAAAGCCGGTTATGATAATAAGAGACAGCGGCACAAACTTATTGATTTCAGTAGGAAGTACAAATCCTGATGATGAAAGCGAGGATGTTGCAGCAGGAGTTTTGGTTATTGACCCGGTTGTTCCGGACACCAATTTCTTTTATTTATGGTGGAGAGAGTTGTTTAATTAGGATTAACTTTTTTGAATGGAGGATTTTTATGCGAATGGCATGCGTCTTGTTAATCGTTTTTTTGGTGTTGTTTCCGACTTTCACCCATGCAGAAATTTATCGGTACACCGATCAAAATGGTGTGGTTTGCTTCACGGATAATATTGCCAATGTCCCCGAAAACCAGCGAAAAGATGTACTTAATTACTCGGAAACGGGCAACACCTCCAAGCCTGAGAAGCAGGCCCAAGATGCTGTGGAACATCGAACTGAAATCAATAAATTCCAGGAGGACCGTCCATTGACGGATCGGTTGATTAAGATTAAAGCGGAATTGGACAAAGAGAATGCGGAAATGATGAAACAGTTGGAGGCTTTTAGCAAGGAAAGGAAGATATTGTCAACCCAGAAAACATCAAAAGATTACAAAGAGAAACTTGAATCTTTTAATAAAAGCCTTGCCGATTATGAAAAGCGGCACAGATTGTTTCAGAAAAAGGTCGATGCTTTAAATGCAGAGATAGCTAAATAATAAAGTAATGAACTTTTTTAATTCCCGAGCCAAAAACAATATTTAAAGAGACGGACTGCTTCTTATTAATGAAAGTGTTCTAAAATGCCAAATAATAATCAAAGCCTGTTATCAGCCCAAAATATTTGTCAGGCCCTTTTAAACAAAAGCCTGATTGAATCTGTTCAAGCAAAAGAAATCCTTAAAAAAAAGGAGATCTTCAAGTCCAGACTGGAAAAGCAACGGAACCGGAAGAATGCTTCCGGGGACAGGGAGATAAGTCCTGTAAGCATCATTGACGTAATCGCTTCACTGAACCTGAAATGCCCTGGCCCCGACTCCAGGATAATTGATGAAGAGCTCATTTTCCAGGCCCTTGCAGAAGAGTGGAAAATTCCGTTTAAGAAGATTGATCCCCTCAAACTGGATCTCAATTTGGTGACCACAACCATTCCTCGAAGCTTTGCCATGAAACACCTGGCAATGCCCATCGGCATTAAAGACGGATATCTGACCGTGGCAACGCCGAATCCTTTTAATGTGGAGGTCATGGAAGATATTGCTCAGGCCAGCCAACTCAAAGTCAAGGTCGTTGTAAGTACAAAATCCGACATTGTTAAGCTAATCAATGAATTCTTCGGTTTCAAACGCTCCATTACCGCAGCGGAACATCAGTTTGCCGGCCTTTCGGTGGATCTGGGCAATCTCGAACAGTATGTCCGATTGAAGCCCTCCGATGAACTTCCCTCCAACGATCAGCATGTTGTCAATGCAGTGAACCACCTCTTTACCTATGCATTTGATCAGAGGGCCAGCGATATTCATATTGAGCCCAAAAGGGATGTAAGCCTCATCCGGATGCGAATCGACGGAGTTTTGCACACCGTGTATCAACTTCCAAAGAATGTCCATTCCGCTATTATAAGCAGGATAAAAAATCTGTCCAGGCTGGACATGGCAGAAAAAAGAAAACCCCAGGATGGAAGAATTAAAATCGAAAAGGAAGGGGTTGAGGTTGAGATACGGGTCTCGACCATACCTGTAGCTTTTGGTGAGAAGGTGGTCATGCGAGTCATGGATCCAAATATACTTTTTCAGGACCTGGAAAAGCTGGGTTTTACTTCCACGGATTTAATTCGGTATAATAAATTTATCAATATGCCCCATGGAATTGTGCTTGTTTGTGGTCCCACGGGAAGCGGAAAATCGACCACCCTTTATTCAACCCTCCGGGATCTTTACACCCCTGAAATAAATATCACCACCGTAGAAGACCCCATCGAGATGGTGCATGAGAACTTCAACCAGATTGCCGTTCAGCCGGTTATAGGAATCACTTTTGCCACGATTTTGAGAAATATTCTGAGGCAGGATCCTGACATTATCATGATTGGGGAGATGAGAGATCTTGAAACGGCTGAAAATGCCGTTCAGGCCGCATTGACCGGACACCTGGTTTTATCTACCCTGCATACAAACGACGCCCCTTCATCCATTACCCGGCTCCTGGATCTTGGAGTTCCTTCATTTCTGATCCAAAGCACCCTGATAGGCATAATGGCTCAGCGTCTGGTTAGAAAAATCTGCAATCACTGCATGGAATCCTTTGAAATGGAAACCGCGGAACTGAAAGCCATAGGTTTGGATGTGGAACAAAACGGCCGGATAAAACTAAAACGCGGCAGGGGCTGCCAGAGATGCCGAGGAACCGGTTATTACGGCAGGACCGGCATTTTTGAAGTAATCCCTTACTCGGAATCATTGAAAAAGATGACCACCGCCGATGCCGATTTCAAAGCCATTGCTGCCCAGGCCGAAGAAGAGGGTATGATCACGCTGAGAGAAAACGCTTTGATAAAACTGCTGGAAGGAAAAACCACCTACCAGGAGGTACTCAGGGTTACGTGGGGACAATCTTGACGGCTTCGTAAAAAGTCCAATTTCTGCGTTGCGCTTCATTTCGTGTTCACTGCGGCGTACATAAGTACGCCTCATTCCACGAAATTCGCGACGCCTTAAACTTGAACTTTTTACTTTTCCGTCTCAATTTTGACTTTTTAAGAGTTCATCAATCTTAACCCAAAAAACGAGACCTTTGAAAAACGTTCAATTTTGTTCAAGGTCAAGGAAGGCAAAAATTTTAACCACAGGAATACATTGAGTATTTTGAGGATTAAAATTTGAGTCTGACACAGAAATTGGGCAAAAGGGGACGTTTTGCAAAGGTCTCAAAACAGGGGTTGCGTGAAGACCATACGAAAACAGATGATTGAACTTTTGGAGAATAAAGAGATGAGCGCCAGAGAACTCTCCCAGACCATGGGCCTTCGGGAAAAAGAGGTCTATACGCATCTATCTCATATTGCGCGTTCTGTAAATGCTAAGAGAAAAAAACTTATTATCATACCTGCCGAGTGTTTGGGGTGCGGATATGTTTTTGAAAATCGAAAGCGTTATACCCGCCCGAGTCGTTGCCCGCACTGCAAAAGCGAACACATTCAAAACCCCGTGTACCGAATTGATTAACCCGAATTTCTCAGTGTTTTTAAGGGGCTTATTTTTTCTGATACCATTTGCCGCTTTGATCCTGAATCCATTGGCCGGGCTTTGTCTTTTGCACAATTTGCTTTGCCCGACGTTTTCCAACCAGGTCAACTGATGTTCCCTGCTGCTTTGCAATGGCAGTATAGACTTGTTTGCGGTCGCTGTTTTCAGCATTAATCAAACTTGCTTTCCCCTTGTTTGCGCCTATAACTTCCAGGTATCCTTTATTGTTTTCACCAACAACGCCATCTGCTTTGAGTGCTGTTATAACCGGCAGACGCTCTTTCATTCTTGCCTTGATTGTATCAGATCCGGCAAAGGCAGAAGCACCGGTAATTAATAGAACAGATAATAGAAGTGAAATCATTGTTATGAAAATTTTTGTTCTCATATCTCAATCTCCTGATTTTTTATAAAAATATTTTTTCATTTTTTTCCGGAAGGTGTTTCGTCAGTCGTTTCTTCTTCTTCATCGATATCTCCGAAGAAATCATCCAGAGCCTTATCCACCTTAACGTTAACATCTATTGTAATATGGATCGGCTTTATTTCCACCGGAGCGACTTCTACTTTATGCTGGGTACATGCCTGAGTAACAAAAATAAGAATCGCACCTAATAAAAAAATGACCATATTTCTTAACATAACCTTACTCCCTTATTTTTTTACCTCAATATTGTATCATATCCAACAAATCCTTATAATGTAATATTTTATCCAGAGGAACCTTAAAATTTACATCAAGACTTATACCCTGAAAAACCGAGCCTTTACTATCTGATTCAACTTTTGCAAACCCCCCTATCTCTTTTTTATACACAAAGGGCAACGGCCGGGCAGGTTTGCCGTCGAATTGCAACCGCAATAACAGGTTTTCTCCTTCTGTCATAAGATTCAGTTTTGCCCAATCGTAATCATAATCTTTCAAGGCTTCCCTTGCAAGCTCTATCTGAGCATATTGAGGTGTATTTGCCGGGATACCGGCGGTAAGTATTTCTGTTCCTGTTAAACGAATGGTTCCTCCTTCTCCGGGAGTGGAAAACAGAAAGCCGTCTTTAAAACGAATTTTGCCGTTTTTAATTCTAATGGGAAGCCTGCCATTCACAGTTCCATTTCCTTGGGCATTTACTGCACCGAACTGTTCAAGAATCATTGCAAGTTTTAAGCGATCGCAATATAAAATCAGATTGTAATCTTTAATTTTAGGGGAAATTCGCATGGCCTGAGTATACACATTTCCGTCACACCAGCCAAAACCGCTCTTTTCGATTAATAATGACCCGGCGGATTCTATTTGAAATTCCATAGTACCATCCTGGATATTCAGTTCACCAAACCAAGCTTTTTCAAAACAAAGTTTTTGCTCCGGCGCGCTGCGCATTTCGAACAAATCCGTTAAGACTAAAGCCGTTTGAATTCCTTCTATGGCAGCCCCCTTTTGTTTGAGCATCAGGTTTGCGTTGTTTAAGTTTGCATTCAATGAACTTTTAATTCCCGTACCATCAAAAGTCAGATCACCGTTTAGTCCGAATTCCCCATTAAAGGTTACACCTTTTGCCAAAGGGATAAATTGCTCCAGATCAATGTCAGATACGGTTTTATAATCTTTGAGCTTAAAATGAATCTTTGCATAATAATCGTTTGAGGATAGAATCTCGGCTTTTCCTGTAAGTGAAACCATGGGTATTTTAATATTTGCCGATTCCACGGTTAAATCCGTATCCCGCGCTTTCAGTTCAAAGGCTGCGAATTCTCGACCCTTTTTCATTGAATTGCCGAGACGGGCTTTGCCTTTCAGGGATACCGAGCGTATTTTTATTGTTCCGAATTTTGAGTTTACTTTAACATAAGGTGCGACTACTTTGTAAGTTGCAGAGCCAGTTGCATGTTCCCCTTTTCCGGCAACATCGAATACGGGCTGGTTTGTAACAATATCAAAACCGTTGATTTTTAATTTGCATTTTCTCGGGGTGCCGGCAGATTTGTTTTGGGCCATATTTTTAACCCCAAACTCCCATTCCCCATTTTTTGCCCAGTTTGAAAAATAATTTCCTTTTATATCTAACGGATCAAGCATCTTAACGGGAGTTGTTTGATTGCCGTTTAATTGTTCCAATGCAATTGTAAAATTCCCTGAAGCGAAAACAGCATCCTCGGAGATTCTCAAGTCGCAGTTAATGTTTGCAACCTGCAAGGGTAGCGGGGAGACTGCTGAAATGGCGGTGCCGGAAATTTTCCATTCTTTCCCTCCCATCTGGTTGATTTCAATTTTAAAGGGACGTTTTTCTTTTTGGGTATTTTGGAAAGTTTTCAATATAAGGTTTTTATAGGCAATTTCGGCATTGCGAAATTGGCAGCAGGCAGATGCAGAAGATATTTTAAAAGGCATGAATTGAATAGATGCTTCACCATTTATATCAGCTTTTCCCGATATAGTCAGACCTGGAATCTGCTTTGCGAAATCAGCGAATCTTTCAAGATGAACAGAAGTTGCGTCAAATCCAAGAAGAATTTGCTTTTTTCCCATATAAATATTAGCTGAAAAAACGATTTCCTGGCCCCGGGGATACAACTTCAAAATAGACTCTAATACGTCCCCATCTGACGTTCCCTGATCCGTTTTTCCCGTGACAATTTCAAGTTCAATTGGCAGCCTTAGAGATTTTTCCTTGAATTCAAAAACGACAACGGCATTTCTGAGTTCCAGACGCGCAATCGATATTGTTCGAGCAGCGTCTGTTGAAGGAGGGGCTGTTTCCCTTGATGATTGAAGTTGTGCTAATATAGGTTTCAAATCGAATTCACGGATTCTGAATTCTCCATTTTTATATTCGCAAAACAGTTCTATTCCGCTTAAAACCGCTCTTTTTATCTCTTTTTCGTAAAGTCCTTTGGGTGAATAATCTATCTGAACTGACGCTATTGAAAGCGCTGGATTCTTATCATTACCGATTCGCACAGACCCTAAATCGGCTCCGAAGAAACCTATTCTGCGAACATCGCAGGCGTAATCCCGGATCCCTGCTTTGTGAGCTATTTCAGGAATTAATTTGGATTCTACATATGGCGGGATATTAAAATATAGAAAGGTCATTGTGCAAAAAACAACAAGAAGAACAAGGAGAAGAAAGAAAGCGAAACCGATTAATTTATGTTTCAAAGGCATTTTTTTATTTTTAGGTTCTACAAGCGGGCTTCACATTGACAATCTCGTAAAAAGTCGAAATTCGACGGCAAAGTAAAAAGCTCCAAATTCAAGGCGCGCAAATCCTGAGGAACGAAGCGTACATATAGTACGCTGCAATGACGAAGGATGCAGCGCAGCGCAGAAGTTGGACTTTTTACGAAGCCGTCACACATTAAAGCGGAATGTTATAATATCACCATCCTGAACTTCGTAAGTTTTTCCCTCAAGTCTTACGTTTCCCTTCTTTCTGGCTTCATGATAGGTGCCTGCGCTCATGAGGTCTTCATGGGAAACCACCTCTGCACGTATGAACCCTTTTTGCATATCTGTATGGATTGCCCCTGCCGCGTCAACTGCTTTGGTCTGTTTTTTTACGGTCCAGGCTTTTACTTCATCATTAACCACGGTAAAAAAAGAGACAAGACCAAGCAGTTCATAGGATTGTTTGATGACCCTGTCCATGGCAGATGCTGTAATATTGAATTCAGACAAAAACTCCTCGGCTTCTTCATCGGACATCTGCGCAAGTTCCTGTTCGAGTTTGCCCCTTATAACCGTGCAATCCTCCCTGGACGTCAAATCTGCTGCTTCAGGAATAGAGTCATCTTCATCTTCGTTATTAAACATAACCAGCATGGGTTTTGCTGATAAGAAGGCATAGCCCCTTAAATTATGGGCAGATGCAAGATCCGGGAACCTTCTTAAAGGTATCTCGTTTTCAAGATTTTTAAGGCATTGGTTTAAAAGAGAAAGTTCATCTTTGGAAGTCTTCTTGTCCCGTCTTCTGTCGAGTTCGACATTTTCCAACTTTTTTTCAATCACAACAAGATCGGCTAATATCAGTTCCTGGTTCATGGCTTGAAAATCATGGTATGGTTTCGGTTTTTCAAAACCGTATACACCGAAATTTCGGATCACATGAATCAAAGCGTCACAGTCTCTTACCTGATTCCAAATTTTTTGATCTCTTTTTTGTCGCATCATACCCGGAAGGAAATATTCTACCTGGGCATAAATAGTTCTTTTGGGTTTATACATTTTGCTTAACACAGCTACACGTTTGTCCGGAACTTGGATTGTACCGATACGATTTTCTCCCTTATGGCCTTCAGGAAGAATGCTTTGCGTTAATGCTTCAAATATCGTCGATTTCCCCGATCCGGGAAGACCTATAATTCCTAATTTCATATTATAGATGCTCCTACTCTGAGACCTTTGAATCAACAGACTCATCAATGGGACAGTAACAGGCTAAATTGATATTTTTATTTAAAGTTATAATGCTTTTTTACCGGCGCCTTAATATCCCAGATACAGGACAAACCTTTTGGAAATGTAACAAAATCGCCCTTCCCGAATTCCACTTTCTCTCCATCTTTTGTTTCAACAATAACTTTGCCTTCCAATAGGTAGCATTCTTCAGTACTGTCATAATGCCAGTCGAAGCGAGAAATTTCTTTTTCCCATATGGGCCAGGATAAAACATCTCTTTTTTCAAGATCCTTATCTGTTGGTTTCTTGGTCTCGATTTTCATATTCTTCTCCTTTCAATCAATCAACATGTCAAATGAAAACATGCACCGACTCGTTTTTTTGGAAAAAGCCGGTTGTAGATTTTGATGGCTTTTTTGTTAGGTTCAAAGATGAACTCAATGGTCTTTTGATGGAGCAATGTGATAAGCTCCTTTTCCGGCTTCATCAGTCCGATGGCACCGGTGCCGGCGATAATGATTTCGGGATCGGATTTAATGAGTTTATCGATATCATCACTTGAAAGCCTGTGACCGCTCTGACGTCGCCAGTGATCCTCTACATGTCCATCAGGATAGACAATAAGGTCTGAAGTATAATTCTTTCCGTCAATAACAAGAAGTCCAAATGAACAGGTTTGAATCACGTTAAGATTTCCCTTCCTTCCTGATTCACCAACTTGACAGCAGTCTCTATATTTCTTGATTCAACAATCTTTTTAAAGTACCGGATTAAGACCTAATGTCAAGCCGAAAGTTTCGAGAATATCCACATGCTAATAAGCCCGTCAAATTTTTAGGCCCTTAAGCGGTTTTGACTTTTTACGAGTTCATCATATTTCAGTTGATAAAAACATATAATCTGATATTTGTTTAAAACCGCCTGATAATAGAAAAAATATTAAAAATTATACTTCTTTTTACAAATCATCCGGAATAGAGGAAAATAAAAATGATAATAGATTTTCATACGCATATTTTCCCCAAAGCCATACGTAAAAACAGGGAAAAATATTTTCCGAATGAATCTGCGTTCAAGCTTTTGTATAGCTCACCTGGATCAAAACTTGTAGGTGCAAGAGAGATAGTCGCTTCAATGGATGAACAAGGTGTCGATAAATCGGTCGTGTTTGGTTTTCCATGGAAAACAAAGGAAATATTTCAAGCACAAAACGACTATATCATGGAAGTAGTGGCGAGATACCCTGAGCGGCTTATCGGTTTGTGTTGTTTTGATCCGTTTAGCAAGGAAGCTGTTCCGGAAGCTGTGCGTTGTATAGAAGGGGGGCTTTCAGGAATCGGAGAAATAGCTTTCTATGAATCCGGAATTGATGACACTGCTCTGGATAGACTGGCCCCTTTGATGGAAATCTGCCGTGACAGGGACTTGCCGTTTTTGATCCACACCAATGAGCCGGTGGGACATATCTATCCGGGCAAAACGCCGAATACTATGAAACAGGTTTACAATCTTATCAAAAGATTTCCGGAAAATAAAATCGTTCTGGCCCACTGGGGCGGCGGAATCTTCTTTTTCAATCTTTTAAAAAAGGATGTAAAAGAAAGCCTTAAAAATGTTTATTTTGATACCGCTGCATCCCCTTTTCTTTATGATACTCAGATATACAGGTATGCAAAAGAGATTGCCGGCCTTGACAAAATTTTATTTGGTAGTGACTTTCCGCTTTTAAAGCCTGTAAGATATTTCAAGGAGCTCGAAAAAACCGGCCTGTCAGAAGATCAGATTGAATCTATTTGCGGCCGGAACGCTGCAAGGCTGCTTAAGCTGTAATTTCCATCCATTTTCATCAGACCGCTTCGATCGTTGAGGGGGGCTTCGGCGTTATATTGTACGTGACGCTGACGATGCTTGGCACTTCGCGGATAATCTCGCTGGCGAGCTTCTCAAGGATTTCGAACGGGAGCTTTGTGGGTGTTGCGGTCCGCGCATCGACACTTTCCCAGCAGCGTACCTCGATCTGCTGACCAAAATCACGCTTGTTGTCGCGTATGCCGGTCACGCGGTCTTCATGAAGGATCGCCATGTACTGGAATGCACTGGTGTCCTTGAGCAACCGCTCGACTACGACGGTTGCCTTGCGGACCGTCTCGACGCGTTCATGGGTTACCTCCCCTATCACGCGTGCCGAGAGCGCTGGTCCCGGAAACGGAATGCGATCGAATAGCTCGGTCGGAAACCCGAGCGCCTTGCCAACCTTTCTAACGCCATCCTTGCGAAGCTGAATGAGCGGCTCAATGATGCGGTAGCCAAAAGCTTCCTGAGGGTCGATCCCGAGTTGTTCGAAAACATTGTGCTGCCGCTTAATTCCTGCGACCGTCTCATCGATATCGGTCAGGATAGTTCCCTGGAGAAGATATTTCGCTCCGCTTTCCTTGACAATGCGTCCGAATACGTTTTGGTAAAAGGTTTGGGCAATAGCCTCTCGTTTCTCTTCCGGGTCGGTGATTCCCTTGAGCGCCGTGAAGAACTCTTTGCGAGCATCGACCACTTCGATTGTGATGCCGAACTTTCGGAAAAAACCAGCAACCTGTTCGGGCTCTCCTTCTCGCATGAGGCCGTTTTCGATAAACATGGTCTTAAGGCGATTCCCTAAGGCTCTATGACCAAGCATCGTGACAGTAGACGAATCGACGCCTCCTGATAGGGCGTTGATCGCTATTCCGTCCCCAACGGCGCCCTTGATCTCATTAATTTTCTCATTTATAAAGCGATCGGTGTTAAGCTCCTGCGCGGTGGCTTCCTTACTCATGTGCCAGGCTCCTTTTCATTTTAGAATTTTTGCATGATGCCTTGCTAATTTTTATTAAGATGGGTCTTCTTTTGCACCAAAGGCTAAGGGACAAACTATTTAAGACGTAGCAGCGCTCCGCATTCATCCTGAGTTGCAACATCAAGTTGTGCATGACAATCGGTTATTGCCCGGCCTACTTCACTTAGGGCTTTTTGGGGAGTGTTGTTTGTTTCGCTGAGGTGAGCCAGAATTACATATTTTAGCCGGTCATGTTGCACTTCCTTTAAAAGATTTTTCGATGCTTCATTGGATAGATGTCCGGTTCTACTCCTTATGCGTTGCTTAACAGGCCATGGATAGGGACCGTTTAAAAGCATGTCCTCATCATGATTGGCTTCAAGTATCAATAAAGAGCACCCTTTAAGATGCTCTTTAACCATGGATGTTGCAATACCGAGATCTGTCGCGATCCCGATTTTTGTTCCGTTCTGATTTACGGTAAAGCCGGACGGATCTTCTGCATCGTGGGATATGGAAAAAGGATGTATTGAAAGGTCCTTTATCATAAAGGTTGAGCCGCATTCAAAATTCTTGATCACCCGGACATTTCCAAGCTGTGAAAAGGCGGCGTTTTCTGTTTTAGAGCTAATATAAACCGGCAGGTTAAAGCGGCGAGAAAGAACCCCCACTCCCTGGATATGGTCTGTATGCTCATGGGATACAAGGATGGCGTCAAGATCTTCAGGATAAAGCTCTTTTGATTTAAGGCGGCGTTCAATCTCGATTCCTGAAAGACCGGCATCGATAAGTATTGAGGTGGATCCACCGGAAACGTAAACGGCATTCCCCCTGCTTCCGCTTGCCAATATGCATATTGCGAGGTTGTAATCGAGTCCGGCTTGAAACTGTTCTGAAAACCAAGGCTTCTTCATCTTAACGCCCCGTATGCCCGAATCCGCCACTATTGCGATCGGTCTCATCGAGTTGTTCCACAACCTCTAATTTGGCCTGACAAACCTTTTTAACAACCATCTGGGCAATCCTGTCGCCACGATGAAATGTATAATTCTTTTCTCCAAGGTTTATAACCGCAATCTTTACTTCTCCGCGATAATCGGCATCAATGGTACCGGGGGAATTAATAATCCCAATACCGTGATTTACAGCCAATCCGCTCCTGGGACGAATCTGGATTTCAAATCCTGTGGGGATAGCAACTGCAAAACCGGTGGGTATCAAAGCAACAGCACCTTTTCCCAGTACAATATCTGTTTCTATGGCCGCACATATGTCCATACCGGCGGCATTGGGTGTCATGTAGCGAGGCAGGGGTATATCTGAGTCCGATTCCGGTCTTAAACAAAGAAATTTAATTGTGGGGATTTGATCCATGCATCGTGTATCTTAATAGTATAGAAATTTTCTTTTTTGGACACAGATGAACACAGATTGTCAAGATTTATAATTAAGAAACAATAATATTATCTGTGTATATCTGCGAAAATCTGCCTGCCCCGTAGGTCCGGAAGATCGTACTGGGGTGTCCTATTTAACTTAACATCAAATTATTAATATTTCATCGTATATTTTTTCATCGGCAACAGGTCCTAATAGGGTCAGCGCAAACCGACTTTTTTGAAAAAGGCTTTCCGCCAGATGGAGGATGTCGTCTTGGTTAACCGATTCGATATTATTTGCAATCTCTTCCAAAGGGATATACCGTCCAAAATGAGTTTCATTCTGTGACAGCCTCACCATCTGGTTGTCGTTGCTTTCTGATGCAAGCATGAGACTCCCCTTTGTGTGCTCCTTGGCATCCTGCAGTTCGTTTGGATCAACACGCATGTGTTTAAGTCTGGCGATTTCTTTCAGAATCAGTTCGGTTGCTTTGCGGGCGTTTTTAGGATTAAGGCCTGCATAGGCCCCAAATATACCTGTATCCACATAAGATGAGATAAAGGAATAGACAGAGTAGGCCAGGCCTCTTTTTTCGCGTATTTCCTGAAACAGTCTTGAACTCATGTTTCCCCCGAGGATAGTGTTCATCAGGGAATACGCATACCGTCTCGGGTCGGTTATGGATATACCCTTTGTCCCCAGACAGATATGAACCTGTTCCAACTGTCTCTGATGCAGGTTAACCATGCTGTTCCCTTGGGGAGTAATACGTTCGGGGAAGCTGTTGCCCGGACGAATTGATTCAAAGACCGGCCCGATAAGATCGACCAAGCGGTTGTGCTCCAGGTTGCCTGCAGCCGAAATGACAATGCGTTCGGGCTGATAAAAGTTGTTGAAAAATCCTTTAATGGTATGGGCATTAAAACCCGCAACGTTTTCACGAGTGCCGAGAACTGATCGTCCCAGAGAATTATCCCCCCAGAAATTTCTTCCCGAAAGCACATGAATGTATTCATCCGGACTGTCTTCCACCATGGCGATTTCCTGAAGAATAACCGCCCGCTCATTTTCAACCTCTTTTTCATCAAACACAGAGTTTAAAAATATATCAGAAAGAATATCAACCATGGTCTCCAGACGGGTGTCTATGACCTTTGCGTGGTAACATGTATTTTCAGCACTTGTAAAAGCGTTTGTCTGGCCCCCGATGGCATCAAATTCCTTTGCAATCTGAAAAGCGGTCCGTTTTTCTGTACCCTTAAAAATCATATGTTCAATAAAATGGGAAAGGCCGCTTTCAGATGACGATTCATCCCGGGCGCCGACATTTACCCATACCCCCATTGATACGGAATGAACATGGGGCATTTTTTTAGTGACAATCCTGATGCCGTTATTGAGGGCGGTTTTATTTACGGAGTGATCCATTATTGACAATCTCATAAAAAGTCAGATTTAGACAGTTTCGTAAAAAGTTCAAATTCAAGGCGTGCAAATTTTGTAATCATGAGGCGTACTTATCGTACGTTGAATGATTGCGAAATGCAGCACAACGCAGAAGTTGGGCTTTTTACGAAACTGTCATTATTATTAGTCTATTTTTCCTCTTCCAGGACAGCTTTGTGGCTCAGACGGATTTTTCCGTCTCTGTTGATTTCAAGCACCTTGACTTTGATACGATCCCCTTCCTTTACAATATCAGATACTTTGTTTACCCGGCGATTGGCGAGTTGTGAGATGTGCACAAGACCGTCTGTTCCGGGCATTATCTGGACAAACGCACCAAAATCCATGATCTTTACAACCGTTCCTTCATAAATTTCTCCTACTTCGGGTTCCATTACAATTTCATCGATCATCTTCACTGCGGCATCCGCTTCTTCTTTGGAAAAAGCGGCAATTTTGACCACACCCTGATCATCTATTTCAAGTTTTGTATCGGTTTCAGTTTGAATTGCCCTGATGATTTTTCCCCCGGGGCCTATGACTTCACGGATCTTGTCGGGATTAATATTCATGGTAATGATTGTCGGTGCATAAGGGGAAATTTGGTCGCGAGGTTCATTAAGAGCTTCTAACATCCTGTCAAGGATATGAAGCCGACCCACGCGTGCCTGCTCAAGAGCTTTTCCCATAATATCCTTGGAAAGTTCATGAATTTTTATATCCATCTGGAGCGCGGTTATGCCGTCTTTTGTGCCGGCAACCTTAAAATCCATATCACCGGTGTGGTCTTCATCCCCAAGAATATCCGACAAAACAACTACATCATCTCCTTCCTTTACAAGCCCCATGGCAATACCGGAAACCGGAGCTTTGATTGGAACGCCACCGTCCATTAGCGCCAGGGTACCCGAACATACGGTCCCCATGGATGAAGATCCGTTGGACTCCAAGACTTCTGAAACAAGGCGAATAGTATAGTCAAATTTTTCCTTGGCCGGCAGAGTTTTTTCTATGGCCCTGGTCGAAAGCCCTCCGTGGCCGATATCCCTGCGGCTCGGTCCTCCGATGCGTCTTACTTCTCCTACCGAATACGGTGGAAAATTGTAATGGAGCATAAAGGGCCTCTGTTCTTCTCCGAGTAGCGTCTCCACACGCTGCTCATCCCGACCCGACCCGAGGGTCAGCACACCTATCACCTGGGTTTCCCCACGTGTAAAAAGAGCACTGCCGTGGACTCTGGGCAATATGCCGACCTCACATGTAATCGGCCTTATTTCATCAAATTTTCTTTTATCAATTCGATGTCTATCTTTAAGGATAATGTCTCTGCTGATTTTTTTGAGTATGTCATTAAAAATATTATTTACTTCGCTTTTGCGATCCACATAATCTTTCCCGAGCTGTTCAATAATATCTGATTTTATTACCCCGAGAGCAACGCCTCGTTTAATTTTTTCAGGTATCATCAAAGCTTGGTATATCCTCGGGGATGCCTGGGGTTCAACTTTTTCGACCAGCTCATTATCCCTTTCGGGCGGTGTAAAGGGCCGTTTCGGCACTCCGTTGATTTCCTTGAGTTTCACTTGCATATCTAAAAGCGGCTGCATTGCCTTATGGCCGAAAAAGATTGCTTCAAGCATATCAGATTCACTGACAATATTGCCACCGCCTTCTACCATTACAACACCGGTTTTTGAGCCGGCAACAATGATGTTGATATCCATATTTTCGTATTGGTCTACGGTAGGATTGATTTTTAATTGACCGTCTATCCGGCCAACACGCACACATGCAATCGGCCCCGCAAATGGAATGTCTGATATTTCAAGGGCAGCAGATGTTCCTATCATTGCCAGAATGTCAGGGTCATTTTCCTGGTCCATGGAGAGTACTGTTGCAATAACCTGGGTTTCAAATCGGTATTCTTTGGGGAAAAGCGGCCTGATGGGACGGTCTATAAGACGGGCTGTCAGGGTCTCCTTTTCACTGGGCCTCCCGATTTCGCGTCTGAAATAATTCCCGGGTATTCGGCCCGCCGCATATCCCTTTTCCTGATATTCAACGGTAAGCGGCAAAAAATCTATGGTGCGTTCTTCTTGAGAAGATACAACTGCAACAAGTACAATGGTGTCTCCATATTGAACCACAACCGAACCGGATGCCTGTTTGGCGATTTTGCCGGTTTCGATGCTCAATGTTTTTCCATCAATTTCAGTTTTGAGTAACGTTTTCATATTTGTCTCCTAAAAGCAAAGCAGCTTCAAACCTGTAATTGTATGCCAAATCTTATATTTTTTTTGGCTGATCATTAAATAGCAAAAAATTAAGTTTAATTGCTGATTGCAAGATAAAAAATTAAGCCCTCATGCAGGTACGGTTCTATGAGGCTGTCTTATGCTTATACGAACAATACTGGCATGTATAACCTAGGCTATATTATACTGTCTCTTGGGCAAGGGATCACATAAAATGTGTCCTTTATCTTCTCAATCCCAAGGTTTCGATGATTGCCCGGTATCGTTTTACATCTTTATTTTTTACGTAGTTTAAGAGTCTGCGCCGTCTGCCGACTAAAATCAACAAACCCCTTCTGGAATGATGGTCCTTTTTATGAACCTTTAAGTGATCTGTGAGGTAAGAAATACGGTATGTCAAAAGTCCGACCTGTACTTCCGGAGAACCTGTATCGTTTTCGTGCAGCTTAAACCGCTCGATCAGCTCCTTTTTGTCTTTTGTTGTGAAAACCAATTTATTTTGCCTCCTCTTGTTCAATAAGATTTATATTGTGCATGAAATATTCAGGACAACCTAAAGAAATTCGAGTTAATTGTTGAATACACAACAATAACCATACCTGTCACTCTCTTTTGTATGCTTTAATACCGCAATAAGATCGTTATTTATATCAACGATCTTGATAAAGTTTTCTGAGGTATCTGTATGTACCGGCCTTAAATCCTTTTTTGTTATGATATTGCCATGCATTATTTTTTCTGCCAACCCTTTATCAGCAATATGTTCGGGCATATCCTGCAAGGCGTTTGACATGCTTGTTATCCGATCAGATATTTTTTCAGATAAAGCAAAATTTTCTATTTCTGATAATTTCGCAGCTTCAGTAATTGAGAACCCGCCGCTTTGGATCCGCCTTAATTCTTTAAGGTGGCCACCGCATCCGAGAAATTTTCCTATGTCTGAACAGAGTGTTCGGATATATGTACCTGCTGAGCAGGATATACTAAAATGTATCAACGGCAGATTGATTCCAAGTATTTCAATGTTAAAAATAGTGATACGTCTTGCCGGTTTCTGAACCGGTTTGCCGCTGCGCGCCAGTTTGTAAAGGGGAGTCCCTTTCCATTTCAGTGCCGAATAAACCGGCGGAATTTGCTCAATCGATCCCTCAAACTGGTTAAATACGGACCGTATTTTTATTTCAGAAAATAATACGTTATCACATGTGGATGTTACAATTCCGGTTGAATCCTGCGTGTCTGTTTCAATACCCAGGTGAAGAACAGCCTCATATTTTTTGTTACCGTGCAGTAAAAACCTGGCAAGCTTTGTCGCACGATTGATACAGCATACTAGGATACCTGTTGCAAAAGGATCAAGTGTGCCGGTATGTCCGACTTTTCTTGCCCCAAATATTTTCTTTATACGGGCCACTACCTTGGCCGAGGTTATACCTGCTGGTTTATCAACAAGTAAAATCCCGTTCAATTCAGGCTGCATCTTTTAAGTTATATTTTTTCAGCCAGCTTTAACATTTGTGATGTTATATCAGAAAGCGTGGTTTCAATACTGAATCCGGCGGCAATGAAATGACCACCTCCGCCAAACGATGCTGCAATTGAAGCCACATCAACCGTTCCATCGGAACGGAGACTAACATCAAACCTGTTAAAATTTTTTGATTTTTCTTTGCCGTTCCGGTTTTCCTGTATCAGTGCTGCTACTTTAACATCTTCAATACGTTTTGCGTAATTAATAAGACCGTCTACATCTTCGGCCTGGGTATGTGTTTCATGAAACATGTCTTGTGTCAGTGTCATTATTGACAGTTTGCCGTTATCTGAGATTTCAATAGAGTCAAGGGCCAGATTAAGGAGCTTTATGCGGCCCAAAGAGTATGCTCCATATACATGTTGAGCAATATTATAAGGATCCACGCCCAATCCTACCATTTCCTGACAGATTGAAAAAGCAGCTCTGTTTGTATTTGAAAAGCGGAATGAACCGGTATCGGTCAAGATTCCCGTGTATATTGAAGTGGCAATGGCTTTGTCTAAGGTGACATCCATCTGTTTTATTAGACGGTATACGATTTCCGCGGTGGCACATGCTGAAGTATCTATGAGTTGAAGATGACCAAAGCGGGTATTGGTAATATGATGATCGATGTTGACAGTGATCGGAATCTGTCTAACCGCTGAAACAGCCATCCCGATCCGTTTTAAATTACCGCAATCAAGGATAACGGCAAGATCGTAATTTTCATTTTTTATGTTCCTCACAACACGGTTAACAGCAGGGAGAAAACGGTACACAGCAGGAATTGGACTTTCATTGTATAAAGTTGTTTTTTTATTCAATACATCAAGACAAAGTCCCATGGCAATCAGAGATCCGATTGCATCGCCGTCCGGATTAGTGTGAGTAGCAATTAAAATATGGTTACTATTTTTCAAATAACGTATTATTTGGTCCATTGTCCGCTTTTACAGCCTTCAAAACCTTATCTATGTGTGATCCGTAATCAAAAGATTCATCGAAAAAAAATTTAAGGTCCGGCATATAACGCAAACCTAACTGCCGGGCAAGTGTACGTTTTACATACCCCAGAGCACTTTTAAATCCTTCTACTGCCTCTTCTATGCTTTGTTTGTTGCCGGATGCAACGAAGTATATCCGTGCAGTTCTTAAATCTCGAGACATCCTTACATCTGTAATTCTAGCATTCTCAAGACGAGGATCTTTAACTTTTTTCAGCAATATTTCCGACAGTACTTTCTGTATCTGGCCACCAACTCTGTCAGATCGTGCAAACGGTTTCATAAATTGATGATCTCCATTTCACTGTCTATGATCTCAGCCAGATTCAACTCGTCTGCCAGATTAAAAATCTTGTCTATCTTAGAGTTTATTACCTTTCGATTGTTACCAACCAGGGCAAACCCTATTATTGCTTTTTGATAGATGTCATTTGATCCGACCTCTGCAACCGAAACATTAAAATTGTTACGCAGCCGGCTAATGATCGATTTTACAACCTTCCTTTTGCCTTTTAAAGAACGGCAGTCATGCAACCTGAATGTGATAATACCAAAACCAGCAACCATGACACTCTTACTTATCTCGAGAACGCTTGGCTCTTTTTATGAGTTTTTCACTAATCCTAATCCGTAAAAGCTGGAAAAGTGACTAATAACAAGAAAAGGATAACAACATTCAATCTTCAAGTTCAGGTTTGATCTCCTCAAGGTAGTAACATTCTATTATATCACCAACCTTGATGTCATTATATTTTTGGATGCCGATTCCGCATTCGTAACCGCTTTGGACTTCCTTGACATCGTCTTTGAAATGCCGGAGGGAAGAAATTTTACTGTCATAGCAGACAATCCAATCCCTGAGGACGCGTGCAAGCTGTCCCCGCTCTATTTTCCCCTCGGTGACATAGCAACCTGCGATAGCTCCAACTTTTGGGACGTGGAATACTTCGCGAACCTCAGCTTTACCCAGAATCCGTTCTTCAAAAGTAGAGGACATCATACCGAGTATGGCATCCTTGATGTCTTTTATGATATCATAAATGACATTATAAAAACGTATATCCACATTTTCTTCATGGGCAAGCGCCTGAATTTTAGAAGTGGGACGTACGTTAAAACCTATAACTATGGCATCAGAAACGGTAGCCAGGGAAATATCCGATTCGGTCAATGTGCCGGTGGCTTTGTGGATCACGTTAATTCTTACTTCCTCGTTGGAAAGTTTTGTCAAAGCGTCTCCAATGGCTTCGATAGAACCATGTACATCGGCCTTTATTATGATGTTTAGATCTTTAACCTCGTTTGTCTGTATTTGCTCATAAAGTTTTTCAAGACTTAATCTGCCGGTTTTTGCCAGTTCTTTGGACCTTTGTTTCTGTACTCGATGGGCACTGACCTGCTTGGCATTCTTTTCGTCTGCCAGCGCAAGCAACTCATCTCCGGCATTAGGAACACCTGCAAGTCCGATTATTTCAACCGGCATTGAAGGCCCGGCGGACGTTACCTGGGCTCCCCTGTCGTTCAGTAAGGCTCGTATTTTGCCATAGTGTACGCCACAGACCATCGAATCATGAATCATCAGAGTTCCCTGCTTGACCAGAATCGTGGCAACAGGGCCTCTGCCTGAATCCAGCTTTGCTTCAACCACGTAACCCATGGCAAGCCTATCCGGATTTGCTTTAAGCTCCAATATTTCTGCCTGAAGGAGAACCATTTCAAGCAGATCATCAATTCCCTGCTTCTTCTTGGCAGAAACCTGGACAAAAATAGTATCACCGCCCCAATCCTCAGGAACAAGGCCTGCATCTGCAAGTTCACGCTGAACGCGTTCAGGATCAGCATTGTCTTTGTCTATCTTATTAATTGCAACGATGATCGGGACTTTTGCGGCTTTGGAGTGGTTTATCGCCTCAATGGTCTGCGGCATGACGCCATCATCGGCAGCAACAACCAGAATTACCAAGTCCGTTACCCTGGCGCCACGGGCACGCATTTCAGTAAACGCTTCATGGCCCGGCGTATCCAGAAATACAATCTGGCCTTTATCTGTGGATACATAGTAGGCGCCGATATGTTGCGTGATTCCACCAGCTTCATTTTCCGTGACTTTGGTTTTTCTTATTACATCAAGAAGAGATGTTTTACCATGATCCACATGTCCCATAATAGTTACCACCGGCGGCCTAGCTATGAGCTTATCCGGATCATCCTTTTCTATATTTAAAACAGCTTCTTCCTCAAAAGAGGCTTTTTCCAGTTCGTAATCGAATTCTGCGGCAACAAGAACGGCGGTATCAAAGTCTATGGCCTGGTTAACAGTTGTCATAACACCTAAATCCATCAGCTTTTTGATAATTTCTCCGGCTTTGATTCCCATACGTTTTGCCAGATCAGACAGGGCAATGACCTCATCAATTTTTATTCTACGTTTGATGGCTTTAGGTGTAGTTATCAAGGGCTTTTGTTTTACAAGAGTCGGTTTAGCCTTTGCAATCTTACGTCCCTTACGAATCCGATGCCCCTTGACATAAAGATCGGCCCCTTCAACAACCTCTTTCTTCCGGAAGGAGATTTTCTTTTTGAAAAACTTTTTATCCCTTACAGCTTCGTCGGGCTTTTTTGTCCATTTCTTCTTTTTCTTTATGTCTTTTACAGGCACATCTTTCCGGGGTGTTTTGCTTTCTGGCACATCTTTTTTCGGTGTAGGTGTTTTTGCTACCTTCTTTTTGAGTTTGTGAACCCGGTCTTTTTCGATCTTGGGCGCTTTTTTCTCAGGGGGTGGTGTTACGGGCAGTTTTATAATCTTTGCCGGAGCATCTTTTTTAACCTTTTTGGCGGCCTTTTTCTTTTTTAATTTCTTTAAAACGGCGGGTTCCTTAAGTTTTGATTCGGCCGGCTTTTTGATTTTGGGCTTTTCTTTCGAAAGAATGGTTTGTACAACGGCTCCATCAGGTGCGTCATCCTTGGCTGGAGCATCTTTTTTGCGAGGCTCTTCCGGTTCAATAGCCGTCTCTACCTGAACAGGCTCTTGCCGCACACGTTTTTTACGTCTTCTGATAATCGTCGGTTTTATACGCTTTTCATCAACCTCTTTTTTTGGTGAGCCAAGCAAATTCTTTTTTATCCTGGTTAATGTCTCATCATCTAGAGAACTCATATGGCTTTTTACATCAATATCCATATTCCGTATCTTTTCAAGCAGTGCCTTATTTGTTACGTTAAGATCTCTGGCAAGTTCATATATTCTAATCTTTGCCATCCATTCCCCTTAGTAAAGTTTGAAGTTTAAAGTGATCTAAAGTTAAATTAGTAGCTTAAGCTCACTATTCCATTACTGCAACATTTCTCCGCAATCTTGCTGGATGGAGCACAGTTTAGCCAAGTTCACAAATTATCCGTCATTTTCTACCGCATTATCAGGCGATGAGGAATGGTCTGGCGTATCCTCATCATTCGGCAAAGCTTCATTTGATATTTCATCGATTTCGTCTGTGCTTGCCATATATTTTTTTGCGGTTTCGATAAGTTGTATGGCTTTTTCTTCGGCAATGCCCCTGATCTGAATCAGATCTTCTATGGAAGAATTGCCGAGTTCCTCAGCAGAAAAAAATCCCTTTTCATACAAAGCATCCGCCATACTAATTCCAATGCCTGGCAATGAAACCAGAGAGTTGTAGCCGTCCTGCATGGCTTCACTGTATCGTGTTTCACTGATGACATCAAGATGCCATTTTGTAAGTTTTGAGGCCAGACGCACATTCTGCCCTTTTTTCCCGATGGCTATTGAAAGAAATTCGTCAGGTACAATGACTTCCATGGAAAGATTCTCTTCATCGATAATCACTCTGGATATTTCAGCAGGTGCAAGTGCATTGCATACAAATTTTGCAGGATCAATATGCCAGGATATAATATCTATTTTTTCACCTCTCAGTTCCTGAACAACGTTCTGCACGCGACTTCCTTTCATCCCTACACAGGCACCAACCGGGTCTACATCAGAATCGTTTGAAGTCACTGAAAATTTTGCACGGATTCCGGGTTCACGGGCTACACCCATAATGGTTACGATACCTTCGCTGATTTCCGGAACTTCTGTTTTGAAAAGACAGGCCAGAAAATCAGGATGTGTTCTTGAAAGAATAATTTGCGGGCCGCGAGTTTCATGAAGTACATCCATTATATATGCCCTGATACGATCACCACGTCGATACGATTCTTTAGGAACCTGCTCTCGCGTCGGAAGCATACCCTCGGTCTGCCCTAAATTAACAATAATGTCGTTACGGTCAAAACGCTGTACAATTCCGTTTATGGTTTCACCTTTTCGACCGATAAAACTTGAATAAACAGCATCCCTTTCCGCGTCTTTCATTTTCTGTATAATAACCTGTTTGGCCGACTGTGCGGCTATGCGTCCGAAAGTGGACGTATCCATTTTTGTGCCGAGGCTGTCACCGATTTCGCATTCCGGATCCAGCTTGCGTCCTTCTTCAAGGCTTATTTGGATGTCAGGCTCTGTAATCTCTTCAGTCACATATTTAAACTGGAATACTTCAATTTCACCTGTTGCGTCATTGTATTGAACTTCAATATCTACTTTGGTTCCAAACTTTTTTCTCGCGGCAGATTCCAAAGCCTCCTCAAGTGCCTTGATAAGCACCTCGCGATTAATACCCTTGTCTCGACTAACCTGTTCAATGACACGCTTTATATCTGCTATAAACATCCGTTTATCCTCGATATACTAAATATCAACTGTTGTTTGAATTATACCTTAATTGCTCAATTAGGGTTGTACACTCGGGCTAATCAGCAAGTCGCGCCATCATAATTTCCTGATAAGGAATACATGCTGTTTTGCCATCGACCGATAGTTTTACAATCTCTTCAAATATGCCTATAAGGACACCGTTGAATTTTTTTTGGCCTTCAACAGGTTGAGCGGTTCTAATTTTTACACGGCTTCCTTTGAATCTATCAAAGTCAAGCCTTTTCCCCAAAGGGCGATTCGGTCCCGGCGATGAGACCTCCAGACGGTATGGTTCCGTATTTTCGAGATATACATCCAAAAGGTCGCTCGATTGGCGGCTTATATGCACGCAGTCATCGAGGGTAACGCCCCCGGGTCTGTCTATAAAAAGGCGAAGAATTCTCCCGCCTGCTTCCCGTTGATATTCAAGGTGGACCAACTCCAACCCCTCGCTTTCACACAACGATTCTATTAAATCTCTTGCCTGTGCAACAATTTTTGCCTTATTTGTCGGAGACCGGTTTTTATGTCTCTGGGTTTTGACCCTGGATTTTAGTCTTTTATTTACTTTTTTTCTTTGACTTTTCAATGGTCTATCTTTTGATGAATTTGACTATTTAGTGTCCATCCATAAACGGCATCTTTCGGCCCCCGGCGGCGTCCTCGCTTGTTTTCAATCCTCGAAATAGCGCGCTATGCCTGCGGTTGAAAACTCGCTCGGGCCTTGCCGGAAACCAAAATCTACCATTTCTGGATGAACACTATTTAGAAATTCATCAAATTGTTCCCCACAAAAAAATAAAAACGGGCTTTCGCCCGTTTCTTCTAATACAGGTAGATCTTTTAGTGGATCGAGAGACTTTATCTGTTCATGTAGATAACCATAAGGAAAAAATTAACTCCAAACCACACATACATAGCCAAAATCTACGCTTAGATAAAAGACCATTGAAAAACGCCCCTTTTTGCTCAATTCCGGTGTCAGACTTAAATTTTAATCCTTAAAATACTAAATGTATTCCTGTGGTTAAAATTTTCGCCTTCCTTGGCCTTGAACAAAATTGAACATTTTTCAAAGGTCTCATAACCTTATATATTAAACAAGGCGAACATCCAATGGAGCGGGCAACGAGATTTGAACTCGCGACTCCAAGCTTGGGAAGCTTGTACTCTACCACTGAGTTATGCCCGCGCGTGGATTTGTAAGATATTAAAAAAAAAATCCCTTGTCAATATAATTCAACAATAAATCCTAAATTCTGCTTTATATGTTTTGAAAAAAGATAATGAAAATTTTAGGTAAATTTTGAATGTGGGAATAGAATTCGGATTAGCTTATAAGATTGCGTATGTTTTTGAGTTCCATATGGATTTCATCGAGTGTGATGGTTGAAGATTTTTCTTTTTTTTCATCCGGTTTGATTTTTAAATGCTGCCTGGCCCCCTGAATTGTAAATTTCTTTTCATACAAAAGATGTTTTATCTTTAGAATCAGCTCAATGTCACTTTTTCTATACAGCCTCTGGCCCGAAGCGGACCGTTTGGGATTTATCTTCTTGAACTCAGCCTCCCAAAACCTCAAAACATATGCCGGGACCCCAACAATTGCACTTACTTCTCCAACCTTGAAGTAAAGTTTGTCTGGCAGCTCTTTTTGATAAGAAGTGTGGTTTTGCATTTTTTTAACCTACAGCTTTTAAAAGGTTTGCAACAGATTAGTCCTTTGAAACAAGTCGATTTCAAACGGGCGGTAATATTTTCAAAAAGCTGACGTGTTATAAAGGTTATACGTTCGGCAGGGTTGCATCAACCTTTTTCAAAAGCTTGTCCGCAATGCTTTTATGAAGATTATTTACCCTGTTATCTTCCAAGGTTTCACTGGAAGATCTGTAGGTTATTCTAAATGAGATGCTTTTTCTCCCTGCAGGAATTGGATCACCCTCAAAAACATCAAACAGGTATAAGTTTTCCACCAGCTCTTCATTTAAATCAATAACGCTTTGAAGGATTTTATTTGCTTCAATATCCTTATTAACAATCAGAGTAATATCCCTTGATGTGGCTGGGAACTTCGGAATTGGCGATACAGATTTAATGTCCGGCATGTAATTCATAAGTTTATCAAAATTTAATTCAAAAATAAAGGCCGTTTGCTTTAAATCATAATTACTAAGCACTTTAGGATGTAATTCTCCGACAAGGCCTATGAATTCGTTTTTAATAATAACCTGGGCCGTAAATCCGGGTTTTGTATAAAAACAGGATGCCGGCGGCATGCGGGTAAAGTCTGTTTTAAGGATGCCCAGATTCCCTAAAAGTTCTTCAATAACGCCTTTTAAATCATAAAAATCACAATTGAACTCCTTGGAAAACCAAACCGTATCGACTCTTTTTCCTGTCCAGAGGCCTGCCATCATTTCAACTTCATCAGGCAGACTATCTTTTTGGCCTGTGTTAAAAAAGACATTGCCGATTTCAAATAGCTTAAGGTTTCTGTTCTGAACCGATATATTGTACTTCATTGTTTCAAGAAGACCGGGTATAAGAGACGTTCGCATTACCGACTGCTCTTCAGACAGAGGGTTTAATACATCTACGACCTGTCTTTTTTTGTCATCCGGTTCAAGATTGAGGCGGTCACATGATAGTTTGCTGATAAAACTATAATTTATTGCTTCATTAAACCCCAACCCGGTCATCAGGCATTTAATTCGATTCCGTGATTCGATCTTTTTTGATGGACGCCTGCCTTCAGCAGGTATCAGCGGGAAGGTTGTTTTGATATTGTTATAACCGAATAAACGTGCAATTTCTTCTGTAATGTCTTCAAATCTGGTTATATCGACTCTACAGGATGGTGGAATAACCTGAAGTCTGTCATTGCCGGTCTTATCAACTTTGAATTCAATCGATTTCAAGTGGTTTTCAATATCCTTTATATCCAAACAAGTGCCCAGCCGGCGGTTTAACTCCGTTACGCTAAAATCAATTATCTTTTCAGGAAAAGTCTTTTGATATTCATCGATTGTACCTTTAATAAGTTTACCCCCACCGATTTCAGCAATGAGCTGCGTTGCTCGATTTATTGCGGTAATGGTTCCATTGGGATCCACGCCACGTTCGAAACGGTGTGAGGCATCTGTAATTAACCCCGTTTTTTTTGAAGTCTTTCGGATGCAAACCGGATCAAAATATGCGCTTTCAAGAAGAATTTTTGTTGTGGAGTCTTCAATTTCGGAATTCAATCCTCCCATAACCCCCGCAAGGGCGACCGGTTTCTTACCGTCGCAAATCATAAGCATTTCCGGGTCAAGGCGGCGTTCTTTCCCATCAAGAGTGATAAAGGTTTCACCTTCCCTGGCGGTTCGCACCACAATACGGTTTTCGGCAAGGTGGTCAAAGTCAAAGGCATGAAGCGGTTGTCCGCTTTCCATCAATACAAAATTGGTTATATCGACAATATTGTTAATCGGTTTCAAACCCACTGAAACCAAGCGATCCTGAAGCCAGAAAGGAGACGGTCCAACAGTAATATCGAAAACAAGGCTGGCAGCGTATCGTGGACAAAGTTCAGGAGCCATTATGGTTATAGAGGTATAGTCTGAAATGTCATCAAACGATTCCGGCAGACAAATTTTAGGGTAAGTCACCTTTTTTTTCTCAAATGCCGCAATTTCGCGAGCCGTTCCAATTATACTAAGGCAGTCCGGTCTGTTTGGAGTCAGGTCAATTTCAAACACAGGATCTGACAAGCCAAGGGCCTTGTTAAGCGGAAAACCCACCGAATAGTTAGGACCAAGTTCCATGATGCCGTCACTATTGGCACTGAGACCAAGTTCGATCTCGCTACAGAGCATCCCTTCTGAAATCTCCCCCCGGATTATACTTTTTTCAAGGATCGTTCCTTTTGGGAAACAGGTTCCGGGCATGGCACAGGGCGCAAGCATATCATTTTTGACATTTGGAGCACCACAAACAACAGTTATGATGCGGTCACCGATATCGACTCTGCAGAGTTTCAACTTATCGGCACTCGGATGGGGATCAATCTTGGCTAACCGGCCGATGACAACACTGTTTAAATAATCATAACGGTCTGAAACTGCTTCAACTTCAAGACCGGCCATGGTGAGGGCATCGGCCAAATCGTTAACATTGATACCAACGTCAATGTATTCTTTTAACCAGCTTAAACTGACCTTCATGTTAAAACTGCCTTAAAAATCTTAGATCATTTTCAAAATACCTACGAATGTCATCAATTCCGTATTTCAGCATGGCAATCCGTTCCACGCCCATGCCGAAAGCAAAACCGGTATAACAGGTCGTATCGTATCCGACGTTTTCAAACACTGCGGGGTGAACCATGCCCGCGCCTATAACTTCAAGCCATCCGGTATGTGAGCATACTCTGCATCCATCCCCTTTACATATAACACATCTAATATCGACTTCAGCACTCGGTTCTGTAAAAGGAAAAAAGCTGGGCCGGAATCTGAGACTGGTCTCCGGGTCGAATATCTGGTGAACAAATGTGGTCAAGACTCCCTTAAGGTCACCGAATGATACATTTTCATCGACCAGAAGCCCTTCAATCTGGTGAAACATTGGTGTGTGCGTTAAATCGGAGTCACAGCGGTATACCTTACCGGGTGCAATAATTCTTACCGGAGGTTTCTGCTTTTCCATTATTCGGGGTTGAGTAGGGGAGGTATGAGTACGAAGGACAATGTTGTCTGATATATAAAATGTGTCCTGCATATCTCTTGCAGGGTGATTTTTAGGGATATTAAGGGCTTCAAAGTTGTAATAATCTGTTTCAACCTCAGGCCCTTCAGCAACATCAAATCCCATACGTATAAAAATATCGCATATTTGTTGAGTAATCTGGGTAATTGGATGCAACGATCCTTGACGGGTGACTTTTCCGGGCAGCGAGACATCAATCCGGTTGTCTGTTTCATAAGACGGAGTTTCAAGTCGCTTTAAGGCTTTTTTGAATAACTCATCAAGGGTTTTTTTTGTTTGGTTTGCCTTTTTCCCTGCTTCTGATCTGCTTTCCTTTGGCAGGTTTGAAATATTCCTTAAATATTGAGTAACCGCGCCCTTTCGACCCAGATACCTGACCGAAAGGGCTTTGATGCTTTCACTATCAGAAGCAGCTTCAAGTTCCTTCAGAGCCTCTTCTTTGATTTGCTCTATTGTTTTTTCCAACTTTTCGCTCTGTCAATTGAATCATAGCTGTTCCGATGTCAGATTTGCGATTTGAGCAAATCCTGATGGATCAGATATTGCTAATTCAGCTAGAACTTTTCGGTCCAGATTAATACCGGCAAGTTTTAATCCGTGTATGAATTTACTGTAAGATAGGTTGTTCATTCGTGCCGCTGCGTTAATTCTTGTTATCCAGAGTCTCCGGAAATCACGCTTGCGTGCCTTACGATCCCGATAAGCATACATAAGCGCCTTATCTACAGCGTCAGCTGCGGTACGAAATAATTTGCTACGGCCTCCACGATGCCCTTTTGCCAACTTTAAAATTTTTTTTCGACGTCTTTTTGCTTTAAAACCTCTTTTGACTCGCATCAATCTTCTCCTAAATATTCTGATTCAGTAATTCGCTGACGTATGCTCTATCCATTGGGAAGGAGGAGCCTGACCATCTTTTTGTCGGATTTTTTGATGAGTTGACTCTGCCGTAACGCACGTTTTCGTTTAGTGGTTTTTTTTGTTAAAATATGACTTGCATGTGATTTTGCAAAGACGAATTTGCCTGTACCTGTTTTTTTAAAACGCTTTGCAGCAGCTCTATTTGTTTTTATTTTTGGCATGATATCTTCTCCATTATTTAAAACCTAAATTGAGCGATTTTTTACTCGATCTGCACCGATCTATTGCGCATCAAGGATCCCCGAAAATCCTCGACATATCCACGGGTATGCCTGCGGTTTTCGCGAACCCTTATGCATCAAGATATCAGCACAGCTCTTCGCAAAAAATCGCTCAACTTAGGTAAAACATAGATGGCGTGAGCCACAGACATATGCAAGCCCACGCCATCTTTATGAAAAAATAAGTAAAAATACTTTTCTTAATAAATTGAGTTGGTTTA
>Ga0233409_10000002_pt1 | contig 33474 bp, 30 predicted proteins | sample Na_oxic_13_MG_FD_179871 | JGI IMG/M metagenome (GOLD analysis project Ga0233409, IMG submission 179871) | Seawater microbial communities from Saanich Inlet, British Columbia, Canada - Na_oxic_13_MG | ecosystem: Environmental > Aquatic > Marine > Inlet | place: Canada: British Columbia... | reverse complement strand
TACAATGAACACAGGCCTCGGATTTCCACCCTGTCACCGTTGCCTAGGGCCTTTGACATTTCCCCCACTTATACGTTTCTTAATGACACATCCCCCGTAGACACCCCCGGCGCTTTACATCATACGATCCTAAGGGAAATCAAACTTCAAAAAATATTGTAAGTTGACAGCAAATAGTTAACTGTCTGTGGTTGTTACCGGTAATATGTCAAGAAAAAGATTATCAACGGTCAAAGGGCTGATTTAGTGTTGTGGTTTGATTTGCTAAGATTTTTTTGATAACATATCCAACATATTTTTACCAAGAGATTATGCCGCCAGTTTGAACGGTATTAAATTACTTCATATAAAGACTCTCTGGTAATTTTTATGAGAAGAGAGGATGTTATGAAAGAGAATAAGTGCATTCACTGTTTTGCACGCCGGAAACTGAAACCGATTGTTCCGGTGAGGAAAAAAATAGCTCTGGATATCGATATCCCAAAGACTTTCAAATTGATCACCGACTTTGTCACGGGAGAAAAGATTCCCGAGTATTGTGAAAAATTATTGGCTCAAATAAATATTTTCTGTATTTTCAATGTCATGGGAAGATCATATATAAGTTCTTTAGAAGCTACAAGGTTTGGCACCCATGGGTCATTATAACCGGAGAAAACACCTATGTCTGCGGGTAAGCTACGGGTCAATGTCTTCGATCTGGTGGCAGCGATTTCCAGAGTCGTGGATATGATGAGTCCGGCTGTTGGAAACCACCATATGCAGGTCGCTTATCTGGCATATCGATTGAGTGAAGAACTCAATTTGCCGATGGATAAAAGATATGAGCTTTTTACCGCCGGTGCCTTGCACGATATCGGAGCGTTCTCCTTGCAGGAAAGATTAGACCTGCTTGAATTTGAAGATACAAAACCAGGCCAGCATTCTATGGCCGGCAGTCTGATTCTTAGAAAGTTCAAACCGTTTGCTTCCATTGCCAAACTCATACAATTTCATCATGTACCTTGGCAAAATGGACAGGGTTCCCTTCACCATGGTGAACCAGTTCCTTTGGGCAGTCATCTCCTCCATCTGGCAGATCGAACGGCGGTTAAAATATCCAAAGACAAACCAATCCTGAGTCAAGTTCCAGGTATTTGTGAAGCAATTTCCTCGTTAAAAGGTGAAGCTTTCGTGCCGGAACATATAGATGCCTTGGTGAACCTGGCCAAACGAGAGTATATATGGCTGGAAATAATATCGGATTCCATGGAGGCAATTTTACGAAGAAGTGTGGGGTTTCACGCCAGGGAATTTACAATAAACGAACTGGTTGATTTTTCGCGGCTAATATGCCAGCTCATTGATTTTAAAAGCGAGTTCACGGCAACACATTCCAGCGGAGTGGCAGCCACATCGGTCTTTCTATCAAAATTGGCAGGATTTTCAAGCTATGAGCGTAGGATGATCCAAATCGCCGCTTATCTTCATGATCTCGGCAAACTTGCCATCCCTTCGGAAATTCTTGAGAAACGGGATAAGCTAACCGACGATGAATGGTTTATCATGCGGTCCCACGTTTACCATACCTACCAGACACTTGAACCGTTTGAAGCCCTCGGGATCATAAGCTCCTGGGGATCTTTACACCAAGAACGACTCAATGGTACAGGGTATCCTTTTGGTTATAAGGAGGACGAACTACCCCTTGGCTCAAGAATTATAGCGGTTGCCGATGTGTTTACGGCATTAACGGAAAATCGACCCTATCGCCGGGGCATGGACAGAAACGCCGCCCTCGATGTTTTACATTCCATGGCGGATAACGGCGAATTGGATAACAATTTGGTCCATATCGTGGCAACGCATTATGATGAAATGAATGAAATTCGCGATTACGCCCAAAAGCAAGCGATCCGTGAGTATGATGTGTTTCAAAAATCTCTTACCGCTGAGAAAATGCCCAAAAAAAGAGATTAAGTTCGCATTTTAAATATTAACTATTCTTGTTCAACTAATTTAAATAATTGACAATTAATTGGTAGAGAGTAATGAATAAACTAGGCAACCCGTACAAAGAAATGGCCACCACTTGCATGACCAGGCCCATGGCGGAAAAGAAGGTAGTCTGGAAGCGGTTCGAATCCGAGCCCTTTGAAGAGGGAAGGTTCCAGGCGAAAGTTCTCTCACGAAGATGCATTAATTCTGCCGCCAGGGTTTTCCGTAAGGCCTACCCGGAAGTCTACGGTTCCCCGCACGAGTTCGTGCTCATGCCGGAAAGATATGAGGAGCTCATTACCCTGGACGAGAGATGGGAGGAAGATAGCCGGAAGAAAGTGTATCTCATGCCCGTGGTGGTGGAACTTGAAACCGACAAGGTGGTCTCAGCAACCATGCTCACGAAATTCGAAAAAAACCTCCAGGTTGAATTCACCTTTGCAGCCACCCTTCCCGATTATCGACTTAAAAAAATCATGCAGGAATTAAGGGCGGTCACTTGGAAGGCAGCCCTGGCCTCAGGGGCGGAGTACTTTACCACCTTCCTGGAGACCTGGCACGACATTACTCAGAAGTGGTGCATCAAGGACGGCTGGCGGGTGGGAGGAATTTTTCCGGGAAACTTCGTTCGATGGAAAAAACCGGACCAGGAGTATCGCGGCTGCACCCTCCACTGCTACCGTTTTGTCCGTAATGGTGAGGACTACGCTACCCTGCCCGAGGAATGGAGCCTCGCCCCGGAGTTTCGTGAACTCTGGGAAGTTCTGGAACGGATAAACAAGAAAATCGGCCAGCAAGGGGATGTTCCGCCATGGTTGAAAGAATTTGATCCATGGTTTCTGAAAGACTTTTGAACAATAGGCAACATTCGTGCAGATCAGGACTAATAATGGCAAATCAATGGCGCTCTATTGATTGCAGAGAAAGAAACCGTGAATGGTTATCAAAAATTGAACCTATCTTCAAACTCCCCAAAATGAATTGATCCTGGTGGGCATAGGCCATCTGGTTGGTAAAGACGGAATTGTCGATTATTTGAGAAGATCCGGTTATAGAATCAATAAGCTCGATTATTGACATATGAAAGTCGCAATTATTTCCGATATTCATGGTAATTTGGATGCGTTTCGACAAGTCTTGAACGATATTGAGGCTTCGGGTATTGACGCCGTTGTCTGTCTGGGAGACAATGTGGGCTACGGACCTGAGCCTGAGCAGGTAATTCGACAGATTCGAAATCGCAATATTCCGTGTGTTATGGGAAATCATGAGCGGGCAGTGTCGGATTGCGCGCATTTGGACTGGTTTAATCCTGCTGCCCGGAAATCTTTGCAAAAAACAATGACCATGCTGTCTGAGGGATCCTTTAATTATATACGCGGGATGCAATCATCTTTGGTGATTTACCAAAGCCGATTTGTTCACGGTTTTCCCCAGGATTCCACGGATACCTATTTATTTCAGGTTCCCAATGACACCCTCAAGCAAACTTTCAGAAAAATGAAAGAAAGACTTTGTTTTGTGGGACATACCCATGAACTGAAACTTATCGGATTTGACGGTAAGGTATCCCAACATATTCCCCTTAAAAAAGGTATTGTGAAACATTTCCATAAAGACAGAAAATATATCGTCAATGTGGGCAGCGTTGGACAACCAAGAGACGGTAATAACAATGCAAAATACGTGATTTGGAATACATCGGAGGATTCCCTTGAAGTAAGATTTGTTCCTTATGATATTGCAGCGGTGGTCGGCAAAATCATGGGCGCAGGACTTCCCAAAGTGCACGCAGATCGACTATGGTAACGAGGATCGAATTCTTCTCCTGTCCATCATGTGCGGAAATACGAAACCATGATGAAAAATTGACATTTCCCCCACTTATACGTTTCTTAATGACACAAAAGATAGGTTTAAGGATTAAAAATCAAGGAAAAACCTTCCATGGGAGGCGTTTCGCACTGATTTTATCCTTGCTTTTTATCTGTCATTCGCTTAAACATCCTGCGGTTTAACCCAAAAAAAGGGGGGCAAACATTTTTGGTAAGCGTTCACGGTTCAGAGGTTCAGGGTATAGGGTTTTTGAATCCTGATTCCGTGAACGGATACAAAAAAAGAAATGGAAAAATAATGAAACTACATCATATAGCTATGGTCTGCAGCTCCATTGAAAGGGCTGACAGATTCTATGAGGGGGTTCTCGGACTGAAAAAAATAAAATCCGGAACACTTGACAGGGTGTTTGGAGAACAACTTTTTGGTATATCTCAAGAATGTGCAATGATCCTCTATGGAAACGAGGACTTTAGGATTGAGGTCTTTGTTACCGTCTCTGATCCTCAAATGAAGGCACCTTATGCACACCTCTGTCTGGAAGTAAAAGACAGGAAATCCTTTGAAAAAAAGTGTGAGGAAGCGGGTTTAACGGTAAAACGTATTCCTAAGGGAGATTATCTGATTGTTTTTATCGAGGATTATGACGGAAATCTGTTTGAAATAAAGGAGTCCATGACAGAATAACCGGATGAGAACCTCTTTCCCGTGTCCTTGGCCTTCCAGCTGACGTTGCAAACACACATCCATAAAAAAAATCGCTTGGCTAAAACCATAGCACAAATGAGATGTCAGAAAAACCTTGTGGAAGAAGCAATGCACAAAGAAGATCCACTCACACAGCTCGCTATTGCCGATCCGGACTTAGCAAAGACGGTTACAGCCGCCCTGGAGCAGAAAGGCTGTCCGGTTTCAGACCAGAACATTGCATTGCTGGTTGAAGAGACGTTGTGGGGGTTAGTCAGGGAGATTTCTTTTGGCAGAACCATAGCATCCGGTTATACGGATCTGATTGGGGAGGTTGATCTTAAAAAAATTTATCGCTACCGGGATCTGGTCCATAGCTTTGGACGCAAAGGCCCGACACTGGGACGGATTATGGCCGAGCATCTTGTGCCGGTGATAAAATACGGGGACAATCTTTTTTTAAAGCGCTTTCTTAAAACCCTTGAGATTATGCTGAACAAGGGAACATATACATTAAAAGATCCGCTTAAGGTTCTGTCGGAATTATTAAACGGGAACCACATTGAAGCCGCATCCGAAACCCTTGACCTGCTTGGCGACACCTTTTCCCAGGATATGTCGTATGTCCGGAGCCAGCATTTTGCTCATATCCTGCCCGGTGCCGTGCTTGCCTTTTCTCCTTCACGGCGAGCCTGGCAGACAGAACAGCTTCGACGCGTTATAAAGGCTGATGTTCACCTGGCCGATTCCTTTCTGGACGGACTTGAGAAAGGACTGTATCTGCTTTCCAAAGAGGCTTTAAGCGATTTTGTTTCCCTGGGGCTCGAAAAATTAAAGCGCAACCAGAAACTTGCAAAAAAATTTCTTTCACTGGAATCCAAACTCGGTATCGATACCTTCACCGATCTGCAGGTAACCATTCCTATTTCCCGGGTCTGGCAGCAGCTAAACCGTTATCTCATGGCCAGAACCGGTCTTTCAATTTCAGTGCGTCCAATTTCTTCCCTTCCGAATTCATTAACAAAGGAATTCAATAAAATAATTTTTGTCTGTTCAGACGGAAAGTTCATATATCTTCCGGATGAAATCAGCGTGTTTCCCCATAAAGCCCAAAACATAAACATGTATAAATGCCTTGCAAGACTTGAAGCAGGACACTATGAGTTCGGCACCTTCGATTTTGATCTTGAAAAAGCCATAGAAAAATGCCGGCGAATTGCAGAATCAAAGGATTATGATTTGGAATTCGATTTAATCCAAAATGGGGAAGATCTATCTGATCTTGAACGTTTTTTCTTGTATTTTCCAGTCAAGGCGCTGGCAGCGGATCTGTTCACAATTTTCGAACACGGCCGTATCAGAATTATGTTGCACCGACAGTATCCGGGCCTTATCCGGCAGAGCCTTCCCGTGCTTCAACGGGAAGCTGAACGTATGATTAAAAACCATAAACCGGTTGAAATGGTCTTTCTTTTGTATCTGTGGATTGCTCTCGGCATTTCAGAAGAAGAACGTTTTGGTATGGACACTAAAACATATACTCACGCCAAAATGTTTAAAAATCTGTTTGAAACCACAATAACCAAGGATTCGACGGTCGAGTCCTGTGCAGAACTTGTTGTCAGAATATATCCGGAAATGGAAAGACTTTTGAACCAGACATCATATTATAGAAAAGAGCCTAAAGAATTTTACAAACCCATGCAAACACCCTTTGGCCGCAGATTAAGGCCTGATCTTTTTTCCTCGGCATATCGGGAATATGAACGGTTGGCCGGGATCTTAAAGGTGACGCTCGAGGAAAAGGGGTTTAATATCTATAAATCGGATATTAAAAAACGCCTGATAGAAAATAACGGTATGGTTTCCCATCAGGACCTCAAAGAAATTATATGCTGTTTTCGGGATAACCACGAGCCTCATATGTTACCGCAACAAAAATTTTCTGTAGACCTGTCCTGGCTTGATCTATCCAAGCTTCTCGGCACGGAGAGCATTACGGTGCTTGAAAAAGAAGATTTTTCCAGCTCGGTTTCCTGGCACAAAGAATGGGACTGCAACTTGCAGGATTACCTGCATTCTCATGTGAGAGTACTCGACAAATCTTTGACCGAGAAAGAGAGCGACTTCTATAAGTTAACATTGAAACATCACAGAGGGCTGGTTAAAAGGATACGCTATGCCTTTGAACTGTTGAAGCCCGAGGGTCTTATAAGATTAAGACAATGGGTGGAAGGGGATGAGTTCGATTACCGGGCGCTGTTAGACTTTGCCATAGATAAAAAGGCGGGGAGAATTCCATCAGACAGGCTGTATATCAAACATATTAAACAGACCAGGGATGTTGCCGTACTCCTGCTTGTGGATCTTTCCCGTTCAACAGCAAATGCTGTTTTTGATTCACATGCGACCGTTTTAGATGTCGAGAAGGAAGCCATCGTACTTTTTTGTGAAGCGCTGGAAGTTGTAGGAGACGCCTTTGCCATCGCGGGTTTTTCCGGAACCGGCCGCTTGGGAGTAGATTACTTTCGGATAAAAGACCTTGATGAAAATATGGATGATACTGTCAAAGGGCGTATTAATGCCATGGCACCCCAACGGAGCACCCGGATGGGAGCCGCCATCCGCCATGCCATCAGTCAACTTGAAAAGGTGTCTTCAAAAGTCCGTTTATTGATTATTTTAGGTGATGGATTTCCCAATGATGTTGATTATAAGCAAAATTATGCAATTGAAGATACACGAAAAGCCATATTCGAGGCACGTTCGAAAAACATATCTGCTCATGCCATAACTGTTAATTTTGCAGGAGATCCCAAGCTGGATGATCTTTACGGAAATGTTCATCACAATGTTATATCTGATGTTCGCGAACTCCCCGACAAACTTTTACGTATCTACGGAAGTCTGACCAGACATTAGCGTAACATTGAACCTCTAAACCGTGAACAGTTACGATATTTGTTTCATTTCCAGCAAGTTGCTTTATTGACAATGCATTGATCAAGCATTAATGTTAAGGTTTACGCTTGATGTCCTCGTAAAAGTCTTTTACGAAGACATCATTTCAGCAAGGAATCCATATGAAACGAGTTCATCAAAAAGAAAAAGAACAGTTCAAAAAGCTTTTTAAGCAAGAAAATATTGATAATTTCGAAGACAGATTCAATATCCTGGAAGTTTTTCTGCAAACCGAACGTCATCTTACCATCTCCGAACTTGTTCAGCTTCTTAATGAAAACGGATATCAATTTACTTTTGATTTTGTCCGGGATACTTTGAAGCTTATGTGCCGTTTTGGTTTTGCCCAAGGAATGAGGCTAAATAATGGGCAAGTACGCTATGAACACAGACACTTGGGCCAACATCATGATCATATGATCTGTACAAAATGCAAAAATATATTTGAGTTTGAAAACGAAGAACTTGAAAACCTGCAGGTTCAGATTGCTGCGGCTTATAATTTCCACATGCTTCGTCACAAAATGGAAATCTACGGTATCTGTTCCAAATGCCTTAAAGATCGCGTACAACTCATGCCGCTTGTCAATGCCAGACAGGGTGAACGGTTTGAAATCAAAGATTTTATCGGAGGTGCGACGGCACGCATGCGTCTGTTATCCATGGGTTTGAGAATCGGAGACAAGATAGACGTTATTACCAACCTGGACAGTGGACAATTGGTGGTTGCCATAGATTACAACCGGTACGCCCTTGGGCGTGGGCTGGCAAAGAAGATATTGGTGGAGCCTATTAAAAGCTAGTGTCCATCCATAAATGGGGAGATTGGTTCATGTTATTAAGCGAGATGAAAGAAAACCAGACTGCAAGAATAGTTCATATAGGAGGTAACGGGGCTTTGCGTAGAAGGATACTTGAAATGGGGATCCTTAAAGGTTCCGAGATTTATGTTGAAAAATATGCGCCCCTGAAAGATCCTATCGAGTTGATTATAAAAGGTTATCATTTATCACTTCGGGTTGAGGAAGCTGCACAAATTACTGTTGATAATGTGAAATAGAAGTATCCATTTTGAAAAAATATCGCATTCAGACAATCCATAATGAATCAAAAACGCCTTTCAATAGCCCTGGCGGGCAATCCTAATTCAGGCAAAACCACAATATTTAACAATATGACCGGCACCCGGCAGAAGGTGGGGAACTGGCCGGGGGTAACTGTTGAAAAAAAAGAAGGCCATGTCAAAAAATTCGGATATGATTTAAAAATTATAGATCTGCCCGGAACCTACAGTTTAACGCCCTTTACCATAGAAGAGATTATTGCCCGTGACTTTGTCCTTGAAGAACGTCCGGATGTTGTGATCGATATCATCGACGCATCCAACCTGGAACGCAGCCTTTATCTTGCAACCCAGTTCAGGGAAATTGATTGCAAGGTGCTGTTCGCTCTAAACATGGCAGACGTTGCCCGCTCACGGGGATTTAAAATTGATGATAAAAAACTTTCTGAACTTCTCGATGTGCCTGTAGTTTTTACAATCGGAAACAAAAACCAGGGCATTGATACACTTCTGGAAAAAGCCATAGAACTGGCAGAATCGAGTTATGAGATCCCTAAAAAACGGAGAGTCAAATACAGCAAAGATATTGAAAATTCGATTTCCAGTCTAAAATCCTTTCTCGATAACTGGACGGAAGAATCAATACCTTACAACACCCGATGGACAGCCATAAAGCTTTTGGAAGACGATAAAATCGTAAAGAAGCGTGTCCTCAGCAAGGCCGGAGAAAACAGCCGGAAAATTCTTCAGGAAGTCCAGATACACCGGGACTTTCTTGTGGACCGTTTCGATGACGATCCTGAAATCGTAATGACGGATGAACGTTACGGATTTATAGCCGGAATCATCAAAGAAGTACTGACAGCCTCTGCAAAACAACGGATTGATATTTCACGCAACATTGATCTGGTTCTTACCAACCGATTTGTCGGCTTCCCCATCTTTGTTTTTTTTATCTGGGCCATGTTCCAGTTAACGTTTTCGCTGGGAGCCTATCCCATGGAGTGGATCGGCATGGGGGTTAACCTCGTTTCAAAATCCTTAGCCCATGTTCTCCCGAACAATCTTTTTAAGGATTTCCTTTTGGATGGAGTCATCGCAGGGGTTGGGAGCGTTGTCATCTTTCTGCCGAATATTTTGATTCTTTTTTTCTGTATCGCAATTTTTGAAGATACAGGCTACATGTCCAGAGCAGCTTTTCTGATGGACAAGATCATGCACCTTATCGGACTTCACGGCAAATCCTTCATCCCCATGTTGATGGGTTTCGGGTGCAATGTTCCGGCCATTATGGCATCCCGCACCCTTGAAAGTGAAAAAGACCGCAAGCTCACTATCCTTATCACCCCCTTTATGTCATGCTCGGCAAAACTGCCGGTCTATATTGTGCTTGCAGGTGCATTCTTTGGCGCCAGGGCCGGGACCGTTATCTTCGGCATATACCTGGCGGGGATTATACTATCCATTGTCACCGGTCGCCTTTTCCGGTCCACCCTGTTAAGGGGCGCTGACGCACCATTTGTCATGGAACTCCCGCCGTACAGAGCCCCTATGATAAAGAGCCTGCTGATTCATATGTGGGATCGGAGCAAGATCTTTTTAAAAAAGATGGGAGGTATTATCCTTATCGGTTCAGTTGTTGTATGGATACTGTCGGCATTTCCTCAAAACATATCATATTCATTGGACTATAATTCAGCAATTTCAGAGATCAAGGCGTCCTATAATGCCAAAATTGAAACTGCCCATGAATCTGAAAAAAAGCTGGTCGCAAAAAAACGAGACGATACGGTTGCAGAACTTATAAAAGCAAAGAAGGCTGAAAAGGCTGAAAAATCTTTTATGGGCAGTATAGGGAAAGTGCTTGCACCAGTGTTTGCGCCCATCGGTATCGACTGGCGCGGCAGTATAGCCCTGCTTACCGGTTTTGTCGCCAAAGAAATCGTTGTAAGTACCATGGGAGTACTTTATGCTGCTGATGAAACAGAAGATTCGGCAGCACTCCAAAACGCGCTGTTATCTTCCGGCATGACACCTCTCGGGGCTCTCGCAATGATGGCTTTTGTGCTTTTGTATATGCCGTGTCTTGCAACAGTAGCTGCCATCAGGCGTGAAACCGGTTCATTTAAATGGATGATTTTCAGTGTTGTTTATAGTACGTTACTTGCGTGGGGTGTTGCCTTTTGCATATATCAGGGTGGGAAAATTTTAGTGACTTAAAATATGCCGCTTTTTCAACCAGCCTATATTGAAACTTCTAAAAAGGGATTGCTTTCGGAAAAGATTCAGAAAGCGTATGAAATTTTGAAATCATGCACCCTTTGTCCAAGAAGATGTAGGGTAGATCGCCTGTCCGGTGAAACCGGTATATGCAAAACAGGTGAAAAAGCATATATTTCAAGCTTTAATTCTCACTTTGGAGAAGAGGACCCTCTGGTCGGCACCCATGGATCCGGCACCATTTTTTTTACCCACTGCAATCTTCTGTGCATCTTCTGCCAGAATTACGATATAAGCCATCTGGGTCATGGTGAACAGATATCCAATGAAAAGCTTGCTGATATAATGATGCATTTACAAAATGCAGGATGCCATAACATTAATTTCGTTACCCCATCCCATGTTGTGCCCCAAATCCTTTCCGCCGTTGAAATAGCAGTCGATAAGGGTCTTTCAGTGCCCCTGGTTTATAACACGGGTGGTTACGACCGTGTTGACACCCTGAAACTGCTTGAAGGTGTATTTGATATTTATATGCCTGATTTCAAATTCTGGAATCCTGAAATTGCAAAGACCATTTGCAAAGCCGAAGATTACCCGGAGGTGGCCCGAAAGGCGCTTGTTGAGATGCACCGGCAGGCAGGTGATCTTATTGCCGATGAATCGGGTATTGCCAGGCGGGGGCTTTTGGTACGGCACCTTGTTTTACCCCATGGACTTGCGGGAACGCGCGAAATAATGAGATTTATTGCAAATAAAATTTCATCCAACACTTATGTAAATATAATGCCTCAGTACAGGCCCTGCGGCAGGGCCGCAGAATTAAAGGAACTTTCTGATCACCTTTCACAAAAGGATTATAAAGCGGCCTTGCAGACGGCAAGGGAAGAAGGGGTTGAGCGACTCGACAGCCGAAAACGCAGGTTTATGTTTCTGTAACCTGCTTCGCCCGGATTTCTAATAAAGAATTCCATTGACTTTTTGTTCAATGATAGTTCAATTGTTGTATCCAAAAAGATAGGCTCGAAAAAATCTGCGAGATTGCAAGTTTAAAAATGAAACCCTGTGCATTGATGATAATGATTCTGCTGTTGTTGTTAAGCAGCGCGGCTTCGGCTGAACGATTGGCCGTTTCGGTTTCGGTTGCCAATATACGTTCCGAACCTGGACAAAATTCCGACATCTTATGGCAAATCGGGAAATACCATCCTCTTAGTGTCTTCAAAAAGTCCGGTTCATGGTATCATTTTCGAGATTTTGAGGGAGATGAGGGGTGGATCCATAAATCACTTGTACGTAAAATTCCATCGATTATTACAAAACAAGAAAAATGCAATATTCGATCGGGTCCGGGCACCGGTTTTACGATATTGTTCACGGTTGAAAAGGGAATTCCGTTTAAGGTTATAAAACGCAAAGGGAGCTGGATTTACATTCAGCATGCTGATGGAGACAAGGGTTGGATCCATAAGTCTCTTGTCTGGTAAGACGGCTGCGTATCATCTTTGAAACGGAACGTTATTCTGACAATCACTTTAACTTAATACAAAAGATTAAATAATGTTTATCGATCAGAAATATAAGCACAGAAAGCTTGTCGTGGGAGTGGGATCGGCGCTTGTGGATATACTTGTACGAGAAGACGATGAATTTTTGCTGAAAACCGGCGCCATAAAGGGCGGGATGAAATATGTTGACAAAGAGTTTATAGAGTTGACCATGTCACAAGCATCCAAGAAACCTACTATGGTTCCGGGTGGTTCTGCATGCAATACGGTTATTGGTATTGGCAAACTCGGTGGACATGCCCGCTTTGTCGGTAAAAGCGGCAAAGGTAAGATAGGAGGGTTTTTTGAAAAAAATTTAAGAAAAAACAATGTCGGTCCGGTGCTTTTCAAATCATCTTCATTCACCGGAAGAGTCCTTTCCATTATCACTCATGATGCACAGCGTTCCATGTTTACATTCCTTGGCGCATCTTCAGAAACACAACCCGAAGAAATCACAAAAAAATGCTTTGAAAATGCAGCAATTGTACATATCGAAGGGTATCTTCTTTTTAACGAGGATCTAATACTCGCAGCTTTAAATGCCGCGAAAGAGGCTGGTGCACTAGTATCTCTCGACCTTGCCAGTTTTACGGTTGTTGAGGAGTCCAAAGTGCTTCTTAAAAAAATTGTAAAAGATTTTGTTGATATTCTGCTTGCCAATGAGGATGAAGCACTGGCATTTACAGGATACTCGGATGAAATAAAAGCGGTCAGATCTCTTTCGGAACACACGCATATTGCAGCACTTAAAGTGGGAGAACGGGGAAGTTACATTGCCCATGCCGGCAAAATCATAAAGATTGAACCCATGGTACCCGACACTGCTGTTGATACCACAGGAGCTGGAGACCTATGGGCATCGGGTTTTCTGTTTGGACTGGTTAACGGCTATAGCCTTGAACAATGCGGCAACCTCGGCTCAGCATGTGGTTATGAAGTGTGTCAGGTAGTGGGAGCAAACATCCCGGAACAAGGCTGGCAGAGAATAAAAAAATATTGGAGGAATCATGGTAAAAAAAAGGGTGTCCCGATCTCGGAAAAGAGACCTGAATGAACCTGATGAGTTTATAACCTTGTGGACAAAAATATTTGGATGGATCTCAGAATATAAGCTGCTATTTTCAAGCGCTTTGGGGGTTATGATTGCCGTTATTATTGTCATTATGGGAATAGTGTACTTTACAAAAGAATCTGAAGATAAAGCCTTTGCTTTGCTACAGCGCGGAATCATCAACTACCAGACAAAATTGAAAAATAACACTCCGGAAAAAGCTTTTCTTGATGCGGGAAAGGATTTTCAGCTTATTGTGGATAAATATTCAAATAGAAATGGGGGTAAACTGGCAAGTTTTATTTATGCGAATATATGTTACACCGCAAAAGATTATGACAAGGCTATAGAGTTTTATAATAAATCGCTACTGAATTTTAATGACGAGCTGTTTATTAAAAGCTTAATTTTAAACGGACTGGGCTACTCTTACAAAGCAAAAAAAGATTATAAAACCGCAGCCAAGTATTTTGAAATCATTGCTTCATCGCCTGATTATACCATCAAAGACGAGGCTCTTTTCAACTTAGGAGAGATTTATGCCGCCATGGGCGATCATGATAAGAGCATAACTGCGTTTAACAAGATCATATCTGATCATTCGGGCTCCATGTATGTTGAGATTGTAAAGGAAAGAGTAACGGGATAGGCGCATTTCAAACAATAATGACCAATCGGACCGATTCCGATTAGTCATTAAGGAGAAAAACAGATGAAAAAATTATTAGGTTGCAAATCAGTACTGCAATTTGCTTGCCAAAATATGGCATTTGACCTGACAAATTCTTGACATATCGAATAATACATAAAATCCAACATGTTATGCTAAAAAGTATTTAATATGTCCCTCTCTATTTTCCCCATTACAATTTCCTGCAAATCCTAAATAGTTCATATTTTTGAACCATCTTTATAGCCAAGCCATGTAACCTGCTGTTTTGACAAGATATAATCCTAAACCCTTGTGGTTCAAATTTTTGAACCATCTTTATAGCCAGGCCATGTAACCTACTATTTTGACAGAAAATAATCCAAATACGTCCCGGTTCAAATTTTTAACCTCAAAGATTATAGATATGTCAACTTAAAAAGGCTTATTCATTTTTAGTAAATATCCTGGGGTGTTAGCCTGAATTTCCATGTTAAAACAAAAAATCAGTGTTTTGAATCTGCATCCAATTTAAATTTTTTAATTTTCCAGTTGAGTCCGCTTTTACCAATACCGAGTAATTCCGCAGCCTGAGATTGAACGTTGTTTGTCAATTTCAATGCTCTATTAATCATTCTTTTCTCTATCATTGTAAGAACTTCATCTAATTTTGCATTTGCAGGTATTCCTTCGATATGCAACGTATTGTAAACATTCTCTTTAAATTCTTTGGGAAGGTCTGATATCTTTATGTCGCTGCCTTGACACATAACCATGGCCCGTTCAATTACATTTTCAAGTTCACGGACATTCCCGGACCAACTGTAATCATAAAAAAGACGTTCAACTTCCTTATCAAGACCGGTTACCGGATCTGCAGATTTTCGTTCATCCCCATATTTATTTATAAAGTGGTCCACAAGCGGGAGGATATCCTCCTGGCGCTCCCTTAAAAGGGGGAGAACAATATGGACCACATTCAGCCGATAATAGAGGTCCTCCCTGAAGCGTCCCTGTTCCATCTCTTCTTTGAGATTTTTGTTTGTTGCGACAATAATACGAATATCGACCGAAATCGGCTTAACTCCCCCAACTCTTTCAAAAATCTTTTCCTGCAGAACCCGTAAAAGTTTTATCTGGAGGCTTTGTGAAAGTTCACCGATTTCATCAAGAAACAAAGTCCCGCCGTCGGCCAGCTCAAAACGGCCTTTCTTCATGGCCACGGCACCGGTGAACGCCCCTTTTTCATGACCGAACAGTTCGCTTTCAAGGAGGGATTCGGCAAGTGCGCTGCAATTCACAGCAATAAAGGGCTTATCTCGCCGCTGGCTGTTAAAATGAATCGATTTTGCTGCCAGTTCCTTGCCGGTGCCGCTTTCACCTTCAATCAAAACCGTAGTTGTGGCCGGCGCGACTTTCCTTATGGTTTCAAAAAGATCCTGCATCACTTTACTTTTTCCGATGATATTCCCGAAACTATATTGTAATTCCGCAGCATTCCTCAGTTGCCGGTTCTCTTTGATCACCCGATACATGGAAATGGCCTTGTTCACATAAAGAATCAACCTGTCGTTGTCGAAAGGTTTGAGGATATAGCTGTAGGCGCCTTTTTGCATAGCTTCCACGGCCTTATCCACCGTACCGTGAGCCGTCATCATAATAACCGGAAGTTCCTCATCTTTGGCCTTGCTTTTTTCCAAAAGTTCCATGCCGTCCATTGAAGGCATTTTCATATCTGTGAGTACCAGGTCAACGTCGGTGTTTTGCAATATTTCAAGGGCCTCAGTTCCGCTGTTGGCCACAAAGGTTTCAAAACCTTCTTCTTCGAGAACCGCACCTAATATAAGCGGATAATTTTTTTCATCATCTACAATAAGGATAGTCTCCATGACTATACTCCCTGCTTTACGGGTATTCTTACGGTCACTCGGGCGCCGGACACCGATCTGTTTCTAATGTGGACGGTTCCGCCGTGAGATTCGATAATATTTTTTACAATACCCAGCCCCAGTCCGGTCCCTTTTGACTTGGTCGTAAAAAAGGGATCCCATATTTTTCCCAGAATATCTTCTGTGATACCTTCCCCCTGATCTTCAAAAATTATTTCCACGGCATTATCATTTGAACAGATTTGCACATTAATTTTACCACCTTGCGACATTGCCTGCATGGCATTAATCAGAATATTCAAAAATGCCTGATACAGCATATCAGAATCGGCAGTTATTTCCGGAAGGTTATTATCACAATGTTTATCAACAGTATATCCTTGTTCTTTAATCTGCGATTCTAGGAAGGTTATGTTTTTTTCAATAACATCTTCAAGTTTACACGGTACCAAGTGTGGGGTTCTGGGTTTCGCAAAATTCAAAAAATCCGTTATGATATGATTTAATCTGGAAGATTCTTCAATGATTATGTTTGGGATGGGATTTGAAGGATCGTAGTCGGACATCTTTTTCTTTAAAAGTTCGGAGGAACTCATTATAATACCCAGCGGATTGCGGATTTCATGAGAAATTCCCGCCACCATTTCACCCAGAGAAGACAGATGTTCTGCGCGGCTTAACTTTTCTTTTAGCCGTATTCTTTCCAAAGCGCGCTTTTCAATTATCGCCTCGCCTCTTTTGACGACAAACAAAAGCACTAAAAAAAGAGCGCCCATGACTACAGTGCAGGTACTAATAATTCTTATCTGGAAAGTGAAAATCGCTTTATAATCTTCTGTTAAGTCCTGTACGATTTCAACAACACCGAGTACCGGACCGGATATACGTGAAAGCGGCTGTTCTGCGCGTAACGGCGCAAAAGTAATTAATTTACTGTTTTGTGGAAATCCTAATAATATCTCGAACCAATTGCCCCTTTGAACAAGTTTTGAGGTCGACTTGCCTGAAAGTGCATCCTGACAGCCTTGACCTCCGGCATCTTCTTGGCCGATTACCGATGAATCGAAGCTGTAAGAAATTGTATTACTTATATCGTAAATGTTGACCATATCGATCTTGAAGCTGTGAAGGGTGCTTCTGACCACTTTGTCCATACGTTCAAACTGTTTTTTGTTGCTGAGCTGGATCTTGCCAAATTTCAGTGCAACAGGGAGTATGAACTGTGAAAAGACCTGATGGTTCAAATTTTCTATCAGAAGGTGGGCGTAGTCCTCACTTTTTTGCTGCTGCATGGTCCTTGCCAGGTGCGTGTTAAGTAAAGAGAGGACTAACGTTCCAATAAATATTACGATAAGACTTGTAAAGGTAAAGTATTTAACAAGCCTAAACGGCTTGATTTTTTCTTCTGATGGTTGGGTGTCCATAGATAAAGGTTGACGGTCTCGTAAAAAGTCAGATTTTGATGGTTTCGTAAAAAGTTGTTGTTTTGACTTTTTACGAAACCATCATATATGGAACCTGATCATTAAAGTCAAGATAATGCTTTATTTCCAGAGGCACTATAATAAAGCACACATCAATATATGGTACCTAACCATGTGTTTTGATAGATTGTACATATTTTGACGTTTTTATATCATACTATATATAGTAACTTTATTAAACAAACCACAAAATAAAGTAATTAATTAAAATTTATCTATAATTATATATAAAAGTTCTTGAACTTTATGATAATTTAAAATAATATAGAACAAAGATTCGGTTAAAATGAATTTTTTCTTCAATTTAATTATTTTTTGACAAAGTTTAAATAAGGTGTTTTGATGAAAGGTAACTCGTTAAAAGAAATTAGAGAGTCTTTACTGATGAGCAAGACCGAACTTGCCAGCAAGGCAAACGTATCTCCCATTACGATTGCGCGCATAGAAAAAGGCATGCTTTGCCGGCTGGAAACTAAACGAAAGATTATTTTGGCCCTTGGTTTCGGCCTCTCTGACAAAAACAAAATTTTTGGCGAATAGCATATCATGATTTTTGGAAAAAAACGTCATCTTATTGGCCTTGATATAGGTTCCAAAACTATAAAGATTGCTGAAATAGTTGATAAAAAAACAAGTCACATCTTTAAAAATTTCCACACGATTAATATTGAACCGGGGATAATCGAAGAAGGTATTATTAAGGATCCTGAAACTGTTTCTGCATCTATCCGTGAACTCTATAAGGAAGCGAAACTGAAAGAAAAGAACGTTGCCATCTCCATCGGGGGTTACTCGGTAATTGTCAAAAAGATCAATGTTCAGAACATGACGGAAGATGAGTTGCAGGAGACGATCCATTTTGAAGCGGAACAGTATATTCCGTTTGATATAAGCGATGTTAATCTGGATTTTCAAATCATAGGGGAAAGCGAACACAACCCAAATCAGATGAGTGTTCTTCTGGTTGCAGCCAAAAAGGAAATGGTTAACGAATATATCAATCTGGTTCAGATGACCGGGCTTAATGTCTGCATAATAGATGTTGATGCTTTTGCCCTCCAAAATATCTTTGAATTTAATTATGATCCAGGAGATGAAAATATTGCCCTTATTGATATTGGAGCCAGCAAGACATCATTGAACATCCTGAAAGATAATTCTTCTGTATTCATGCGCGATGTTGCGCTTGGGTGTGGACAGATAAACGAAAAGATCGCTTCCCTTGTGGAGTGTTCTTTAGCGAAAGCCGAAGAAATTAAACACGGCGGACAATCAGACATAATGTCTCCTGAAGATTTGAGTGAAATTGTTTCATCAGTAGTAACCGACTGGTGCACTGAAATAAAACGTGCCCTTGATTTCTTTTACTCTACATTCCCTGAAGATCAAATAACCAAGATTATTCTTAGCGGCGGTGGTGCTAACATTAAGGAGTTTCGCCAACTTCTGGCTGTTGAAACATCAACAAACGTCGAAATTATAAATCCTTTTAAAAACTTTTCGATCGATAGCGACCGTTTTGATTCTTCTTATCTTAAACAGATAGCTCCCCAGGCTGCTATATGTATGGGGCTTGCAATAAGAGCAATCGGTGACAAATGATACAAATCAATCTGCTGCCTTATCGAGCAGCACGTAAAAAAGAGAACATTCGCAAACAGATCAGTATATTTTTCTTCTCTTTTTTACTTATTATTGTCATCTTGCTCTTTTATAACATGAGCTTGCAAAAAAGAATCGATGTTTTAAATACAAAGATAACAAACAATAAAACAATGTTGGCCAAATTTGAAAAGCAAGCAAAGGAAGTAGACAGAATAAAAAATGAGTTCAACAAGTTAGAGAAGAAAACAGAAATTATAAAAAATCTTGAGACAAAACGCAAAGCCGCCGCCTATCTTCTTGACAACATGACAAAGATGGTTGCTGAGCGCACGTCAATTTCTGAATTAGACTCATTGTCAGACAAGGATAACAAGCCTGTTAAGCGATTATGGTTCACAAATTTTCGAGCAAAAGGAAACAATATTGGCATTAATGGGATTGCCATGGATAATAAAACTGTAGCCGATTTTATGACCCGTTTAGAAGTTTCAAAACTTTATGAAAATGTAAACCTGAAAACACTTAAACAACAAAAAATAAGTAATCTAAATCTAAAAAGCTTCGAAATTACTTGTAATAAGATTTCTTTGAAAAAATCGAAAAGTAAAAAGTAAAAATTGCTCCAGACAGGGCAAAAAAACAATGAAAAAGATCGAGATTTCCAACTTCACTAAGTTGTTCCTAGAAAAGATCGATAAAATCGGAAAGCTATCAAAGCTTTACAGGATTTTAATATGTTTTGGGATCTTTTTGATGCTTATTGGGCCCTGTGTTTATTTCTCTTATCAGCCTAAAGTTAAGAAAATTGACAAATTAAAAACAGAACAAGAAACTCTGGAAACAAGACTTATCAGGGCAAGAGCAAAGGCGACAAAGCTTGAATATTTTAAGGATAAGCTGAAAAAGGCAGAAACGGAATTTAAAATTGCCGTGAAAAAGCTCCCCGAAAAAAAAGAAATACCTTCTTTGCTGTCAAACGTTTCCCAATCCGGTCATGATTCCGGCCTGGAATTTTTGTTATTTGAGCCCAAAGCAGAACGCACTAAAGAATTTTATGCTGAAATTCCTGTATCAATAATAGTTACGGGCAACTATCATAAAACCGCACTTTTCTTTGACAAGGTTACAAGGTTACATAGGATCGTCAATATAGACGATATTAAGATGACCACAACAAAGGGAAACGCTGAACTGAAAACATCATGCACTGCTGTAACTTATAAGTTTGTGGAAACTAAACCCAAAAAGGCTTCATGAACAAAGAAATTCAAAAGCAATCATAAATCATGGATAAGATAATTGTCATAATACGCAGTTTCATCTGTTGCATCTGTTTCTTTTCTCTCCTTATGGGTTGTGAAAAAAAAGCTGAACCTCCCCCAAAGGCCAGGGGGATTACCAAAAAGATCATCATTACAAAAAAGGGTGAGTCAAAACCTCAAATGTCCAAAAAGACGGACATCCCAAAATCTGTCTCAAAACAAAAAACTGTTCAACCCACACCAAAAGCCGCACCTGATATTTCAAAGGGCAAGGCCGATGTGTCAAACGATAAACTGGTCGCTTCAGTATCTACGACAATTGAAAAAATTGAAACATCGAAAATAACCGACTTCTACAACCCCGATGGAAAACTTGATCCATTTGCACCATTGATCAAAGAAAAACCTGTCGCCTTACCTGTTAAGCATAGAAAAGCAGTTAAGCGTAAGCTACTCACACCACTTGAAAAGCTCGAATTAAGCCAGCTTAAACTTGTAGGAATATTACGCGCCCAGAGCGGGAATAAAGCCTTGGTGGAAGAGGATTCGGGGAAGGGATACATAATAAAAAAAGGCACCTACATCGGGACACGCTCAGGCAAGGTAGCAAAAATATTAACGGACAGGATTATTGTTGAAGAAGAGGTTGAAGATATTTACGGCAAAGTTTCTGTCCGTAAAAAAGAAATAAAATTGAAACCTCCTGGAGAAGAATAACATGAATGGTAAAGTCAAGAGATTGTCAAGGATTGGAGCTATTGTCTTTTGTTTGGGAATATTGATGACAGTTTTGGCAGGATGTGCTTCAAACACCATGGCAGTTAAAGAGACGAAAGAAGATGCCGTCCAATCTGAACCCAAGCTTATAACCGACATAAGCGCAAGCGAGGACTTAAAATCGTCTGTAATATGGATTAGAGGAAACCGGTTGCTCACATATACTTCGGTTAAACAACCTTTTCCTCTAGGGGTTTTAATTTATTTTCCTGAAACAATCCTGGGCGATATCAATACTGCCTATGTACCGGACAGTGACATTGTGAGTTCAATTCAAGCTTCCGAATTAACAACCAAGGGACATACATCCCGAGTTGAAATCTTATTAAAAAAAGACGCTTCTTATGAAGTAACCAGAGAAGATACGGGCCTTAAAATATCATTCAAAAAGGAAGCTGAAATTTTAGCTTCTACGGATACGGAATCAGAGAAAAAAGAAAAAACGAGCGATAAATCGGAAAATGCCAAGGAAAAGCCGGCTTCGTCTGAACAGGAAAAATTAGTTGTGAAAACCACAGCTAATAAAACCGGTGAACCTCAAATTAAAAAAGACAAACCTGCCTTGATTAACCGGATAGATTTTTCAGGTGAAGAAGGCGGCAAATCGACAATTTTTATCGGGACCACAACACCGGTCAAATACGACCTAAAAAAGATCAATGATCAAAAACTCCTGCTCAATCTTTATAATACAAAGCTTCCAGAATATCGCCAGCGTCCATTGATTACCACACGTTTTCAAAGCGCTGTTGATCGTATAACACCGGTTCAGACACCCGACATGAAAGATACCTCTCTAATTACCATTGAATTGCGAGAATCCGTACCCTATTTTGTGGAACAAACGGATGATCTTTTGCTGCTCCATTTCGAAGCTTCTTCAATATCTCCCAGGCTCCTTGATAAAGCCAAACTGCCATTATGGCAAAAGGTTATGACTCAGCCGGCTACTGATACAAAAGCAAAACATGAAAAAACTGGTGATGTTTTTGAATCAACTAAGTCAGTAGCAGAAAAGACAGCCCTGGGTGCTACTTATGATATTGATCACCCAAAAACCACTGATACAATTACGGGTATAAAAAAATCTCTCGATTTTTTTCGGACTGAAGCTAAAAAGAAATATGTCGGGGAAAAGATCGCAGTCGATTTTTTTAAAACCAATATTAAAAACGTATTTCGCATTATACGGGAGGTAAGCGGGGAAAACTTTGCCATCGACAAAGATGTAGCCGGCGAGGTTACGTTGACCCTTGAGAAACCCATACCATGGGACCAGATTCTTGCTCTGGTCCTGAAGATGAACAAGCTTGGTTTAGTATATGAAGAAGGCATAATACGGGTTGCTACGCTTACAACTCTGGCAAAGGAAGAAGATGCAAGAAAAAACAAGTTAGCAGCAACGCGGGAAGCCGAAAATCAGGAAGAACTTATTACCGTATTTATGCGTATAAGCTATGTGGATGCCGCAGAAATCGCCAAACATCTTACAGAAGGAGGAAAATCAGAGGGGAATAGCAAATTCAATCCAAGTCGTTCCGAAGCCGGAATCACGGTTGACAAAACCAACAACATGATTGTCATGTCAGATGTGGCGCGATCCATTAAACGAGCCAGGGAAATCGTTCAAAAACTCGACCGGGTAACCCCGCAGGTTCTCATTGAAGCCAGAATCGTGGAAGCCAGCAATAACTTCTCACGGGAGCTTGGCGTCACACTGTCAGGAACTTATGGTCCGGTGGGCAACAAATATATTCGTGATTTTTCTTTTTCTGCAACCAATCCGCCAACATCCAGTCTTGGAAGTTTGGGTATTAATTTCAGCAAGCTGACCGGCACGCCATGGACGTTGGACGCTACCATAGCGGCAGCGGAAAGTGAAGGACAGGTTAAGATAATTTCTTCCCCTAAAATTTTAACAATCGACAATAAAATGGCGATGATCAAACAGGGCACAGCCTGGCCGTATAAAAAGCTGGATGCTGATGGGAATACAATAACAGAGTGGAAAGACATCGCCCTTGAGCTGGAGGTTACACCGCATGTGACCCCTGACGACCGTGTTTCAATGGAAATTAAAGTAAAAAATAATGAGGTCGGTGCGATAATTTTAGGTGATCCATCATTTACCACCAAGGAAGCCAATACCGAACTTTTGGTAAATGACGGGGATACGGTGATCATCGGCGGCATCAGGAAATCCAGAGAAGATAGCGATCAGAGCGGGGTCCCGGGACTCATGAATATACCGGTTCTGGGCTGGCTCTTTAAAACAAAATCCAAAGAACACCAGCTGGACGAGCTGCTGATATTTATTACTCCCAGGATCGTTCAGCTTGAACAACGCGATATAAAAGGCGATCTGTAAAATTTTCCCTTATCGAAATCTCCTTATTTTTTGAGCCTCTGTTTCCGCTTCCCGGGCAAGGGCGCTGCCCGGAGCCAATTCAACGGCTTTTTCATAAGCATCAAGAGCCTTTTTGTATTCACCGGATACGGTATAGGCCCGGGCCAAATCCAGATATAATTGTCCCTAACGCGGATAATCTTTAACTGCTTTTTCAAATGTGGCCACCGCCTCTGAACTTCTGCCCATGGCAGTATAGGTCTTGCCGAGACCGGCCAGCGCATTGATAAATTTCGGATCAATTTCAAGAGCCTTGAGATAAAACTTTTCGGCAAGTGCATACTCTTTCTTATTGTAGTAGGTCCATCCCAGATTGGAAAGAGCAAAATGAGGCGTAGCATACAGAAGGTTTTCGCTAACCTCCTTGAAATACCTGATGGCAGTATCCCATTCTTTCATGTTTAGATAGGCAGTCCCTAAATTATTTATGGCAGGTGCGTAATCGGGTTTAATTTCAAGGGCCTTGTTGAAATGTTTGACTGCAAGATCCATTTTTTCCATGGCCATGTAAGTAAGGCCCAGGTCGTTTTGAAGAAAAGGATCGCCGGGATAAAGAGTTTCTGATTTAAGAAGTTCTCCTAGCGCTGAAGGATAATTTCCCTGCCGGTAATATGCTTCACCCAAATTCCTTGAAGCTTTGGCCTGTTTTTTTTGCATTTCCAGATTTGCGGCACACGAAACACTCCCGAATATAAAAATTAAAGATACTGTCCAACGAAACCCATATGTTTTCATTTTTTAACCTTATTGAGATGTTACATTTTTTGTAGATGGTTGGATCATACTGACCATAACCCCTTGATTTGTTAAAAATTGAATTATCCCATTATGCAAAATGGCAAATGAAAAAAGAATTCTCGGTTTTTCTTCACCGGAAACCAGAAAACCGGGTATGGTCAAAACGGTATTATGGATGGCAGGTCTTTTGGCTGCAAGAAAACTTGGATTATTGGTATAAGAAATATCCATGGCGCCAAGAATCTTTTGTATGACAATGTGAGCATTATCATCGTGTTTTATCTGAATGATGTTAAAGCCGGTCTTTTCGATGGCAGAAACGGCATCACCGTAAAGATCCCCAAAGTCCACAAGGAATGGGTTTCCGTCACTTCCGGTAAAAAGATTTGAAACCGTTTTTACTTGAACTCCGGAATACGGAAATGAAATGCTGGCATTGGGTGAGTATGTGTAACCCATGGCCGTAATCAAATTATTAACAAAGGTTTTTTGATCTGAAGAATCTATGGTGCTCACAGTTCCACCCGATTTATGGGGATTCAGTCCATTAGATTTCTGCCCGGCAGTATTTTTACCCGTAAGAATCTCTTTTAATACTATATTATTTTGATCCAGATAACGCAAAATTGATTCGGAAGTACGCTCCCTGGGATTATCGATAAGCGATATACAAAAATGGCGCACGCTTTTTCCGTTCTCAGCAATTTTATCAAATATCCATTCCCCCCGGACTTCAACCTTGACTCCTTGATCGAAAAAAGACAAACGGTTTTTTAAAACACCTTTTCCCAAACGTTCAAAAATAGCATCAAAGACATGTTTTTCAGAATCGTTTGGTGCGATTTGAACGATATGTACATCCTTCCAGAAGGATTTTACTATATTAAGCTCAGATTTTTTATTTTTATTGTCGTCCATTGGAAAAAGAATTCTGGTGCCATTTTTAAGTTCTATTAAGGGAATTCTGGAAAAGTCGATCTTAAAATCTTCCTGCCCCTGCCTTGGGAAGTAATAAACACCCTTAGTGGAAAGTTTTGCATCCAGAGCACAGGCAACTTTTAATAAAGGAAAGCTTGGTTTCTTTTCCCTATCTTCCGAAACAGGGAGCATCGGTGTTTTTTTATGAGCTTTGATTGTACGGTCGAAGTCTGTCAGATTTTGATTGTTTGCCAACCGGTCAAACAGGGATTGATACCATGGTTGTTTTCGAATAGCTGGATCCGGGATAAGGATATTCTGGCCGGCATAAATGCGATTCAGATCTTTGATATCAGGATTGATCAGTCTGAACAGTTTGATTCCCTGTTTGTATGGTTCTGCGCCATAAGGCCCGTATCTTGACGAAATAAGAATTGATATGCAATCTCCCTTTTGGACGGTATATTCTGCTGAATATGTTTTAAGGGTTTCAGGTATGTTGGGGATGGTAACAAACGGAATTGTAACCACACCTGAAGATTGTCCGGGCATTGAACTCTGTTTTAACTTCTTTAATGGGATAATAATATGCTGACCGGCACGAATTCGGTCTATGTTATGAATGTGCGGATTTATCCGTTTGAATATCCTCAAAAATTCCGGGAAATCCCTGTGCGAGATTTCCCCTTTTTGTCTGAAGAGTTTGTAAAGCCAGTCGTTTTTTTCCACAACATATGGATCACATAATATGTCCCAGCCTCTGTCATATCGAATGGTATAGCTTTTATACAAAAGGGCATTATAAGCGGAACGGGGAGAAATCAGGCATGCCGGAATGAGTATCACCAAAAAGACGGATGCTAAAGATACTCCCTGGAATTTCATGCTTTCCGCCTTTTTTTGAGACTCAGAATCTTTGCAATTTCTGAGGATACACCTTGGACAAACCGATCGAAATCTGCGCCTTGCAATGGTTTCCCTGGCGCAGGAACATTTATAAGATCATCTGGATGAACATAAACAGGGGTGTTAATAAGATCAGGGTCCGGAGAAATTTCGAATTCTGCAGGGAAGCTGTTTTCAAAATACATCTCCTGAAAACCCGAAAACTTGAGTGAATGAGCAGTTGAATCGACGATGGCAATATCATTTTGCCCAACAATTTTTTGCTTGCGAGCGACAATCAGACCGGCAAGAGATTCGCCGCCATGGGTACAGGCGATATGTCCATTACGGTTGGCCAGAAGTTCCCAGTCCATTATCGACTGTTCGGCAACCTCTATAAAAAAGACATTCTGCCTGCCTGACAAACTGTTATAAAGATCCACCATATGAATCACTCTCGGCATTGAAACAGGATTGCCAATCATGGCTGCCTGGGCCACGCTCGGCTTAACAGCTACTGGAATAAATTTTCGTTTTGCAGTATCAGGTTCCAGGTAATAACGATAAACAGGGTTGGCATGTTCTGACTGAACACCCAATATTTTCGGTAAAGAATTTATAATGCCGGTCTCATAAAATTTCAAAAACCCGCTTATTACAGCAGTAATATTGCCGGCATTACCGATCGGGACAACTACTACTTTGTTTTCCATGTCATACTCAAATACCTGTGCGATTTCATATGAATATGACTCCTGTCCAAGTATCCGCCAGGCATTTTTGGAGTTCAAAAGTGCGACATTATAATTTTCCGACAGGGCTTCAACAACCTTCATGCAATCGTCAAACACACCCGGCATCTCGAACACAGCGGCGCCACTTCCCAGAGGCTGGGAAAGTTGCTGCGGTGTCACCTTCTTATGGGGTAGAAGCACTGCGGATTTAACATGAGGTTGAAGAAAGGATGCATACAAGGCTGCGGCAGCCGAGGTATCCCCGGTGGAAGCACATATGGCAAGCACATCGGAAGCATGACCTTTTTGAACCAGATAGTTGATATAGCTCAATGCGCTGGCCATCCCCCTGTCCTTAAATGAGGCGCTGGGATTCTGACCGTCATTTTTGAAGTAGAATTTAAGGTTTGCTTTTCCCTGTAGGAAATCGTTTGCTTCCACAACAGGAGTGTGCCCCTCACCAAGATAGATCACAGATTCGAGCGGTATAACAGGCCCTATAAATTCATGATAAAGATAGATTCCCTTTAGTGCCGGGATTGTGAGCATCTTGCGATAATCAAAAATCTTGCGCCATATCCTACCCGGGATCTTTTTTAAGCGTTCAAAATGTTCATCGAATATCAGAAGCAACTGTCCGCAATCCGGACAGGTATAGAGCAGTTCATCAATGCCGTACTCCCGGCCACAGCCAAGGCACCGATAAATTAGTTTGCCATGGTGTTTCGGAATAATAAAGGATTTAATCTCTTTCGGGAAATCTTCTGGTTTCACGGCGATATTTTTTCAAGTCCTCCCATATAGGGTCTCAGGGCTTCGGGAATAAGAACGGATCCGTCAGCCTGCTGGAAATTTTCAAGTAACGCGGCCACCGTTCGTCCCACAGCAAGCCCGGATCCGTTGAGGGTATGTACAAGTTCGGTACCCTTTTTACCTTTTCTTTTAAACCGGATATTGGCGCGCCTGGCCTGAAAGCTCTCAAAATTACTGCACGATGAGATTTCTCTGTAAACATCTTGTGCGGGCATCCAGACTTCAATATCATAAGTTTTTGCTGCGGAAAAGCCCAGGTCTCCGGTACAAAGATTGACAACCTGATAAGGAAGTCCGAGAATTTTTAAAATGGTTTCAGCATTGTTTAAAAGTGTTTCAAGCTCATCATAAGATGTTTCCGGCTTGGCAAATTTAACCAATTCCACCTTGTTGAACTGGTGCTGCCGGATCAATCCTTTGGTATCCTTTCCATAGGAACCCGCTTCCGAACGAAAACAGGGGGTATAAGCGGTATAGAAAATAGGCAGTATTTCCTCATTTAAGATTTCACCCTTATGGATGTTGGTTACCGGAACTTCAGCCGTGGGTACAAGGAAATAATCCCACCCTTGAAGCTTGAAAAGGTCTGCCTCGAACTTTGGAAGTTGACCGGTATTTGTCATGCTGTCGCGGTTCACAATAAAAGGTGGCAGTATCTCTTTATAACCATGTTTTGTGGTATGAATATCAAGCATAAAATTGATAATAGCCCTTTCCAGCCTTGCGCCTTTACCTAAATAGAGTGGAAAACGGGCACCTGTAATTTTAGCTGCTGTCTCGAAATCTAAAATCTTAAGTTTTTTACCTAATGCCCAGTGAGGCAGTGGCTCGAAATCAAAAGCAGGCAGTGTACCGATCTGTTTTACAACAGGATTTTCAGAGCTGTCCTTTCCTGCCGGAACCGATTTATGGGGTATATTCGGCAATCCCAAAAGGATTTGTTTTACTTTGTTTTCATTTTCCGACAAACGATATTCCAACTCTTTTATTTTGCCGGCGACTTCACGCATTTGAGTCACAAAATCATCTGCATATTCGCCATTTTTTTTCATAGCCGCTATCTGTTCAGAAACCACATTACGGCGATGTCTCAGGTTTTCAATCTCAAGAAGAACGGTCTTGCGTTTGGCATCACATTGTTTAAAAGTTTCAAGGTCGGCTGTTTCTCCTCGCCTTGAAAGAGCTTTTTCAATTTCAGGGAGGTTGTGTCTCACAAACTTGATTTCTAGCATAACAATTCCTATATTCTTTTAACAAAATTACAACGCCTGCATCTCATCTGAATCAGATTGTTGAGGTTAATAATGCAGGCATCTATATTTTGAAAAAGTTTTAGGGAATCGTATCACGGGCAAGCCATATAGTCAATAATTATTGTGAGTTGACATTATTCGTTAATGTTTGTATATAGTAAATAATATTCTAAATATCTGCTCGGGAGAATGCTGATGGAGGAAATTCGAGAAACAAAAGATGAAATACGAAATAAAATAGCAAAAACACTGGCTGCACTTTCAGTTAACGAAATTGAAGAAAAAATTAAAAGAATAGAAAGCCGTCTTTTTGAATTTGCCAACTTTTTGGAATCAAATATTGTATTACTTTATATAAACAGCACCAGCGAAGTTAATACCCTAAAAATAATAGAAAGATGTCTTAACCACAACAAAATCATCATTCTTCCTGCTTTTAACACAACAAAACATGAAATGAAATTGATGAAAATTGACAACCTGGATGCTAATTTAACGCCTGGTCCCAGAGGTATCCTGGAGCCGGACTCGAGCAGTTGCAACGTTGTGCCGATCGAATGTATCGACATTGCAATAATTCCAGGTGTTGCATTTGATGAAAAGGGAGGGAGAATAGGATCCGGTGATGGATATTATGACCGACTTATTCCAAAACTGTCGATCACCACAAGAAAGGTTGCTCTTGCTTTTGAGAACCAGATAATCCCTCAGGTTCAAATGGAATCCCATGACAGGTATGTCGATATTATAATTACTGAAAAAAGAATTATCTACAAAATATAACCGCTAAGCCAACCCTTGTCTGCCCGGATTCAATATCTTTTCCAGTTGTTGAAGATTATTTTCCTGTCCCACGGCGATTACGGTATCTCCGCCCTCGATAACCGTCTCAAAAGAAGGATTAAACAGCATATTCCCATCGAGCTTTTTTATCGCAATGATTATCAGGTTGAATTGTTGCCTGATTCCTGAATCTTTCAGCATGACATTTACAAGATCAGAGGAAGAGCGGACCGGCATTTCTTCCATCTGAATATCTTTACGCTTGTGAGCAACGGCAAGTTCCAGAAAACTTGTCACTGTTGGACGGATGATCCGCTGGGCCATACTCACAGCGCCCATATCGTATGGTAATTCTACCTTGTTGGCGCCTGCGGCTTGCAACTTAGTCTTTGATTCGTTACGACTTGCCCTTGCAATGATATAGAGTTCAGGGTTAAGTTGTCTGGCTGTCAGAACCAGAAAAACGTTTTCCGTATCCGTAGCCAGAGCAGCAATCAGACCTTTAGCACGTTGTATTCCTGCTGTAATCAAATTTTCTTCATTTGTTGCATCACCTGATACATAAAGAATTTTATCTGCATCCATTTCAGGAATAAGGTCCGGATTCTTCTCAACAACAACCAGATCAATCGGCTTGCTTAATAACATTTTGCAAAGAACCTTGCCGATACGCCCATATCCACAAATAATATAATGGTTTTTCAATCGATCAATTTTTTTATCCAATCTTCTCCTCCCTAATATGGTTCTGATGCGCCCTTCAACCATAAACTGGACAACGGCGCCGGCAACATACAAAAAGAAAGACACGCCTAAACAAATGAGCAAAATCGTAAACATCTGCCCTGTTTTGGTCATCTCATGTACTTCGCCATACCCCACAGTGGTAAGCGTAGTGACGGTCATATACAAGGCATCTAAAAGGTTCCAACCCTCGATCATCATATATCCGGTTACACCCAGACCAACAATGAATATCACCAATAAAACAGAAAATATTAGATGTTTTGTACTATTCATTTGGGCACATAGCTTTTTCCGACCCGGAAACCGGTTTAAGTTCGTACAAAGCGTATATTTTTATCGTTCTTTCACTTTGTTCTTTTTGTTTTGTGTTTTGGCGGGTTTTATCTAATTATGTTCCATTTAGCTGAAAAATCAAGGGTTTTTTTACTACTAAATTTTTAAACGAAAACACATAATGAAATACATGGCATGTGTTTTGGGTCCTAAAGAATAATCTTTTCTGATATCATGTTCTAAATTCTTGACCTAACCCTTTTAATTTGATAGAAAATTCATTTATTATGCATCGTTCCTTAAATCAACAATATAACCCTTTCAGTCCTTTATATCAATTTCGAGATCTTTGGCATTGAATGAAAATTCCATAAAATATGAACGCCAGCGTGAAGAGATGGTTAGAAGGCAGATTCAAGCACGCGGGGTAACTGATCCCAAAGTCCTTACGGCCATGTGCAACGTCCCGAGGCATCTTTTTGTAAGTGAAGCCTTAAGAGATCAGGCCTATGGTGATTTCCCGCTTCCCATCGGAGAGCAGCAGACCATCTCACAGCCGTATATCGTAGCTGAAATGACCCAGGCACTGCAGCCGGGAGAAGAAGACAGGATACTTGAAATCGGAACAGGGTCAGGATATCAGGCCGCAGTGTTAGCAGAGATAGTGTTTCGCGTTTATACTATCGAGAAAATACACTCTCTATTTATAAATTGCCGCAAGCTGTTTGACAAGCTTCATTATCATAATATTGTAACCAAATATTCCGATGGTACTGCCGGATGGTCAGATGAAAGTCCTTTTGATGGTATTATTGTTACTGCAGGTTCTCCGGGAATTCCCAAACCCCTTGTTAGCCAACTTGCTGTGGGGGGACGTATGGTGATACCTGTAGGAGACCGTTACTCGCAGGAACTGATAAAGCTGTACAAGGATGAACATGGCATTCACAAAACAAATTTAGGTGGGTGCCGGTTCGTCAAACTTGTGGGTGAATATGGATGGAAAGGGTAATTAATGCTTCGCCGTCTTTACGACTGGGTGCTCCACTGGGCAGATACACCTTACGGATCATGGGCATTATTTTTGCTGGCCTTCAGTGAATCCTCTTTTTTTCCAATACCCCCTGATATACTGCTTATAGCGCTGGCTGTGGCCATCCCCAGAAAGTCTTTGAAATATGCATTAATATGCTCAGCCGGATCCGTACTCGGCGGATGCTTCGGCTATCTGATCGGATGGCAGTTTATGTCTTCGATCGGGAATCGTATTGTAGACTTTTATGGCCTGACACCAAAGGTTGAATACATCGAAACCCTCTACAATAAATACGATGCATGGGCGGTCGGAATAGCCGGATTTACTCCCATACCTTACAAGGTGTTCACGATTTCGGCCGGTGCATTTAACATCAATTTCTCGGTATTTTTAATCACATCCATTGTATCTCGATCTGCACGATTTTTTCTGGTCGGTGGGCTCATTTATATTTTCGGGGCAGGCATTCAGGTTTTTATTGATAAATATTTTAACATTCTTGCCACCACATTTATAGTTCTTCTTGTTGCCGGGTTTTTAATAATTAAGTATCTATTGTAGCCATTTCTGATATCTCTGAGATAGACTCTAATGACAAAAGACATAAGAGACAAATCTTTTTATTACAGATGAATCCTTAAGGAGTTTGCTGATGAGTCCACGTTACCGATTTGATCGAATGGAAATTGCAGGCTCCCTCGGAGATCTTGGAACCCTTCTTCCTATAGCCATCGGAATGATCCTGATAAACGGCTTGAACCCGATGGGCATGTTTATTTCCATCGGTATTTTTTTCATCTTCTCAGGAGTATACTATGGGATCACGGTTCCTGTTCAGCCGATGAAGGTCATCGGTGCCTATGCCATTGCAACTGCAATGACGCCCTCCCAGATTCTGGCTTCAGCAGCCCTGATGGGTCTGTTTCTTTTGATAATCGGAGGAACAAATGCCATAACTCTTATCGGCAGATATACTCCCAAACCGGTCATTAGGGGCGTACAGCTTTCAACCGGTACCCTTTTAATGGCCCAGGGTGTCAAATTCATGATAGGTTCTTCAAAATTTCAAATGGTACGGCATATGGCAGAACCATATTTAACCCTACAGCATGTGGGACCAATATCGGTTGGAATAATTATTGGAATTATCGGCGGTGTTTTGACGCTTCTGCTTCTTGAAAACAGGAAATTTCCGGCCGGACTTGTAATAATCCTGGGCGGAATCACCCTGGGTCTGGTGTTTGGCACCCATGAGGGGCTCGATAAACTTAAGATAGGCATCTATTTTCCGCAATTATTACCATTCGGGCTTCCCGCCAAAGCCGACTTTACGTTTGCGTTTTTTGCCCTGGCGCTCCCGCAACTTCCCATGACCATAGGGAATGCAGTTGTTGCAAACGCAGATCTTTCTCAAGAGTACTTTGGCAAGGATTCAAAAAAAGTTACCTATCGTGCCTTAACCATCAGTATGGCTTTGGCCAATTTATTAAGTTTTGCTCTGGGAGGCATGCCGCTTTGCCACGGTGCCGGCGGATTGGCTGCTCACTACCGGTTTGGTGCACGCACCGCCGGTTCCAATTTAATAATCGGGAGTCTTTTTCTGGTTCTTGGCGTTTTTTTTGGTGTTCATGCGCTTTCCCTTGTGTACCTGATGCCTATGGCTGTTTTAGGTGTATTGTTGATTTTTGCCGGGAGCCAGCTTGCAATGACCGTCATAGACTTGAAAACGCGGAAGGATTTATTTGTTTCATTGCTGATTTTAGGAATCACGCTGGCCTCAAATCTGGCAGCGGGGTTTATAGTAGGGCTTGCTGTCGCCTATGCATTAAAATCCGAAAGATTAACAGTATAACCCTTAAGGTTTATGATTGGTTGT
>Ga0233409_10000001_pt1 | contig 34867 bp, 29 predicted proteins | sample Na_oxic_13_MG_FD_179871 | JGI IMG/M metagenome (GOLD analysis project Ga0233409, IMG submission 179871) | Seawater microbial communities from Saanich Inlet, British Columbia, Canada - Na_oxic_13_MG | ecosystem: Environmental > Aquatic > Marine > Inlet | place: Canada: British Columbia... | reverse complement strand
CCCAAAGCGTATGCTGCTGCTATGTATGGCCGGAATTTTAAGCCTAAAATCTTTACAGATATCACAATGCCTGCTAAACAGTCTTATGGCCCAAATATTGGCAAGAGATGTCAGGGTTTGACAAGTCCGATTTTCGTGAGGTAGTCTAAATATCACACCAAAGCCCGAAGCTGCGATCAGGAATGGATATTTGAAAAACAATCAGGACTTTATATTTACAATTCGAATTTGATATCTATTGATTTTAATAGATTTAATGTCATGATATCAAGATATACATAAAAAATTGCCTGGGGCTATCGGGCGGAACTAACTTCAACTATAAACAAATACTATGAATAAATCGCCTACATGGCTTTTAGACTTTAAGTCTGATACCTACTCACAAACAGGTGAAGATGGGATAATCAATAAAATTCTTGAAGTTATCCCTCAAAATGACAATTGGTGTGTGGAATTTGGAGCGTGGGACGGCCTTTATGATAGTAATACTAGGAACTTAATAGAAACCAAAGATTACTCTGCTATTCTGATTGAAGCTAACAAGGTAAAGTTCGCTGGACTTCAAAAAAATTATGCACAAAATAAAAATGTCAACACAATCAATCGGTTTGTTGGATTTGAAAAGGAAGACAACCTTGATCAAATTCTCAAAATGACTCCAATCCCAAATGACTTTGATTTTCTCTCAATTGATATAGATGGCAATGACTATCATGTGTGGAAAGCGATGTCTGAGTATAATCCTAAGATAGTATGTATTGAATTTAACCCTACAATTCCTACAGAAATTGAATTCATTCAGTCCGCGGATGACTCTGTAAGACAAGGAGCGAGCTTGTTATCTTTAGTAAAACTGGGAAAAGATAAAGGCTATGAATTAGTATCCGTTTTAAAATTCAATGCATTCTTCGTAAGATCAAAATACTATCCACTATTTAAAATAGAAAGCAATTCTCCCAAAGTTCTTAGGACAGACTTGAGTGATATTACCTATTTATTTTCTGGCTATGACGGCAAGATTTTATTGACTGGAAGTCTTAGATTGCCTTGGCATGGTGGCATTGAGTTAAGGGAATCCAAAGTTCAACATCTACCCAGAATCATTCAGAAACACCCTAGCGACTATGGGAATTTCGAAAAGATAATATGGAAATTATATCGTTTGTTCTCAAAACTACATACTTTGATTAGAAAACAAGACCGCCGTCAAAGGAAATCCTGAATGTAAGGAAAACCCTTCCTACGAGTACACGGTGCTTTCGATCCTAATGCCCAAGCATTAAAATAGAAAATAACCTCCTTATAATTGGGCTCCAAACATATTGTATAATATTTAAGTTTATAGCATGAAATCATCAAAATCAACACCTGTGATTACTGCCATAAAACACACGTATCATGCCCAAAAAAATCGTGTGATATCGTTTTTCAATAAAGGCAAATCCATTTCACAGGGTTTGCCCTTTTCATTTTTTATGGTATATGTAATGAACGAAATTCAGTTTCAGGTTGTGCTCATGGCAAGAGATCTGTACTTTTTAGGATTTCGGTCATAAACCTTCACTTTACGGTAAGTTAACGTTTAAGCACGAAACCTTGCGATCCCCCTATAAACCCAGAAGTCCAATAATTGAATCGGATTTCAGAAAAGCCTTATAAAAGATTCAATATAAAAGTTTATCAAATGGACGAGTCAATTAAAAGGAAGTCTGTAATAAAAAAAAACATAGCCCTCTTGCTCACCATGATCACCGTTGCTTTTCTCATTGCTGGGAATAGTTTAGCCGATGAGGTCCGTTTGAAAAACGGGGATAGACTAACCGGCCAGGTCATCAGGATGGAAGCGGGTAAACTGATTCTGAAAACAACCTATGCCAGTGAAATCAGCATAATCTGGCAGGAGGTGTCCAGCGTTAAGGCCGATGGATCAGTGAAAGTCGTGCTCAAGGATGAAACTGTTCTTGAAGGGACAACGGAAGCAATTGAAGATGGGAAAATGAAGTTGGATACTGGCAAGCTCGAAGCGCCCGCTTCTTTTAGTCTGGCTGATGTGAAGGCAATTAATCCAAAGCCGATCAAGACCGTAAAAATAACCACCCGAGCTAATGTTAACATAACCAGCGAAAGGGGCAATACAGACTCGGACAACTACTACTTTGACGGTGAATTTTTGGCGCGTACGGAGAAGAACCGTTATAAAATTGGGGGTGAGTTGAGTAAGGAAGACTCAGATGGTACAACAACTTCGCAGAATTGGCTTGCTTATGGAAATTACAGCCATTTTTTGAACGAAAAATGGTACTTATATACAGACACGCTCTTTGAACATGATGAGTTCAAAGACCTTAATCTCAGGAGCACCCTGGGTGCGGGGGCAGGCTATCAGGTTTTCGAAACACCCCTGCTGAACCTTTTCATATCAGCGGGGGTGGCCATGGTTGACAAGAACTTTGATGTGGCCGAGGATAATGACTACTCCGCGGGTCAGTGGTCTGTGAATTATGATCAGTATTTTTTCGAGAAGTTTGTACAGCTGTTTCACGTGCACACCGGATTCGTTAGTCTTGAAGATGCGAATGACTGGTTTCTCAAGACGCGTACGGGATTACGATTTCCTCTTTACAAAGGCTTGACCGCAACGCTGCAATACAACTTTGACTGGGATAATCAGCCTTCGGAAGCTGCTGAAAAAGAAGAGGACACGAAGTTCATTTTTCTGCTGGGTTACGAGTTCAAAAACTAAGGGTTGCTTTCATATCGTGATTAAACGACCGACCTCCAATCAAGGCGATGTATTGAATACTACCTTCTATACGTAACAAAGAGCACTCTCAAATTGTCATGATTTTGGCTTGAAATAAACCGACCGAAGGTTTTGATTTCTGCTATAAATGACAAAAATATAAGGCAAGAATTTTTTGTGATATCGTTTTTCAATAAGGGCAAATCTTTTTTCGGGGGTTTGCTCTTTTCGTTTTTAAGAGCACCAGAACAAAATCAAGACATTTTTATAACCTCCTTTAAATTCAATGGCTTATCCTTTGAAACTTTTCTGTTTATTTCATCCTAACATTACCACAAAATAGTGTGTAACATGTCAGAGAATGACGCATTTTATGACCAAAATTGTCAAATTCTTTTGGTATGTGGAATTATCGAAATTAAGCTAACTTATTGAATTTATTCATTGTCATATTTTCTTAAATGGCTATTTTAACTTTTGTACGATTTTTGCATAACATAATCGGAACAGTGAAAAAATACCTGAACATCAACTCCATTTAAGTCAGCTAAAAATCTTACAAATTCTTAAATAGCAGTACAAAGGGATATTGATAAATTGGGTGAATTTTAAACAAAAAGGTTTTTAATGATAGAAAGATAGAGTTTCGGCACAGGGTCCGTGGAACAGTAAAATTGTTGTGTGGTGAATTCATAGATGTTGAAGGAATGATTGTGAGGAAAAAACGAGTTGATATTTATATGAATGTTAACATTCCTATATTGAAGAATATTTTAATTAGAGAACAACAACAAATTGATCATAATCACGATTAAAGCCTGCAATATTAAGGAGTAGACGTGACATTTAAAGAAAGAAGGAAACATCCGAGATTTAAAACAAACGACCCCATATCTTATGTTTGTATAGACAATAATGGCAACCGAATAAAGGAGGGCAAGGGAAAGGCCATAAATGTAAGTAAAGGGGGAATCCTTATAGAAACTCAGGACTCGTTTAATTGGCAAGATATTCTATTACTGGGCATCGATCTTAAAGATAAACCTGTTAGTGTTAAAGGTAGGGTCGTTTACTGCAATACAGACGATTCCGGAATGGTTCAAACTGGAATCGAGTTCCTTGAAACCGGGGAAATCATACTGTCAGAGGAAATGACCATTGAACCTTGGAAGTGTCCTGAATGTGACCAGACGAACGATGGGCTCTCAACCCATTGCATAAGGTGTGATTATACAGATGAAGCGTTCATAGAAGTACAGAGAAAATTGGCTTCAGAAAGTATTAAGAAAACTCGAAAACAACAAAAAAAACTTCTATTGACTTATTTAATTGCCACCCTTGCTATTATCGTCGTATGCACCTTTTTGTATTTGATTGGGGTATTGCCACAGTTTGATTGATGTGAAAGCACTAAAAATCAAAACGATTATCATGCAAAATAATATAGAAAGGCGAATGTATGAGAAACGATAACAAAATTTATGTTTGGCAAAATAATAAGGACCGCCGGGAGAGAGTTATAGATGGGATCATGATTGAGGATTATGACCGTAGGCAGAAAGACGACCCCAATTACAACAGCCCTGAAAGACGTAGCGGTGAGGATAGAAGAATCGTAAAAGATGAGAAAATAGTCATGCTGGTTACAGACAACCCCGAAGATGAACGGTTAATACTTGGTGCATTTCAAAAAAATGATATTGTTAACAAAGTGCTGGTTGCAAGGGATGGGGCCGAAGCACTTGACTATTTGTTTGGCTCTGGGAATTATGCGGACCGTGATACGAACAAAATGCCTCACGTTATTTTGTTGGATTTGAATCTTCAAAAAATAGATGGCTTGGAAGTATTACGGCGTTTGCACAATAATGAACGGACGAATCTGGTTCCTTTGGTTGCTTTTACTTCATCCGAGGATGATCGGGATTTAACTGATTATTACCAGTTTGGGGTCAATAGCTTTATACGTAAGCCAACGGACCCTGCACAATTTGATGAAATTATTCGCCAATTGGATCAGTACTGGCTGGTTTTAAACGAACCCCCGCCACAGGAAAAAGAATTTAGGAATAAACCCATCCGCGTATTGATCGTTGAAGACTCTGATGATGACGTCTTGCTGCTTGTACGCCAATTGAAGAAAGAAGGCTATAGGCCGACTTACGATCAGGTTGACACGGCTGAAGCCATGCGTAAAGCCCTCGAAAAACAAACATGGGATGTTATCCTATGCGATAATTCCATGCCCGGTTTTAGTGCGTTTGATGCGTTGGGTATATACAAGGAGAATAGACTCGATTTGCCATTCATCATTGTAACAGGTGCGATTGCGTATAAAAATGCAACTGCGATTATGGAGGCGGGTGCACATAATTACATATTGAAAAACGATCTTTCGAAACTTACCCCTGCTATTGATCGTGCATTTTCTATGTTGAAGAATCGGCAGGAACAATAGTGTCTAAAGGCAAGGACGATCTTTGCCTTGTCTCTTCCTCTATGAATCCCTTTTTTATTTATCTCAAATTTTTCAAAGTTTGGTCGAATCATCACATTTATTGAGTGGGAAGCTGACTGAGCTTCAAAATGATATTTTGATAGGAAGTAGTTACCTTAAAGACTTCTATTCGGTTTTGATATCCAAAAGTACGAAGTTTTTTTAAATTGTGAAATAAATTTCATAATTATCGGCAAGCATCAATAACAATTTTTAACTGGATAATATTATTGTGTGAGATAACTATTTATTATCCTTTAAAATATGTTTATCAGAAAGATTTTGGTACGATTTTTGCTTATAATAGCTTTAAACCTCTTTGTAATCATTAGGTATTTGGAAATAATTATCGCCATGCTACTGCAAGGACCTAATGATCCTTGATTGGGGGAGATATGAGACGTGATTTAAAAACTTATGTATGGATGAAAGATATAGAACGTCGGAAGAAAGACAGGCGTAAGAAGGTTGCAGATGGAATCATAATTAAGGATTATGACCGTAGAAAAGAGGAAGAAAAGGATGAACGCTACATCGGTGTAGGAAGACGTAGAAGTAAAGATAGAAGACGTGGAAAAGATAGAAGGCTGAAATAATTTAATTTGTCCTGCTTTACTCCCTCTGCGATTGATTATTCTACCTAATATCCATTACATTATAATTCAATGAAAACTCCCTTACCCAATATTAACCATAACTTCAGATCGTTAAAGGTTTCTGAATTAGATCCGGCAGTTTTTTCTTATGACCTGCCGTCAACCATCAGTCCTTCTTCAAAGTATATTTTCTTTCTACACGGAAAGATTGCAGAAAAGCTTGGCCCAAATGGCATACACCCTTGCTTCGGGATTTACGATTATCATGGTATTGTGAAATCCTTAACAAACTCTGGATTCAAAGTGATCAGTGAGATTAGACCCGAAGGAACCAAGCTGGATAAATATGCGAAAAAGGTAGTAAGGCAGATTAAGACTCTCCTAACTAACGGCATTTCTCCGGAGCAAATCACCGTCGCTGGATTTTCTAAAGGCGCTACTATCGCTCTTTTAGTTTCGTCCAAGCTGAGAAATCCAAGAGTAAACTTTGTGGTGATGGGTGTTTGTGGTCATAATGGAGCTCGTGTTCGGAAACACTATAATAAACTCATAGGCCAGTCAGCTCAATTCATGCAAGGGCGCTTCCTTTCTATATATGATGTCTTTGACAAAAAATGTGAAGTTAGTCAGAGGATATTTAAAAATGCTTCAGCTAACGTCACATTCAAGGAGATTATGTTAAAGAATGGTTTGGGTCACAGTCTGTTTTACCGACCGAGAAGAGACTGGATTGAACCTGTGGCGGAATGGATCAATCAAAAACATTAACTATGGATCAAAAAATAGCATATAATATCTCCGTATCAATAAGAAGCGCCGAGGGGAATTATGTTTTTAGAATATGTAAGATTATTAGGAATGGGAGCGGAGCCTGGATTCTCCTTTGAGTTCATTTCACGAATAGTTCTTGTTTTGTTGACTGTCATCGCTATGGTCTTTATCGGGTACAAAATAAAAGAAGGATGGGGTGCAGCTATAGCAATTTTGATTTGTGCATTTTTCTTCCTATACATAAACGGTCTACTTTGGGACCTTTTTAGGTATTTCATTTAATGCTTCAACTGTCCTGAACGAAACTTCATTTGACAGAGCCAGATTTTTTTTAAAATGTCAATAACAGTAAAAGAAACAATGGCCCTGATAATTATTATCCAACTTTTGATAACTGCAATGTATCTTGAAACGAAAAGCAATGCTTGGAGGTTGTGATATCAAACTCTGAGGATTTAACTGTCAAGTGATGTATCAATAGGCCTTACGATTTTGTCAAATTAAATATAGGTCGGGACAATATAAAATAGGGCAGTCAGTTTTATTTCGGGAATTTTTGGAGTCACTAAAAAAGCTTGCTAATACGCTCATTCATACCCTTTTTCTACCTGTTCTCCTTCCAGCCAATAAAAGTTTCATTATACGTATCCAACCCTTCAAATCATCCCTAATTTAACGAAACTTGACAGCATTAATAATTCATACCAATGCAATCAGGTAAAATGTTGCCATTTTAAGCCTCTGAAACTTTATTTCGGCACTTTTTTATTTAAATATACTTTGGTATTGACCTGCAAAAAATAAGCTGATATAAAGCATCTGAGGAGTTAAAAAGAAACGTTTATAAATACGTTAATCAGAAACGTATTGGATATGTCCAATGGCAACATTAACACAGAGGCGGAAAACAGACAGGGAACGGCTGAAGCGGTGGCGCAAAAAGAAGCTTGAGGAAGGCAATAAACAATTTCTGATTATGCTGACACCGGAAGCCCAAAAGGTTCTGGATCGTGAAAAGGCTCGTACCGGCAAGCCTTATGTTCAGATAATAAATAGTTTGATCATTAGTGTTGAAGATGGCCCACCCAGCGCCTCAGCCAAAACAGAGGTACGTCCTGCGTGGCAACAAAAAATGATCCGAAGAATCAAAAAGCTAAGGTCAGATGGATATACTTATACGGCAATAGCGAAAATATTCAATGATGAGGGAATAAAGACATTCAAGGGATTCGGGCAATGGCGGTCAAGTGCGGTTTCATATTTGGATAGGAATGGATAATTTAAGGCAAAAGATTAGCAACGCACCGATCCCATAACCCTGCGTTAGTTCACATAATGAAATTCTTTACTTTGAGTAAGAGAATGAACACTAATTCGGCCTCATGATACAGGAATGTGATAATTGTATAAGGCCAAAAAATTAGGAGGAGCTATGGTCGGCTTTAGTTTGACGAGTATAATTGTTTTGGCAGTTGTATTTGCCTTCCTGTTTATTTTAAAAAAAGGTATTCGGTGGCAAATTGCACACGGTGTTAAAAAGGAGATAATGAATAACGGTGGGGAAGGTGTTCAATGTCCTTATTGTGCCGAGCTGATTTTACTTTCAGCGCTAAAATGCCCTTTTTGCAGATCGGACTTAATGCAACTTGCATAAACTAAAAAGTCCGTTAAAAGCTTGTTGTAAATACTACAATGACCAATAAAAGGGCCACCATCAGAAACAGGGGTTGATGCCCTGTTTCTGTCTGTTTCTCCTTCAATCTAATCTTAAAGTTTGACATGGCTTTATGATGCACAACCATCTGTTCTAATTGCCCTTTGCCCAACCAAACATTTTCAACTTTAAAACAAAAACACTATAAGCGTGTAATAAACAGCCCGTATCAAGCCTGATCGTCTCTATATCGGCACTTTTTGCATTAGCTATACTTTGTTGTTGACCTGTGTCAAACAGCCTGATATAAAGCGTTTTAGCAGTTGCAATCAAACGCCGATAACAAACGTTTAAGTCAAGCATAAAAAGGGGAAATTATGGTAACAATAGAGCAAAGACGAAAAACTGACAGGGAGCGCCGAGAACGCTGGCGTAAAAGGAAACTTGCGGAGGGTTGCAAACAGATTCAGCTTATGCTTTCACCGAAAGCTCAAGCAATTTTAAAGCATGAGAAATCCCGAACGGGCGAGCCTTACGTTCAAATAGTTCACCGTGCAATCATTAACCTTGAAATGGGCTTGCCCAGCATATCTGCCAAAAATATGACACAGCCCATAATCTCAGAAATGAGCAGGGCACGGGCAAGCAACTCAGGCAAAACAAAACCACGTACAGGAATCTCAGACAAAAAAAAGGTAATTCAACATGACCAGCTAAAATTATTCTAAGGATCAGAAAACTACGGTTGGACAGATACCCTGCCTTTTTAAGTTTGAATATCCGCTATTTTCCGTTAATATCAGGCCTTAAAAATACTGTGATATCGTTTTTCGATAGGGGCAAATCAGTTTCACATGGTTTGCTCTTTTCATTTTTATGATATATAATAAATACAAAATACTTTGTTATTTTTTAAATTAATGGTGGGAATGCGTTTCCGACTATTTTTATCTAATAAAATTATATTTTATAAAAGAATTAGAAACCCCCAAGGAATATAAAAATCCTTGTGGGGCTTTTTTGCGTTATGGACAGTTTAAAAGTTAGAAGAACAATAAACTAAGATAGAGATAATTCATGTCGACCGTGCGACTCATTCCGCCACAGCCTGAAATTGCGGGACAATTCCACCAACCAGGGATTCGTAGATCCGATACTGAGTTATTTCGCCCAGTAAATCATCGACCTGTTTTTGAAGTGCAATGCGTTGTTCGCTTTGCAGCCAGCGGTTCCAGTCGTCAAGGCTGTTCCAAGTGCTGACAACCAGATATTCACCGGGACAGTCCAGGCAGCGAAATGTCTTGCCGGTAATGTAACCAGACTGGATTGTGGCCAGAGATCGGAGTTTTACGATCAGTGGAACCAGCTTGGCTGCTTTTTCCTTGTCGCTAAATGTGCGTTGGATCATAATCGAAATTGCCATAATACCCTCCTTTTATCATAGTTTAAAATGTCATTTTATTATAACTCAATTTTTCCACAAAAGGTATATTTATTCTTGTTTATAAGGGTGAACTTTTCCTATTACTCCAAGATAACACAAATATTATCTACAAAAAATTCGTGTGATATCGTTTTTTGCTAAGGGGTAAATCTTTTTTCACATGGTTTGCCCTTTTCATTTTTAAGGTACCTGATATATATCATAAACAAGAGTTGATTTCAGGTTGTTGTTCTGGCAAGCTGTACGAGATAAACTCTGGAATTTCAATAGTGAAGGTCAGACCACAATATATGGTATCTGCCACATTTTTTGGATTGAGGACGATCGGTTGCAAAAATCAACACAAGAGCACCGCACCAAGTTAGCATGAACGTTGGCTGCATAGACAATGAAGAGAACCCTTATCATTCTAATCCTTGTTGCCTCATCAACTGCGCTCCTGGCCTCCGAGTTCAAACGATATGTCGAACTTGAAAAGGAGATTCAAGGTGATTGGCTTGCCGCCGAATACTATGTCGCGCAACCTTCGCCGGAACTTCAGCAGTCGATCAAGTCCATATCGTTTCGGGCCAACAATATTGTTGAGTGGGAATATGTTCAAAACGGAAAGGCACACAAAGCCAAGGGGCGTTATGGAATCTACTCCTTCCCCACAGATGAGAAGACGCCGAGGCAACTCCCGAGCCTCATTGTTGCCCCAACGAACTATCCCAATGCAGTCGTATCCAGTCATTTTCTCTTAACCCTCTCGGAGGTTGAACTCGATTTCGACTCTCGCTTTCTGCAGCGTTGGGGAAAGCTGATCAAAGCCAAAGGGCCAGGCGGCAAGCGGGTTCTTTTCATACGAAAGGACAACAAGATAAGCATCCAACAACCAACTGAACGCGACAAGTGAAAGCTGCGTTTTCACTTGCGCATTAGTTGAAGCGTTAAGCCCTTTTTGCATACAAAATCTGAAAGATATAATTGTTAAGGTATTTCATTATGGCTATTATATTGAACAAATTATTCGTGATATTGAGGTTAGTGTTAAATCGGACATTAGTAGTCTGGCCCTGCTTATTCTTAATTATGCTAAATGCTCAGGATGCTCCAACAAAAGATTTGGACAGGAAAATATACACAGGTAAAATCAAAAGCCATGAAAAACGAATGGGACCTTTTAAAATAAATGAAAGGGGGTTTACGGTAATTCTTAAACTTATGAAATATCAAGGTGCTTCAAAGGGTTTTGATGAGACAGTTGAGTCATTCTCAATTGTGGATAAAGAAGGAGAGGTTCATTATCAGAAGTCGTTCGATGTTGAATATGGCAATGGAAGATTTGCAGAGAGCGTAGGAATATGTGCATATGCCCTTGACAGTAGGGGCAGAAAGGGTTTCCTCTATGAATCAGGAAAGTTGAAAGAATTTATCTCTAAGGGACACTCGGGTGTAGGATTAATTCTATATTACGGTGTTACTCCCAGCGCACCTTCTTCAGGAGTTTCATGCCAAGTGTTTACATTAAAAGGAGAACATTTGGTTCCCCTATTTGCACCTTTAACTGTTTACGGGCGTATTTATGAACTACCGCATGGAAGCAATCCGAATGCATTGAGACTTTTTGATGGTAATACCATGAAGTTCGGGATATGGACAGGATGGTTTGAGGTTATTGTTCCCGTTAAGGTATTAGACAGACTAAGAGTAGTGCCATTACACTATTATTCGACTTTTGGTTACAATGCCTTCGATGTGATTGTTGAAAGAAGACATTCTGAAGAAGAAACCTTTGTAAGATTTTTTAACCATCCTGAGGTATCTTCCATACCGCAACATGTGATTATAAAGAAGGATACAAAAGTAAAATTCTTATGGGGATATGCAAGGGTTTCAATCGAATCAGGTGGTGCTGAATGTGTAATTTCCATAGACGAGATGCCTTGGCTTAAGGTGCGAATTGATGGTAAAGAGGGATTTGTCAGAGATGCGGAAGACCTTTTAGCATTGGGAATACATCCAGCGGGCTAAGTGGGTAAAGAATGGGAAAAATTCAGGGGACATGATATGCCTGTGGACGAAGATGATTTGACAACAGTCTAAATTATGATTTACTTGACTTGACAGTTGTAAAATATGATATTTGTAAATCAACGGTTGTTGTGAATGGTGTCGATACTGGCAAGCTGTATTTAGAGGAGAACATAACCAATGAGAGCAAAAAACAAAATACTTTTGCTTATCGATGGTATCGTAAATTTGCTTTTGGGCATGTTGCTGCTTCTATTTCCTTTTGGAATGGCCCAAGTATTTGGAGTCCCTCAGTCCAATAGCAATTTTTATCCGACTATACTTGGTGCCGTTATTTTCGGAATTGGAATTGCTTTATTGCTTGAAGCCTATGGAAAACCACATGGCATTCATGGTTTGGGACTGGCTGGAGCTATCGCTATCAATTTTTGCGGTGCTGGAGTCCTGACACTATGGTTAATCTCTGACCCTTTTAATTTACCACTGCGAGGGTATATTATCCTGTGGACTATCGCTATCGTAGTTTTGGCATTAGGAATTATTGAATTATTAGGCAAATCGTGGAAGTATGAATAACTGCTATAAAGATGCAAATATCATGTCCATAAAATTCGTGTGATATCGTTTTTTCAATAAAGTCAAATCCATTTAACAGGATTTGACCCTTTGATTTTTATTAGAATTTAAGGTACATGCAATCGGCATAAATTGACTTTGTGTCGAGGTATCAAGCTATAGTAACAAATCCTAAATGTTTAACCCTGAGGCTTTCTTGTTGCCCTCGCTCATCAGTCAATCAATGACTTTTAACCGATTCTGTACTTCTAATCGGATTTATGTCATAGGCAGTGTGGGTAGAGGCAATGGAGGTTCAGGTGATGGAGGTTCAGGAGATGGGTGTCCAGTCTGTATTATTTCGACTTCGGCATCAAAGTTAAAGCCTCTTTGAAACACCAACTCCTCGGTTGTGTAAATTGTCATATACCCATCGGGATTACTAGTGGGTGCAACAGATTCTAGTACTGTATTTTGAAAGAAAAAGCCTTGACCAACTGCTATCAGTACATTGGCCTGTTGTCCAGGTCCACCACCTATGAACTTTTCTTTCCGGAATTTGGTTGTGAAATCATTTTGACTGCTCCGTAGATTTGCCTGAACTGAAGTGCCAAAAAACAACAGCGAGATACAAACGAAGCATATCAATTTTATTTTACTCATATATTGACCTCTTTCTCCGATTTGAGATTAAAATCCTTAGCGTCATTTAAAAAAATCCACCATCTTATAAACAGTTCTTTTCTCACCACTCTTCTTTCAGATAAATCCTTGAACGGTTTAGGGTCATTTAAATGAGAATAAGCGATAGCCTAAACATCTTTAGTACCCCACTAATTCATAAGAATTAACCTTTTGAAAATTTTCTGCTGAAAAGACGCGCGCACCCAAAAATCCTAGTTGGTTAAAATAATGTAAAGCAAAAATCGTGCAAGGTTTAACATTTTATATTAAAAAATAGAATAATATATAGATGTCAATCAGTTAGCTTATATTGGCGAATTGTATCCCAAAAGTATTTGACAATATTTGACAATAATCTTGCCTTTTTTTGGACTGTTTTTACAATATGTTGGGTAATATTAAGAGAAAGGTAAATCTTAAAAGTCTAAAAGGAGAGACCAACTGGTTTGAAGTGGTTAATAGAAGATAATTGAAACATTATTATGAAACATAATATGCTCATATTGGTGTCTGGGCTGGTGGATTGAAGGTTCCGTGACTTTATACGCACTTTGCTTCAAACCAATTTAGTACTTGATCTCAAACCGAAACATTGAAATTTTAGAGCTTCAATTTTTTAATGTCCAAGGCAGAGTTTTTAAATAAGAATGAATACTTGAAACACGAAATGCCATCCTCAGAATAAAAAAAGCAGGTTCATTTCTGATCCTGCTTTTTCCGTCTTGAAAGCTTCTTTTGTTTCAAGGCATCATCCAATTCGATGAGCCATCACTCTGAAAGACCTTTGCAAAACGCCCCTTTTTGCCCGATTTCTGCGTTAGGCTCAAATTTTAATCCTCGAAATACTCAATGTATTCCTGTGGTTAAAATTATCGCCTTCCTTGAACTCGAACAAAAATATGCATTTTTCAAAGGTCTCTCTGATTGAGTGTGGAGTCGTATGAACCCGGATATTTTCTTAATATATTTTTAATATCAAGGCCTCCCTAAATGCCGTTATTAAACTCGGTGCACATCGTATTATTGCATATTTAATGCAGATGACCGAAGAATAAGATGCACGTACACCAGAGAAGCCATTTATTTATTAAGTTGCTCTATCAAACTCCCTTCTAAATTATGACCTTTGGAGGTCCTTGCCTATAACATTTATGCCAAGTTAGAGGGTTAACAAAAGTTTTTGTCCCGGGTGAATTACAGAGCTATTGTTCAGCTTATTCAACAGACGGATCTTTTGCACAGTTAAATCGTGCCGGCGGCTGATGCTGTAAAGTGTTTCACCAGCTCTGACAGTGTGATAACGCTTATTCGTGGTTTTCTTGGATACCTTTGAAGATTTGGAAGATTCAGCTTTCTGGGCTTTTTCCTCGGCCATCTTTTTCGCCAAAGTCTTATGTGTTTCATTACCTTTCGGGTTTTTAATGTAGCTATTATTCTTCCATTGCCCCACATATTTCCTACCACCAAAATAAGTAAACGTTCCTTGCCCATTCATCTGACCATTCTTCCATTGTCCCACATATTTACTACCATCAGGATAAATATAAGTTCCTTGCCCATGCTTCTGAGCATCTTTATATTGTCCTATATATTTACTACCGTCAGGATAAATATAAGTTCCTTGCCCATGCCTCTGATTATTCTTCCATTGCCCCACATATTTACTACCATCAAGATAGGTAATCGTTCCTTGCCCATCTAACCTGCTGTTTTTCCATTGGCCTTTATATTTAACGCCATCGGAATACTTATAAGTTCCTTGCCCATTCTCACAATTACCTTCTGTACACTGGGCAAAGGCACTTGCTGAAAAAATAGAAATAATAAATAACAGGGATAATATTAGGTGTTTCATCACACACCTCCTAATCTAAATTAAGAATGGATTATTGGATATGTTTTTTAGACTACCAACAGGGCAGCTATGACCCGTTGGAGCATGATGTGCACATTTTAATTGGGAACTCCATAGTAGCAACCACCTAATTAAAGTCAAATTATTGAAGCCTTATTCTTATAAGATATTCTTTAATTTTCTTTAAAGCGCTTTTGCTTATTTGATCAAATTTTAAAAGAACATCCTTGGGCAAAATATATAATAATTAAATAATTAGCTTATAATTTATTAGTGTCAAGTAAAATTATACTTAATTTATATATAATTTTATTGAATTAGAATATATTGTAGATTTTTAAAGTAAATTACCATATATTGTGCATCCATAAATCATAAAATTGAGTAAAATTAAGACTGTTCTGTTACGTTTCCTATTTAAGTACCTCTAAACAGCCAATCTGCGAGGCTTATAGAATTTCTCTAAATTCCGTGGATTTTTGGTACAGCTCTCTGATAAATCGCCTACATTTGATGTAAGTAGGCGTCAACAGAAAAATTAGGATAGATGATGATCATCGACAGAGTGAGTTTTAGTAAATCAGGAGAAAAGATAGCTTCAACGGACGGAGCGTTTAATTTAAACGCTGTATATTGTGGATGGCTTATCGATTCTTTAATGCTTGCTTTGGTGCCTAAACCGTTAATTCAATTTATTTTTTTGTTGTAATATTATCAAAAATCCCATATCGTGATTGAAATATCAATAAATTTCACTTTTGGTAATACAATTGTATTACCAATTTTTACCACTTTTTTTTCTATATCAATCCAAATAGATATAAATGGCCCACCGTCTTCGGGACGATGGGGTTGCTGGTTCAAATCCATTCGTCCCGATTAAATCACTTCTAATAAGTCCTGGTGTATGAAATAATCCTATTGACCCGCTTCCGTAATTTATTGAGATGTTACCCCTAACAAAGTTAACCACTTCAAATTTTAAAAAATAATAGTTTCTCCATGTTTTATAGCCAGAAACACGTCGTCCGGTATTTGTTTTTTCTTTAGGGCCGTTTTAAGCCTCTCTGGAGGTTCATCAAGGGGTTCATCGGTAAGAACGAAAGTACCCCAATGAATGGCCACGGACTTTTTTGATGCCACATCCAGATGAATCTGAAGGGCTTCTTCAGGGGAGACATGATGATGACGCATGAACCATCTCGGTTCATAAGCCCCTATTGGGATGGCTGATAAATCAAAGGGTCCCAATTTGCGGCCAATTTCCCTGAAGATCGGGGAGTATCCGGTATCTCCGGCAAAAAAGCTTGCCAATTTTGTTATTCGTTAGTATTCTATTTATTTGTGAAAGGAAAAAATATGATTACAAAGTCAGCGGTATTTGATGAAACTTTAAAAAACTACCTGGGCCAGGTCGGCCAAATGGAGTTAAAATCATTAGAAAGCAAACTTGGGGTGGAAATTGAAAAAGATGAAGTTATAGTCCCTTTTTTCGGCAAACCGTACCGGGTTTCTGCAGAAGGTGTTATTGACCCATCAGGAAAGCAGCCGCCATTAGAAATAAGCGTTGTTCTATGTAAATATCTTCTTCTTTGCCCGAAAACAAATCCAATTGCAGACCAATGGGTATCGTACAGAGATTTTAAGGATTCGGGTCCATTAACAAGTTATTTTTTTAATTCTGTGGAACAACCTGTCGCCAAGCATTTTTCAGGCAGATTGGATGAGCTTAAAGAGTCGTGTAAAATGCTTGGAGGATTTCGGCCTTATATTAAACTTTCGTATGAACTCTCCATGCAATTCAATCTCCTTCCAAAGATTCCGGTTCTATTACTTTTTAATGATGAGGATGATGAATTTCCTTCTCATTGTTCCATACTTTTTGAAATGCGAGCAGAAAAGTATCTGGATGCGGAATGCCTGGCGATCCTGGGAATGCTGCTTTCTGTGTATCTTAGAAAGCGGACAGAAAAGGAATTGCATATTAAATACGAGTGAATCCATGAGTCTGTTGATTAATGGTCTTTTCGCACAATCTCTGCGCCTGCCCCGTAGCTCCGGAAGATGGTACCGGGGTTATGCTCAAAAAATAATCCTCGGAATATCAAATATATGCCTGTGGTTATTTTTGACGAATTCATTAAATCAATTAAGGAGGCCGACCGTTTTTTTCTGATAGAGTGACAATATAAATCTTTTTAAATCGGGGATAAAAATACCATGGAACTTTCATCCTTAAACGCTATTTCTCCTGTTGACGGCCGTTATCGCAAAGCTACTGAAAAACTTGCCGATTATTTTTCTGAAGGTGCATTGATAAAATATCGGGTGCTGGTGGAGGTGGAATATTTTATTGCATTATGCAATTTGTCAATTTCTCAATTGGCGGATATTGACAAGAGTATGTTTGAAACCCTGAGGGGTATTTATAAAGACTTTTCCCATGAGGATGCTCGTAGAGTAAAAGATATCGAGGACGTCACAAACCATGACGTCAAGGCGGTTGAATATTTTCTCAAGGAAAAATTTGATGAGCTTGGGTTGCATGGCTTCAGGGAGTTTATCCATTTTGGTTTAACTTCCCAGGATATTAATAACACTGCTGTGCCATGCTCTTTAAAAGATGCATGGATCGACGTTTTGCAACCTGTTTTAGATGAAGTTGTTGAAACTTTGAATGAACAAGCGGTTCAATGGAAAGATGTGCCCATGCTTGCCCGTACTCACGGCCAGCCGGCATCACCCACCAGCCTTGGCAAAGAAATATTTGTATTTGTTGAGCGGCTTAAAAAACAGAAAAACCTTTTGGAAACAATTCCGTTTTCCGCAAAATTCGGTGGGGCGACCGGTAATTTCAATGCGCATTATGTAGCCTATCCTGAAATCGACTGGATAGAGTTCGGAGATCATCTGATAAACCAGGTTTTAGGCCTTGAACGTTCTAGGGTTACCACTCAGATCGAGCATTATGACAATCTGGCCGCATTCTGTGATAACCTCAAACGAATCAATACCATTCTCATCGATCTAAACAGGGATATATGGTCGTACATCTCCATGAATTATTTCAAACAAAAGATTAAAGACGATGAAGTAGGGTCTTCGGCCATGCCGCATAAAGTCAATCCCATCGACTTTGAAAATTCAGAAGGCAACCTGGGTGTGGCCAATGCAGTTTTTGAACATCTTTCCGCCAAGCTACCGGTTTCAAGGCTGCAGAGGGATTTGACCGATTCCACGGTTACAAGAAATATCGGAGTGCCCCTTGCCCATACTCTGATTGCCTTTAAATCCCTTTTAAAAGGACTGGATAAATTGATTTTAAATTCCGAGGCGATTCATGACGACCTGCAGGATAATTGGGCTGTGGTTGGCGAAGCCATCCAGACTGTTTTACGCAGGGAAGGGTACCCGGAGCCGTATGAAGCCCTGAAGGAATTAACGCGGACCAATTTGCGCATTGACCACAAGGCGATTGTCAAATTTATAGAAAGCCTGAATGTTGATCAAACCGTTAAAGAAGAATTAAAAAAAATTACACCTCAAAATTATACGGGTATCTGTGATTTTTAAAACGAGACCTTTGCAAAACGCCCCCTTTTACTCAATACCGGCGTCAGGCTCAAATTTTAATCCTCAAAATACTTCATGTATTCCTGTGGTTAAAATTTTCGCCTTCCTTGGTCTTGAACAAAATTGAACGTTTTGCAAAGGTCTCACAACGGCAATTGCAGGTTTTGTTTGAAAATTTTTGACCCCATCAACACCCCCCTTGCGGGAACCAATCTCATTGAAGCGAGTGCAGGTACAGGCAAGACTTATGCAATTGCCGGGCTCTTTTTAAGGCTGGTTCTCGAAGAACAACTTACCGCAGATCAGATCCTGGTGGTAACCTTTACAAAAGCTGCCACCCAAGAGCTTAAAGACAGAATTCGCAACAATCTTTTGAAGGCGAAATCGGCATTTTCAAAGGGGTCGAGCAACGATGATTTTATCAATACGCTTGTCAAAAAACATGACAATCCGGCTCTGGCTGTTCAATTGATTCAAGATGCCCTCATCGATTTTGACAATGCCGCTATTTTTACAATACACGGTTTTTGCCACAGAATACTTCATGAAAATGCTTTTGAAACACAAAGTTTATTCGACACAGAACTTGTTACCGATCAGACTGATTTAGCCCGGGAAGTTGTGGATGACTTCTGGAGAAAACATTTTTACAGCATGCCTCCGGAATTTATAAGTTATGCCATTAAAAAGATATCCGGTCCGGAATATTTTTTAGAGCTTTTAGCAAAAAAAAAGACGCCTGATATAAGGATTATTCCGGAAATCGAACAACCTTACTTAGATAGCCTTGATGATTTTAGAAAGATTTTCAAAAAGCTTAAAACCGCCTGGCCCATTTCAAAGGTCCAGATAATACAGTTGTTAAAGAATCCGTCTTTAAGCGGTAAATTTTATGGGAGCCTGAAGACAAAAACAAAACAGACAGATTTCTCCAAAAGAGACCTTAAAGTTTTTTCCATGGCCCAAGACATGGATAGATTCGTTGATGCAAAATCAGTCGGTTTCCCTGTGTTTAAAGATTTTGAAAAATTTACCGCCACCAAACTTGCAAAGTCCGCCAGAAAAAATCATATTCCCCCTTCACACGAGGTTTTCAATATCTGTGATGATCTCTATGAAAGAGGGATTTCCCTCGAAGCTGAAATGGAGAGCAGTCTTTTGTATCTTAAAACCCTGTTTTTCAGCTATGCCGGGGAACAACTTCCGGTTAGAAAAGAGAACAGCAATATACAATTCTATGACGATCTTCTTGTAAGAGTAAAAAAGGCACTTGAAGACAAAGGCGGGAATGAGCTGGCATCGGCAATTCGCCGGCAATACAAAGCGGCCCTTGTGGATGAATTCCAGGATACCGATTCTGTTCAGTATGAAATATTTAGCAGGCTCTTTGATTCAAAACAGAGCGTACTATTTATGATCGGTGATCCCAAGCAGGCGATATACGGTTTCAGGGGGGCTGATATTTTTTCGTACATCAGGGCCGCCGGCAATGCGGATTCAAAATATACCCTAATAGAAAACTGGCGGTCAAAGCCCGGTTTGATTACAGCCGTAAATACCATATTTGCAAATGTTAAGTCACCGTTTGTCTTTGATCAGATCGGGTTTGAAAAGGGAATTCCCGGGGGGAAAATCGAATCGGTCGATGAAAAATCCTCACCACATTTTATATTATGGTATTTGGAATCGGACAAAAAGTCAGATAAATCTAAACCCATAAACAAAACCGAAGCTGTGCCGTTGATAGCAAAGGCGGTTACGGACGAAATCTCGTGCCTTATTTCTCCAGGTCGAAATGGTCAGTCCGATGGTGGGTCTGGTCGTGTTAAAGCAGGAGATATCGCCGTTCTCGTGCGGACAAACAAGCAGGCTCAGATAATAAAAAAAAGCCTTTTATCAAAACGAATACCGTCGGTTCTCTATGATGCGGGGAACATTTTTGATACCCATGAAGCCAAGGAGATGGAAAGGGTCCTTTCGAGCATTGCCGAACCCGCCAACAATCGGCTGTTCAAAACAGCCCTTGTGACCGATATAATGGGTGTTTCCGGGCATAAAATCGATTCAGCAGATAGTGAGCATCTCTGGTGGGAAACCAAGTACGGCAACTTCAGGGATTATTTCCTGCTCTGGAACCGATACGGTTTTATAAGAATGTTTCGTAAATTCATATCAAAAGAAAAAGTCAGGGAACAGCTTTTGGCCTTTCCGGACGGGGAAAGAAGACTCACCAATCTTCTTCATCTGACCGAAATTTTACACCAGGAATCGGTTGAGAAAAAAACCGGGATCACAGGTTTGATTAAATGGCTGTCTGAACAGAGAAACACCCCCATCCTGGAACCTGAGACTCATCAGCTTCGCCTTGAAAGTGATGAACATGCCGTAAAAATTATAACCATACATAAAAGTAAAGGGTTGGAATTCCCGGTTGTGTTTTGCCCCTTTTCATGGGGAGGATCATTAATCAAAGGCCAGGAGATCACATTTCATGGTAATGATAATAAAGAACTGACGCTCGATCTTGGTTCGAGTGAAAAGGGTATTCATCTCGCTTTTGCTCAGAACGAACTTCTGGCAGAGAACATGAGACTGCTTTATGTGGCTTTAACACGAGCCATAAAAAGATGTTACCTTGTATGGGGACGATTCAACACTGCTGAAACTTCTGCCATGGCCTACCTGTTTCACTATCGGCCTAAACCGGAGGATAACATCAAAATAGAGGATCTGGTTACATCTTTAAAAACAAGCGTTTCAGCAAAAAAAGATGAGGATTTATTAGAAGATTTAAAACAGCTGGCGGGCAAATCGAAAGGGACCATAGAACTTGCCCTTTTGCCTCTTGATAACGTTGTGGAATATGCAATTTATGAAGATGAAAAAGAGGAAAGTTCTTGCCGGCAATTTTCGGGGAAAATAGACACCTCGTGGAAAATCTCAAGTTATTCATCCGTGATATCGCAACGGGTTCCGGAAGAAGCGGTGCCTGACCGTGATGTATCCTATGATTCTTACGGTTATATCCCGGAAAGCGGTCTTAAACCTAAAGAAAAAACAGACATTTTTTCATTTCCAAAAGGGGCAAGGGCAGGGATATTTTTCCATGATATTTTTGAACATCTCGACTTTGCAGCCGGAGATTCCGGGCATAAAGAGGAACTGGTAACAAACAAATTAAAGGCATACGGGTTCGAGCCAAAATGGCGAGATGTGGTATGCGACATGACAAACAAAGTCCTTTCAATACCTCTTAAAATAAAAACAGAGGCTCTGACTCTTTCTTCCGTTCAATTAAAGGACCGGATCAATGAGATGGAATTTTATTATCCGTTGAACCCCTTTACACCACAACAACTCGAAAAAATATTTGCCGATCATGGAGGGGTCGAACTTCCCGCCGGATTTCCAGACCGGATTGGAAAGCTGACCTTCCCTTTTACAAAGGGTTTTATGAAAGGATATATAGACATGGTCTTCCATGAAAAGGGGCGTTACTATCTGGTGGACTGGAAGTCAAATTTTTTAGGAACAAGCGTAGAGGACTATTCAAAAGATGCTTTAAACAAAGCTATGAGCAATGACTTTTACATCCTTCAGTATCATCTGTATACACTCGCGCTTTATCAGTATCTTTCGATTCGGCTGGCGGATTTTAGCTATGAAAAAGATTTTGGAGGTGTATTTTACGTTTTTATAAGAGGGGTGGACCCTGATCATGGACCTCAATTCGGGGTTTACAAAGATTTCCCCAGCCCGGATCTTATTAATGCAATGGCCAAAGCGCTTATTCCGGGGTGAGAACTTAAAAAAAAAGTCCTTTTTCCCGATTTATAAAATTAATGTTTTGAATTATGAAAGAATATATAACTAATTTATATCATAAAGGATATCTAACAGACATAGATATTCATTTTGCTAAGTTTATAACCGGTCTTAGTAAAAATGATGATCCTGATATTTTTCTGGCCGCAGCCCTTGCCAGCAATGCTACAGGAAATGGAGATGTATATTTTGACCTTGCTTCTGTGGCCGAGAAACCGCTTCTTATGGGGCTGGAAGATGAGGGGACTGTCAAATGGCCGAAGCTTTCCGGCTGGTTGCAAAAAATCAGAAAGAGCCCGGTAGTGGGAAGTCCAGGAGATTATCGTCCCCTGATACTCGATAAAAAAAACAGGCTATACCTGTATCGATACTGGGATTATGAAAAAAAACTTTCTGAATCTATCATCAACCGTTCTGGAGAAGATTTCCGGGATTTAGATGTAACACTTTTAAATGACGGCTTAAAAAGGCTTTTCCCACAAAATACGGATAATGGTTTTAACTGGCAGATGGTGGCGGCATATATTGCGGCATTTAAAAGATTTTGTATCATTTCCGGTGGGCCGGGAACAGGAAAGACCTTCACCATGGCAAAGATCCTTGCGCTGCTTTTAGAGCTGTCCGGGAAAGAGAGACTTAAAATTTTACTTGCCGCTCCCACGGGAAAGGCTGTAACCAGGATCGCTGAATCGATTAATGATGCGAAGAAAACGCTAAATAGCAGTCCTGACATTATCGAAGCAATACCTTCTGAAGCCCATACCATACACAGAATGCTCAAAACCATTCCGGGTTCCCCGTATTTCCATTATAACCATGAAAACCCACTTGATGCAGATGTGGTGGTGGTGGATGAAGCTTCAATGATAGATCTTGCCCTGATGTCAAAACTCCTTTGGGCCGTGCCTTTTGATGCAAGGCTGATACTAATCGGAGACAAAGATCAGCTTGCTTCGGTTGAGACCGGTTTTGTACTGGGTGATATCTGTGACAGAGACAATGTTCACGCATTTTCAGGATATTTTTGCAAAAAACTTGTAGAGATAACCAAACAAAAAATTGATCTTCCAGTTAAAGAACATAAAGATAAACCCGGTCTTTATGACTGTATGGTTGTTTTAGAAAAGAACTATCGGTTTACCGGCAGCAGCGGGATAGGAGAATTAAGCCGTGCTGTAAACCGAGGAGAAACCGATAAAGTCTTATGCCTGATGAAGAACAACCATGATCAAATGTTCTGGAAAGAGATTTCACAACCCAATGATCTGTCACATTTCCTGGCAGAAAGGGTCATTAAGGGCTATTCAGATTATCTTAACACAGAAGATCCATACAGAGCCCTTGAACTTTTTAAAAAGTTCAAAATACTATGTGCCGTAAAAATCGGTTCAATAGGAGTTAACGCTGTCAACAGACTGGTAGAACAGGTATTAATTCGTGAGGGTCTGATAGAGCCTGACGGCTCGTCCTCCAATCCCTGGTACAAGGGGAGACCGGTTCTGATTACCCGTAATGATTACAGCCTGAAACTTTTTAATGGCGACATGGGAATAACCATGCCGGCTCCGGATTCAAACAGCAAAGATTTGTATGTCTATTTTTTAGGAGATTCAGGCGAACTCAGGTGGTTTCTTCCTTACAGGCTTCCTGAACACGAAACGGTTTATGCAATGACTGTTCACAAGAGCCAGGGGTCGGAATTTGATAATGTACTTTTAATTCTGCCGGAACGTGATTATCCTGTATTAACGCGGGAACTGTTCTACACGGGAATAACAAGGGCCAGAAAAACAGTCTCGATCTGGGCAACAGAAGATGTATTAAAAACAACTATATCACGCAAGATTGAACGAACGTCAGGGCTTAAAGATGCCCTGTGGGGATAAACGCATAAGTTGGACTTTTTACTAAGCCGTCAAAGTTATGCTCCGCCTTTTAGCACATCAATCATAGTAAAAACCTTGCCCTGTGCTCCTTCTTGTACCTTTTTGGCCAGGCAAATCAGCGCATCAAGGGTTCCCATGGCATATACATCCCGGCCGTTGACGTTGTGTGTGAATTCAAAGTGAACCGTTTTGTCATTTGAATCGAGGCTGTAGGTGTGCCATCCATGTCCTGACAGATATTCTTCGGGTATACCCATGACATTTTTCTGGATCTCGGGATCACGCTCTTTGGTAATCTCCTCTTCGGCAAAAGGCAAACCCAGGCTGTTGAAATAGCGTACCATTGCCTTGGCGGTTCCGCTGGTATCGGCCTTTCCTTTCTGATGGCTTTCTTTGATTTCAAGAGAATATCCTTTAAAAAGATCCGGAAATGTTTCTGCGGCATATTCCATCATGGCCTGAAAACCGACGATCTGTTTGGCCATGTTTGGTGCGATTACCGCAGAGATTGAAGAAGCTTTGACAGTATCTTCAAGACTCTTCCGGTCGCCGCCTGTCGTGCCCATAACAAAAGGGAGGCCGTGTTTACAGTAAAATTCGGCATTACTATTTACAGCCGGAGGAAGAGAAAAGTCCACACTCAAAAAAGCACCTTCCTTTTCCATGATCTCAGAGATGGCCTGATCTCTGTCTTGTGGCTGAATGAGGCTGATAGAAAGGGAATCAATAGTCATTTCAGTTTCGGTAATTTCAGGTCCGGTCAGTGATTGCGAAATCAGTTCAAACCGGCTGTCAGCAAGGGCATGACCGGCGACATTGGAAGCCATATTCCCGGGCAAGCCGTTCACCATAATTTTTATATTATCCATTTTTTACCTCCTATTTCCCCCACAATTGATTCTATCTTTGGGAATTCTCTGTTTTTAAGAGCTGAAAGATTATGCGTTAATGTTTTTATAGCATCAGGGATATATTTTTCAAAGTATCTTTTTTCCCTGATGCGGCTAAGATAAGCAAAGGCACCCAGTATCTGAAGGTTTCTTGTTATGGCACAATACTTATAACAGGCAAGAAAGTTGTTCGGATCGACGTTCAGTAAAGATGAAAGAGTTTCGACAGAAAAATGAAGAAGTTGATTCTGCACGGAACGGGGCAACTCAACATAGGGATCGATCAGCAAAGATGCGAGGTCGTACTGGATCGGGCCTAAACGTCCCCCTTGAAAGTCAATAAAATAAAAACGATTATTTTTTACCATGATGTTTCGTGACTGCATGTCCCGGTGCATAAATCCGTTGAACGAAAATGCAAGAGCCTTGTCCGCAAGAGAACTAAATTCATCTTCAAGGTCTTGAAAGTAGATATTCATTCCAATGTATTCCCTTAAGAAAGCATCAACAAAGTAGCGGCATTCTTTCTCGAGAATAAGATCCTGATCATAATGTGAGGTTTGATATGTCCAGGTCGGATCAAAGCCCTTTGCACCGGTTACGGAGAGTTTTCCTAAAAGGGTTATGACCGATTTGTAATATGAGATGATCTCATCCTGATTTTCAGTATTAAGAACAACGGTCTGAAGATTTACATCCCCCAGATCTTCCATGAATACAAGGCCTGAAAAAGTATCATAAAGATATATTTCCGGTACCTGTATCTCCTTATCATGCAGATGGCGGCCGATGGCAACAAATGAGTCTGCTTCGCCTGTTGTACGCTTTTTTCTGATGCCGTGGTCTGCCATAACAATAGATTTGTCGCCCGATATCAGCCGGTACCAGTTTCTGTCAGATCCATCACCCTTTAGCCCGGTGCGGACAATCTTTTTGTTCAACCAATTCGGAAATGCGTGCTTGAAAGCTTCAGGCGCCATCTGTTCGAAAACAGCCTCGTTGTACCTTTCCGGGGTGCCGATATCTTTCCACTGGTATTGTTTTGAAATAAAAGCGCACACTTTTTTATTTTCTGATATCAGTTTTCGGTATATATCGATGCTGTTTGAAAAGATATTATCAGGTATTAATTCAAGAATCTGTGGATCCAAAACCTGTATCCCGGTAAAGGTGAGTTTTCCGGTTTCTCCGGGCAGGTGAATATTCGAGCCTGAAGCAAGGTGAGAGGGGAGGGGGGGCGAATCATGGAAACCTGTAATAAAACCGTCTTTATTTACCGGTACGGTGTTAAACTGTGGGTCGTCATGAAGAACCAGTGTGACCGGATGATTATGATTTAAGTGAAAATCATAAACCTTTTTTAAATCTATATCGGTAACAATGTCGCTGTTTATGACCATAAAGGGACTGTCGTCCCAGAAGTCGGCAACATTTTTTATGGCTCCCCCTGTACCAAAAATTTCCGGTTCATAGCGGGTGATGACGGGGATTGCATATTTTTGCCGTGCCAGATAGGAATCGATCTTTTTATAAAGATGATGGGTGTTGATAATAACAGCTTTACATCCTGCATTCTGCAAACTTAAGATAATGATATCAAGCAGGGGACGCCCTGCAACAGGAAAGAGCGCTTTGGGTGTGTTTTTCGTAAAGGTAAGCAGACGCGTGCCAAAACCTGCGGCAAGTATTAAGGCTTTCATTTATAGATAATTCAAATATTTTTGGATTGCATCGGCATAGAATTCTATCCTGTCCTTATTATCGGAACCTTTTACACCGTTGGTTGTAAAAAAATCTATTCCATTCGTGTAGTTGACTATGGAAAGCGCTTCTTTTCGTTCGATTTCCTTCTTTTTATACATGCGATTTCCTATGGTTTCAATTTTTTTTATGCGATCTTTTGGTTTAATGGAGTTTGGCGGGTGTTGCATGAAAAAGTTTAATACGATCCAGTATGATTCGAAATAGGTTTTCAGGAAACTTGAAAATAATCTCAATTTTCTAAAACCCGAAGAGGTTAGATTGTATGTGTCCGGCAAGGTGGGATGAGGCATTAAAATGGTTTCATTGATAAATGTCTTTATGTTTTTACGAACAAAGTATTCCGTGGTTTTATCAACATCATATGCGAATTCATATTTAAAGAAATATTGGAGGAACTCGTAGTCTTCGTGAAGATCGGAAGCCGAAAACTGAAAAGCATCCTTTATAAGGATTGCAAGAGAGGTAATGGCCGCCGGGACAAAAAAGGCGATACAGTTATTTTTGTAATATTCGAGGTTTGGGCGTTTGCTCTGGTTTACCTTTAACAGCGCATCGGCAAAACCGGCCTTCTTGTCTTTTGTGATACGTTCGATGAATTTTCTCTGGACATAAGTGTCAAGCACATGCTCCACGGTATGAACATGATCGACAAGGAGCGTATCGGCAAGTCTGGCTTTTTGTGAAAGCAGGTGGTTCATGTATGTTTCAACATGGGATGTCAGGTGATCAAAAGAAAAACTTTTTTTTGAACAGTTCATAAGAGCGGCAGCAACAAGGGCGTGAGGCGTAACAACAGTTACCAAATTGATGGCGTTTATAACCCTGTGACCCAGATTTCGGCAGAAAATGTTAAACTCTTTGGATTGCATATCCTCAATCGGTGTGCCGTATTGAAATAAAAGCTCTTTTAAAGAGATCGGTTCATGGAACTGAATATAGATTCTCCCATACCTTTTTTTTAAAAATTTTCGTGCTTTAATGACTTGCACCAGACTCTCAGGCTGTTTTTCTTTTCCTTCGACTTCATGAAGATACGAGCTTTCCTCCAATACCGTATCGTATCCTATAAAAATAGGCGCGAATATCATGTCTTTACACGCTCTGTTTTTATAAGCATTGAGAAGGATCGAAAGGAGTCCAAGCTTGGGCAGAATCAATTTACCGGTTCGGCTTCTACCGCCTTCAATGAAGAATTCAATATTGAAACCTTCTGCTAGCAGATTGTGAATATACTCTGCAAAAACCTTTGAATAGAGGACCGCTCCTTTAAACGTTCGTCTTATAAAAAATGCGCCTCCGCTCCTAAATAAGGGGCCCACAGGCCAGAAAGAAAGATTTTTCCCGGCAGCAACGTGAGGACACGGCATATTGTTGTGATACAAAAGATACGATAATATCAGGTAATCGATATGGCTTTTGTGGCAGGGAACGAAGATTACAGGACCCTTCTTGGACATGCTTTTCACTTTGTTGAGGCCGTCTTTATCGACTGTTACCCCTTCAAACATGGTGTTCAGGACCCAGGTTATCAAGGCCGAGGTCATTTTTATGATGATCATACTGTAGTTTGCGGCAATCTCATCAAGAGAATCACTTGCCTTTTTTTGTACCTTTTGAATCGGGATATTGCGGGCTTTTGAATGATGTTCCATGAAGTTTTGAAGCCGTTCTTTTGTAAGGATATTTTCTTTCATTTCATACCTTGACTTCAAAACCGGTCCCGTGATGCTCTGGCGATGACGATTGATTTGATTCAAGAGATTGTGTCTTAAGGTGAGAGCCTGATATTCGGTGCTTTTTTCACGGTTTTCCGCAAGCGCTAAAAAAGTTTTGAGGTTAACCGGTTCGGATATTTCCACGAAAACCTTGCTGGGATTTTTGAACAAGATCAACAGACGTCTTATATTGCCGGGATTTTCTTTAGTGCCGAACAGAATGTCTATGATGTTCGTCATAGATTTTTCCGGCATTTTATCAAAGAATATAAGCTGAGGGACAAGAAAAATGGGACGATCAATCGATTTCTGCATTTCGATAAGATATTGAACAGGATCTTGTTTTGCTTTGATAAATCTTCGGTGGAAACCTTTTTGTTCAACCAGAGAGAGTAATGCCGGACGGCCGTTCGTAAGTTCATTCCGGATATATCCACTTCCATAAGGATCAGGGAGTGCCAGGTTATGAAATATGTAATCAAGGTATGAAAAAAAGATCCTTAAAAAGCGTGATACCGGCTGCCATATAAATATTTTATAGTCAAAACCTATCTGAGGAAATGGAAGACCGTCCTGCTTGTAGCGGGTGTAATAAAAGAGGTATAGAAAGTAACTTTTGGGTTTAGTAACATATATAACAACCCCCTCTTTTTGAAGTTTTTTTAGATTATGGGTCTGTTCCTCGGTAACCTTTATGCCGGAAAAGAAGAGTTTAAGGATAAATGTTGATAACAGACCGATATTTTCAGGCAGTTGAAAAAGATAGTGGTCGTGTTTGTTTTGCGAGAAAGCGTTATTCTTTCTTCTTAATTTGGTTCTAAATTTATCAAGTTGTAATTTAAGCCGTTTTAACATGATAAAATCCGATTCTAAATTTATATACAAAATTTTTCAACTAACAGATGTAAATTTTGATTGCAATCTTTTCTTTAAAGAAGCATGCTTTTTAAAAAAAATATTGTAAATCTGGATTGTTATATTTTGTGAGGTGTTTTTTAAGAATAATTTTTGATTCAGAATATAAAGATTCTTATATAAAAGAAAATTAAGCTTGCGTTACAAAATAAGTTGTGCTAATTTGCATATTCTTCTTTTTGGAAAAGTTTTTTTAGTAAATTAAATTAACATTGAAGGAGGATGATTTTCTATGAAAACATTAATTGGTGGGGCGGTTGGAGCTGTATTGGGTCTCATTGGTATATCCGTATGGTGGAAACCATTTTTGCAGCTTTTAGCCGGTGCTATCCCTGTTATGCTTCTGCTTGGCGGTGGTTTGGCTCTTTATCTGGGTTTTGACGAACTCAAAGATACCTGGAAGAAAGATGATACAACAGTTGAAACTCCAACCGAAACAGATGAAACTGAAAAATACAAAGATGAAGTTAGGGAGCTGAAAAAAGAGATCGAAGCTCTAAAAGCTGAAAAAGAACAATAAAAAGCTGATTCGCAAAAGCACGGTACTTGTTTGATGGCAAAATGTGAGAAGAAAAATAAACGCCTTGCAAATTGATGCAAGGCGTTTATTATTTTTTTCGGGAATCGCCAGTTTTTTTTATAGCCGAAGTTGCCAGAAAATCTGCTCTTTCATTTTCCTCATGGCCGGAATGCCCTTTTACTTTTATTATTTTCAGATCGTTGAATTTTAAAAGAGTTTTTTTTATCGATTGTATGATATCCTGATTTTTTCTTGCTTTCCAGCCCAGGTTCAGGATTCCGTATGCATACCTGCTGTCCGTAAAAATGCGTACCGGAAGCTCGGTATTTTTTATGGCCAGAAGACCTGTTCTGATCGCTTCAAGCTCTGCAATATTGTTGGTCGCAATACCGATATATTTTGATATCTCTTTTTCATGTTTTCCAAAACGGAGTACAATCCCAATTCCTGATGGGCCTGGATTTCCGGAAGATGCCCCGTCCGTATAGATACAGATGGAATCCTTGTATTTGATACTATCCGCAAGCTTGCCTTTTGTTTTAGACTTGGTTTTCAGTTTTTTTGGGGATTTTTCGGCCGATTTTTTACCTCTGGATCTTTTGGTTTCGGACTGGATCGAATTAATGGGTTTGATATTTTTTTGCTTGACCCAGTACTCGTAATCCTGACCAAGCTGGTACTTGATCAAAACCCTGCCGTCTTTAACAACATGTCTTTGATTCCGATCTGTGGCCAGCCAGACTTTATTTTTTTTAAACTGCATCCGCTTCCAGGTTATTTTGTCATCAGTCATTTGTCACCGGCCCCTGAACCCCGATCTAATAATCAATAATCAATTGTTCATTATTAATTGTTAACCATTGATTATTAACCATTATTTATTCAACCCTGAACGGTTACTCATGTGTAAAGGTGAAATTTCCGGCTTATTTCTATAAACCCTTTAAGCTCATCGAGCCAGGATTTTTCTATATTATCTATTTTATCGAGGTTTTCAATACTTTGTCGTATTTTCTTGTTGCCGATTATAAGATCGATCGGATGTTTTTTAAATTCATACTCATAAGGTGGAAGCTTCCATCGGAACTGATCTTTATGATTGAAAATCACAGCCTGAAGCAGCCTGAGTGTTGTGATATATGGTTTGAATTCATACGGGTCTGTTACATGGATCTGAAATCCTTTGCATATGATTCCTTTCAATTTGTTGGAAGTCGGCTCAAATACAACAGGTCTGAGTGTTGCACCCGGCACCCGGTTTCCACCCAGGGTTGACAGCAACAGCTTTGTGTTGATAAACGGGGCGCCGAAGATTTCGAACGGGCTGGTGGTTCCACGACCTTCAGAAACATTGGTTCCCTCCCACAGTACCTGGCCGGGATAAACCATGGCCGATACAGGGGATGGAATGTTGGGTGAGGGCGGGATCCAGGGAAGGCCTGTATCCCGGAAAAACATCTTTCTGTTCCAGCCGTTCATGGGGATAACTTCAAGATCACAGCCGATATCGTACTCATTATTGAACAAAAGAGCAAGCTCACCGATTGTGAGTCCGTGGCGCATTGGGATGGGGTATCTTCCGACAAATGAAGTGCATTCTGAAGTCAAGCAGTTCCCTTCCGTGATGCTGCCGGATACAGGGTTCGGTCGGTCAAGAACCAGGACTTTTTTCCCGAACTCTTTTGCAGCCTCAAGACAATAAGACACGGTGTAAATAAAGGTATAAACACGTGTGCCCACATCCTGCAGATCAACGATGAGTATGTCAATAAGATCGAACATCTTTTTATCAGGGACGCGGGTTTTGCCGTAAAGACTGAAAACAGGAATGTTTAACATCGGATCAGACATATCTTCCGACTCGATCATGTTGTCCTGTTTTTCGGCAAAAAATCCGTGCTGGGGCGAGAATAATGCTTGAAGCCTAACCTGTAATTTCCGGTTGATCAATTCGCGAGCATGGCAAAAGGTTCTGTCAACCGAAGCAGGATTGCATAAAAGCCCGATCCGTTTTCCTGACATCCATTTTGGTGGAGACTCGATAAACCTTTCAAGACCAGTTTGAACGCGCATGATATTAACCCAAGCCGGAGAGAACCAAAAAATATGTGCCACCAAGACACCAATTATTTCATTATTTATTCTTTCTTAGTGCCTTGGTGCCTTAGTGGCAGAATTGAAAAAGTTTTGCCACAAAAAGCACAAAATTCACAATAAAGAAACTAATGCGTGATGAATTTGACCTTTTATCATTGAGGTGTTGGATTATATAAACATTTGATGGCCTCGTAAAAAGTCAAAAAAGCGACCTTTTTACGAGAGTTTTAAGTTTTAGGTGTTAAGTTTTAAGTGTCTGTTAAAACAATAAATTATAATTACCTAAAACCTAAATCTTAAAACCTAAAACCAGATGAATTCGAGTTTTTACGAATTCATCAATATTTAATTAGATATGAAAAATGATTATTGTCAAGCTGTATCTCCAGTCTTAATAAAGATAAAATGATATGAAAGCTTAAAATATATTGATTTCGTTTGAGAATCTGTTATAAATATTTTTAAATGGCATGGAGTCGAAGTGCTGGGATTTCCGGTTTTTATAAAGGTGGTACTGATGAGAAAGATTAGATTCGCAAGTATATATCTCTTTACAATATCCGTTATATTCTTTGTGCTGGGAACATACACAGAATTGCACTTCATGACCTTGATCAGCAAGATAGAGAATCAATCTTTGGGATATCCGGAGTATCTTCACCTTGTATTTTTTTTATCAGGATTTTTAGCACTCTGTTCGATCTATTTTGCGGAAAAGATGGAAGTAAAAATCCTTTCACAAGCCAACTCCGCTTTGCAAGAGCAGATAATCAAGCAGGAGAGAACCGAAGAAACGCTCCGGAAAAGCCAGGAGGAGAACAAATATCTTTATGTGGAAGCTAAACACGCGGAAGAAGTTTATCGTTCTCTTCTTAACTCATCCGCTGATGCCATCATTATCTACGATCTGGAAGGAAGAGCCGAGTATATAAATCCTGTATTTACACAGATATTTGGATGGACACTGGAGGAACTGAAAGGAAAACGGATACCTTTTCTCCCGGAAATTGAAAGGGAATCGACCATGGCAATTATTAAGGATCTTGTAGAAAAAGGGACCCCCTGCCATGGTTTTGAAACAAAACGTTACACCAAGGACGGACGTTTACTGGAGGTAAGCATAAGTGCTTCGCGTTATGATGATCACAAAGGCAACTCTGCCGGCACACTTGTTATTCTTCGTGATCTTTCGGAAAAGAAAAAATTTGAGGCTCATATGCAGTATGTGGAAAGGATGAGAGCCGTCAGTACGCTGGCCGGAGGCATTGCCCATGACTTTAACAACCTGATGATGGGTATGCTGGGGAATATTTCTCTGATCTTATATGAAATCGAACCTTCGCATCCGTATTATGGAAATCTAAAAAATATTGAAAGGCTGATTCAAAGCGGTTCCAAATTGACCAAACAGCTTCTCGGATACGCCAGGAAGGGAAAATATGAGGTTAAACCAATAAATTTAAACCAAATTGTAAAAGATAATTCCGAGACATTAGGCAGAACAAGAAAGAATATAACAATTCACAGGGAGTTGGCCCAGGACTTGTTTCCTGTAAAGGCGGATGAATCTCAGATTGAGCAGGTCCTTATAAATCTTTATATCAATGCTGCTGATGCGATGCCTGACGGTGGTGATCTTTTTCTGCAAACCATGAATGTTACCCACAGAGAAATGAAAAATAAGAGCTATGATCCAAAACCCGGCAACTATGTCTTATTACAGGTGACTGATAAAGGTACGGGCATGGATGAGAAAACAATCGAGCGGATTTTTGAGCCGTTTTTCACCACCAAGGAGATGGGCAGGGGCTCAGGACTCGGGTTGGCATCTGTCTATGGAATAATAAAAGGGCATGGCGGATATATCGATGTTGATTCAGAGAAAGGGCATGGAACCACATTCCTCATTTATCTGCCGGCAACAGATCAATCAGTCCAAAAAACTATGGAAACTGATGAACGAATCATAAAGGGAGATGAAACCGTCATGCTGGTTGATGATGAAGAAGTTGTTATTGATGTGGGTGTTCAACTGCTTAAGAAACTTGGATACAATGTACTTGAAGCCGGAAGCGGTAAAGAGGCGATTCGGGTATTTAGCGAGAAAAGGGATAAGGTTGATATAGTTATTCTGGACATGATCATGCCTGACATAGGAGGCGGTGAGGTTTATGACAGGATCAAGGAAATCGATCCTAAAGTCAGAGTTCTTCTTTCAAGCGGATACAGCATCGACGGCCAGGCAACCGATATACTGGAACGGGGTTGCAACGGTTTTGTTCAGAAGCCGTTTAACATGAAAGTTATGTCAACAAAAATAAGGGAGATTTTGAACAAAAATTAATTTCCGAAGACTCATTTCAGCTGAAATATGTTCGTAACTCGCCGAAAACGGTGTGATTTGTGTTGATAATTTTAAAAATGGCGGTTGACTTTCAATTATGATTATGGTTCATTATCAACTCTGGCACGTGTCGGATGGGATTGTTCTATGTTGTCCGGTCGGTTTGATGCCAAACTTTGAAATAACTTTTTTTGGAGCGTAACATCTGAGACCTTTGAAAAATGGATATTTTTGTTCGAGTTCAAGGAAGGCGATAATTTTAACCACAGGAATACATTGAGTATTTCGAGGATTAAAATTTGAGTCTGACGCAGAAATCGGGCAAAAAGGGGCGTTTTGCAAAGGTCTCCATCTATGAGGCCGATCATGAAAGGTTTGTGTATTATCGGGATGTGCTTGGTTTTGTTTTCTACGCCGGTTTTGGCTGAAAACAAGTATGTCAACGATACAATGAAAATAACAATGAGGACTGGGCCGGCGAATGACCGAAAAATTATATCTTTGCTCGGTATCGGTCAGAAGG